>Ga0163144_10015614_pt1 | contig 15646 bp, 10 predicted proteins | sample OliLak19BULKMAT1_FD_123175 | JGI IMG/M metagenome (GOLD analysis project Ga0163144, IMG submission 123175) | Freshwater microbial mat bacterial communities from Lake Vanda, McMurdo Dry Valleys, Antarctica - Oligotrophic Lake LV.19.BULKMAT1 | ecosystem: Environmental > Aquatic > Freshwater >...
CCAGTCGAGATGTCACCGAATCCTTGGCCAGCATGTACGGGATCGTGAAGTGCTTGCCCGTGTCGCGCAGGAAGTCGATGAGCGACAGCTCGCCCAGCCAATCGAGGTTGTTGACCATCACGGCACCACCGCTGCCCGGCGTGAAGTCCAGGAACCGACCGAGCTGCTCGCGAAGCGAGACGACGTTCGCGGCCAGCGTGTCGCGGTCCAGCAGGTTGCGCTCCGACGAACGTCCCGAAGGATCGCCGATCATGCCGGTGCCACCACCGACCAGGGCCACCGGCCGGCCGCCGTGGCGCTGGAAGCGCAGGAGCCCGAAGATCGGGATGAGGTGACCGACGTGGAGCGAGGCGCCCGACGGATCGAAGCCGTTGTAGCCGGCGATCGGCCGGCGATCGGCCAGTCGAGCGGCCAGTCCCGGGGTCGCGGCGTGCAGGATGCCGCGCCATTCGAGCTCGTCGAGAAGGCCGCCCGACGACCCTTCCGACGAAGGCGCCGTCACAGGTCGAGGATCCGGGACGTCTTGGACGGGCAAGCCGCCGGCGAACGGTCGTTCACGGTCCCTATGCTATCGTGCGGACTCAGATGCAGACATCCCTCGCGCGCCGACAGCGCCGAAAGCGCGCCGCTGCTCGACGATCGGTGCCTCGCGGCGTCAGCATCCTCCGCACCATCCTCATCGCCATCCCGATCATCCTCGTGCTGCTTGGCACGCTGATCGGTGCGAGCGGCGCGCTGTTCACGGTGGCGGCGTACAACTACTACGCTCAGGGCCTGCCCGATCCCAAGGAAGCCCTGACCGACCTCGAGTTCGAGCAGCAGACGATCGTCTACGACCGGACCGGCAAGGTGGAGCTGGCCCGCCTGGGCTCGCTCAAGCGCGAGGTCGTCGTCTTCCAGGACATCCCAGGCGAAGCGCTCGACGCGACGACGAGCATCGAGGACCAGAACTTCTGGGAGAACCCGGGCTTTGACCCGGCGGCCATCGTCAGTGCCTTCCTGGACACGCTCGACGGCCGCCCGCGCGGTGCGTCCACGATCACCCAGCAGCTCGTGCGCGCCCGCCTGCTGCCTGAGGAGGCGTTCAAGGGCTCCACCTACGAACGCAAGGTGCGCGAGATCATCCAGTCGATCCGCTTGACGGAGGCCTACCCGGGCGATACCGGCAAGCAGGAGATCATCACCGCCTACCTCAACCAGAACTTCTACGGCAACAACCTGTATGGCGTGAAGGCCGCAGCCAAAGGCTACTTCGGCAAGCCGCTCGCCGAGCTCACCCTCGCCCAGCACGCCGTCCTGGCAGCCATCCCCCAGTCCCCGACCAAGTTCGATCTGGTCAAGAACGCCGAGGACATCTGCCTCGACGAGGAGCCGCCCGCCGACGCGGTCGATTGCGCGAAGGTCGGTCTGGAAGTGCCGATGGCCACCGAGATCGTCGTCAGGCGCAACTACATCCTGGAACTCATGAAGACGCGCAGCACGCTGACCGGCGACGACCACACCGATGCCCAATACGAGGCGGCCAAGGACGAGCCGCTGGAGCTCATCCCGCAGGTCTCGGCGACCTGGCGTGCCCCGCACTTCGTGTGGCAGGTCCGCGAGGAGCTGGCCGCGATCATCTGCCCGGAGACGCCCCTCGACTGTCCCGACGTCGACACCGGCGGCTACCGCGTGACCACGACGCTCGACTGGGAGATGCAGAAGACCACGGAGCGCTACGTCTACGCGGCCGCCCGGGCCCCGCAGGCGAAGGACAGCGACGCCACCCGGGCGATCCTCAAGGCCCGCAAGATCCCGTCGTCGGAGTACGGCTGGATCCTGGGTCTGCGCGGAAGGAACATCCACAACGCCGCGGCCGGGGTGATCGATTACCGCACCGGGGAGGTCCTGGCCTACGTCGGCAGTGCGAGCTACACGGCCAAGGGCAGCAAGAAGTTCCAGCCGCAGTACGACGTGCTCTCCGACGGCTGGCGGCAACCCGGTTCGGCCATCAAGCCCATCGACTACCTGATCGGCATCGACGACAAGAGCATGACCGCGAGCACGATGTTCATGGACGTCGTGACCGACTTCGGGGGCGGCTTCACGCCGACCCAGGCTGACGACCTGGAGCGCGGCCCGGTCCGACTGCGTAGCGCCCTCCAGTTCTCACTCAACGTGCCGGCCATCAAGGCGACCATCATCGCCGGCCTCGACCGTGTCTTCGAGCGCAGCGCTGACTTCGGCCTGACCTATCCGAGCACGGCCATCCCGGTCACCTCCATGGGCATCGGGACCCTGGAGGTCTACCCCATCGACCTGCTCGGCGCGTACGGCACGATGGCCAACGGCGGCGTGCGCATGCCGCGCCAGACGATCACCTCGATCCTCGACGAGGACGGACGCCAGGTCTGGCCGATCGGCGATTCGAAGCCCGAGGGCATCGAGGTCGCGAGCCCCCAGGCGGCCTACATCGTCACCGACATCCTGGCCGGCAACACAGTCCTGGACGTCAACCCGTACTGGGGCGAGTGGCGCATCGTCGACGACAGTGGCAAGCGCCGCCCGGCCGCCTACAAGACCGGCACGACCAGCGACAACCGGGATGTGCATGCGTACGGCTACCTGGCACCGCCGGCCGACGACACGGAGCCGGCGCTCGCCGTCGGCGTGTGGATGGGCAACAGCAACAATGAGCCGAACAAGGGCAGCCTGTCGCTGGACTCGTCGGCACCGCTCTGGTCGGCGATCATGACCGAGATCTCCAACGACCTGGCCATCCGCTCGTTCAAGCCGCCCAAAGGCCTGGAGACGGCCGAGGTGGACGCCTTCACCGGCCTCAAGCCCGGGCCGTTCACGACCAAGACCATGACCGAGTTCTTCCTGCCGGGCACCGTGCCGAACCAGGACGAGACCGCACGCATCGCCCTGGAGATCGACGAGGCCTCCGGCTTGCGCTGGCGCACCGGCTGCGTCGGCCCACGTGTGACCCGGGGCTTCTTCGACCTGAGCGAGGTCGAGTCCAACTTCCCCGCGTGGCAGCAGGCCAACCGCAACTGGGCGGCCCGCGCGGCCAAGGGCACGGGCGTCCGCGGCGGACCGGAGGGCACCAGGACCTCGTACTTCTACACGAACTCGTTCGCGCCATTCGGGCGGACATGGGGTGCGCCGTTCGCGCCCAAGGACTCCTGCCCGCTGGCGCCGCCGCCGTGCGGCGTCCAGGGCGAAGACCCGAACCCATCCGACGACATCCCGGCACCGCTCCCGGTCCCCTGCCCGACCCCGACCCCGACTCCGACCCCGTCCGACCCCGGTGGTGGGGGCGGCGGCGGAGGGGGCGGAGGCGGCGGAGGCGGCGGAGGCGGCGACTCGCCCTGACCGTCGGCGACGGATCCGCTCGTCTACAGCCGGACGATCGTCGCTCCGTCGCCGCCCTCGCCACGCTCACCCGGTCGCAGGTCGCGAACCAGGGGATGGGCAGCGGCGGCCATCCGGACCGCGTCGCGCAGGGCACCCGTCCCCAGGCCGTGGATGACCGTGACCGATGGCATGCCGGCCAGCGACGCGTCCTCCAGGTACCGCTCGAGCGCCTCGAGCGCCTCCTCGACGCGCGCCCCGCGCAGGTCCAGCGACGACGCCACCGAGCGCGCCCGTCCGAGCCGGATGGCAGCGATGTTCGAGGTGACCGCCGCACCAGCTGCCGCGCGATCCGCCGTGATCGTGCCGCTCGGTGCGGCCGACGGCGTGAGATCCGCGACGTCGACGACGACGCGCATGCCACCGGACTCCAGGGTCGCCCGCCGGCCGCCGCGGTCCAGGGCCGCGATCCGCCCTTCCCAGCCACCATTCCGGCTGCGCGCTCGCTCCCCGACCTGCCAGACGTGATCAGGATCGGCCGGGACCGCAGGAGCCTCCTCGACGTCCTCTGACGGCGTCGGCAGGCGCGCCGCAAGGGTATCCGCCCGCTCCAGTGCAGCGTCCAGGGATGCCGCCGTCACCGTCTCGCGCTCCAGTGCGCGGCGTGTCTCGGCCAGCTCGTCGCGCAGCGCCGCGAGGACCGCGTCGGCCTCCGCCCGAGCCGCACGGATGGCCTCATCGCGCTCGTGGCGCGCCCGGCGCCGCTCCTCCTGTGCGATGCGCAGCGCCTCGCGGGCTCGGACCTCCGCCGCTCGGGCCGATTCGAGGGCGTCCGCGGTCTCGCCCTCCGTCTCACGGATCGACGCCAGCGTCGCCTCGAACGATCGCTGGGCCTCGCTCAGGCGCGATCGGGCATCCTCGACGATGGACGGCGGCAATCCCAGGCGCTCGGCGATGGCAAAAGCCTGGCTACCACCGGGCAACCCGATCGTCAGGCGGTAGGTGGGGGTCAGGGACTCGAGGTCGAACTCCACGGCCGCGTTGCGTGCGCCGGGTGTCGTGTGGGCATACGCCTTGAGCTCCGCGTAGTGGGTCGTCGCCGCGACGATCGCCCCGGCCCGGATGAAGTGATCGAGCAGGGCCTGGGCCAGCGCGGATCCCTCGGTCGGGTCGGTCCCGGCTCCCAGCTCATCGAGCAGGACGAGTGTGCCCGGGCCCGCTGCATCGACGATGGTCGTGATCCGGCGCAGGTGGCCGGAGAACGTGGACAGCGACTGGGCGACCGATTGCTCGTCGCCGATGTCGGCGAAGATGTCGGACCAGATGGGCAGGCGGCTGCCGGCGGCGGCCGGGACGTGCAACCCGGACTGATGCATGAGGCTGAGCAGGCCGAGGGTCCGCAAGGTGACGGTCTTGCCGCCCGTGTTCGGGCCGGTCACGACGAGGGCCGTGTAGCCATCGCCGATGCGGATGTCGATGGGCACGACCCGGCCGCTGAGGCCCGGGTGGCGCGCCGACAGCAGGATGACCTCGGGCCGATCAGCCGTCTCCGCGCGCACGGCGTCCATCTCCGCCGCCAGCGACGCCCGGGCGGCCCATAGGTCGAAGCGCGCCATCGCATCGAGCGACTCGCGCAGCGCCGTCGCGTTGGCGGCCACGAACGCCGACAGCTCGTCCAGGATGCGCGCGATCTCCTCGGCCTCGGCGACCTGCGCCTCGCGCCAGGCATTCCCGAGCTCCACCGCGACCAGTGGCTCGATGAACAGTGTCTGGCCGGTGCCCGAGGCGTCATGGACGATGCCCTTCACCCGGGCGCGCGCCTCGGCCTTGACCGGCACGACATAGCGCCCGTTGCGCAGCGTGATGATCGGCTCCTGCAGGGCGCTGCCGAGCTCGGCGCCGACGAGGGCGTCCAGGCGCCGGCGCAGCCGGTCGTACGCGACGCGGACGGACGCGCGCAGACCGCCCAGTCGCGGCGACGCGGTGTCGAGCACCTCGCCCATCGGGTCGAACGTGCGGGTGAGCGTGCTGCGCAGGGCGGGCAGCGCATGGAGTTCGCGCGCGAGGGCGTGCAGGAGCGGCCGCCGGTCATCGGCCAGGTGCGTGGCCAGGCGCGCCGTCGCATCCAGGGTCTCGGCGATCTCCAGGAACTGGGTCGGATCCAGCCGGCCGCCGCGCGCGGCGCGCTCCACCGACGGGCCGATGTCGTGCGCGCCACCGATGCCGATGCCGGCGCGCTCCGTGAGCAGCGCTCGCGTCTGGTCGGTCTCATCCAGCCGTCGCGCGACGATCACCGGGTCTGCCGACGGCTCCAGGGCCTCGGCGGCGCGCCGCGAGGGCGGGAACGACGTAGCGGCCGCCAGCCGCTCGCGGACGAGCGGGAATTCGAGCAGGGCCTGGGATCGCGCGTCCATCGTGCGCTCGCTCAGGGGCGCGCGGGGGACGATCCGGAGACAGCCGGTTCGTCGGCCAGCCACACGCGCCAGGGGCGGGCGGCAGCGTCCGGGCCGGCGTAGTCGATGCCGATGCGCGGCCCGCTCCGAACAAGTCCGGCCTGCCGCAGCACGTCATCCGGGCCGGCTGCGACGAGACGCAGCGAGCCGTCCGGACGGCACAGGTCGGTACCGGTCCAGGTGGTGTCCACGCCGTATGCTGCGGCCACCAGGCCCGGGCCTCTGGCCAGCCGCTCATCGGGAGTGCGGGCCAGGGCGGCCCGTGCCCTCGCTCGGCCCTCCTCGGAGCGAGTCGCCCGGCGGCGCATCGCCACGGCCAGCCTGGAGGTGCGCATCGCGTCCAGCCCGGCGACGGGTGCGACCGCCCGGATGAGCACGGCGCTGGCCGTGCCCGACGGTCCGGTCACCACGTTCAGGCAGTCATGCATCCCGTAGACAAGGTACACGTAGAGATGGCCTGGCGGGCCGAACATGGCGGCCGTCCGGGGCGTGGCCCCGAAGCGGGCGTGGGAGGCCAGATCGTCTGGTCCGCCGTAGGCCTCGACCTCGACGATCCGCGCCAGCCGAAACCCGGACGCATCGTCGCGGAGCAGCAACCCGCCGAGCAGGGCGTGCGCGGCATCGAGTGCTGCGCCGGTCAAGGCAGCGCGCGGGAACGGTCGTGTGGCGAAGGGAGCCGCGAACGCGCGGTCGATCAGCTCCTGGCCCGCGGGTAGAGGGCCTGGATGGAGTCCGGGATGAGGAAGCCGGTGATGCTGATGAAGATCGGGATGAGCGTCTCCCGGTACGCCTGCACGATGGCCGAACCATCCAGGGCGGTCCACAGCTCGCGCAGGAACAGGAGCTCCTGCGGGTCCTCCGGGATGCCCGGGATGCGGAAGAACGAGTCGAGGATGATGACCGTCGCGCCGAGGATGACCCCGAACTGGATCAGGCCCAGGATCGCGCCGAGCAGCTCATCGGCGAAGCGCGCCTTCTCGAACAGGGGCTGCGGCTTGTAGAACCCCTGGACCACGATGGCGAAGGCCAGCGCCGCGGCCACGAAGACGGTGCCGAAGCCGACCATGTAGCTGTATTCCTTGGCGAACTGTGTCCAGTTGGCCCCGAGGAACGAGCCCAGCGGCTCGGCGAGGTTGGCCGCGAAGAAGAACGAGAACAGGATGGCGGCCAGGCCGATGAGCCGGCGGATCGTGCCCTGGGCGAAGCCGAGCACGAAGAAGCCCATGAAGATGAGCACGAGCACAAGGTCGATCGCTGCGAATCCGCCCAGGAACTCCCCGATGTCCACCGTTCCTCCTTGACCGACCTGGCCGCCTCGCGCGCCGGTTCGAGGCGGCGCAAGGGTAGCAGCGCGCCTCGACGCGTCGCAAGCGACCGCCGCATGTCCCTCGCGGGGTGTTGGCTCAGGTCCGGAGTACTCCGTCCACGTCCGCCGCGACACCGGTGGTGACCGCGGTCACCGCGGCCTCCACGTCATCCTCCGTCAAGGCCCGCTCTGGGGCCGCGAACACGAGGCGATAGGCCAGGCTGCGTCGGTCGTCTGCGAGCGGGCGGCCGCGATAGATGTCGAACAGCGTGACCTGGGCCAGGCGCGGCCCGCCGTGGCGGCGGATGGCGGCCCCCACGTCAGCGGCGGCTCGGTCGTCGGCCACGACGAAGGCCATGTCCCGGGCGACGCTGGGGTGCCGCGACGGCGTCCGACCGACCGGCACCGGCGGCACCCCGGCGGACAGGCCGGCGATCGCGACCTGCCCGACGATGACCCGGGCGCCGCGCACATCGAGCGTTTCGGCGAGACTGGGATGCAGCTCCCCGATCCGACCGGCCAGGCCGTCGCCGGCCGTGATGCGGGCGGCACGGCCGGGATGCAGGCGCGGATCGTCGCTGAGCGTGACGTAGGCGACCGGCGGCAGGCCCAGGCTGCCCGCCAACAGCTCCACGAGACCCTTGGCGTCACCCAGCTCCCAGTCCGCTGAAGGACGGTCCCAGGCCGCGGACACCATCGGGCCCGTGACCGCGAAGGCCAGGCGCCACCAGCCATGGACGACGGCGTCATCGGTCACACCGTAGCCGCTGCCGACCTCGAAGATGGCGACTGCATCGCGACCGCGACGTTGGTTCTCGCCGACCACCTCGAGCAGGCCACCGAGCAGGTCCTGGCGCATGACCGAGTGCTGTGTGGAGAGCGGGTTGGTGACCACGATCGACCGGCCGTGCACCCGACCCTCGGCGGCGACGTCGGCATCGTCGTGACCCCCGAAGCGCTCGACCGTGGCCGGCGCGAGCAGGGCATACCCGACGACCTCCTGGACACCAGCCCCGACGAGGATCTCGCGGACGCGGTCGCGCAGGCGCAGCGGTGACGGGCGGTAGGCCGGCATCGGCGTGTGCGGCAGGATGCCCGGGATCAGCTCGAAGCCGCGGACCCTGGCGATCTCCTCGGTGATGTCGGCCTCGATGGCCAGGTCGCGTCGCCAGCTCGGGACGTGAGCGAGGAACGTCGCCGCGTCGCCCGCGGGCACGGACAGCGGCTGGGGCTCCAGGGCGATGGCGATGTCCGTGCCGGCCGGTGCAGGCTCGGTCGCCACACCGACGCGGGCGAGCACGGCGCGCTGCTCATCGACGGGCAGCGTCGTGCCCAGCAGTCGCTCCACGCGCGCCGGGCGGAACGCCACCGTCGAAGGCGCCGGCTCGGTCGGGTCGGTATCCACGACGCCACGGGCGACGCTGCCGCCAGCCCACTCGGTGATGAGCCGGGCCGTGCGATCGGCACCCAGCCGCGCGAGTCGATGCTCCTGGCCCTTCTCGAAGCGCAGGCTGGCCTCGGAGCGAAGGGCGTAGCGGAACGCCGTCCGCCGGATGGAGATGGGATCGAAGATGGCCGACTCGATGACGACGTCCCTGGTGGCGTCGCTGATCTCCGACGACGCGCCGCCCATGACCCCGGCGATGGCCAGTGGCCCGTTCGGGTCGGCGATGAGCAGCGTGTCGGGATCCAGGTCCCGCGCGACGTGGTCCAGGGTCTCCAGGCGCTCGCCCGGTCGGGCCCGGCGGACGATGATGCGCCCGTCGTGGACCGCGGCCGCGTCGAAGGTGTGGATGGGCTTGCCGAGCTCCAGCATCACGTAGTTGCTGACGTCCACGACGTTGCTCACCGGGCGCTGCCCGGCGGCCATGAGACGCATCTGGATGCGGTCAGGCGACGGCCCCACCGTGACCCCCGTGACGTGGCGCCCGACGAAGCGTGGGCAGCCCAGCGGATCCTGGACCTCGACACGCAACCGCTCCCCGATGGGCGCGCCGTCTTCAGGCGGGTTCGTCTCCGGGAAGCGCAGCGCCGCCCCGGTCACGGCCGACACCTCGCGGGCCAGCCCGACGAGGCTCAGGACATCGCCGCGGTTGGGCTTGACGTCGACGTCGAGGATCACGTCGCCGTAGACATCGGCCAACGGCACGCCCAGCGGCGCGTCGGCGGGCAGGATGAGGATCCCGTCGCCATCCGCGGTCAGGCGCAGCTCGTCGCCGGAGCACAGCATCCCATTGCTGGCGATGCCCATCTTCTCGGTCCGCTCGATGCGCCGGTCGCCGGGCAGGACGGCACCCGGCAGAGCCACCGGGATGCGCTGGCCCGGTGCGATGTTGGTGGCGCCGCACACGATCGACAGCGGTTCGCCCGACCCGACGGTCACTGTCGTCAGCGACAGTCGGTCGGCCCGCGGGTGTTTCTCGACGGTCAGCAGCTCACCGATGACGACGTTGCGCCAGTCGGCGCCCCAGCGCTCGATGCCCTTGACCTCCATGCCCAGCAGGGTCAGGCGCTCGGCCAGCGCCTCGGGCTCGAGATCGATGTCGACGTAGTCGCGCAGCCAGGACAGCGGCATCCTCATGCGAACTGCTCCAGGAAACGCAGGTCGTTCTCCAGGTACAGGCGCAGGTCGCCGACGGCGTGGCGCAGGTTGGCGATGCGCTCCACGCCCATGCCGAAGGCGAAGCCCTGGTAGCGCTCCGGATCCAGGCCGCCGTACTGGAGCACGACCGGGTGCATCATGCCCGCGCCCAGGATGGTCATCCAGCCGCTCCGCGAGCAGGCCGGACAGCCGGCGCCGCCACACACCAGGCACTCCACGTCGAAGGCCACCGACGGCTCCGTGAACGGGTAGTAGCCCGGGCGGAAACGGGTGCGCTTGTCGGCGCCGTACATGGCCTTGGCGAACTGGTCCAGCAGACCCTTGAGGTCGGCCATGGTCGTGCCCTCGTCGACCATGATGCCCTCGACCTGGAAGAACTCGGACGCGTGGCTGGCGTCGATCGCTTCGTAGCGGTAGCAGCGGCCGGGCAAGAGAGCCCGGATCGGCGGGGCCACGCTGTGCATGACCCGGATCTGGCCGGGCGAGGTGTGGGTGCGCAGCAGGTGCCCCGCGACGTCCACGTACATGGTGTCCCACAGGTCGCGCGCGGGATGGTCCGGCGCGATGTTGAGCATCTGGAAGTTGCGCAGGTCGTCCTCGACCTCGGGGCTCTCGTGGATGACGAAGCCGAAGCGCCCGAAGATCTCGGCGATCTCGGCGATGGTCTCCGGGATGGGGTGGTAGCCGCCGCGGGCGATCGGTCGGCCCGGGGTCGTGACGTCCACCGCCTCGGCGGCCAGTCGGGCCTTGAGCTCCGAACCGCGCAGGGTCGTACCCCGCTCGGCGAGGGCAGCCTCGATGGCGCTGCGCACGGCGTTGGCGATGGCCCCGACCTGCGGCCGCTCCTCGGGCGCCAGGGCACCGATGCCGCGCAGGACGCCAGTCAGGCGGCCCTTCTTGCCCAGGATGTCGAGCTCGAGCGCGTCGAGCGCTGCGGCATCCGGCGCGGCGGCGACGGCCGCCAGGGCGTCCGCCTGGAGGGCCTGCAGGTCGCGGGTCAGATCGGCGAGGTCCACGGTCCTCCTCGGACGCTTGCCGTCCGGTGAATCACGAACCCTCGATCGTCAGGGACGTCGAGGGCCCGATGGGTGCGAGCGTATCCGGCTGGCCGGCCGGGATCAGGCGCCCTTGGCGAGCTCGGCGATCCGGCCGAAGGTGGCCGCGTCGCGGATGGCGAGGTCGGCCAGGATCTTGCGGTCGAGTTGGATGTCGGCGCGCTTGAGGCCGCTGATGAAATGCCCGTAGGTCAGGCCGTTCTGGCGGGCCGCGGCATTGATCCGGACGATCCACAGCTGGCGCATCTGGCGCTTGCGCTGCTTGCGGTCGCGGGTCGCATACGCCAGGGCGTGGAGAAGCGCCTCGCGAGCCGGCTTGATCAGCCGCGACTTCGTCCCCTTGCGGCCCTCGGCCGCGTTCAGGAGGCGCTTGTGACGCTTGTGGGCGGCGACGCCGCGCTTGACTCGTGCCATGGTCGGTGGGCTCCTAGAGGTACGGCAGCAGGCGCCGGATCTGCCGGGCGTGCTCGGGCCCGAGGATGGACTTGCCGGCGTAGCGCCGGGTCCGGCGGGACGACTTGATCTCGAGGTGGTGGCCGCTCCAGGCGTTGACCCGGACGAACTTGCCGGACCCCGTCACGCCGATGCGCTTCTGGGCCGCCTTGTGGCTCTTGATCTTGGGCACGGTGGCCTCACTCTCCTTGCGGCGCCGGTCCGGCTTCCACCGCGACAGCGGCAGCCGGCTCGACGGCGATGACGGTCTTCTGTTCGGGTGCATCTGGCGGATCGGCCACGGCATCAGCCGGGACTTCGTCCAGCGCATGCTTGCGGTCCGGTGCGTCGTGGCTCTTGGGCTTGTGCAGCGATGCCATCGTGATGTGCATCGACTTGCCTTCCAGCAATGGCGTCCGTTCCGCGACCCCGTGATCCTTGACTCGTTCGATGAACCTGGCGATCAGGCCTCGGCCGATCTCCGGGTGCGTGAGCTCACGACCCCGGAACCGGACGGTGACCTTGATGCGGTCGCCGTCCTCCAGGAACTCGACCGCGCGATTGACCTTGGTATCGAAGTCGCCCACCCCGATCTTCGGGGTCAGACGGACTTCCTTGAAGGTGACCGAACGCTGCTTGCGCTTGGCTTCCTTCTCTCGCTTCGTCAGCTCGTACTTGTACTGCCCGAAGTCGAGGAACTTGACGACTGGGGGGGCAGCCAGCGGCGCGACCTCCACGAGGTCGTAGCCTCGCTCCTGCGCCATCTCGAGGGCACGCGGGGTGGGCATGACGCCCAACTGTGCACCCTCTTCATCGACCACCCGGACCTGGGGGATCCGGATCATCTGGTTCACTCGCAGGTCTCGGCTGATGATTCACCCCTTGGACTACTGACATTCGGACCGACCGGCGCGCGGACATACAGCCACGCTCGGCCGAGCGGGCAGGATAGCACAATCGCCGCTCAGCCCACCCCGCGAGCGCGGCTCTCCTCGGCCAGGCGATCGGCGAATGCCTCCCAGGCCTGGGGCTCCTGCTGCTCACCGCTGCGGGTCCGCGGCGACGCGGTCCGCGCCTCGATCTCGCGGTCGCCCAGGACAAGCATGTACGGCACCTTCTGACCCTGGGCAGCACGGATCTTGTACTGCATCCGGTTGGACGACCCGTCGACCTCGACGCGCAGGCCGCGCGCACGCAGCACGCCGGCGAGCTCCGCGGCAGCGTCCAGATGCCGATCGGCGATCGGGATGATCACGGCCTGGACCGGCGCGATCCAGAGCGGGAATGCGCCCGCGAAGTGCTCGACGAGGATGCCGATGAAGCGCTCCAGCGAGCCATAGATGGCGCGGTGGATGGCCATCGGCCGCTGCGCCTGGCCCTCCTCGTCGATGTACGTCAGGTCGAACCGCTCGGGCAGCATCACGAGGTCGACCTGGATGGTCGCCATCTGCCACTCGCGGCCGAGGGCATCATCGATGTAGATGTCGATCTTGGGCGCGTAGAACGTGCCGTCCTTGGGCTTGGTCACGTACGGCGAGCCGGTGCGGTCCAGGGTGTCCTTGATGATCGCTTCCGCCCGGTCCCAAAGGGCCGGGTCGCCGATGGCCTTGTCCGGCCGGGTCGCGAACGCGAATCGCGGCGTCAGTCCGAACCAGCCGTAGGCCTCACGGACTTCACCGAGGAGCGCCTCCAGCTCGTCACTGAGCTGATCGGGGCGCACGTAGACGTGCGCATCGTCCTGGATGAACTGGCGGACGCGCGTCAGGCCACTCAGGGATCCGGACCGTTCGTTGCGGTGTAGCCGGCCGAACTCGCTGAAGCGCAGGGGCAAGTCCCGGTACGAGCGCAGGTGGCTCTTGTAGATGAACGTGGATTCCGGGCAGTTCATCGGCTTGAGGCTGAACAGCTGCTTCTCGGACTCGACGATGAACATGTTCTCGGCGTAGTGGTCCCAGTGGCCGGACTGGCGCCACAGGCGCTCGCTGACGAGGATCGGCGTGCTCACCTCCTCGTAGCCGCGACGATCCTGGAGCTCGCGCATGGCCGTCTCCAGGGTGCGCCAGATGCGCTGGCCCTTGGGGTGCCAGAACGCGGATCCCGGTGAGACGTCGTGGAACGAGAACAGGTCGAGCTCCACGCCCAGCCGCCGGTGGTCGCGCTTCTTGGCCTCGGCACGGCGCCACAGGTAGGCATCCAGCTCATCCTGGGTGGCCCAGGCCGTGCCGTAGACGCGCTGGAGCATCGGCCGGGTCTCGTCGCCGCGCCAGTACGCACCGGCCGTGCCCAGCAGCTTGAACGGGCCGATCTGGCCGGTACTGGCCACGTGCGGACCGCGGCACAGGTCGATGAACGGGCCCTGGCGGTAGAAGGTCGTGGGCGGCATGGTCGTGCCGTCGCGCTCGCTCGCCGCGGCCAGGTCGTCGACGATCTCGACCTTGAACGGCTGATCGCGCTCCACAAGGGCGGCGCGGGCAGCGTCGGGCGCCTCCTCCGACAGCTCGAACGGGTGGTCGGCCGCGATCGACGCGCGCATGCGCGCCTCGATGGCCGGCAGGTCGTCGGGATTCAGCGGGCGCGGGAGCAGGAAGTCGTAGTAGAAGCCGTCGGCGATGACCGGGCCGATGCCCAGCCTGGTGCCCGGGAACAGATCGAGGACGGCCTCGGCCAGGACGTGCGCCGCGCTGTGGCGCATCGGCCCCAGCGCGTCGCCTGCGGCCCCATGATCCATGAGCTCGGTCGCACTGCCCCGCTCGGGAACCTCGGGCAGGACCTCGTCGAGCTCGATCGCGTCGTCGTCAGCCATCTCGGTCGTCCTCTCGAATCACAAGACCTCTCGTCCATCGCAGGACGAGAGGTCGATCCTCCCGCGGTCCCACCCGCATTCGCCGACGTATCTCGCGCCAGCGCACTCGTGGCCGCGCTAACGGGCGGATCCCGGGCCGGTTCACCGGCCGCTCACGGGTGGTACTCATCGACGGACGACACCGGGTTTGCAGCCTTGACCCGGTTCTCTGGAGGTCGCCGCGCGACGGGCGTGTCCCGTTCCTCGCGTTCCGGTGGATGGTAGCCCAGGGCGCCACGGAGCACCACCTGGCGCCAGCCCGGACAGGTCCGCGGTACGATCCGCTCAGCGTCGGCGTCTCCCTCCTGCGGAGGTCAGCCATGTCCATGCCACGACCCATCACGATCGCGCTGCTCGCGTGCACGGCCCTGCTGGCAGCGTGTGCCGAATCGCCAGCCGTGCCGTCTGATCCCTTCGGTGCGCCGTCGCCCGACGCGGCCGGTGTCCCCCTTTGCGAGGACGTGCCGCCGATCGCAGCGCCGCCCGAGGCCTATCGTGATGCGCCGATCTACGTCGGCAACGAGATGCCCGTCGAGGCCGTCCGGGATTGGGCTGCACGGCAGCCGGGATACGCGGACATCTGGATCGACCGCGAGCACAACGGCTGGCTCACCGTGGCCTTCGACCGCGACGCAGCCGCGCGACAAGCGGACCTGGAGCGCGAGTTCCCGGGGGTCGGTGTGGTGGCCGTGCATGTCGAATGGACTCCCGCCGAGCTGGAGGCCATCCAGCGCCGGGTCTTCGAGGTGCTACCGGCGGGCATGGTCGATGGCTCGGGGACGCTCATCAACCGTGGTGTCGTGTCGATCGGCGTGGGCGTCCTCACGCCGGAGCGCGTGTCGGCGGTGGCAGCCGCATTCGCCGGGCAACCGGTGTGCATCGAAGGCATGGATCCGGCTGACGCCCCGCCGACTGGCCCGCAGCAGCCGGCCGGCGACGGCTGGCGCCTGCTGGCCACGGAGCCGACCGGGCAGCCGTATCGGACCGGTATCGCCTGGGATGACGCGTCGCTCGTCGACCTGTGGGCGGAGGCTGGGTTGACGGCGGATGCGCCGGTCGTCGACTTCCAGACCGAGGTCGTCATCTGGTTCGGCGCGGTATTCGGCAGCAGCTGCCCGGACCTGCGCCTGGACGACGTCGTCCACGACGACGGCCGCCGGATCGTCCACGCCGAGATCGTCCATGTCGACCCTCCCCAGTTCTGCACGGCCGACGCGAACCCGCGGGCGTATCTGGTGGCCGTCGAGCGGTCGCGCCTTCCGGCCCCGACCTTCGCGATCCAGCTCCGTGCCGAGGACCCGCCCGCTGGCGCGCCCGAGGAGCGCACCCTCGTGGAGGCCGACCTTCGGGTCCCTGGCTCCATCGCCGAACCGGGTCAGGTCCACGCGGATCCTACCCTCATGCAGCCCGAACCCCAGTTCATCACGTCAGGCGACACGATCGAGACCGACATCTCCAACCTGTACCTGATGTCCGTCCACTGCGGCGTGGAGTGGCTGGGCACGCTCAACGACGTGACCTGGCGGACGGTGGCGTCGACCGGGGCACCGGACTGGCTGCCCGCGACGTGGCGGCAGGTCGTGGCCCCCGACGAGTCGATCCTCCTGGACATCGTCATGG
>Ga0163144_10015617_pt1 | contig 15643 bp, 12 predicted proteins | sample OliLak19BULKMAT1_FD_123175 | JGI IMG/M metagenome (GOLD analysis project Ga0163144, IMG submission 123175) | Freshwater microbial mat bacterial communities from Lake Vanda, McMurdo Dry Valleys, Antarctica - Oligotrophic Lake LV.19.BULKMAT1 | ecosystem: Environmental > Aquatic > Freshwater >...
CGGCCTCGAGCAGCGTCTCGACGACAAAGCCATGGCGCGACAGTCGTCAGGCAATGCATTCGGCAATGCACTCGGCAATGCCGGCGGCCAGACCAGCGTCATCCTCGACCAGCAGCGTTCGCACAGCGGGTGTGCATTCGGGAGCCAGGCCGCAAGTCCATGTCGACGCCGATCTCGGTTCCCGCCCGACTGCCACCATTCGCAGCCACGGGAACCGGTGCTTCGATTGCCGTTGCCTGGCCTATCGCTTGGGCGACGGCGGGCGGCCGCCGGTGGGCCGGGCCGGGCCGTCGCGGCGAGCCGGCTGCGCGCCGGCCGGCCGAGGGCCGCGGCCCGGCTGCGCGCTGGCTGAGCGACGGTCGTCACCACCTCGCGGAGCATGGCCGCCGGGCGCCGGATGGGAACGTCCACCACCACCACCACCACCGCCACCGCCACCACCTCCAGGCCGGCCGCCACGGCCACCACCACCGCCGCCGCCGAAACCACCGCCCGCATTGCGTTTGGTGCCACCGATGCCGATCGTCATGCGACCGAGCACGATGGGCTCGGCACGCTCGCCGGCCGGCGGCTCGAAACCGGGCACCACCTCGCGCGGGATCTCGCGCTTGATGAGTCGCTCGATATCGCGCAGGAAGATTTCCTCGTCCAGGCAGACCAGCGAGATCGCCTCGCCGGTCGCACCCGCACGGCCGGTGCGGCCGATGCGGTGCACGTAGTCCTCGGGCACGTTGGGCAGCTCGAAGTTCACCACGTGCGGCAGCTGGTCGATGTCGATGCCGCGCGCCGCGATGTCGGTGGCCACCAGCACCTGCAGGTCGTTCATCTTGAAGTCGGCCAGCGCCTTGGTGCGCGCGCCCTGGCTCTTGTTGCCGTGGATCGCCATCGCGGTGATGCCCTGGTCGTTCAGGAAATCCGTCAGTCGGTTGGCGCCGTGCTTCATGCGCGTGAAGACCAGCACCTGGTGCCAGTCGCCGCTCTTGATCAGGTGCGCCAGCAGTTCCTTCTTGCGCTCACGGCCCACCGGATGCATCTTCTGCGCGATGTTCTCGGCGGTTTGGTTGCGGCGTGCCACTTCGATCAGCGCGGGCTGGTTGAGCAGCTTGTCGGCCAGTGCCTTGATATCGTCGCTGAAGGTGGCGCTGAAGAGCAGGCTCTGCTTCTTCGCGGGCACCAGGGCCAGCACCTTCTTGATGTCGTGCACGAAGCCCATGTCGAGCATGCGGTCGGCCTCATCGAGCACGAAGATCTCGATGTGGCTGAGGTCCAGCGTGCGTTGCTGGGCGTGGTCTAGCAGACGGCCGGGCGTGGCCACGAGGATGTCGACGCCGCGCCGCAGCTTGTCGATCTGCGGCTGCATGCCGACGCCGCCGAACATCACCATGCTGGTCAGCGGCACGTACTTGCCATAGGTGCGCACGCTTTCCTCGACCTGGGCGGCGAGTTCGCGCGTCGGCGTCAGGATGAGTGCGCGGATCGCCACGCGGCCACGGGCGTCTTTCTTGCCCGGCTCGGCCATCAGGCGCTGCAGCATCGGCAGCACGAAGCCTGCGGTCTTGCCAGTGCCTGTCTGCGCGCCGGCCAACAGGTCGCCGCCCTTCAGCACGGCGGGGATCGCCTGAACCTGAATGGGGGTGGGGGTGTCGTATCCATGGTCTTGCACGGCACGCAGGAGCGGCTCGGACAGGCCGAGATCGGTGAATTTCATTTTGGGATGGGGCCCCGCTGGGGGGCTGTCGCATCGGCCTGCTGCCGCTCACTTGGAGGGCCCCAGTCGGGTAGGCAGATGGGTGGGCAACGTCGGAATCGACTGCGCAGGCCTGACTGATGAAGCTCAGCGCAATTCGGATTCTACCCGGCCCGAACCAAAGCCGCACCGAAGCTGCACCGCACGCCGGCCGCTGCGATCGTGACGCCTTGCCGCGGCTGCCGCAAATCAGCATCACCGGCGTGCGGGCCTGGGCAACACGGCCGCCGGGCAGCGGCAAACACCTGACCACAAACGGCAAGCGCGTTCACCTTGTCCTCGGGAACGAATCAGGCCACGCGCCGGGGCCGCTGCAGTGGCACCCGGTGCGAGCACAGCACCATCAGCAGCGCCAGGCCGGCAAACGGCGCACCCGCCCAGCTCAGCCGCGCAAAACCCAGCGGGCCGCCCGCCAGGCCGCCGACCACCGCACCGAGCGCGGTGCCCAGGTAGAGCATCGAGGTGTTGATAGACAGCAGCAGCGAGGCCTGCGCCGGCGCCAGCGCCGCCAGCAGGGACTGCTGCGGCGCCATCAGACCAAAGCCGGCCAGGCCCCAGGCCATCAGCACGAGGATCATCAGGACGGCATGCCCGGCGGTCAGCGGCAGCAGCAGCATCATGCCCAGCAGCAGGGGCAGCAGCGTCGCCATCGTGGCGCGGGCGCCGAAACGGTCGGCCGCCACACCGCCGAGCAGCGTGCCGGCCACACCCGACACGCCGAACAGCATCAGCGTCAGCGAGAGCTGCGTGTTGCTCAAGGGCACGAGCGCGCCGAGCACCGCGCCGATGTAGGAGAACACGGAGAAGATGGCCGTGAAGTAGAGAAACGTGGTGCCCAGCACGGCCAGCACAGGGCCGCGCCGCAGCGCCGGCCACAGGCCCGCGAAGCCTGGCGCGGGCGCCTGAACGTCACCTGGAACGAAGGCGGCCACCAGCAACCAGAGCAGCGCGCTGGCGGCCGTCATGCTGCCCACCGCCGCGTGCCAGCCGTACTGGCTGCCGACCCATGCACCGACCGGCACGCCGATCACGTAACTCAGGCTCATGCCGAGGAACACCAGTGAGAGCGCCTTGCCGCGCCGCTCCGGCGCCACCAGCACCAGCGCGATGCCGGCGGCCAGCGGCGTGTACATCGATCCCAGGCCCATCACCGCGCGGCCCAGCAGCAGCTGCGCCAGGCTGTCGGCCAGCGTGCATATCACTCCGCCAGCGGTGAACAGTGCCAGCGCCAGCAGCAGCGCGCGGCGCCGAGGCCAGTGCGAGGTGGCTGCCACCAGCAGCGGCACGGCCAGCGCCGTCACGAGCGCGTAGACCGTCATCGCCTGGCCGACCGCCGCCAGGCTGACGTCCAGATCGGCGGCCACCGGCCCGACCAGGCCGCCCAGCACGAAGGCCGACGAACCCACGATCAGGTTGCCGAGGGAAAACAGGCGCAGCAGGCGCGGCAACGATCTCATCGCAGCGACCATAGCAGAGCACCGGCGCGGCTGTTGCCGGGCAATTGCGGCAAGGTGGCCGCGCCGCGGCGCGGCCAGTCCGGGATAATCTCGGTTGTTTCGCGCGCGGCCCACCCGCGCCGCGCCCGCCCCCGGCTGACCCTGAACCACCTCCCACCTCCATGGCCCAATACGTATTTACGATGAACCGCGTCGGCAAGATCGTGCCGCCGAAGCGGCAGATCCTGAAGGGCGTCTCGCTGTCCTTCTTCCCCGGCGCCAAGATCGGCGTGCTCGGCGTCAACGGCAGCGGCAAGAGCACGCTGCTGAAAATCATGGCCGGCGTCGACAAGGACTACGAGGGCGAGGCCACGCCGATGCCCGGCCTGAACATCGGCTACCTGCCGCAGGAACCGGTGATGGACCCCGAGCAGACCGTGCGCGAGGCGGTCGAACAGGGCATCGGCGGCGTGCTGGCCGCGAAGAAGCGGCTCGACGAGGTCTACGCCGAGTACGCCGATGAAAACGCCGACTTCGACAAGCTGGCCGCCGAACAGGCCGAGCTCGAAGCCGTCATCGCCGCGGCCGGCAGCGAGAACACCGACCTCCAGCTGGAGATGGCCGCCGACGCCCTGCGCCTGCCGCCCTGGGACGCCAACATCGGCGTGCTCTCCGGCGGTGAAAAACGCCGCGTGGCGCTGTGCCGGCTGCTGCTGAGCAAGCCCGACATGCTGCTGCTGGACGAGCCGACCAACCACCTGGACGCCGAAAGCGTGGAGTGGCTCGAGCACTTCCTGCAGCGTTTCCCCGGCACCGTGGTGGCCATCACCCACGACCGCTACTTCCTCGACAACGCGGCGGAGTGGATTCTGGAGCTCGACCGCGGCCAGGGCATCCCCTGGAAGGGCAACTATTCCGACTGGCTGGAGCAGAAGGAAAAGCGGCTCGAAACCGAGCAGAAGACCGAAGACGCGCGCATGAAGGCGATGAAGGAAGAGCTGAAGTGGGTGCGCTCCAACGCCAAGGCCCGGCAGACCAAGAGCAAGGCGCGGCTGGCGCGCTTCGAGGAACTGAGCGACGTCGAGTACCAGAAGCGCAACGAGACGAACGAGATCTTCATCCCGGTGGCCGAGCGGCTGGGCAACGAGGTGATCGAGTTCAAGAACGTCAGCAAGAGCTTCGGTGACAGGCTGCTCATCGACAAGCTCAGCTTCAAGGTGCCGGCCGGCGCCATCGTCGGCATCATCGGCCCGAACGGCGCCGGCAAGTCGACGCTGTTTCGCATGCTGCAGGGCGAGCAGAAACCCGATTCAGGAGACGTGGTCATCGGCAAGACCGCGCAGCTGGCCTTCGTCGACCAGAGCCGGCAGACGCTGGCCGACGAGAAGACGGTGTGGGAAGACATCTCCGGCGGCCTGGACAACATCGTGGTCGGCAAGTTCGTGATGCCCTCGCGCGCCTACCTCGGCCGCTTCAACTTCAAGGGCAACGACCAGCAGAAACGCGTGGGCAGCCTGTCGGGCGGCGAGCGCGGTCGCCTGCACCTGGCCAAGACGCTGTCCAAGGGCGGCAACGTGCTGATGCTCGACGAACCGTCGAACGACCTCGACGTGGAAACGCTGCGCGCGCTGGAAGAAGCGTTGCTCGAATTCGCCGGCAGCGCGATGGTGATCAGCCACGACCGCTGGTTCCTCGACCGCATCTGCACGCACATCCTGGCCTGCGAGGGCGACTCGCAATGGTTCTTCTACGACGGCAACTACCAGGAGTACGAGGCTGACAAGAAGAAGCGCCTGGGCGAAGAAGGCGCGCGGCCCAAGCGCGTGCGATTCAAGCCGATCCAGTGATCTCCGGCGGTTGACCCGAGCCGCTACTCGAAGGGGTAGCGCACGCCGAGCCGGCCCCGCAGGGCGTCGATCAGCCGCAGCGTCGCCAGAGTGTCGCGGTGCGGGATCAGCGGGCTTTCGATGAGGCCCGCGTGGATGCAGCGCTGCGCCTCGATCAGCTCGTACTCGAAGCCGTTGCGGGCGAAGGGGAGGCTCAGTTCCTGCGCCTGCTGGCCGGGCCGCCGCAGGCTGACATGCTGGCACTCCCAGAAGCGGACGGCCAGGGTGATGTGGCCCAGTTCGCCGTGGATGTGAAAGGCGTTTTCAGCGTCGCCGTCGAAGGCGCAGACGAACTGCGAACTGACGCCGTTCGGATAGTCCAGTTGCACCACGGCGCGCTGGTCGACGCCGGTGTCGGCAAGCCGGCCGCCGATGTGGAATTCGGGCACGCGGTGCTCGCCCATCCGGGCCAGCACCCACTGCGACAAAGTCAGGTTGTAGATGCCGATGTCGAGCAACGTGCCGCCGGCCAGCGCCGGGTTGAAGTGGCGGCCCAGCGGGTCAGGCGGCAGATTGAAGCAGAAGCTGGACTGCAGGGCAGACACGCTGCCGATGGCGCCGCCTTCCAGCCAGTCACCCACCTGCAGAACGGCCGGCAGACACCGTGTCCATACCGCTTCCATCAGGAACAGGCCGCGTTCGCGCGCCAGTGCCACCAGCACCTCGGCCTGCGCTGCCGTGGGCGCCAGCGGCTTCTCGCACAGCACCGGTTTGCCGGCGCACAGTGCGGCAGCCACCGGCCCGGCGTGGGCGCTGTGCGGGGTGGCGACGTAGACGGCGTCGACCTCGGAGTCGTTCAGCAGCTTGTCCAGGTCGCTGACGACACGCACCGTCTGCCCACCGCGAGACCAGCGGGCCGCAAATTCAAGGGCACGGCCGGGGTCACGGCCCGTCACCGCCACCAGCCGTGAACCCGGCACAGCGGCCAGCGCATCGGCGAACCGGTGCGCGATGCGACCCGGGCCGACCATGCCCCAGCGCAGCGGTCTTGCAGAAGAGTCATCCATGAATGGAACGTAATGGCCGCCAGCCTGTCATAGGCAGTGGAATTGTGCGCGACGGCGCAGCGGCCCGGTCCAGCACTTGGGCCCAAAATGAAGAGCCGCTGACGACGCGGCGAAGGCGAGCGTCGCCGGCCCTCAGTCCCTCAGTCCCCAGTCCTCAGTCCTTTTCCCCGCCCGCCACTTCCATTCACCGGTCGTCCATGCGCATCCAGAGCACAGCTTTTCGGTTCACCCACGCGGCTGCGGCCGCCAGCCTGCTGGCGGCCTGCGCCACGCCGCCGGTCCCGCCAGCGGCCGCCACGGACGCAGCGGCAACTTCTTCCGCCCTGCCCGCCACGCCGGCCCCTGCTGCCCTGCCCACCCGCTTCACCGTGGCGCCGCTGATTCCGCCGGGCACTCCCGCCGTTGCTGCCCGGCCACCGGCCTTCGCCGCGTCCGCTGCAGCACCCGCGGCCGCGGCACTCGCGCCCGGCACGCCGCCGCCGTTCTCCACCGTCATCAAGGACGCGAAGAAAATCCCCGGCGCGCTGACCTTCTGGCAGAAGGACGACAAGGTCTGGATCGAACTCGCTCCACAGCAGTTCGGCCAGCCTTACCTGCTGTCGCCGAAGATCAGGAACGGCATCGGCGAGGCGATGGTGATCGGCGGCCTGATGGCCTACCCGGTCAGCGGTGCCGGCGGCGTGCAGGTCGTGGAGTTCGTGCGCGTTCACAACATGGTGCGCCTGCAAGCCCGCAATCAGGACGTCTACGCCAGGGCCGGCACGCCGGAAGCCCGCGCAGTGGAATCGTCTTACTCGGCCAGCCTGCTCGGCAGTACCGCAGTGGCGAGCCAGCCGCACCCCGACAGCAAGAGCGTGCTGATCGAGGTCAACGGCCTTTTCCTGTCCGACATGCTCGGCGTGGGCATGATGCTGCAACGCGCGTTTCGCCAGGGTTATGCGCTGGACAGCCGCAACACCGTGATCACCGGCGTGCGCAGCACGCCTGAACTGAGCGTGATCGAGACGCAGAACCACTACTACAGCGGCACCATCGCCATCCCGCAGCCGGGCTCGGCGCCGGGCGCGCCCGTGCCGATCGTGCCGCGCCATCTGCCCGACACCCGCAGCATGCTGGTCGGACATCACTATTCACTGGCGCCGTTGCCGGCCGTGCCGATGGCGACAAGGCGCGCCGACGCGCGCGTCGGACTGTTCAGCACCAGCGTGCTCGACTTCAGCGACGACCTCTCGCGCAGCCCGCGCCAGCGCTACATCGAGCGCTGGAGGCTGGAGAAGAAGGACCCGGCGGCCGAGGTGTCCGAGCCGGTCAAGCCGATCACCTTCTGGATCGACCGCAACGTGCCGCTGATCTACCGTGAAACGGTGCGCAGCGCGATCCTGGAGTGGAACAAGGCCTTCGAGCGCATCGGCTTCAAGGGCGCCATCGCGGTCGAGCAGCAGGCCGACGACGCCGCCTTCGACACCCTCGACTTCGGCGTTGCGTCGGTGCGCTGGATGATGAGTGCCGAGCCGGGTTTCGGCGCCATCGGACCGCGTCACAACGACCCCCGCACCGGCGAGATCCTCGACGCAGACATCGGCTTCGAAGGCCTTTCGGCGCGCGCCGTGCGAACGGTGCGCGCACAGGTGCTGGCCAGTGCCGTGGCCGGCGGCGCTGCGCCGGCGTTCGTCACCGAATCACTGGCGCCGCCCTTCGGCGCCAGCGGCCATGAGCTCTGCCAGCACGCCGACATGGCGGCCGAACAGGCAAGTTATGCGATGGACGTGCTCGAGGCGCGGGGCGAACTCGAACCCGACAGCCCGCTGGCGCAACAGTTCGTGCTCGACTACGTGAAGGACACGGTGATGCACGAGGTCGGCCACACGCTGGGTCTGCGCCACAACTTCCGCGCCTCCCGCGTCTACACCGAGGCGCAGCTTTCGGACGCCGAGTTCACGCGCGCCAACGGCACCACAGGCTCTGTGATGGAGTACAACGCCATCAACCTGTCGCGAGCCGGCCGGCCGGCCGGAGTGCCCTTCCAGCTGACTCTGGGACCCTACGACTACTGGGCGATCGAATACGCCTACAAGGTGATGCCGGCGGGCGCCACAGCCGCCGATGAGGCAGCCGGGTTGCAGCGCATCGCGTCGCGCAGCAACGAGCCGCTGCTGGCCTTCGGCACCGACGAGGACAGCGGGCTGGGCATCGACCCCGAGACCATCCAGCTCGACCTCGGCGCCGACCCCATCGCCTTTGCCGCCAAGCGCATCGACATCGCGCGCGACCTGTTCCGCCGCCAGGAAACACGCATGCTGGCGCCGGAGCGTGACTACGCGGTGCTGCGCCGCTCACTCAACTACGCGCTGAACGACATGGGCCGCGCGGTCGGCGTGCTCGCGCGGCAGATAGGCGGCGTGCGCACGCTGCGCGACTTTCCGGGCAGCGGGCGTGATCCGCTGCAACCTGTCAGCGCGGTCTTGCAGCGGCAGGCCCTCGACCTGATCTCGCGCGCCGTGCTGTCCGCCGACGGGCTGGCCGTCTCACCCGCACTGCAACGCCGGCTGGCACCCGACTTCCAGGACCGTGGCGAGATTCCCGGCGTGATGACCGACTTCTCGGTCGGCCAGCGCCTGCTCGATCTGCAGCGCGCCATGCTCGGCCAGCTGATGAGCGAGACCCTGGCGGCGCGCCTTCTGGGCAGCGTCGACAAGTACGAACGTCCCGCCGATGCCTTTCAGTTGTCGGAACTGTACGGCCGGCTGACCCGCGACGTGTGGAGCGAGTTGCCGCGCGGCGGAGCCATCGTCGCGGCACGGCGCGACCTGCAGCGCGAGCACGTCAACCGGCTGGCTGCAGCCATGCTGCGGCCGGCGCCGCAGGCGCGTGCCGATGCACGCGGGCTGATGCGTGAGCAGGCGCTGGCGCTGCAGGGGAAGCTCGACGCGGCCTTGCGCGGCTCTTCCGCCATGGACGCCGAGACCCGCACCCATCTGCGCGACAGCGCGGACAGCCTGCGCCAGGCGATCGCCGCGCCGATGTCGCGCGTCGGCATATGACGAGGGAACTGCGGAACTGAAAACGCAGTCCGTCTGGACTGCGTTTCAATGGCGGAGCGGATCAGGGGCGGGCCAGCCCCGGATGCGGCTCTCCTTACCCCATGTGCAAGCCACCGTTGCAGCTGAAGTCCGCACCGGTCGTGAAACCCGAGTCGGGGCCGGCCAGCCAGGCCACGATGGAGCCGATTTCTTCCGGTGTGCCCAGCCGCTTGACGGGAATCGTGGCGACGATCTTTTCCAGCACCTCGGGCTTGATCGCGCGGACCATCTCGGTGCCGATGTAACCCGGGCTGACGGTGTTGACGGTCACGCCCTTGCTCGCCATTTCCTGCGCCAGCGCCATCGTGAAGCCGTGCATGCCGGCCTTGGCGGCCGAGTAGTTGGTCTGCCCGGCCTGGCCCTTTTCGCCGTTCACCGAGCTGATCTGGATGATGCGGCCCCAACCCTTTTCGACCATGCCCGGCACGACCTGCTTGGTCACGTTGAACATGCTGTTCAGGTTGGTGTCGATGACCGCCTTCCAATCTTCCGGCGTCATCTTCAGGAACATGCGGTCGCGCGTGATGCCGGCGTTGTTGACGAGCACCTCGATCGGGCCATGCTCTTCCGTCGACCTCGTGAATGCGGCCACGGTCGAGTCCCAGTCACCGACATTGCCCACCGAGGCGTAAAAGGTGTAGCCCTGCGCCGTCTGCTCGTCGAGCCACTTCTGCCAGTCACGGCTGGGGCCGCAGCCGGCGATGACCTTGAAGCCCTCTTTGTGCAGGCGGTGGCAGATCGAGGTGCCGATGCCACCCATGCCACCGGTGACGTACGCAACTTTCTGGTTCATTTCAATCTCCTTGATTGTTCGGTTCTGATGTAGGGAGGGTGACCCGGCGCCGCCCAACGGTCAACCGGGTTCGCCCGATGCACCGGCCCGGAATGAGCCGGCGCGATGTGACTCGTTCAACGTTCGACGGTCAGCGCCACGCCCATGCCGCCGCCGATGCAGAGCGAGGCGATGCCCTTCTTCGCGTCGCGCTTGATCATCTCGTGCAGCAGCGTCACCAGGATGCGGCAGCCGGACGCGCCGATCGGGTGGCCGATGGCGATGGCGCCACCGTTGACGTTGACCTTGCTGGTGTCCCAGCCCATTTCCTGGTGCACCGCGCAAGCCTGCGCGGCGAAGGCTTCGTTGATTTCCAGCAGGTCCAGGTCGGCAGGCTTCCAGCCGGCGCGCTCCAGCGCCTTGCGGGCGGCGGGCACCGGGCCCATGCCCATCAGCTTGGGGTCGAGGCCGGCGCTGGCGTAGCTGGCGATGCGCGCCAGCGGCGTCAGGCCCAGCGCGGCGGCCTTCTTCGCCGTCATCACCACCACGCCGGCTGCGCCGTCGTTCAGGCCCGAGGCATTGCCCGCGGTCACGCTGCCCGCCTTGTCGAAGGCCGGACGCAAGCCTGCCAGCACTTCGGCCGTGCTCTTGCGGTTGATGAACTCGTCAGCCGAAAAGACCAGCGCATCGCCCTTCTTCTGCGGGATCGTCACACCGACGATCTCGTCGTTGAAGCGGCCGGCTTCCTGGGCGGCCGCCGCCTTCTGTTGCGAACCCAGCGCAAGCGCGTCCTGCGCCTCGCGCGTGATGCCGTATTCCCTCGCCACGTTCTCCGCCGTGATGCCCATGTGGTACTGGTTGTAGACGTCCCACAGGCCATCGACGATCATTGTGTCGACCATCTTCCAGTCGCCCATGCGCTGGCCGTCCCGGCTGCCATTCAGCACGTGCGGGCTCATGCTCATGCTCTCCTGGCCGCCGGCGATGACGATCTCGCTGTCACCGTCGCGGATGGCCTGGGCCGCCAGCATCACGGCCTTCAGGCCCGAGCCGCAGACCTTGTTGATGGTCATCGCCGGCACGCTGTTCGGCAGCCCGGCACGGATGACCGACTGGCGCGCCGGGTTCTGGCCGACGCCGGCCGTCAGCACCTGGCCGAGGATGACCTCGCCGATCTGGCCGCCTTCGAGGCGGGCGCGCTCCAGCAGCGCCTTGATCACGGTGGCTCCCAGCTCGGTGGCGGGCGTCTTGGCGAGCGTGCCGCCGAACTTGCCCACGGCGGTGCGGGCGGCTGCAACGATGACGATATCGGTCACGGAGTTCTCCTGTCCAGGTTGAGTCGAGGATGAAAATCAGACGGCCTTGGCCTTGACGTAACGGCCAGGCGCCGCTTCGATGGCCTTGTACTCGCGGCTGCCCGGCGTCTTGGGCGCGGGCACCTGCTTGCCGCCGAATGGTGCCAGCCACTCGCTCCATTCGGTCCACCAGCTGCCCGGGCACTCCGTGGCGCCGGCGAACCATTCGTCGGCGTTGGCCGGCAGGGCGTCGTTCACCCAGTGGCAGCGTTTGCCCTTGGCCGGCGGGTTGATGACGCCGGCGATGTGGCCGCTGGCGCCGAGCACGAAACGCACGCCCTTCTTGCCGCCTTTCACGCTTATCGCGCCCTTCGGGCCGCCGGGGCCGTTCAGCGCGCGCGTGGAGGCGTAGGCCGCCGCCCAGGGCACGATGTGGTCCTCACGCGAGCCGTAGACGAACACCGGCGCCTCGATACGGCCGAGGTCGATCTTTTCGCCACAGACCTTCAGCGCGCCCGGCGTCACCAGTTCGTTCTGCAAATACATGTGGCGCAGGTACCAGCAGTACATCGGCCCCGGCATGTTGGTGGCGTCGCCGTTCCAGTAGAGCAGATCGAAGGGCGGCGGCGCCTCGCCCTTCAGGTAGCTGCCGACCACATAGTTCCAGACCAGGTCGTTCGGGCGCAGGAAGCTGAAGGTGGTGGCGAGTTCCTTGCCCTTCATCAGGCCCGGGCCGCCGGGCGCGTCGGGGCCCAGTGTCATCTCTCGCAGCTTCACCGAGTTCTCGTCGACGAAGATGTCGAGGATGCCGGTGTTGCTGAAGTCGAGCAGCGTGGTCAGCAGCGTCAGCGAATGTGCAGGTTGCTGGCCGCGCGCCGCCAGCACCGCGAGCGCATTGCACAAGATGGTGCCGCCGACACAGAAGCCCAGCATATTGATGGTTTCGGCACCGGTGATGTCCTGCACCACGTCGATGGCGCGGATGGCAGCGTCTTCGATGTAATCGTCCCAGGTCTTTGCCTTCAGCGACTCGTCGGGGTTGCGCCAGCTGACGACGAAGGTGCGGTGGCCCTGCTCCACCGTGTAGCGGATCACCGAGTTCTCGGGCTGCAGGTCGAGGATGTAGTACTTGTTGATGCAGGGCGGCACGAACAGCATCGGCCGTTCGTGCACCTTCGCCGTCAACGGCTTGTATTCGATGAGCTGGAACAGTTCGTTCTCGAACACCACCGTGCCCTCGGTGGTGGCCACGTTGCGGCCGACCTCGAACACCGACTCGTCGGTCTGCGAGACATGGCCCTTCCTGACGTCGGCCAGCAGCAGCTGCACGCCGGCGGCAATGCTCTCGCCCTTGGTGTCGAGCGCCTTCTGCAGCGCCTCGGGATTGAAGGCGAGGAAGTTGCTCGGGCTGGAGGCGTCGATCCACTGCTGCACCGCGAAGCGGATTCGGGCACGTGTCTTTTCATCGCCCTGCACCTGCTCGGCCATCTGCATCAGCGTGCGAGCGTTCAGCAGGTACATCTGCGCGGTGTAGGCGGCTGCCGGGTTGTCCAGCCACTCGTGGCCGGCGAAACGGCGGTCGCCCAGCGAAGCGGGCTTGGCGGCCGGTGCCCCTGCGGCGATGCCGGGCAAGCGTTGCAACTGCTGGTTCCAGACGTCCGAAACGCTCTTCAGGTAGTCGGCCTGCATCTGTGCCAGATTTTCCAGCGGCAGCGTCATGCCGGCTGCCGATTTCCAGATGTCCCCGATGGCAGAGCCGAATATCGGAGTGCCGGGGGCGGCCGAAGCTTCGGCGGGGGTAGTCTTGCTCTTCACGGTCGTCTCCTCGCAGTCGGGGCAACGCCGGCCCCTGAGCGGGCAGGCTGCCCGCAAATTGTGAACTGATGCACGTTATAGCCTTGTCGGCTTACCACGCCATGACACCATCTTTCACTGAGTGAAATCATACACCGTATCCTGAGATGTACATCGTCGCCATTGCCTGGATTTACGTCGTCTTGATGATGGCGATCGTCGAAGCCTTGTCCAGCCAGGGCAGCGTGATCGGCGCCATCTTCACCTTCCTGCTGTACGGCGTGCTGCCGCTGTCCATCGTCATGTACGTGCTGGGTACGCCGATGCGCCGCCGGGCGAGGCGCGCGGCCGAAGCGGCGGCCTCAGCCGCGGTGTCGCCAGACGGCGGCGACCAGGCGCCCGGTGCGGCCGTCGCGGCGGAAAGAAAAGAAACGTGAGCTTTCTTCCACCGTGCACCAGCGTCCGCCGTCGATCTGCACCACGCCGGCTTCACGCAGGACATCGCTCGCCAGGCCGGGGAGATTGGCCAGCCAGCGAGCTTCTCCGTCAGGCCGCAGGCGGCTGACGAAACGTGCCGGATCAGGGTGGCCCGGGTCGGCGGTGAACGCGCGCAATACGTCGGCACCCACTTCGAACTGGCGCGGGCCGATGCAGGGCCCGAGCCAGGCCACCACGTCGCCAGGCGTTTTGCCGGTGCCACGGCACATCGCCGCCAGCGTCGCCTGCAGCACTCCGGCTGCCAGTCCGCGCCAGCCGGCATGGGCGGCGGCAACGGCGTGGCCATCGCGGGTGGCCAGCAGCACCGGCAGGCAGTCGGCTACCTGCACGGTGCAGGCGACGCCGGCTTGATCGGTCCATGCGGCGTCGGCTTCGGGCGGCTCGCCGTCGACGTCGTCCACGCCGATTCGCACCACGCGCGCGCCATGCACCTGGCGCAGCCAGACCGGCCGCCCGCCTATCGCCGCAGCCACGCGCCGCCTGTTCTCGGCCACGGCGGAAGGCAAGTCACCGACCGCCGTGCCGACATTCAGGCTGTGCCAGGGCATCGCGCTGACGCCGCCGTCGCGCTCACTCATGAAAGCGCCCACCGAAGGCGGTGCGCCCCACTGCGGCTGCAGGGCTGAAAGCACCGTCAGGCGGCGTCCGGGCAGGCTTCGGGCCGGGTCAGCTCGAAGGCCGGCAGCGCGATGCAGGCGTCGAAGACGCGCATGACGTTCGGCACATGGTCGAGCCGGCAGTCGAAGCGGCGGGCATTGAAGATCTGCGGCACCAGCACGCAGTCGGCCAGCGTCGGCGTCTCGCCGTGGCAATACAGCCCGGGCCGCGCGGCCAGTTGCCGTTCGAGCACCTCCAGCCCGCTCTCCACCCAGTGCCGGTACCAGCGGTTCTTGTCGTCTTCGCTCAGCTTCAGGTCGTGCACCAGGTAGCGCAGCACCCGGAGGTTGTTCAACGGGTGGATCTCGCAGGCGATGTCCATCGCCAGCGCCCGCACACGCGCCCGCTCGGCCGGCGTGCCCGGCAGCAGCGGCGGCTCGGGGTGGGTTTCATCGAGGTATTCGATGATTGCCAGACTCTGCGTCAGCACATGCTCGCCGTCATGCAGCAGCGGCACCAGGCGCGCCGCCGACACCGCTGAATACGAGGCCTGCAGATGTTCGTTCTTCGCCAGGTGGACGGCCTTGTAGTCGTAGTCCAGGCCTTTCAGCGCGAGCGCGATGCGCACCCGGTACGAGGCCGACGAACGGAAATAGTTGTAGAGCTCCATGGCGGTCTCGCGGACGTTCAGCGCACGGCCACGCGCAGCGTGCCCAGGCCGGCGATGGCACCTTCCATCACATCGCCGCGCACGACCGCCCCCACGCCGGCCGGCGTGCCGGTGAAGATCAGGTCGCCGGGCTGCAGCGTCCAGGCGGCGCTGAGCTGTTCGATGGTTTCGTTGACGCTCCAGATCAGGTCGGCGAGGTCGCCCTTCTGCTTCGTCACGCCATTCACGCTGACCGTGATGGCGCCGCGCAGCAACTCGCCGGTGCGTGCCTTCGGCACGATGGGCCCGATCGGCGCCGACTGCTCGAATGCCTTGCCGATGCACCAGGGCCGGCCCTGTTTCTTCATCTCGTTCTGCAGGTCGCGCCGTGTCATGTCGAGGCCGACCGCGTAACCCCAGATGTGGTCGGGCGCATCGGCCGCCTTGATGCCGCTGCCGCCGCTGCCGATGGCCACCACGAGTTCGATCTCGTGGTGCAGATTGGCCGTCAGGCTGGGGTAGCCGATGAAGCCCGTCTCGCCTTCGGCCACCGCCACCACGGCGTCGGCCGGCTTCATGAAGAAGAATGGCGACTCGCGGCCGCTGAAGCCCATCTCCACCGCGTGGTCGGCGTAATTGCGGCCCACGCAGTAGATGCGGTGGACCGGGAAGTCGCCACCCCCTGCCACAGGCACGGTGACGGGCGCGGGCGGGGTCAGCACGAGGTTCATGGGCGGGTCTCCAGGGCCGGGCCGGGGAAGTATTTTCCAATTCAGGTATGAGCCTGAAGCGAGCGTGACGAGATGCTGTGCGGTGGTTGAGTTGATCTGGCCAAAGGGCACAGTTTATCGAAGCGTTGGTTTGCCGAATTTCTCTTTATGA
>Ga0163144_10015618_pt1 | contig 15643 bp, 2 predicted proteins | sample OliLak19BULKMAT1_FD_123175 | JGI IMG/M metagenome (GOLD analysis project Ga0163144, IMG submission 123175) | Freshwater microbial mat bacterial communities from Lake Vanda, McMurdo Dry Valleys, Antarctica - Oligotrophic Lake LV.19.BULKMAT1 | ecosystem: Environmental > Aquatic > Freshwater > Lake...
CGCCTGACTTGGGATCGCATGCGGCAACTGGCTGATCGGTGGCTCCCGGAACCGCGTGTTCTCCATCCTTACCCCAGTGTTCGCTTTGACGCCACACATCCAAGATAAGAGCCTCATGCGGTAGTGCCGCTCGTGGGGACCTGTGCGGGGGGTGCCGGGCGACCGGCATCCCTACCGCGACAACTGGACTCTTCGCGGCGCGCACCTGTTGCTGCAAACCCGAACGAAGGTCTTGAACAACGAGCTGGAGGAGGTGTTCCGGCGGTGGTATCCGCAGTTCCGCCCTAAAGCGGCTTGACCCCCGACCTTGTGCTGCTCTCCCCTCGATCCAAGGTGGCGCGCGTCGCTAATAAGAAACTGAGTACGCATACTCAACCCCATTCGGACTCAGATTCGTGAACAGCCTCGGCGTGATCCTGTACGTTTGATTCAGCCTCGATCCATCGAGCACCAGCCCGCCTTCGCCGTGATTGAATACCACGGTGCCCTTTGCCGTGTCGATGATCTTAAGGAACGAGCCGCCGACTTCGTCTCGCACTCGGACTTCAAGTTTCTCCAACACATGGCCAGTCGGCAAGACCGTGATGTCTGAGAAGCTCATCGTCCCCGGAAATTCTCCCGATGGGGCCTGTACGGATGCCGCCAAAGCAGCGATTGTGTTTTGAGCGTCCGTCAGGCTCAACACCTCAAGGAGATCCAGGAGCTTCGTCTCTGGGCCATAGCGCAAACGGTATGAGAACGGCATTCCATCCTGGCAGGAATCTGTCATCACCTTCGCGCGGACAGTGTAGGAAACATTAAGCTCCGATCCGTCGAGAACAACTCCTGCCCCATCGCCGTGAGCGAACACAACAGACCCACCGCGCGCGGCAATCGTCTTCTGGGCGGAGTGACCGAGCGAATCGATTAAGGTAATCTGAATCCGATCAAACAAGTGCCCAATCGGCAATGTCGCGGTGATGTCTCGAAATGTTAGACTTCCAGGGAAAGTCGCGACGGACGCATCCACGATTCTGTCCGTCAGCGGACTCGGGGCTTGCACGGAGTCGGAATAGCTGAGCACCGGACCAAAAGAAATAGCACCCTCCCGGCACGTTGCCGGGACGGTCAGGACTGCCTCATTCAGGCTGAACATCCCAGAGGCGTTCTCCACCTCAACTTTGAACCGGTGGTATATCGCCCGCCCATCCTCATTGTGCTTGCGCAAGGTAGACGAACCGAACTCCGTCGCGCCCAACGGAACGGCCATCGTTTGGGCGTTCGACTTCAGTTCGTGGATCTTGGTCCAATTTCCAGTGTTGCCTTGTGTGTACACTCGATAGGTCGCGTTGTACCCGGCGCGCCGCCAGGATAGCCTGACGTTTGGAAGCTGGACAGGAAACGACAGGGTGGGTGGATCTGACTCAAATGTGATCGCCGGGGCAATCGGGTTCCGCGTATCCACGACGGAAGCCTTCACGGCCGCAGACGGCAAAGACGGAATCAGTTTCTCTTCGTCCCGCTCATTCGTGATCTTCCGAACTGCCACGACTCGATAAAAGATCGATTCTCCGAAGGGCGGGTAGTCAAGAGCTGCAAATTCATCTAACAACACCGTCTCGGGTCCAGGAGCCGGCGGATACAGTCCAACGACTTTCATGGTGCGGGTCGAGACCGCGTCCAACTCACTGATGGCACGATGCAAGCGGAATCCCGTAATCCCTTCGGCGGCAATGTAGTTGTTGACCGCCACCTTAACACCGGTCGAAACTCCAACCGATGGGTCTTCGAGAACTGTGATGACAGTGCGAACAGTCGGTGCCTCAGGGGGAAGAGTGTTAACCAATCGGATCGGACCGGCAATGGCACTCCGAGGCCCCATCTTCATTCGGTCGTTCATCTCAACTGCATAGTAGAAGTAGATGTTCTTTGCCGCGCCGTCCAACGTATAGTCTGTGAATCGCACCACCGGCTTCCCGTTCTGGCCGCTGTACTGCACTGCCATGGGTGAAGGATCGAATGAACTGTTTGTGAACGGAAGCAGGTCGCCATTTTTGTCGCGGATCACAGGCTTCGCAGACCGAGTCTGCGTACCCTGCCGAATGAACTGATAGATCACAGGCGATTCTGTCAACGGAAGAAAAACCCCATCGATCGCGCTCTTGACAACGTCAGGCATCATCCCCGGCTTCAGTTGGCCGTCAAATGGCCTCACAGGATCCAGCTTGACTCCGTTTTTGTCTATTTGGCCTACGGTCTCCGGGATCTGATACTCGTCATTGTCTGGAATTGGGAAACGAAAACCACTTGGGGTGTACTGCAAAAACTCGTTGTCGCTTGTGGCAACGTTTACCAGATCTTTCCAACGCTTTGCTTCGAACGACTGGTCCTCCTGCGACATTGCCTCAAGATCCGCAAGGATCATGGCCACGGTTTCCCGCTTGTAAAGAACATCGAGCACGGACCGCTCGTTGGCGCGGTAGAAGACGAATCCATAGGGTTCTTGCGCGACCGTCGTCACGTCCATCGTCCAGGTGGCCTTGCCATAGAAATTCGGTCTTGTCGCATACCTGGGGCCAACCGGTTCGTTCGGAGCCACGGGATCGATCAGCTTGCGAGCCTGGACGACGGCCGGCTGGGTGAGACTCGATTCAATTCCGAGGGTCGAGTTGACCGCGCGAGCCGCAAGGATCGTTTCCTTGGCGCTCTGTGCAGGCCCAGGTAAGGTCGTGCCTTGGTCGAGAACACCCGCCTGCGCCGTCAGATAGAAGCGGTAGCCTGGGTGAAAGTTCACCCCAATACTGGTACCCATTTCGGGCTTAACATACCCGGGAGAACCGGCACTCGAATCGTAAGCGATGAGCTTTAGGGTTCCCCCACTGCGGTCAAGGCCGTAAACCTGCAACGGTCGAGACGGGCGCTGATCGATTGAACCAGGCTCTGGCAGCCTGACCGTGCCTCGGTACCACTCAACCTCAGGATCCGGATGCGGAGCCAGTTGATACGAGTCGAACACTATCTCGTAGACCCCAGGTGTCTCGTTAGGATCGCTTGGCGCCGTGACACGTGCGGTCTCGTAGATCCCGCCCGTGGAAAACGTCTTTGATGTACCGTCGGAATACAGAACTTGCTCCCGGTAGAGGCCACTGGAAGTGACAAAAGTCTTCAGACCGACTTCCTTGGCGAGCGGAGCGCCGTTCCAGTTTGCCGTCAGGTTCATGTTCTCCACGACAAGAAAACGTTCACCTGCGCTGGGTGCGGCGACTTCCAATTGAGTTGAATACTGGTTGTTGTTCCCGAAGTCGCTCGCCGTAGTTCCCAAGTTCTTTCGTAATCGGAAGACGGGCCCTTCGCCATTCACGGTGCTCTGTACAGCGGTCTCTACTGTGTAGATCACCTGATTTGCGGCAAACGCGCTTCCACTAAACCTCATCTCATCGTTAGTAGAGATCACCGGGGAGATCGTCTTCGCTGGTGACGAACTGGTGATTGTGTAGGACTGCGTTCGCACCTCGACAATTGAACTAGAGATACTGGTGACAGACTTGATCTGGCCTTGCACTGCGCGTGGCGGCTCCTGCCGAAAATAGAACTGCACCTTGTCTGCGTATTGATTCGCGTCGGAGAGTTTTTGCGGATGGTAGTGGTTCTGATCCCATTCGAGTGTGCACCGAATCAGGGTCATATCACCCGTCAGGGCGTCCAGTCTGTCCTGCTCTTTCTGCGTGGTTAGCAGCAGCGAATCTTCTTTCTGGATCAACTGAACGGAAAGGTTCGATGGCGGCAGCAGCCTATTTTGTTTGGGTATCAGTGTGTCTACTTCTACCTTGTTGCTGAATGGAGACGCCCGGGAAAACCAATTGATCCCGTAGAGCGCGTACTCATGACGCCCGTTCTCTCGCTCCGTGTGAGAGAAGATGGGAACGGGGCGTCCTGTCTGGGCGTCTGGGCGTTGCGGAATAAGCGGCGCCACTTCGAAGATGCCAGAGGCGTCCTTGAACTCGTCGTCGCTACTTAGTTCAGGAACTCGATACCCCAGTTCTGTTGCAAGCTTGTATTTGCATCCATAAAACACGGGCTTGGTCGCATCGCTCGAGCAAAACTCTGTTGGCGGGTCGAAGAATGGACCAAAATCCCGCATGGTGTCGAACGGCTCGATGTGCAGGTTGATGATGCGAGCGCCATCGTCGTCGAATGGAGCGTATCCGTCGTCATCGGTCAGTTGGGTCGGGGTCGCCGTGCCGTTTTCCAGAGTAATGCCAAAAGTTGGGGCAAGCTGACTCGGCGCGGGCGGACGACGGTCGTTTACACGCGTCGTGGGTAGCGTCAGATATACATGGGTGCGCGCAAACGGGGATGATCCGTCTACGCTCGACCCAGTTCCTGGAGCGGCCTCCGATAGTTTCACCTCGAACGGCTGTTCATCGCCTAAAGGAATGATGGCGTTTCCGCCCAAAAGGATCTTAGGGCTTTGGGCGACATGTACTTGGATAGTCGCTGGTCCATAGCCCGGCGCTGAGATCGAAAAAATAGTTGTACCGGTTAACGTGGCTGCCGACAGCAGAACCGTGGCGATGGTCTTGCCGGATTGCACAAAAGCCGTCATTGGACTCACAGACGCAACGGCGGTACCGCCCGCCACGGTGACGAATACTCCGCCGGCCGGCGCTGGTTTCGAGAGGCCGATGCTCAGTTGCGCAGTTTCACCTGGCTGCATTCGCTTTGACGCTGGGGCCAGGAGTATCGGTGGTCCGACAGTTCCGATTGGAGCGGCTGTACGGTATACGGCGGCATATATGTAGGGCACTGGCGGGTCCGGCTGCGCCTCGTCAATACAGCCCAACCCGAGCATTCGCGCCACGTGATAGTCGAGAGCCACCAATTTCAACATCCGCAGGTAGCTCATCTCGAAGGCACTGTGATCACCAGGCTGCTCTGACGGCAGTGAGGCGATCGCAGTGGGGTTCCCGGGATTCGTACTCAGGCTGAGGTAATCCGCCACACCTGCCTTCAAGCCGTCATCGCCGGTCGAATCCCATTTCGCCTCGTAGTTTGCCGCGTTCATCGTAAAGCGGCCGGTGGAAGGATCGGCGCCAGCGTAGCGGGGCCATCGGCCGCTTATTTTAGACAGGGACCCGCCCCACAAGCGAGTCGAAACAGTTTGATCGTCAATCGATAATGCAAATTGCGCCCCGAGGGATGACACAGCCGCTTTGATCTCGATCGATCCCGCCAGGAAATCCGCATACGTTTCAAGTTGGATCACCTGTAGTGTCAACATTGAGGACCAGAAGCGGAAGTACTTCACATTCTCCGCACGCACGCTAGCAGAAGCCTGTCTCACAAATTTCTTGCGGCAGGAAATGAGCAATTCGCTGCCGGGCTCGTTGGAGTCCACAGATACCGCCTCCACTCGCATCTGATCGTCCTGCCGCAGTCGTGATGCGGGGAGCAAAAAGAAAAAGCTGAAGCACAACTCGCCCAGCACCTCGGCCTCAATCACTCCCTGATAGGCTCCCACGAACTCGGAAAGGGGAAGGTTTGGATTAACGCTGGATCGGGTCTGATCGTACCTCGATACGTCGGCGAACCGAAGCACCACCTCGCGCTGGACAGCCGGATTTCTCCCTTCAACGCTTACCTTAAACCTCCAACTTCGCGTCGCTCCCGACTCAATCCGCTCCACGGGTTTCTGGCCGTCAAGATTGATCGAACATGGGTAGCGCCTGCTATACGGCAGACGAAGGATTGTGACGTAGTCGTCTGACCGGTTAAATCCATAGGGTGCTGGAAACGGTGCACCTGGTCCTGCAGCAAGATTGCCCTTGGGTATATGATTCTCACCCAGTTCTCTGAGTAGTTCCCACCTGAGATGAACCCCGGCTACGCTGCCGTCTGTCCCATCGCTTCCCGCCGCCTGGATGTAGAGGTGGGGACTCTGCAGATTCCCGAGGCCAGCGCTTAAGTCCTCTAGCAAACGCTGAACAGGATCCTGCCCCGAGCCTGCGCTGCCCGTCAAAACTGTTCCGAAAGGAGTCATTCGGACACCACCAATCCGGGATCAAAACCAATATTGCCTGGGTTCGGCGCTACCGTGAGTGGAAACAATTTCACTACGACACTGCTGACCGCTTTGTAGCTAGCGCCGTCGTACTCGATCTGGCGGAACGTGAACTCAAGGCTGCTAAGAGGCATGTTCAGAGTCCCCTCCGAAACGAACGCCCGGGAACGGTCTTTGGAGAACATCGCACGGAAGGCTTTCGGACGAAGGCCAAACTGCTGCTTCACGGTAAGAGCGGCCGCCGCATCCGACTCCGGTGTCTTCGGATCAATGAAGGGCTCAGGGTTCCGCACAAGAATGCCGAGCACCTTCCTGGTTTCACCATCGCGGATGATCGTGAAGTCGGTGCAAGTGGGTGGATCGATCGGGCCGACACGAAGGATCCCGTCCATGAGGCGATCAAAGCGGTCCGGATACTCCTGCTCTAGTGGATCTCCGGCAGGATAGTTGCCATCCAACAGTGCCGTCAGTAGCGCCCTTCGAGGAGCCTCTAGTGTGACGGATACATCGTCATAAACCGCATCGCGCATAAACTTGCCCTTCGCGTCCTTCAGTCGATAACTGTTCACCTGTTCGGCGAAATCCGCATAGCGCGAGGTTTGGAAGTTGTATCGATGGATCTCTTTGGAGGTTCCTTTGAAGTTCGCCTTAACCACGGCCAGGTATAGCTTGAGGGGGCGCAAGGGCTCAATCACAACATCAGACTGTATTCCCATTGGAGCGATACCTTTGTCCTCACCGGCTCCGGTACACGGATTCCCCTGCGTGGCCATGTTGTGAAGGAACTTCACATCTACATCGGAGCGGCCCAACTGATTTGCCCCAAACTCGACTTTGGGCCGCGGCACATATCCCGGTTCATCCTGCTTTGGCAGAGGATTCACCGGATCCAGAATGCTAAACTCCAGTGTGCTGCTGAACCCTGGACCGCCGTTCAGTCCATCGAACTGCCCGCCAAACATCGTGTACACGTAGGGATGGATATAGAAAAGGCTCAGCTTCGGCTTTCCATAGAACAGCGGTTTCGCATTGAGTACGTTCCCATCCGCGTTCGGATAGGATTTCGAGTAGTCAATGTATGTCTTGAGACTCTGAAGGCGATATTGATCCTGGCGGTCTTCCGCAACGAGCTTCGTGTACTCCTCCCGATGTTCATGGAAATGGCCCAGCGGTCCCTTGGTACGGAATCCAATGTGCATGTACTTGGGCACCGAATTTGTGCCGCCCCCCTGCTCTGGCACACTCACGTTATCTACCGTCTTTATTGAGATTGCATAGATTGTGTCCGGTCGCCAGATCGGGTGAATCGTCTTGCTAATCGCCGTGACCATCGCATTGTTGTTACTTAACAGGCTTGAGAAGGACGGAATCGTGTCGTTATAGAACTGGTCCTTGAGCGGCAGCCAGCAGATGCCGAAGACCAGACTCAAACAAGAGTAGTCGGCCCCCGGATCGATGTTGCAATCAAACTTTGGCGTTTCGCCTTTTCCACCGACCGCGGCGACCGATTTGATATCTGGCTTGGCAGCACCCATTTTTCGCAGACAATCGATCAGGCTGGTCAAGTGGCGAATCTCCTCGAGCAGCGCAGCGCCTTGCTCCGCCAATTCCTTTGCAATCTGCGTGAATCGCGTCGAAAGTGTGGGGTCGCAATGATTGTCGATGAACTGCTTGCTCAGGTCCGCGTACTCTTTGGAACGCGTGATCAGTTGGTCATACTCCCGCTTTGCCGCTTCTAGCCTCTGCTGGGCCTCCGTCAGTGTCTTCTGCCCGTAGGCGGCGAGGCTGCCGCACTTTGGTGGCGCTATCACTGGTTGAGTCACCAGAAATCGTACGGCGATGCGAACGTTCTCCGCCCCCGAGGGAAGCAGGTTGATCGTGCCACCATAGGCGCCGGGAGCGAGCCCACCGAGCTTCGCCGTAACCACTAAACCAGCAGGGGTGAAGGCAAATGGCGGATTCACCGTGAGCCATGCTCCGCCGCTGGAAGTCGTGTAGTCAATCTTGAAAGGAATGGGTTCTCTGTTCGCGGGTCTGGTTACCTGAACTGTTTGTGCTGCTGGATCTGCCGCGCCGGATTGCGCGGTGAACATCAGCGTTGACTTGTCCACTAGCAGCAATTCCGGTGGATTCACACCCGCCGGCGCAGCCAGCAGAGCGAACTGCTGCTGCGTGAACCGCATGGCGGGCAGTGCCACAGCGGCGGCGGATACGGGCAATGCGATTACCTCCCGGCAATCACACGGACCTGCCGTGATCAATATCTTGTCGATCGGAGTCTCGGCGGAATCGTATTGCAACGGCCGCAGAAGTGCGGCTGACGTCAGCAGTTGCCGCTTCACCGTTAGGTGTTCGAAGATCGGCTTGTTCCCAGCATCGAGACCCATCTGGCGGCGTTGCTGGAAAACCACAGTTACGTTGTCCGCAAGAGTAGCCAGGCGAAGGCTCACTTTGCCCGTGAGTTCCGGGAAAAAGATCTCCATCTGAGAACCAGCCTTCAAAGCAATCGCGCGGGAAAGGCCGAAGCCGTTTACGAAAGGAACAACCGTGCCATCTTTGCCCGTCACCCGAACTTGGACCGTCTTTAAGGCGAATCGCCTCTCAGCGATCAACGTTTTCAGTTCCGGCATTTCGTCGACCACAAAGCATCTCGGTTCGATCGGCTTGGCCGTGCAGAAAATGCTCTCCGCCGTCACCCCGCTGTTTTCCGGTACGAATGGACCAACCACATCCTTTGCGTAGCTGAAAGGAGTCTGCGATAGTATCGAAAGTTTGTTCGTTTTGCCTGGCGAGTCTGTTTGCCACCAGCCCTGCTTTAGCCCAATGAGATCGCTAGGCTTGAGGAACGCTGCGTGCTGAAGCGGGGTGAGCGCCCCGTAAACGTCGTAGTCTTCCCACTCGTTATTGGTGGAGTTCCACGCCCGAATCTTGACCTCCTCTACGACGTATTGATGTCGAACCTGCGCTGACGCTCCGCGCTGCGGCGGCACCATCTCCACGTTCTGATAGCCGATGCCCGTGATGCCGATGTTCGTGACCGCAGCACTGGGTGCGATGGGCTTCTTGAATTCAATGTCCGCCGTACAATCCAACGGAACAATGAAGTTGTTGAATTTTCCCGACCAGCCGTCGGGCTCGCCGGACTCCGGCGCCGGAAGCAGAAATCCGTCTAGCCACTTAGCCGACGGAACGTTCACTGCGAACCGCTCACGCGTTGCAATATTGACCATTTTTACTGCTTCGCTGACGTTAGCGTCGTTAAACACCGGAAGCGCCGCTCTTTGCAAGGTGGAATCGAAGTTCCAGGTGAAGTCGAGACTTAAAGTCCCACCAAGTTTTCGGAACGGCCGGGGTAGATCGATCGTGACCCTTACAGACCCAGTCACAATGAACGGTTTCGGGGCCTCCGCAGCCAAAACGGCCGCGATACTCACGCCGAGTTTGAACTTGAATACTCGTACCGATGCAGAGCCGCCCAGACTGATAGCCCCGCCAATCTGCTTCGGCTTGAAGCTGATCCGCCCATGAGCATCCAAGTAAGCAGAGGCTTCGACAGCAATGGGACCGTAGCTCTTGCTGAATCCCCAACTCACTCCCGCACCCGCCTGAATCCCCTTGGCGGACAACATCAGGTAAGACCAGCCATTGAACAGCGACAGGATTCGAGCTGTGATCCTCTTGTTCGTCGGCTGATTTCGGCCGGCATTGATGTACCATGCCGTTGCGTCGTTGAAATAGAAGCCCATCTCGATCAACGCCTGGAAATCGAGAATGGCCCCCGAGTCTTCGGGCAACTTGTAGGTAACGCCGAAAGCCGCTTCTACTGACTGTTTCGTGATCGCGATAAAAACGAAGAATGGAGGATCGTTCTGGGAAAGATCGACCCGCTCGGCCAGGATCGCCGCCTGCCCTTGCAAGAGGAGCGCGTCCGGCAACGAAAGCAGGAGGAACAGCTTGGCGGAAAAGGCTTTGCCCGAATCTGTCAGTGTTGCAATGGTGACGCCAGCACCAATCGCGAAGCCTTTGCGCGGCTCGAACTTGGCAATGTTGATGCCTTCTTTGTTGGTTGGCGGGAGTTTCTTTTTGTAGTACTGATACCATTCGGCATCTTCGGCAAGCCCGATGTATTTCCGATCGGCAACGTAGCGCATGCCAATCAATCTACGGAATCCGTAGATTCCGAGACTGGTGTTGCCAAGGGGAATCGGGACAGAAATGCTCAATTCTGTATCAATGATGAAGGCTGGGATAGAAGGGTTCAGTCGCATGGCGGCGCTGCCGCCAATGCCAGCCTTCGGGAGCTTGAATGAAACTCCTCCGGCATACTCCGTGGCTGCCGTCGACCCATCGCTTCCGTCCGACTCCTTCACTTGAAGGAATCCGCTGATTAGGACTGTTGCCTCTTCCGCCGACTTGCCCCCAGGTATGATCAGATCAATGGCTATGCCTTCCACGCGCACGAAGATATCGAGGTCTTCGATGGACGGAGGACTACCAGGAGCATCGGTCCGCCAATACACCTTGACGCCGCTCGCACGAACGTCGACCCCGCCAGGATTGACGTTTACCCCACCATCGAAGCCGAAGTACTTATACTTGTGGCCGTTACGCGCGTAAGAGCCCATGCTCAGTGCTGTAACCGATAGCTTCACCGGACCGATCTGCAGCGAGATCGCCTCTGGGAGAATGATGGTGCCGCCCTGAATCTCTATCTGGCCGTCTTCCCAGATAATGAGCTTCTTCACTTCGGCGGAGATGTCCTTGTCGAGCCTCAGCCCATGGACCTTCTTCAGCAACGTGAGCGTTAAGGTGCCTGAAGTCTCCACGAAGAAGCGATCATCCTCGCGGCCAAAGCCCAAGCTACGCACGTTCAACTCGAGGATGTCGGGAATCTTGATTAGAACGCCCTGCGGTTCACTTGCAGTGACACTGAAGTCACCGTCCTGGCCAATGTGGGCCCGGATTTTGATGGTTGCGTCTACGTCGTCCTTATTCTTAAAGCCCTTGATTACCATCGTGCCCGTGATATCGGACTCGATGATCGAATTGCGCTCAAATCGGAGGCTGAACTTCTGAAGCTCTGCCTCGAAGCCTCCCAGCTTGGTCTTGAATACGCCGGCCGAGTCGAGCCCGATCGTGCCGGAGAATCCTCCCGTGCCCACGATCACACTCTTGCCGATGATCTTGGCCTTCGAGTCAGGGCTCGCCTCTTTGAACCACTTTTTCGGCAATACAATTTCAGCAGAATCGATGTAGACGCCCACGAAGTCCGCCGGCCTGCCGTCCGCGGTGGCCTCGGGAATGTTGGTCGTTCGGCTAAAGTCGACCTTGAGTCCTTTCGCCTTGAGGATGATTCCGGACTTCAGAATTTCAGAAGGCGGGAGATCTATGGTGAGACCGTCAGTGAGATCGAACTCCAATCCGCCAGCGGTCGAGTACTCCAAACTGGCAACATCAACAATGACGAGGGTCGGTTTATCCGCCATAGGTTCGTTAGGGTCTGGGAGTGGCTTCCCATCCAGGTCAACTTCGCGCAGAACTGCACGGGGGAACCGAAGCCCTACCGTCAACGACGGCAATCCGACTCGAGCGCTGGGTACCAGCAATGTCCTCACGTCGTCTACGGTTATCTCGCCTAGCCACCGGCGGGCCAGAGCCCTCAGTCGATTGATCGCAGCGTCGAGGTCAAAGCCCGGCGCGATATAGTCGTTGAAAATGATCTCCAGTAAATCGAAACTCTCCTGCGCCTCCGCGATTTGCTTTGTAACAAATCCGAAGACATCTTCGCCTTGAGGAACCTGCGTGCTAAGCAACACCTGCGGCGAGTACTTGGCATTGAAGTCGGTGACGAACTTGGCTATGGGGTCGGGGTCGGCGATGAAAACGGCGATCACTTCGGCAAGTAGCTGCTCTTTAGTTACGCCCATGAACGCGACGACGAGATCAAAGAGACTGCGCGCGCCACCCGAAAACGACTCCAAGCTGAAGTCCCTGACGAAACGGACGACGGGCCAAGAGTACTGACACTCCACAGGAATAGCCGTGATGCTCGTCCCGTCTCCAGCAGGATTCACCAAGAGAGCCAAGCCACCCGTACCTGGGATCTCAAGACCCAAGGGCTGAAGGAGAACTATATCGAGGGCATACGAACCATAGTCCCCGCTGGCAGTTCGGTCCGTGGCTAAATTGCGGTAGCGAATGTCGTCCGTCGCGTCGGACAGAAAGTCCTTGAGGACGGCGAACTCAACTGGCAGCTTATCCAAGGGCAGGACGAGCCAAAGCGGAGGATAGTATGTTGTCGCCATTTTAGTCTCGGAAGCTACTGGCCTAATCCGGTCGCCCGATCAGTTTCCGAAATGTGGCCAAGTCAAGGAATGTGTCTTTCACAACAGTGCCTGGTTCACCCTTCACATACCGCACCTTCACCGAAGGATCATTCCAGAACGTGCTGAGCTTCGAGGTCACCGCCGGATCGTTTGGTGCCGCATCATGGATGCGTTCGAGAATCGCATTGAGCAATCCACAGGAACGGAGAGCGCTCAATAACGGGTTATATACATCCCGGCCATCCGGCATCCTAGCGCCTGAACTGAATTTCCCCTCGTTCTCCTCTTGAAGCTTTATGGTGGAGTGCGGGAGGAACTTAAACGAAAACGTTTCACTCAAGGGATCCGTAGCGGAACGGAGTCCAGCTTCAACCGTCACAGGCGTTACGCCGTTGCCATCGTCGAACTGGATTACCTTGAACTGGTGGAGATTGGACACCAACGGGCTAGCGTACGATTCCACCGAAATGAATAAGGCGCCTGCGTCTTTTTGGTCAGGCGTCGGCTGGAACTCGATAGAAGCAAAGCTGTAACGAAGGAGTGCGTATACGTCATTCCTCAGGTCATTCTGATCGCCTGGATTCGGCGGATCAGTGTCATCGTCCTTCAGTCGTCCCCACTGGGTGGGCAGTCCCGTGTTTTGCACCTTGAAGACATAGTCGCTGTCTGTTGTGAGCCTGGAGTCTCGGATCCACTGCAAGGGATCAAACGGCTTACCGGGTTGCGTACCAACCAAGGCACGCCAGACGCCCCCCTGGTGCCTGACCATCGCTCCAGCGACATACGCTCTTGACTCATCGAACGCGTCATCGGTGCGTCCACGCGCAACTCCACCTCCGATGATCGACTTTAGTTTGATCTGCGAGTTGCCCTTGCTAAGAATGTTCACGATCTCTTCCAAGCCGGCGTCGTCACCTGCCCACAGGCCCACCCGCTTGTACTCTGTAACGACGAATGAATCATCCGCGAAGAGATTGTAGAAGTCCTTCGCGAAAACGGCAATGGGCGTCTCCTGTGGCTGCTCGACGGCCGTGTAGGACACAACCAGCCATGACTGTTCATCCTGGCTCAGGGTGTTTACAGTAATGTCGACCGATCCTAGTGTTCGGTCTACGGGGTCCTCAAGGTAAAGCTCTTTCGTCTCGTCCTTCCACTTTGCATGCAGGCTCAATGACGACGGGATGGTACCCGTGAAGGAATGATCTCCCTGCGGAACAATGAGTCTCTTCACGTCGGTGTTTACGTCATGTCCCCGCCGATTTAAAACCACGACGTCTTGAGAAATATTCTTGCTGTTTTCCACTCCATATGTCGCCCAGTGCACGACCGTGGCGTTAGTTCCGGAAGGGAATATGGGCAATGACGCTAAAGGCGCCGATTCTGTGGTCGAAAGATCTCCACTGTAGTTGTAGTTAAATAAGAACACTGCTGGCCCGGCGCCCGAATGAGAGCCGTCTCCGAAGCCCAATGAGTGCATAGAAGTTTTAATCCACGCGTTGAACCCGAGCAGGCCAGAGGTAGCAGTGCCATCTCCCACTGCGATGTTGACAAATCGCGGATTCAGGCCGCGGCCGCCTAGCCCTCGATAAATACATTCGGAAAGGAACGATACGTAGTCCCGCTTTTCTTTATCGAGCGCTTCAAGTGCTTGCCTCAATCCCTCTTTCGTGACAGGGCCCGACGGGTAATACGGGTGCTTAGTGTAATCATAGAGGTCGGTTTGGATTCCGAGTTTCCTTGGCGCGGCATATTGGTGGCCAGCAGGGTTATCGTGCCGAAATATGTCGTGGTAATGATGCAGCAACGAATCAAACTGGTTGTTCGCGTTGCTGCCCGCAGCCTCAACGGGCGTTTTCACGCCGGCGGCCCTAAGGGCCTCGACCATATTGTGGAAGAACGGATAAGCGTCCATGACTCTTTCAAAGTCGTTAGCAAAATCTCCTACGCTCTGCTCAACATTGTGTTTGAGCTGCCATCGGAGCAATCCCAAACCCCGCGCGATCTTCCAGATCGCCAATGTGTTGGCAGCCTCGAGCAACATTCCTTCATTGACTCGAAATCCACCCCAATCCAGAAAACCATCAGAGCCAAAGCGAAGCGTCGGTGGATCGGAGCCTGGCGTCACGCAATGGGCAAACACCAAATCGTAAAGGCGTTTGCAATTCTCGTCTTCTGCGGCCTGTTTAACAAGAATCGTTATGAACTCATCGAGATCAGCCGTGTAAACCTGATTGAAAAAAAGACTTACCACACTGCCTTTCACCAAGCTTGGCCTGGTGAGTGGGTCTATCTCTTCGTCCCACTCTCGTGGCAGCAGGGCTTTGACCACGGTATCTGGTTCGCGAGCAGGGTCGGCTTTGTTAACGGCCCATGCACAAGCATAAGATTTCCTCCTTTGGCTAGCGAGGAGAGGCGCGCTTTCATCTCTGAGGATCGTGTGAATCTTGGATGATCTATTAGTTGATAAGGCGTCGGCTTTGTCAAGCTTTGAAAATAAGGTGATTCCAAGATCGATCTCTTCTACCTTGACAGAACCAGAGCTCAACTGGAAGCCGCGCAAGTATAAGGAGCATTGACTGAACGCAGTGGCTTTCGGCGCTTTGTCTTCGTCGTTGCTCGCGTCAACATCCCGGTGAGACTGATGCTTGATGCACAAGAATAGGTCAACGTCACCTGACACCGCTCCGCTACCGACGACCGCGTTGGCCTTATTTACTATCTTGGTGTCAAAGTTGGCCCTGTCAACTATGAGTACAACCAGACCAGAAAAGTCGGCGTTACTCAGCCAGTTGCCGAGCCTCATGAGAGGCGGACGGTCATAGTACACGATGGTTGGGTTTGTCGGCGGGAGCGCAAGGGTGTGCGGCTGAAAAGGCAGTCGAAGTGGAGGGCGCAACCAGGAGAGTGAATTCTTCGGCGCGGCAGCGTGAGCGAGGTACTTTTCAATCGTGGTTGCCTTAAGGTGCGATTCGAAAACAGGCGCTCGTCTTTGGGCAGATTGGAATCTTCGCTCGTAGATCGGATATGTACTGAGCGTTACGGTGTTTATGCCGTAGCTGACGACAACGTTACCAACGTACTCCGACCGTATCGCGTGGTCGGCATTGGTGAGGTCAACGTACTGTAATGTCGGGACGGCCACCCCCTTTGAGGTCGCGGTTTCGTTTGGCAGAAGCAGAGGCGAGAACAGATGGTCTGCATACTGCACGCTTGACTGAGTTGGTTCCTCAGATAGATCAACAGGCGTAACACGCCGTATGTACTTCAATCGATTCAA
>Ga0163144_10015620_pt1 | contig 15642 bp, 11 predicted proteins | sample OliLak19BULKMAT1_FD_123175 | JGI IMG/M metagenome (GOLD analysis project Ga0163144, IMG submission 123175) | Freshwater microbial mat bacterial communities from Lake Vanda, McMurdo Dry Valleys, Antarctica - Oligotrophic Lake LV.19.BULKMAT1 | ecosystem: Environmental > Aquatic > Freshwater >...
AGACGTTGACCATCCCGGGGGAAGAGCACCTCGCTCTCCGCCCCGTCAACGTCCCGGGCCACCTTCCTCGACTGGCCGGTTTTCAGGTGTCCATCACTGGCCGCTTTTGGGTGTCCACCGAGGCGCAGGGCGGAGTGATCTCTCCGCTCTTGGCGAACGTCTACCTGCATGAGGTGCTGCACAAGTGGATCGAAGAACGTGTGAAGCCCAAATGCCACGGCAACGTGGTGGTGGTGGTGCGTTACGCGGACGACTTCGTGATCCTGTTTCGCGCGGAGCGTGATGCTCGCGCGGTGTATGCAGCGCTGCCGAAGCGCTTCGCGGAATTCGGCCTGAGCTTGCACCCGGACAAGACGCGCTTGATCCCATTTCGACAGCCGCCGCGTCGCGGCCCGAAGGATCACGTGTCGTTCGACTTTCTCGGCTTCACCCCTGCGTGGATGAAGACGACGAAGGGCATCTGAGTCTTTTTTCAGGTGACGAGCCAGAAGCGCCTCACTCGCTCGCTGTCACGCATCCGCACGTGGCTCGCGCAACACCGCCACGATCCGATCGGAGCGCAGCAACACGCGCTGAGCCAGAAACTGCGAGGTAACTACGCGTACTTCGGCAAGACCGGAAACGCGCCTCGGCTGCGCAGCTTCTACGACGAAGTGAGACGCGAATGGAAGAAGTGGCTGGGTCGGCGAAGCTGGAAAGGCGCTCTCTTCTGGGAACGCTTTGCACTCATCGCCGCCCGCTATCCGCTGCCGCGTCCTCACCTCGTCCACGGCTCAGCACCACCCCGAGGCAAACCCTCGATCTGACGAGCCGGATGCGTGAGTCGCGCAAGTCCGGATCTGTGGGAGGCCGGGGGGGGAAATCTCCTCGGCCCACCCGGCTCGCAGCGCGCGACGCAGAGAGCGACGCAGAGAGCGACGCAGCGCGCGACGCGGCGCGCGATAGAGCGCGCGACAGAGCACGGGCCGTCGGACTTCGCGTCCGGCGGCCCGCGTGCTTTGGTGCTCGACTCGCGGGCCCATGAACGAGTCCGCTCCGCGCAGGTCGTCGAGCCAGAGCCTCGCTCTCGCTCCCTGAGGCCCGCGTCCACGACTCGTGCTTCACCGGGAAGGGAATTCCCTTCCCGGCCACGCGCGACCTTCGAGTCCGCCGCGCGCGCAGTCCGATAGCGGACCCAGAGGTTCCCACATGCAAGTCCTCGCATTGTTCGCGCTCGCTCTCGTGTTCTTCGCCCTCGACCAGGCTTGGAAGCGCCATCGCATCCGAGCGATCCTCGGCGCGCTCGGCCGCACGATCGTCGAGATCCGCTGGCTCCCACTGACCGGGTACTCGTGGACGCGCGCGCAGCGCGACACGTCCGTGTTCCGCGTCAGCGGCACGACGCGCGACGGCGAGCACTTCGAATGTCGCTGCGTCGCGAGCGTGCTCGGCCAAGTCTCCATCCAGGACGATCGGCGCGCCGCTTCGTCGTTCGGATCCGCGCTGTCCGCGGCGAGCGCGATGTCACGCGGTCCAGCGCGCGCCACGAACGCGATCGTCGGCGGCACGCTCTCCTTCCACGCGGTCTGCGCGGCGGCGGCGCTCCTCGCCTGTGTGTGGATCGGCGCGCCGTACTGGACCGCTCCCTACGGCTCGCTGCAGCTGCCCGACGGCCTCTACGGAACCGGACTCGCCGCCCTCGCAGTGTTCGCGTGCGTCTTGGGCATGTGGCGTCGACACAACCACTTCGCGGTCTTCCTGTGGATGACGGGCGCTGTCGTCGCGGTCGTCGTCGTGCGCATCGCGAACGACATGGCCGTGGACCCGAGCACGCACGACTTGATGCCGTTCGAGATCGCGATCGCCCTCTTCGTCGGCGGCGTCGCCTCGGCGCTCGGCGTCGGGATCGCGCGCGTGGTGCGCTTGGCGACGCCGCACGCGGCGAGGTCAGCGCGCTGAACACGACGAGCCGGTGACAGTCAGCGTTTCGGCACGCTGCCCGCTTCGTCCGGCGGCGGCAGCTGGCCGCGCAAGTCGATCGCGTCGAGGCGCCCGTCGGTGGCGCGGCCGCCGGGCGGCAGGTCGACGCCCGCGACCGTGTGCAGCGGCGCCTTCTGCCGGTTCGCGCGGAACGTGACGTCGACGCGTCCCGGCTGCAGGCCGCCGAGCGTGAACGAGCCGTCGACGGCGAGCTTCGACTGCATTCGCTCGCCTTCTTGACCCAGTCGATCGGGGCCGCCGACCGGCGTGACGCGCACTTCGATCTGCGCGGGCGCGAAGCCCGCGTCGAGCAAAACGGTTCCGGCGATCTCGCTCGCGCGCGGCAGCAAGATGCGCACGTTGCGCTCGCCGATCGCGATCTCGAAGGCCGCGCCGCGCACGAGGTTCCGGCGCACAGCGCGGATGCGCAGCCGATCCGGGCGGCCGACGGCGAGGATCGCGAATCGACCTTCGCTCCCGATCCCGGAGGAATAGCGCGAGTCCGCTCGCCACGTTTTGTCGCTTGCATCCGCGACCTCCACGGAGAGGAACGCATCGGTGACCGGCCGGCCGAGATCGTCGACGACGATCCCGCTCGCGACGTGTTGCGTCGCGCGCGCGACGATGTCGCCCAGCTCGAGCTCGGAGGGCGGATCGATCACGTCGAGCACCGACTCGGCGCGGTTGCCCGCGATCGCATCGGTTCCGAGTGGCGTCCACGAGACCGTCATCCGCAGCGGCTGGCCTGCCTGCGCGGGGGTGACCTCGCGGAACCGTCCGTCCGGGTCCGTCCGGATCGGCCGCGACCACGAGCCCGTCGGCGAGCCGCTCGAGCTGAATTGCATCCAGCGCCGCGCGAGCGGAAGTCCGGACTCGTCGACGACGCGCCCGGCCAGCACCACGAGCGCTGGTCCGGTCATGAGCTCGACGTGCACGTCCTTGCCGACCGACCGCGGACCGCGAACCTTCCGCGTGAGGAACTGCGCCTGACGACGCGCGCGGATCTCGAGATCCAGTCCGATGCCGACGAACGGGAAGTGCGCCGTACCCTCGGCGATCGTCTCGGGCGCGAACTCGACCTGACCCCAGCGCGCTTTGTCCGCCGGATCGCTGTTGTCGAGCCCGATCCCGATCGTGTCGACGAGCACCGGCGCACCCAGCGCGTCGCGCACGTCGACGGTCACGGATCCGCACGCCGGCATCACAAGCCGGATCGGATCGACCGGCGGATCCGCGACATCGAATCCGACCGAGGGCGCATCGCGCGCGAGCACGTCGATGGCTGCGAACATCGAACCCGAGCGCAGCTCCGCCGCGAGCGCGCCCAGCGACGCGCGACCGCTCGCGTCCGTCGTGCCCGTCCACAGCCCGCCCTGGTTCCGCCGATCCGGCGTCTTGCGCACGGCGACCGGCGCGCCGGCGACGGGCTGTCCGCTCGCATCCACGACTTCGATCACGATCGAGCGTGCGAGCGCGATCTCGACGCGCACCGGGCGCAACGAGGCTTCGTTGACGTGCGCCCATCCGAACGCGTCGCCTTTGCGCACCGCGACGCGGCCCGGGAACACGCGCGCGTCGATGCGTGCGATCCCGTGCTCGTCCGTCCTCGCGCGCCGGGCACCGGCGAGCAGTTCCTCGGAGTCGGGCATCCAGCGTGGCCTTCGCGGATCGGGTGCGAAGTCGAACTCGAAGAGGTTCGCCCAGCGCACTTCGGCGCCCGCGACCCGTTCGCCGGTGTCGCGCTCGACGACGAGGACGTCCACGGGCTCGCGCGCGATCGCATCCGACTCGGCGACGGGTTCACTGGCCGCGGCCGCGACGGGCAATATCGAGACGGCCGGCGCGCGCTCGTCCGGCGTGTGCGCCGCGAGCGCGAGGTCCGCTGACGTCGACTCCGCGGGTTCGTTCGTATCGATCGTGAATGCGAGCTCGTTGGCGTCGGCGACCGTCCTTGAGCGCTCGATCCACCAGGTCAGCGCGAGCACGATCGCGCACGCGCCGACGATCGCGAGGACGACGTGGCGCGTCGCGCCGCGGCGTCTGCGCGCCCGTTGGCTCGTCAGTTGGCGCACGAGCCCGGTCCGCGCGGGTCGCCGCAGGTTCCGCAGCCGCCCCCCGCGGAAATGGGCGCGGAATCACGCGCGGTTCCGCGCGCGCCTTCACCAGCACGCGACGTCATGAACGTCGAGAACTTCTTCGTCGCGCGCGCCCCGTGGCAGCGCGGACACGCGACGCGCTCCTCGCCGCGGATCAGTTCCTCGAACTCCTGATCGCAATCGGCGCAGACGTACTCGTGAATCGGCATGGTTCGCGCGAGTCTACCGCGGCCGAGACCGCGCGAGGTGTCGCCCCGAGCCTGCTCGCTCTCGTGGACGACGCCGGCGCGTGCTCCGCGCGTCGACCCTTTCGGGCCTGAGAACCGGGGCGCTCATTCCAGCGCCAGGAGTCCGCTGCTGACCCAGCTCTTGCGCCTCGCGCTGAGTGCGCGCTTGACCAGGTCCGCGTTCCCGCATCGAATGTCGGCCTCGATGAACCGCCGACTCCAGCGCACGATCGGACCGAAGCGCGGCCTCGCCGCGTTCGTGCTGGCGTTCTTCGCGCTGGGCTGGCTCGCCGATCGCGCGCACATCGCCTACGAGGTGCACGCGTACTGCGCCGAGCACCAGCAGGTCGAGCACGTGTCGGACGACCACGACCACGACCACGTGCGCGGCGACTCCGCGGCGCACGTCCACGTGCGCGGCGACTCCGCGACGCACGTCCACGTGCGCGACGACTCCGCGACGCACGTCCACGTGCGCGACGACTCCGCGACGCACGTCCACGTGCGCGACGACTCCGCGACGCACGTCCACGTGCGCGACGAGCTCGCCCATGAGCTCGCGCATGAGCTCGCGCAGGACGGCCTCCACGGGCCCGAGTGCGGGCCGACGCTCGAAGCGCTCGAAGGCACGCCCGAGGCGCACGCCGCCTGCTGCCTCCTCCTCGGCCGCGCTGACGGACCGCTCGCGTTGCCGTGCGCGCTGACGCTCGCATTCGGACCGGCGCGCGTCGAAAGCGCGCAGCCCGCGGGCGCGTGGGGGACCTCCGCCCGCGGTTCGATCCCGTTGCTCGCGCTGGCTCCGAAACAGTCGCCCCCGACGGCCTGATCGCGTTCGAGGCCTGGTCCGCGCCGCCACGTGCCGCGCGGCCACCGTGCGTCCGCTCGAACGAGCGGCGCCCCGCGCCCGCGGTTTCGCGGCGCGCGTCCCACGCCGATCCCGGAGTCCTTCGATGTATTCGCTTCGTCACCCGTCCACGTTCGCGGTCCAAGCCGACCCGTTGCACGACTGCACGTGCGACGACGCTTTCCGCGCGTTGCTCGAACCCCACCTGTCGGCACTGCACGCCCTGGCGCGCAGCATCGTGCAGAGCCCCGACCTCGCCTGCGACGCGGTGCAGGAAGCGTCGCTGGCGCTGTGGATGCAGCCCGACCTGCCGCCCGACTTGCGCGGCTGGCTCGTGCGCACGACCGTCCACAAGTGCCTCCACGTCCTGCGCCGCGAGGACCGCCGCGACCGTCACGAGGAGCGCGCGGGTGTCGAGCGCACGGAAGCTTGCCCGCTGTGCGATCCGGGGCTGCCCGTCGAGGAGCTCGAGCTGCGCACGCGCCTCGACGCCGCGATCGCCGCGTTGTCCGCGGATCTGCGGACGACGTTCTTGATGCGCTCCGAGCGCGGGCTCGAATACCAGGAGATCGCCGACGCGCTCTCGATCCCGATCGGGACCGTGCGCTCGCGCCTGAAGCGCGCGCGGGAGTCGCTGGCCGCGGCGCTGTAGTCGTACGGAGTCAGGTAAGTTCGTGCGGAGTCGCGCCCGCCGCCTTCCCTGGGCCGAGATCGCGGGCGCGACTCCGCACGAACTTACCTGACTCCGTACGGAACTTCCGCGCGTGGGGGGGGATCTCCGTTCGTCAGCGAGTTCGCTCGCCGACTTCATCGAGGACTCCAGGCCTCCTCGCCCAATCTAGGTCCGTGGAAACGGACGGGCGAGGGGCCTCTCGTCGAGCGCGTTGCCGATCCGCGCCGTGCTCACCACCACGCTTCTCACGTAGGCATTCCATGCGCAATTCCATCCATCGCACGCTGTCGGCCGCCGGCTGTGCCGCACTCTTGGCCGCGGCTTCCGTCGCAGGCGGTGCCGGTTCCGACCTGACGGTGATCTTCGTCACCGATCCAGATCTCGATTCCGTGTTCATCCTCCAAGACCTCGCTCAGGACGGCGACTTCAATGACCCGGGCGACACCCAGGTTTTCTACGACGGGCTGACCGGCCCGTTCCTGCTCTCGAACCCCGTCGCGATCGCGACCGATCCCTTCGACCAGGTCTTCGTGGGCGACAGCGATACCGACAAGATCTACGTGCTGCGCGACAACGACGACAGCGGTAGCGCGAATGGGCCGGGCGAATCGGCGATCTACTTCGACGGGAACCCCGGCGGCAACGCGTCGGGAGTCCTGATACCGCAGGTCACCGCGCTCGCGCTGCGCATCCTCGGCACGTTGTGGGTCACCAACGCGAACGCGAACGGCTCGGAGGCCGACACCGTGATCCGCTTGCGGGATTTGAATGGCGACGGCGACGCCAACGACCTCGGCGAAGCGCGTGTCTACTACACCTCGGGGCCCTCGCTGCCCCTCGACGCGTCGATCTTGACCTCGATCGACATCGGCTACGACGGCCTCGTGTACGTGCTCGAGTCCGGTACGGCCCGCCCGCGCAGCCTCTTGCGCCTGATCGATTTCGACGGGAGCGGTGTCATCGACACGACTGCTGAGGTCCAAACGGCCTGGGAGCCGCTTCAATCGAGCCCGGGCGACTTCACCAGCGCGGAGATCGGCGCTGCGGGCGAGTGGTACGTACTCGATCGCGCGAACGGGCTCGTCCAGATCGGCTTCGACGTGAACTCGGACGGCCTGATCGATGCGAACACGGAAGCCGCGCCATTCTGGGCCCTGCCCCAGGCGGGCGGGCTCCGGGACATGGCCGTCGCTGTGGACGGTGGCGAAGTCTACGTCGGCGACACCTCGGGCTCGCCCGACTTGATCGTGCGTTCCAAGGACTTCGACGCGACGGGGTCGATCGACATCGCGACGGAAGTCAACGCGGTCTACGACGACACGGTGTCGGCGACCAACATCGACAATCCCCATTCGATCGCCACGGACTTCCACGACCACGAGGAAGTCGGCGAAGCATTCTGCACAGGTGATTCACCGTTGTGCCCGTGCAACAACCTCGGGAACTCGGGTAGCGGTTGTGCGAACTCGATCGGCGTAGGAGCGTCCCTCGAGGGAACGGGCACGGACGGCATTGCGAACGACGACCTCGTGCTCGAAGCCTCGCAGTTGCGGCCCAATGTGCCGGCGCTCCTCTTTGCCGGCACGAGCGTCGTGAACGGCGGTCTGGGCGCGGTGTTCGGAGACGGACTGCGCTGCGTCACCGGCTCCCTCGTCCGGTTGGGCATCCAATTCGCGGACCCGGTCGGCTTCGCGGAATGGGGGCCGGGTCACGTCGGAGCCCTCGGCGTCCAAGCTGGCGACACGCGCTACTTCCAAGTCTGGTACCGCAACAATGCGGGACCCTGCGGCCTGGGGTTCAACCTGACGAATGGCGTCCAGGTCACCTTCACACAGTGACTTTCAGGGACGGAGCTCGTGCCGTCACACGCGGGGGTCGTCCGATGCACCGGACGATCCCCGCCCATCATTTTCCGAGCAAGTAGCCGCATCGGATCCGTCTCGGACGGCGGTGATGGGGCAACATGGAAACGATGTCCACGTCCGCCGGAGGGGCTCTGCCGCCCGACCTGATGCTCGCCCATGCCGGGTCGATCCGCGCGCTGGCGATGTCGATCCTGGGCGACGAGCACGCGGCCGAGGACGTGCTGCAGGAGACGTGGTTGCGCGCGTTGAACAAGCCACCGCCGCGCCAGGACTCGATCGGCGGGTGGTTGCGTCGCGTCGCGGAGGGGATCGCGATCAGCCGACTGCGATCCGAGGGGCGCCGCAGGAACCGCGAGACGCAGTGGGTCGAGGACCGCGATTGCTCGCATTCGAGCTACGACTCGACGGAGCGCGCGGAAGTCCTGCGCGCGGTCGTCGACGAGGTGCTCGCGCTCGACGAGCCGTACCGCGAAGCCGTGATGCGGCGCTACTTCGAGGGTATGCCGCCGCGCGACATCGCGTCGGCGACCGACTCGACGGTCGCGACGGTGAACAGCCGTCTGCAGCGCGCGCAGTCGAGGTTGCGCGAACGGTTGGACCGCAGGTTGTCGGATCGTTGCGGCGGGATGCGCGGCGCACTGTTGGCCTTGATCGGCTGGCCCGAGGAGGCGGTCGCGGCCGCGACGACGGGCTGGTTCACGCAGGCCGCGGTCGGGAAGGTGCTCGCGGGCGCCGTCGGCGTCGCGGTCGTGGCCGCGGTCGCGCTGTGGATCGGACGCGCGGACGAGCGCGCGACGACGTCGGAGTCGATGCAGGTCGCGAGCGACACGGACGCGCGCGGCGGCGCCGTCCCGCTCGTCGACGTCGGCGCTGCGTCCGATGCGCGCGCGGCGGTCGCGGTGCCGCACGAGGATCTCGTGCGTGGACCGATCGGCGCGCCGCTCGAGGAGCCCAAGCCCGGCCCTCACACCTTCGCTCTCTGCATCGAGCCGATCGACGCGAAGGGTCTCGCCGTCGGGGATTGTCACGTGTGGCTCGGGCCCGCGCCCGGTCCGCTCGCGCTCGTGGGTTCGACGGGCTGGGACGGCGCGTTGCGTCTCGTTTGGCGCGGTGACGAGGCCGAGGTCGAGTTCGTCGTGCGCGCTGCGCTGGCCGGGTCCGGCAGCACGCCGCTGCGTCGTGTACGCGTCCGCGCCGGACCCGAACGCGTCGTGCGTCTCGTGCTCGACGGCGGCCGCGACGCGACGCCGATCGAACTCGACGGCGGCGTCGACTCGACGAGCGGCATGTTCGGCAAGCCGACGACGCGGCCCAAGCGCGACGAGGGCCGGTTCTGGCTGGATTCCGCGGGAAATGGGCTGTTCCGGGACCTCTGGCTGCTCGCCGGGCCGCCTGCGCCGAACGTCGCGTCGGGGTTCGCCGCGCTCGAGCCGCTCGTGCCCAGCACGCCCTACGGAGTCGGCGCGGACTCCCCGGGAGAAGACTCCGGTGCGCGCGGCGAGCTCGAGGTGCGCGTCATCGACTCCGCCGGCCGCATCGTCGCGGGAGCGCCCGTGACGTTCCGCTCGGCGCTCGGTCGCTACACCGTGATGACCGGGACCGGTGTGGACGGGATCGCGCGCTGCGCTCGTGCCAACGGCGGCGCCGCGCTCGTGACCATCGGCGCGCCGAACACGCAGTTCCCGCTCGTGACGGTGCACTTCGAGATGGCCGAGGGCGCGAACCGCACGATCGAGGTCGTGCTGCCCAGCTCGCCGACGGCGCGCGTCCGTCTCGTCGGCGCGAAGGGCGAACCGCGCGCGGGCTGGCTGGTCGAGCTGCGCGACGACGACGGGTCGACGCTGGGCCTAGGAGTCCTCGACTCCGAGGGTCGCGCGATCCTCACGATCCCGAATGGCGTGCCCGCGAAGCTGCTCGCGCGCGCCGACGCGACCGGACCAGCGGTCGTCGTCGAACACGCGCTCATCGCGCGCGAGACCGAGCAGGTCCTGACGGCCGCGTTCGATCCACACGCGCGCACGTTGCGCGTTTCCGTGCGCGGCGCGAGCTCGCCCGACGCGGTGGTGCGCGTCACGCGCGTCGATTCCGGTGATGCGCTCGACGCCGCGCCGGCGGACGACGTGGAGCCGGGCGAGGAGGGCGCGCGCGTCTTCCGCGTGCGCGGGTTGAGTCAAGGCCTCTATCGCGTCGCCGTCGGATCGCCCTCACGCGGCTGGATCGAAGCGGGCGTGTACGAGATGACGAGCGGCCGCGGAGCCGAAGTCGTGAGCGTCGATCTCGAGGATCCGGCGCGGCTGGATATCGCGAACGGCGCTGCGCAACTCGTGCGCGTCATCGGCCGTCGCGCGGGAATGCGCGTCGTGTCCGCCGACGTCCACGGAGGCGAGGGCGAGGCACTCACGGCCGCTCCCGGCAGGTTCGAGCTGCTCGTCGAGCGCCCGGGAACGCCGGCGACGACCCGCCCCGTGGAGATATCTCCCGGCTCGACGCTGCGCGTGGAGTGAGGGACGGAAGAGCTCGTCCGTGCAAGCTCGCGAGCGTGAACGACCGAAGTCGTGTGCCAGCGGAGCGCGCGGTGCCTGCTCGCATGCGGCAGCTCGGTCACCGACACGAGCATCCGCGCGCTGTCCCTCCGCCGCGTGACTCAGGCGCCGCTCGCGCGGACCTTCACGTTCTCGCCGACCCAGTTCAGCATGTTGCGCAGCTCGTCGAAGTCGGGGTGGCGCATCCGCACCCACGCGTTCGACATGAATCCGCCCTCGACCGTGCCCGTCGCCGAACCCGGCGGCGGGAAGTGCGAGTCGAGGATCCAGCGCGAGTAGCGCGACTTCAGGGCGTCGACGCCCTCGTAGCTCACGATGCGGCCGTCGCGGTCCGGACGCAGCGCGATCATCCCGCCGGCGTACTCGCGCGACGGGCGCTTCGCCACGCGCCCGTGGACGATCGCGTTGGCCCACTCGAGGTAGAGGTCCATGCCGTTCGCCGCGGAGTAGATGTCCCACACGCGCACGCCGGGCGGACGACAGCCGATCTCGCTGAACTTCAGGCCTTTCGGGCCGAAAAACCACTCCATGTGCGTCGCGGACGTTCCGATGCCGAGAGCGGCGTTCACCGCGACCCCCATGCGCTTGACCTCGTCGTACGAGCTGTCGCCGATGCGGTTCGTGACGAGGATCTGCGGCGAGATCCAGCGCGTGCGCATCGCCTCGAGCACGTTCGGGAAGTAGTGGCAGGCGAAGTCGGCGACGACCTGGCCCTCGATGCACAGCGTGTCGTAGAAGCCCTCGTGGCCCTCGATGAACTCCTCGACGGCGACGCCTGCGCCGCGATCGACCTGCGAGTCGCGGATGGCGCGCTCGAGCTCTTCCGCGTTGGCGGCGCGATACGTGCCCGATGCGCCCGCCGCCGCGCGCGGCTTCAAGATCACCGGGTAGCCGATCTGCGCCACGAAAGCGCGCACTTCGTCCGCGCTGCTCGTGCCGATGGACTGCGCGCACGCGACGCCGGCCGCGCGCAGTGCGTCCTTCATCGCCGGCTTGTCGCGGCACAGGAATGCCGTGCGCGTGCTCGTGCCGGGGATGTTGCACGCCTCGCGCACTTTCGCGGCCGTCTCGATGTGCGATTCGACGGTCGTCTCGAGCCGATCGACCCAGCCACGCGTCTGGATCCGCTTCACGGTCTCGTGCATGGATTCGAGGTGCGTGACGGACTTCACCTGCTCGTACGCGCTGAGCCAGCCCTTCAGCTCGCCGTCGAGCGACTCGAGCGAGCTCTCGCCGATGCCGGTCACGCGCGCGCCGACTTGATGCAGGGCGCGCACGAAATCGCGCTGGTTGCGGGGGAAGTTGGGCTCGACGAAGACGACGTGCATGGGGGGGGCTCGCGACGGTGAGTGGGGTACGCGCAGGATACCGGCGGGCCGATCCGCAGCGCACGCGGACGTGACCAAGGTCATCCTTCAGGGCTCGCGCATGCCCGGCCGCGCACGTGGAATCCGTGCCGAAGGCCGTTGCGCGGACGATGTCATTCTGCCGCGATCGGCGGCCTCAAAGCCGCGCCAGTCCGCGTATCGGCGCGCGAATCGTGCGCCCTCAGGCCTGATCGCTGGCCGTTGTGCGGGCGATCACGCGCGCTTCGGATCGATCCCCCGCAACTCGACGACAGGCTCGCGCGCTTCGAGCTGCTTTGCGATCCGCGGCCAAGTGATCTCCAGGAGGTCCTGGATCGCCCGGGTCGAGGTGTTCCCCGTGGTCAACCAGACGATCGCTGGCGGCGGGCCGTGACGCAGTACCAAGTCGACGAAGTCAGAGTCCTTGGTGAGTACGACGGCCCCCGCGCGCCTTGCCGCCTGGAAGATGTCAGGATCGCGGGCATCTCGCAGGCCGAGATCGCGCAGGGCGATCGCGTCGACTTGGAACCGCGACCTCACCCAAGTCGCGAGCGCAGGCCAGAGCTGGGCATCGATCCAGAGCTTCACGCAGCGATCGTCGGGTGGCCGACGCGCTGGCTGGCGTAGCGCAGCGCGGCGAGGACATCATCCTTCTCCAGGTCGGGCAACTCCTCCAGCACCTGATCCGCGGAAAGACCTGAAGCGAGGAGATCCAGGACGTCCACGACCCGGATACGCATGCCTCGAATGCACGGGCGTCCCCCGCACTGTTCCGGGTCGATCGTGATCCGCTTCAAGAGTTCGTCCATGGTGGACTCCTCAATCCATCCAGCCTACCCGCGCAGCCCAGTCTGCGCTCCTGGACGCCTCACCGGCGAACCTGAGGGACGCTCGGAGTGCGGGGACCTGCCGTCACATCGCCGGCAGCTTCTTGTACAGCTCCACGTACTCGAGGATCTGCCGCTCCCACGAGTAGTCCGTCCCCATCCCGTTCTGCTGCGGGCGTCGCCATTGCGCGCCGTCGCGGAACGTCCTGAGCGCGCTCTCGATCGACTTCGCCAGCGAGTTCGCGTCGAAGGCGTCGAACACGAAGCCGTACCCTCGCCCGTGCGCGGGCTCCAGTCCGATACGGTGTCCGCCAGCCCGCCCGTGCGCCGCACGATCGGCGCCGTTCCGTACTTCAGCGAGAACATCTGGTTGAGACCGCACGGTTCGAAGCGCGACGGCATCAGGAACTTGTCCGATCCGGCTTCGATCCAGTGCGCGAGGTCCTCGTCGCAGGCCTTGCGGTACGCGACCTTCTGCGGGAACGCGTTGGCCAGCCATTCGAAGTAGTTCTCGTAGCGTTCCTCGCCGCTGCCCTGCACGACGATGCGCAGGTCTTCGCGCTGCAGGAATACCGCCAGCGAATCGTGCAGCAGGTCGAAGCCCTTCTGTGCCGTGAGGCGCGACACGATGCCGAGCACGGGCGCGCGCTCCGTCGCGGGGAGCTCCATGCGCTTCAGCAGCGCGGCTTTCATGCGCGCCTTCCCCGACAGGTCGTCGGGCGTGTAGCGGTGGGGGATGCGCGTGTCGATCGCCGGGTTGCGCACTCGTGTCGCATGCAGTTTCGATGCCCGATCAGCGCGGCTCGCCAATAGCCAGACTTCCTCCCGCCTCTCGAGCGCGAGACCTGACCGCGCCTCGAGATCCGGGAACGTCCGCATCCTGAGATGCAGTGCGAAAATCGGAGACGCGTCGGGCACGCCCGGGACGGCGCTGACTTCGTTGCGGCTCCTCTGAGTCTTGCCGGCGAACGCGCTTCGTCGCCGCGCCTTGTCAGCCCGATTCCGGACATGCCTGCCGCGCGTCTCCGATGTCTCCACTGCCTCTCAGGAGCGTGCGTAAAGGCCGGCACCCCACCCTCGCATTCCGGCGCCGGTCACGGGACTGGAGTCTCCGTCCCCCGCGTCGGTCGTCCAAGTAGACGCGCGCGGCTCGTGCACTCTCGCTCGCGCAACCGCACCCGCTCACGCCCTGCGATGCCGGGAAGCGGGTTTGGCGCCCCGGCGTGCCCGGAAACAGCCAGCCGAGCATCAGCGCGCGCGCTGCGAATCTCGGCGTCCCGATCGCGCCGGGTTCGACGCGCTACTACCAGCTCCTGTACCGCACCGGCGTGAGCCTGTGTGGCGGCGGAGCGAGCAACCTGACGAACGGCGTGGCCGTGACCTGGTCGCCTCGATTGCGCCAAGCAAAGCCTGTGCTTGGATAGAGGGCACCGCAGGGTGACCTGAAACGAATCTCGAGACCTTGCGGGTCAAGCCCTCGACCAAGAGCTGGCCACGCATCGAACTCGAGTCCAGCGAGAGGCACGGGCAACCGTGCCTCTCGGTGCGTAGAGCGAAGTCCTGGCGGGCTCCCACTACGCCCCGCAAACAGCGCCCGCACTCACATCGCCGGCAACTTCTTGTACGCCTCCACGTACTTCAAAATCTGCCGTTCCCACGAGTAGTCCATCGCCATCCCGTTCTGCTGCAGCGTCCGCCACTGCACCGGATCGCGGTAGGTGCGGAGCGCGCTCTCGATCGCCCTCGACAGCGCGTGCGCGTCGAACGCGTCGAACACGAAGCCCGTGCCCTCGCCCGTGCGCGGATTCCAATCGCTGACCGTGTCGGCGAGCCCGCCCGTCCTGCGCACGATCGGCGCGGTCCCGTACTTGAGCGAGTACATCTGGTTCAGCCCGCACGGCTCGAAGCGTGACGGCATCAGGAACATGTCCGAGCCGGCCTCGATCCAGTGCGCGAGGTCTTCGTCGTAGACCTTGCGGTAGGCGACCTTCGTCGGGAACGCGTGGGCGAGCCACTCGAAGTACTTCTCGTAGCGCTCCTCGCCGCTGCCTTGCACGACGATGCGCAGGTCCTCGCGCTGCAGGAACACGGCCAGCGAATCGTGCAGCAGGTCGAAGCCCTTCTGGCCCGTGAGTCGCGACACGATGCCGAGGACCGGCGCGCGCTCCGTCGCGGGCAGCTCCATGCGCTTCAAGAGCGCGGCCTTCATGCGCGCCTTGCCTGACAGATCGTCGGGCGTGTAGCGGTGGGGGATGCGCGTGTCGATCGCCGGGTTCCACACGTCGTAATCGACGCCGTTCACGATGCCGAACAGGTGATCGTCGCGGTCCTTCAGCATCCCCTGGAGGCCCATGCCGAGCTCGTCGCCCTGGATCTCCTTCGCGTAGGTGCGGCTGACCGTCGAGAGCGCGGTCGCGTACGTGAGTCCGCTCTTCAGGAAGCTGACCATCCCGTTCCGGACGTCGTCCTGCCAGAGCAGTTTGCGCTCGTTCTCGAGGTTGATGTCGCGCAGAACGGAGATCGGGAAATTGCCTTGGTAGGCGTTGTTGTGCAGCGTCAAGAGCGTCCGCGTCCTGGCGAAGAGCTTGTCCCAACCGTAGACGGTGCGCAGGTAGAGCGGCGCGAGCGCCGTGTGCCAGTCGTGCACGTGCACGACGTCGGGAGCCCACTGCGTGTACTGGCAGCTCTCGAGCGCGACGCGCGTCAGGAACGAGAAGCGCAGGTGCTCGTCGCCATCCGTCGCGTAGATCCCTTCGCGCTCGTACAGCTCCGGGCAGCGAACGAACCACGCGCGCGCCTCGCTCTTCGGGAGCGGCGACGACCACACCGACCAGTAGAGGCGCCGGTCGCCGCACTGCATCGGCACTTCCTGCAGCCCCGCGACGGGTTGCAGCGCGAGACCCGACGTGCGCACGCGCTTGTAGAGCGGCAGCAGGATGCGCGGCTCGTGTCCGGCTTTCGCGAGGTAGCGCGCGAGCGCAGCGGTCACGTCCGCGAGGCCGCCGGTCTTGGCGAACGGCGCGACTTCGGAGGCGGCGAGAAGGACGCGAAGGGGGGGCATGCGGGTGACGGCTCCGTGATGCGCAGTGTAGAGTGCAGCGATGCAGAACGTCATCTTCGTCGCGCCGTTCACGCTCGAGGCGACCATGCGTTTCCTGCGTCCGGCCCTGCAACTGCAAGGCGTCCGGCTCGCGATGATCGGCCAGGAACCGGCCGAGCGTCTGCCCGAGGAGCTGCGCAGCCGACTGAACGCCCACTACCG
>Ga0163144_10015623_pt1 | contig 15641 bp, 11 predicted proteins | sample OliLak19BULKMAT1_FD_123175 | JGI IMG/M metagenome (GOLD analysis project Ga0163144, IMG submission 123175) | Freshwater microbial mat bacterial communities from Lake Vanda, McMurdo Dry Valleys, Antarctica - Oligotrophic Lake LV.19.BULKMAT1 | ecosystem: Environmental > Aquatic > Freshwater >...
CCGGCAACAAACGGTGCAAAGGTTCTCACGATCGGAACAAAACGGGCAATGATAATCGTCTTTGCTCCGTACTTTTCGTAAAACTCTTGAGCGCGTACCAAGTGTTTCTTGTTCAACCAAAAGGATCCTTCGCTTCGAAAAACCCGAGGGCCAATCTTGGCGCCTATCCAGTAGTTGACCGCGTCGCCTCCCACCGCAGCCACAATCAATAGCGGAATCATGACGGTCAAGCTGAGCGGTGAATTGTCGGTGGCACAAAGCGCACCCACTGCAAACAAGAGCGAATCGCCAGGCAAGAAAGGCATGACAACCAATCCGGTCTCGCAAAAGATGACGGCGAACAAAGCAGCGTAGACCCACCCAGGGCCAGCGGTAACGACCATCTGATTGAGATGCGCATCCAGATGCAACACCCAACTAAGAATCTCTTTCCAACTCATAAACCAAACTCAGTGCTTCTACTTGCTTAGATGGGATCGCGACGAATCTCTACACTATGCCTGACCAGCGGCCTACGCGGCTGTTGTTCTATCTTAAAAAGATCGAATCATCGCTCGACCAGCCTATCCATCATCCCGAACCGCTACAACCCGAACTCGCAATTCATCGTTGATCGTCAAAGGCGAATGCCGCCGAATTTATTTCGGCGGATCGTTACCATCATCCTACTGGTAGGTAACCAAGGTCAATTACCCCCGGTGTAAAACCGGGGGCTTGTTTTCGGGTTCGATCATTTTGAATATCGCGCGCGAGCGGGGGCATGGCCCCCTGCCCCCCGCATTGCTTATGCACGATTGAGGACAATCGTGCTTCTCTCCCGCTACGCCAGCAGGCTTAAGGCATCTACGGTCGCTGCTCCCCCATGGCCCTTGAGGCTGTCTCGCTTTGTGTATCGCTACTAACGAAGGCAGGTGCAGGGTGGCACGCTCAAGGGCTGTGATTTTATAGTACCAATCACACTCCGTGTGTTTTCCGCAGTTCATAAACGAATTGAGTCTATGGTTTCCCGGCTCGGAATCGCTTTAACTGTTCGCGGTGTTGTTTGTTCTTGGGTTCGATTTGCAAGCAACGCTCGGAGAGTTCTATGGCTCGATCGATATGCCCAAGGCGATATTCAATTTCAGCTAGAGTGTCCAGATACGTTGGGTCAGGATGGCTGACGGCCACTTTACTTGCGAGCGACTGGGCCTTTTCAAGATGCCGATCGCACTTGGCGGCTAACCATGCCGTGTTGTTACCGATCAAGGTGTCGTCAGGAAACTTCTCTAGATGGTTAAGCATCGGTTTATAGAAACGATCGAACCATCGATCGGCAAAATCTTTCCCAAAGACACGTTCTGCGATAGGTACGACGATGATCGGCACATCGATATCGTAGGGTTTGCACTGGTACGCGACCTCGAACAACTTGTCTGCCAAATCGCGATTTTCGTCTGCAATAGCATCCAGAATCAGCGATTGAAAAACACTACCGAAGACGGAGAGCGAACGACCAACATCGCGTGTAGGACTGCGCCATTCTTTTTTTATCCAAAGTAGACCCGCGATGCGCGCATACTTTGCGGCTTGCTTGGTTTGCAGCATATCGCTTTCCGCTGCATCACCCAATTGGCGACTCAGGCAAAGTGCGGCATTGATACCGGAAATTTTTTCGATTCCATCGCGAAGCCAAAGTTGTTCCATCACTGCTTGAACGATTTTACTCGGCGGAAAAACAATTCCCTTGTCGGTCGCTGTCCAGTCGTTCGACACGGATGAAAAGGCTTGCATCCGGAATCGATCCCTTGCTCCCAACCGTCCGATCGTTTCAAGTGTTTCGTCGCAATCGACGAGCAAGGCCAGGTTGGATGCGTCGTTCTGATATTCATCCATCAGAATGTCACATGCCGCGTCCCACAGCCCAAGCCGTTTTAAATACCTCGCTTTGTCTTGATTCGCTTCCGTACTGGTTTTCCCCATTTCGAGCGTTTCGATAGCCAACTTTGTTTCGCCCAAACTGTCGAACAACACTGCGAACTCAGCCAGAATGCGATCGGGGTTTTCATCCAGTTGAGACTTTTGGTAGACGGCTTTTCGCAAGGACAGGAGGGAATTTTGATCTTTCAACCGAGATGGGCGGCGTCCCGCATGCAGATCCTCCATTTGCTCTATCGCCAGCTCAATCGCGTTGCTTCGACGCTCATCCTTGCTAAGTTTCAAGGCGTCCCCAGCGGAGTCCGCGTCGATGTTGCTCGCAACCGAAACGAGATGGTCAAACATCAATGCCGCGGAAAACGGAAAGTCCGAGTAGATATACTCAAAGGGATTCTGCTCGGACTCTACGGTATGAACCACTCCGTGTTTGGCTTTGGTTTTGCCTGAGTTGCGTATCAGATAGTCTTTCCAATAATAGATCGCTTTGTCTCGTTGGTTGGTCAGTACCCATTGCTTCCAAAAGGGAATCCACGCGGTGACCTCCTCAACTAATTCCTGTTTTCGGATGGCTGCGACAAGGTACGACTCGACGAGGTTCCCTTGTTCGCTAAGTCCCACTTGAAAAAGAAGGGACGCGTACTCAGCGAGTGGAAGATGCTTCAGGTTTCGTTGTGGCTCCGAGTCTTCGGCTGTTCGGTGTTTTTGGTAACCTTTTTTATCAAGCCATGTTTGGACCGAGTCTACAGATAGATCAGGCAGGCCCACTCGTTCAAACGCCCCACGGACACGCCCAAGTCCTCGCATCACATGAAAGGAAGTTGTGTCCGATTGTTGTGCCAAGTAAGCATCAAACTCATCCGCTCGGCCCAAGGCCAATGATAATGCCGCGTTACTTTTTAGAAAGTCTGGCTCCTGGTTCCCTATCCGAATCGTATCGAGTAGCTCGTTGGCTTCGTCCATTCGGCCGAGCATGATCATGATGCCGATGCGTTGATGGGCGAAATTCGCTGCATCCGCGATCGGAGTTCGCCTTGATTCGAGCGTCAGCCATTTGTCCCATCGATCGGATCGAATGAGGATCGGTTCTACAAGATTCCGTAATACCGACTTCTCCGCGAGCAGGATGGCTTCGTCGATTTTTCCGTCTGCTTCAAGCTCGACAACTTTAACGCTCGGTAGATCTCTATTTTGAGAGACCTGCCACTCGTTAGGTAGTCCTAGCGATTTCCATAGCCGATTTGCCCGCACCCGGTCTATCGGCTTGAGCACCATGTCGAGCAAGCGAGGGACCACCGACTCGTGATCTGATTTCCAAGCATGGTCGATGATGATCTCCATTTTGCCATCGTCCATCAGCAGTTCGTTTCGCACTGGAGCGTCGAGCAACGACAGCAGTTCCAACAAAGCTTCCCAACGCCCGTCGGCCATGTAGCGTTGTAGCACTCCAAATTTATCCAAAGATGAATCATCAGGTGCTCTCAAGATTTCGTAGTCGCCAAGCATTTTAATGCGATCGGACAACGAACCGTTGGGCCGTCTCAGCCGCTTGAGCCAAGTCGCCATCGCAGCGCGATGCTTGTCGCCACTCTTGAATTCCGCATCCAACCATGCGTCCAGAGGAACATCGCGATCGCACAGCCTTAGAAAGGACTCGCGACGGACGCGATAACTTGAGTCGTTTAGACCATCGATCCACGCTTCGAATTTATCCGAAGATTGGGAGACCGTCCGTTCGTCCTCACCGCAAATGGCCTGCCCCATCAAGACCATGGTCAAAGCTAACGCAATCACTGAGCGGACCATCGATCGTTGCAATAACTTCATTTGGTAATTGTTTTCGAGCGTAATTTTTTTGAGCGTAATGCGGACAAGACAACGTCTTTCCATTCTATCTTGAACGAGCGAATATCTCTCTCGATTTATTCCGCATTTAACGGTTCGTCGTATGTTGCTTAGTAATGCTATCGCGGGCATGCAGACTTTGCTAGACTCTTCTAGCGATGTCCCATTTCCTTGAGGAACTTGCAATGGACAAACTAACCGAATACGTGAGAACGGCAGAAGCGGCAACGACTTTGAGGTGAGCGAGACCGACATCAAATCATTGGAGAGCGAAATATTGCATTTCCAGAAGGCAGTTACTGGATCAGAATAGGTGCTACACGACCTATAGGACCTATTTGAATCCTACTTGATCAGAGGGAGAAAATAACCATGACCACCCCGCATTTTATTCCCGATCATGGTGGCTATGAAGACCTTTTATCGTTCCAGAAGGCGAGAATTGTTTACGATGGTACCTATCGATTCTGTGAACGATTTTTGAAAAGGGGTGATCGAACCATTGACCAAATGGTCCAGGCCGCTCGTTCGGGCAAGCAAAACATTCTTGAAGGCAGTCAGGCCAGCGGCACTTCGAAGGAGATGGAGATTAAACTGGTCAATGTCGCGCGAGCAAGTTTGGAGGAGCTATTGGAAGACTATCGCGACTACCTGCGAACCCGGGGGCATCAGCAATGGGAAAAGGATTCCAAAGAGGCGTTGTTTGTCCGAAAGTTGGGTTTAGAGAAGAGAACGACCTATGAGTCCTATAAGACCTATATCGATAGTCGCCCGGCTGAGGTCGTGGCTAACATCATGATATGTCTCATTCATCAGACGAATTATTTGTTAGACCAACTATTGCGAGCCTTGGAAAAAGCATTTCTGGCGGAGGGCGGTTTACGAGAGCGAATGACGCGAGCTCGGCTGGAATCCAGAAAGAATCCACCACCCAGGGACAATTGAAACGCAATCGTTGAGAGGTCCTATAAAATAGTTCCCATGGTATGTCGTATGAGTCCTATAAGACCTATTTGAATTGTCAAAATTATCAGACCTATACGACACATACGACCTATTTCAAATCCGACGCCGCATAACGCCTTGCCGAACGAAGGTCTCTTGTGTCGGTTCTCGCGGGTGAGCACGAAGCGCAAGTTTTGAATTATCTGAAAGCGACCGGCTATCGCTTAGGATTGCTGGTCAACTTGATCGTTTTGTCCACGAAAGGCACGAAAACCTGTGCTTCGACTACAATTAAAATTCCAATGCAGCCATAGAATAAGGACAAAAGGAAACCATGATTACACGACTTTACGCTAACAATTTTCGTTGCCTCGTCGCATTCGAGGCCAAATTCGACTCGTTCGGAGTTTTGTGCGGCCCGAATGGTTCTGGCAAAAGCTCGGTGATTGACGTACTCAAACTCATGCGCGACCTTGCCATAGGGGATGCCTATCTTGGCGGCGAAGGTGAGAAAGACATCCGTCATTTGGAATTCACTAAATGGCTCAATATTAAAACGCAAGACTTCGAGCTTGAGGTCACCGCCGAAGGCCACAACTTCCAATATCAACTTCGTCTCGAGCAAGTGGAAAGCGATGAAAAACCAAGAGTCATTCATGAGCGCGCAGTATGTGATGAACGCGAGTTGTTTATCCGGGATCTTGACGGTGTTCGCTTTCAAAAATGGGACGGCTCGCCTGGCCAGTTTCCGCTCGATTGGCGAAGGGCCGCTCTTGGAGCGATTCAACCGAATGGCCCCCTAAAAGATATTCAGATACTCCAAGAGGCTCTTGCTAGGCTTTTGATCCTACGACCAAATCCCAGGGGAATGGACACGGAAAGCAAGAGTGAATCAAGAAGTCCGTCCTTCTACTTGACCAACTTGATTTCGTGGTATCGTTCGCTTTCGCAAGAACAGGAATGGACAGATGCGCTTCGCGAGGCGTTGAAAAATGTTTGGCCAGATTTTAGATCGTTTAAATTGGTGGATGCGGGGATGAACACAAAAGCGCTCCAGCTTCGCTTCGATGGCGTCGATACGTTTTTTCATCAACTTTCCGACGGCGAAAAGTCGTTGGTTGCTCTCTACATGATTCGGGCAGCCTTGGAGACACACGCAGCCAGAACAGTCGTGATCGACGAACCCGACAACTATGTCGGACTTCCGGAGCTTCAACCATGGGTTCTTTCTATACGAGAGCTTCTCGATGACGAGCACCAAGCCATTTTGATTTCGCATCATCCCGAGATTCTTGGCAACGCTGGGGAGGAGGATGGGATTTACCTTTGGCGAGATAGTCACATATCTCCGACGCGAATTGGACCGCTAAGGGTTCCCGAGGGACTCAGTCCCGCCGAGGCGGTTGCAAGGGGTTGGGCACATGGCTAATCGAACTCAAATTGTTTGTTTGCACGAAGGGAAAAAGGGACGAAGCATCGATCCTGTTTTTATCAATGCGCTGATCAAGGCACTTGATCCGTCATGGCTACGCCCCAACAAGGGGAGCAATTTGATACGACCAGTTGACTGTGGCGGACGAGCAGAATTGATCGAGAAAATGCCAGCGCAGCTGAGAGCATGCTTGAATGCCGGGGCGGATACAACGCTTATCGTTTGGGCCGATGTGGACGATGACAAAGAGAATTGTGATCAGTTAAAGGATGAGTTCTGGAAAACGGCACAGGCGGCAGGTATTTCGGCAGAAGAGTTTTCTCAGGTCGTTTTTGCATTCGCGAAAGATCGCCTTGAAAACTGGATTCAATTTCTGAATAGCGGACGCACGGATGAGTCCGTCGAAGGTCCTCGTGTTAAACACAATCGGGAGGGCGCTGACGCAGCAAAAATTCTAGCGAAAAGATGTTTGAATCAAACGACAGAGCCTCCTTTACCTCCGTCTCTCGTTTGGTCCTGTCTCAATTGGAAGAGACTGGTAGCGAGAATGAAACGGAATTAACGATTCATAGGAAGAACAGGGACTGTTGATAGATCGATTCAAGGCGATTATCTAGCCCTATCGACTGAAAGGTGCTTCTTCAAAAATAAAAAAGATTGTTCGGTCGCGTCCATATCGATGAAGGTCATTAAATGGGCCTTGTTTTTCACTACACATAAATCGCAAATCACCCCTTTCCTTTCCAACGCCGCGAGCATCGCCGAGGAGTTGTTGGGCGGTACCAACCAATCCTTGCTCCCATGGAACATGAAAATGGGTGGGTCGTCTTGACTGACATGCGTCACGGGCGAAGCGTCCGCGTAACGAGATGGGTACTCGGCTCGCGTTCCTCCAAGCAATCCGATCAGCATCTTGCTATCCTCCGGAATCTGAGTCAAGTCGCAGGGAGCGGCACCAACTACGGCGGCCTTGAGACGCGGTAAACCCTCTTTCGGATGCATGGCAAGCAGCGCAGACAAATGTCCTCCCGCGGAATATCCCCAAGCTCCTAATGAATCCGTTCTGACCCCCAAGTCGTCCGTATGCAAGTTCATCCACTCAAGTGCCAAATAGCAGTCATCAAGCTGCGATGGATACGGATGCTTGGGTATCAACCGGTAGTTGATCGCCATGACGACGAAGCCCAATTTGGCGAGCCGCTTTGCATGAACGGCATCGTTTGTCTTATCCCCCCCCAACCAAGCACCACCATGGATCATAATGACGCCAGGACTCTTCTGCGATTTTGGAACTGATTTCAACCGATAGACATCCGCTCGATGCATGGGTTCATCGACATTCCCATAGACCACATCGCGCTCGACCGTTACGTCGAGATTGAGTGTCTCCTGTCGAGTATATCCGTCGCTCGCAAGGAAAATAAAAAGGAGAGATGTAGCGAAAGCTTGAGTTAGGTTACGATTCATGGTTCCATTCGCAATAGGAGAAGCTGGGAAAACCAATAACTGAGTTTACCTTAGCCGATTTCACCAAAAGAGGAAACTCTGGTTAATGCTGTCCCCGTGAAATGATAACTCCCACAGAAATTCGAGAGAAAGCAACCAAAATTTATCCACGGGCCGTTGCCGCGTGGCTTGATCCACTCGCCCACGACCCATTCCCCTGGCGCATCCCGGCCAACCTAAAACTTTTCGATGTGCCGTCGAAGAACATTGATAGCGTACAACGTCTCCGAGGTTCTTCAAAGGAAACGATCGGATTTGGCTATTCTGTCGAATGGGAAACACGCAATTCGCGGACGCATGGAGTGAACGATTTCTTTCCTAAGGCCATTACGATCGACTCCTTTTACGATCTGCTCAAACTGACAAGCAAACTCAATGAGTTCCAGCGGCTCGAGAAAAGCGTGCAAATGATTCGCCAACGACTGCCCGAGTTGGAGCAATGGCTAAAGCAGGGCTGGCAGCGGATCGTCGAACTCGACGCAGTGGAGGACCTCATTGCCGTTGCGGAGTTCCTCATACAGAACCCGAGGCCGAGTTGCTTTGCTCGCGAGTTGCCGCTGGCGGTTCCAACGAAATTGATCCAGCAGAACAAAGCACTGCTCGCCCAATGGCTCGATATCCTCTTGCCAGACGAATCCATTGATTGCAGTTGCGATCCAGGTCACTTTGAACAACGCTACGGATTCCGTTACTTCCGCAAACACATCCTGACACGCATTCTCGATACCGAGTTGCAACGGGAGTTAGGCCTCTTTACGGAGGAGCTTTCCTTGCCACGCCATGCCATTGCAAACCTAAGACTTGAAGATGCTCGTGTCGTTATCGTTGAGAACCAGGTGACGTTGTTAACGCTCCCGCCAGTCGATCGCGGTATTGCTTTTTTTGGAATGGGGATGGGAATCACACAGCTTTTCGAAATCCCATGGTTGCAGTACTCGCTCATTACTTATTGGGGCGACTTGGATGTACAGGGATTCGAGATACTCGCATTGTTGCGTAGGCGATTCCCAAATACAAACAGCATACTGATGGACTTACGGACCATTCTCGAGTTCGAGCATCTTGCGACATCGGGGACAGGACACTCTCCAACATTGCCGTCCGAACTCAATGAACAGGAGGCTGAAGCATTTCTATACTGTTCGGCTAACAACCTTCGTATTGAGCAAGAGCATATCTTGCAGCATCATGTCAACGAGGCGCTGCGGGGCTGAGGAACCTAATTGGGCAGAATCAGATGAACTCTCAATACAAACTTCGGTTCCGATGATTCGCTGTTGACTAGCTGCCCAAGGACAAGGCAGGTCGCTGGTAGGTTTTGCGTGCCGGCCCGCCAAGCCCCAGTCAACACCTCAACGGGTATGTCGCCTTTGTCACTCCGCCATGGTTCCTGCAGGCTCCACGGTGCATTTGCATTTGGAGTGTTAGCTTCCGCCAATGTGAGTACCGTGGCGATGAAGTCATCTGAGGATGCGGGTGGAACCCCAGTCAGTCCCCCCTTTGCTCCAAGTTCTATCGCTTTTGAGATTCTGGTATTCGCCAGAATCTCCCTGGCGATTTTTTCCAGCTCTTTCCGCCACACGTTTGCGGATCGGCCATTCAATGTTGAGGATTGTTCCGAAAGCTGTTTTATGGAGGCACAATAGTCTTGCAGCATTTTCGTTCGATTGGCTACGGGGGTGGATTCCCATCCAAGTTGCAGTCTTCGCAATTCAGCGATGATTTCAGACAGTGCAGGTTTGGGTAATTCTGTCGGCGCGTTCTTACTTTTACTTTCGTCACGAATCTCCATTGTTTTTTGGGATGGAGTCGGAACATCAGCGGTCGGCATTTCGACGGCCTGTGTCGGGCTATCCGAGCCAACCTCGGCAGAATTCTCCCGATTCAGGTTTGGCAGAGAATTTTGAGTCGTCGCATTTGGACGCGGTAGATTGCTTCGTGAGGAACGGGAAGATGCGAAATCGCGATTTGGGAGTTCCCTAGCTCGCGCACGGAATTTTTGCGGCACGATCCATGGAACGTACTGCGAGACAGTTGGTCCGGTTGAGCCAATGTCTTTTCCAAATCCGTACCACATGATGAGTGTCGCGATTGGAAATGCGGCCAACCCACCGAGCACCGGCGGAACGATTTTGCGAATGGCAGAAACTTCTTTTTGCCGTCGCCTGGGAATCGCGGGCCCGAGAACACTCCAGTCAAGTGCCGGTTCCGCGTCTAATTCCAGCACAAATTCTTGTGGCGCTTCGGGACTTTTCAACTCGATCGTTTCCAAACGCCACGCAATCTGCTGGCCGCAGTTTTCACAGTCCAAAAATTCTGGCTCGACATCCCCTTGAGGAAGTTCCGGGATTGGTACTTGGTTGCCGCAACCGTTGCAGGGAAGGAACTGCTGCATTGAAGAACGCCGAAGAAATAGATGAGGCAAAATCGTGAGCGGTCACGCCGAATCCGCAACTACTACTCAGGATACCAGCCCTTTTTTCGACATGCTTATGAAAAACGCACAAAACCCGAGCCGATTTCAGCTTTGGCAGAAAAACTTCGGAACCTTGCATCGTCAAAACGCGACTATCTGGGGTTGAATGACGAAAGAGACTTGGCTGAAGGGAGAATTTGGAACATACTCTGTGAATGACGGCTTCAGATTGGCGGTAAGCTAATGGACCCTAGCCGCGATCCCTACCAAATCGACCATCACACACGATTCCTCCCTATGCTTCTTCGCAACGCGCGGCTCGGTTACCTAGCCATCATCGCCCTGGTTTTTCTCCGATTTGTGATCGGCTTTCACTTCTACATGGAGGGGACGGCTAAAATTCGCGAAGGAGGCTTCTCATCCACCGGATTCTTGGCGTCGGCCAAGGGGCCGTTGGCAAAAACATTTCAGTCGATGGTGCCTGACTTTGATGGCTCGATCCGATTGGACACGGGCAAGGTCAAAGATCAACCGGAATCGAAAGACGACTACAGATCAGGAGCTTTAAAGCAGGTTTACGACGGCTTTATTGAGGACGCTTCGCGATTGTACAAGTTTTCAGAGGAGCAGCAAAAGGAGTCCAAGCAATTCGTCGAAGAGGCTCGCAAGCAACTCGTTGATTCCTTCAAAACGCATAAAGCAGCCATCGAAGAGTACAAAAATGGGATGCCGCGAATCGCATCTCTAGAAAATGATGTAATGCGAACCAACGTCGCTTCATTGAGACGTCAACGGGACGAAACCGAAACCAAATGGAAGGCGCTCGCCAAACAGCCACTCTATGACATCGATAGAATCTCTACCGAACTGGAAAAAAGTGTGAATGGACTCGCTACCGAACAGCAATCGCTCGTGGAAAAGAAAAAAATCTACGCCAGCTTGAGGCTTCAGAGGTCGGCCCCCATCGACGTCAAAACCATCGACAAAACCATTCCCGCTTTCGATATGAGTATCGACGTCAAAACCATCGACAAAATCATTCCCATTTTCGATATGAGTGTGGGGATATTGCTCATGCTAGGACTGTTGACTCCTTTGGCGGGCTTAGCTGCTGGTTTGTTCCTGGCATCGGTGGTGTTAACCCAGTTCCCGGGAAGTTATGGATCGGTTCCGACCTACTACCAAGCGATTGAAATGCTCGGATGCTTCTTTTTGGCGTTTTCGGATGCGGGGCGGTATGCTGGATTAGACTTCCTGCCCTGGAGTTTTTGGAACCGAAACAAGACGACTCCCGTCGAATAATTCGGCATTCAGACAAACCAGACTTTCCTTCCACTTAAAATACAACCTTACGACAAGACTACGATAGGAGTTTCTAAGATGAATCCACTGAGCCCAGATGATCGCACGACCGGCAAAAACAACTTCGATGAAGCTGTCGGTTTTACACGACGCGAATTTATGCAAGGTATCGTGGCTGCCGGTGCTGTTTCCGGTGGTGGACTTGGAGCCATGTACTTTGGCTATGAAAAGATAAGTGACCCAGTGCGAGTGGGTATCATTGGCACCGGGGACGAAGGAAACGTTTTGATCGGTGGTTGCACGCCGGACTATGTTCAGGTGAAAGCGATTGCGGACATCCGACCCTACAGTATCTATCGTGCTTTCCACGGCGACTGGTCCTCGCCTGCCGCCAACGCTGCTCGTCCTGGTTTGATCAAACAGTACAAGTATAAGGACGAAGCCGAAGCTCGAAAGAATGTCAAAGTCTACGACGCCAGCAACGGTGGCATCGAAGCCTTGTTGGACGACGATTCAATCGAAGCCGTCATTATCGCGTTGCCACTGCATTTGCATGCCCCGATCGCAGTTCAAGCCATGAAGCGTGGACTGCACGTGTTGACCGAAAAGCTCATGGCGCACAATGTTGCCCAATGCAAAGTGATGGCTCGCGTTGCTGGGATGAAAAACGACAAAAAAGGCAACCCAATTCACTGCGCCACCGGTCACCAGAGACACTACAGCGTTCTTTATGACAATGCGGTCCACATGTTGCGATGGGGCATGATCGGACAACTGCACCATATCCGAGCCCAATGGCACCGCGGCAATCTGCCAGGCAAGGATTCTTGGCTACCGCCATTACCAGAACCAACAGCAGACGGAAAGCCAGGTAAGATTGCTTCCGATTTAGCCGCATTTCAAAAAGAGTTGTTGGCAGCATCGAGTCCCGCCGAGAAAGACTTGCTCGGACGAAAAGTAGACCAGTGGACGGCTTGGAACCAAGATGTCGTCGATGCAGTGCGATTCGGTTACATGGACAAGCAGATTTCGGGCCGCACTCGAACGGCTATCGAGGAGTTGGTCCGTTGGCGGATTTTTGACCGAACCGGTGGCGGATTGATGGCGGAACTCGGCAGCCACCAACTCGATGCAGCCACGATCTTTTGTAGTGCTTTGAGATCGGACGGAAAGAAAGCTCACCCTCTGACGGTCCATGCTGTTGGTGGCAGACACATTTTCCCAGCGGACCGCGACGCAGATGATCACGTCTATTGCTCGTTCGAGTTTCCTGGACCAGACTATAGCGAATCGTTTGATCCGGGTTACAAGATCCCAGGCGTTAAGAAGATTCCTTCGTACAACGAAGATCCAAATAAAAAGATCGTCGTTACCTATTCCTCGATCAACGGAAATGGATTTGGTGGCTACGGCGAAGTTGTCATGGGTACCAAGGGATCCATGGTCATCGATCAAGAAAAGGAAGTCATGCTGTACGCAGGCTCCGACACATCCACTGCGGCGGGAGTTAAGTCCACCAAGGGTGGTTACGCTCTGGATACACAATCGAGCGGTGGCACAGCAGCTCCCATCGCCAAAGCTGCATCATCAGGGCCTGTCAGCAAAGGGTACACGGAGGAGATCGAGCACTGGGCATATTGCATTCGCAATGCCGATCCTGCCAACCAGCCGAAGTGCCACCCTGAAGTCGCAATGGCGGACGCTGTCATCGCGCTCTCGACCAACGTCGCCATGAAGCGCGGTGCTCGCGGGGAAGCCGGTTGGGTTAAGTTCGATGAAGAGTGGTTCAATACCAAGTCGGATGAAACGCCAGATGGCAGCAGCGTTGCTGAAGAAATGACACGTCTGGAAAAGTATGAAATCCACGGCGGCAAGTCCGCTACAGCATAAAGCGAGTAGGTTCGACATTACTTCCAACGTCACAGCTGAGATGGACGGTCCGGTCTCAAAGAGCAGAAAGCAACCAAGCAGCATTTCGGGTAAAGCGTTCGCGTTGCCCTTCGTTGTGGTCTTGGTTTTTTTGTGCTATTTGATGTTCGCCGTCGCGGTGCGATTTCAAACGATCATGGCTCGACTGGAAGAGGTTCGTTCTCTTTGGCCTAACGCGTCCCGAGAGCTCGTTCCTCGCTACGATCGACTGAACGATTTTTTCGCAGATTCGGCGAGACCCGAGTCCGTAAAAAAAGAATGGGAAAGCAACCGGCAGGAGTTTGGCGTGTCGAGCCAGTTCGATCGGCAGTCCGTTGCATCGTCGCAAATCGAAAAGCAGTTTAGAATTGCGGCCACCGGGTCGAGCAGCGATGATTCGGCGAGCACTAGTTCTGAATTTGCATTGCCTGGGATCTCCAAATTGATCGAAGCGGAATCGCGTCGCAAAGTCGCTCAAAACGGTGCGATCGGTTGGCTAACGATTCAAGGCTTGCGACTCAAATTGCCGCCCATTTATGAACCGCTAAACAAGAACCATTAACGGCATAGCGATGGATTGGAATAGCTACTTAGGTCACCAGCGCCAGCGAACTTGGTTTCGAAACGCCATTCAAAACAATCGGCTGGCGAGTACGTTCTTAATGGTCGGCCCCGATGGAATCGGCAAGCGGACATTCGCCCGTTTGATTGCAAAGACCATGCTGTGCACAGGCAGCGATCCGTCTGCGTTTGCTCCGTGCTGTCGCTGTGAAGCCTGCGCTCAGATTGACGCTAGCACACACCCGGACCTAATCGAAATCGCAAGGCGGCCCGACAAGACGGGATTGGTCATGGAGCAGTTGGTCGGCGAGGGTGATCGGCGCATGCGCGAGGGATTGTGCTATGAGTTGCGTATGAAACCCTATTCGGGACGCCGCAAGATCGCCATCATTGACGATGCGGACACGATTGCGGAAGAAGGCGCAAACAGCTTGCTCAAAACCCTCGAGGAACCGCCCCCTGGTTCGCTTATTTTTCTGATCAGCACCAGCGTCCAACGCCAGCTTCCAACGATCCGCTCTCGATGCCAGATGGCTCGCTTCCAGCCATTGGGAGTCGAAGAGCTCGCTCAGCTTATCCTACGCCAAGGTTACACACAAAATCGCGAGGATGCGTTGAATCTGGCGACCGAGTCCGGTGGCTCGATGTCCAACGTTGCCAACTGGACCAATCAAGAACTCAAAGCGTTTCGAGCCGAGCTCTTTAATCATCTCATCCAACGTCCGCTTGACTTTACAAAACTGGCCAAGGCGGTGCAGGCAAATATGGACTCCGTCGGAACAGAGTTGCAATTGAAGCGAGAACGGCTCAAGGTCTTGTTCGATTTTGCGTTGCAGTTCTATCGCTCCGCCATGGGGTCGCAACTGAACGCTCAAGCGTCAGGAGGAAAGGGTGCTATCGAAATGGAGCAGTATGGCCATTTGTCTTCACTGCAATCCGAGTCGTTTGTCTCAGCCATCCAACGCTGCATCGAGGCCCGCGAGCATCTAGACCGAATGGTCAGTCCCGCAGCATTGATCGAAGCGTGGGCCGCAGACTTGGCCGTCATATCCTGTGCGTAGAAAGTGCATACTAAATTCCGCAGGGTGGCACGCCCTAAGGTCCCCCATGAGCTTGCTCATGGGAACCAAAGCTTCTCAGCTAACACTAGGCTTAGCCACGAAGCTTGCGCTCCCACGAGTGAACTCGTAGGGGGCGACGAGACTCAAGGTCCCCCGTGAGCTTCAACCGGGTAAAACTTGTGGGATTCATTCCTACCTTACGCAAGGCTCTTCCAGCAAATTCAAAACAACTCGATCTGCATCGAGTTCTACCATGGATGCTTGGCCAACCGCCCTGAAGCCCTTGGTTTTGTTCGTGGACTGATTGCCGGAAAAACGAAGCGAGTTATCACATTCGGGGACACGCGTAATCGGTGGCGATTCTTGTTGTTGTTCTTGGGAATATGTTGATCGGACTCCCATCCCAAACCGCCCCATCATTGCCGTCCCCAAGAGACCGCATCAGCGACCGGCCATGTTGTTGAGCGTAGTCATCCGCAGTAGCCATCGATCTATTTCGGAGATCAGAGATGTCAAAAAACGCTTTATCAAATGGCTATTCATCTCAAGTTCGCGGATGGCTTTTCATCGACGGCGTCCAGCTTGGGCTAGCCCAAGTTGGTCCCGACTTCTGCATACTTCGTGAGCCGTTGTCGAGTCAATTATCAATCGCCGACGCTCAACAAGCCGAATTGATCATCGAAGTCGACGGCGACAAACGGACCGTCGTTGTCAATTTATCTTTAAATCACTCGTCAAATCCCCAAAAAATGCA
>Ga0163144_10015624_pt1 | contig 15641 bp, 7 predicted proteins | sample OliLak19BULKMAT1_FD_123175 | JGI IMG/M metagenome (GOLD analysis project Ga0163144, IMG submission 123175) | Freshwater microbial mat bacterial communities from Lake Vanda, McMurdo Dry Valleys, Antarctica - Oligotrophic Lake LV.19.BULKMAT1 | ecosystem: Environmental > Aquatic > Freshwater > Lake...
GTGATGACGGAAGTAACCGAAGTAAGGGGCTGACCAGAAGTAGCTGTAGCGGACAAGACAATTACACCCGCCTGAGAATAAGAAATACCACTAACAATTGCACTGGAAGTACTGGCAAGTATGATACCACTTACTGTTCCGTTTAAAGTTCCACTGCCACCTACAACGGCCAAACTAAAGCCTGTGGCGGATGTAACAGCAAAAGGAGCACCGTCAGGATCTGCTGATTCTACCACCACACTAAAAGCTTTTCCAGCCGTGATTACACTGGTAGAGGTTGGGGTTACCGACTTGATTTTGAAGGCTACTGCGGTTACGGTATTTACTGCGATTTGAGTTCCTGTTACTGAAATATTGTCGATAGCATAACTTAATAGATCTGTTGCACCAACTCCAGCAGTTTGCGTATTGATGATTCTCAAATCCAAAGCAGCTAAATTATCTACAATGCCTGGAAGTGTTAGGCTATAATTAGTAACACCACCAACAGTCAATCCTGCAGTGTTCCACTGCGAGCCTGCTACAGTGCTCCAACCAGTGGTAGTGCTGGTTCTATACTGCAGATAAGCTGTTAGATCAAGGCCTGCGGTAGTGTTATTTACCGCTCTCTCGGTAAGCTGCAAGCTATAGCTTACTTTAATCTTTTCATTATTTGAGGTTTTAACCGCAAAGAATGCACCCCACAAACGAGTCGATAATGTAATCAAAAGTTTAGCATCGCTACCGTCTAAATAACTATGCGCATTAGAACCACCAGAAATATTGCTTCCTCCAACCGAATTTGTTAAAGGTGCTGTCAGTTGGGTTGCAGAAATACTCCTCAAGTCTGTGAAATTGGCAGCCGGAAAGGTAGTGACATCAGCAATGTTAGTTTTGAAACTGTTACTAATGCCTCTAGAAACAGCCAGACCGCTAGGGTAGGCAGTAAAATGAGCTGATCCAAAGTTGACAACGTAAGGGATATTTTGTACCGTCACTATTGGCTCTTGTGCATAACTTGCGGTTATGCTTACACATGCAGACATACCGATTAGGAGTGCCATTTTCTTAAACTGATTGGTAAAGAACTTTTTCATTAAATTGAACATTTAAAAGGTTTGACAAAGAATTGAAAGTGTGCTACTGTTGAGACTCGGCTATCGCACAATAGCCTTGAATTTCTATTTAAAATTGTATAAACTAAGCTAAATATTTAGTTGCTGTCCCACCAGACTCGCTGGTAAGGGTCGGGGATATTGGGCGGAGCAGCCGGATTGGCATTCAATTCGGTAGAGGGGTAGTAATACTTGCGTGGCAGTAAACCTCCATCTCTAGGTTTTATAATTGGAAGGCCTTTTATCCCCGCTACGTACTGCTCCGTTCTGCGGTAATCGTTCCAAGCTTCGGCCTGCATGAACATGGCAATGAATTTCTGTTGAAATATTGTTTTCCATACTGTGCTGTCTTCAGCTACACTGTCAATGTTGGCAACTTTATTTACATATATACCCAATACACTGCTAGGTATGCCCACAGCTACATCGTCAGTGGGTATGGTTCCGATCGATTTTGTACATATTCTATCAAGGCTCGCTTGGATTGCAGCCCGAAAAGCAGGTTCGGCAGCAGCTTTCCCTGAAGTTTTCATCAATATTTCGGTGCGCATAAATTCGCATTCTTCGTAGGTGATGAAGGGATAATAAGAGCCTTTGGAACCATAGAAAGCCCCGTATAAAGCCCTAATTTGAGAAGGGTTTACGATACTGCCTTTCACAATAGTATAGAATTTTTCTCTAGGGTCTTTCAAAGTAGTGCGTAACAAGGTGCCAAATTCGGAATCTACTTGGGTATCGCCCGATACTTTTTCGTTGTACAAAGGTGCGTTTACATCAGGCACACCCTCTTCGAATACAAGTAAGCAATTATCAGCATTAGATTTGAAGGCATTTGCGAGAGCGACATCGGCTTTTGCATAATTTGCAACATCCTTTTTTACCAAATGCAAATAGTATCTGGCTTTCAGCGCATAGGCTGTTTTTATCCACTTACTTACATCGCCTTTGAATATCAAATCATCCACCGATGGCTTTACTTTTCCAGTTTCATTGCTCAAATTGGCTATGGCCAAGTCAAGATTTTCCTGCACTTTGGCATAAATGGCCTCTTGGGGGTCAAATTTCGGAAATGGGAACTGCGATGCTTGAGAAGCCTCGGCAAACGGTACATCGCCCCAGATAGTGGAAGCGGTAATAATACTATAAGATTGGATAATAAGCGCAATGCCTTTGTAAAAGTTGTTACCTTCTTCATCAGCTTTGGCTATGATTTGGAATGCCTGATTGATGGGCTGGGCATATAAATCGCCCCAAAGATTGATATTGGAAGCATCAGCAGGGGAGAATATGTATTTGTTGAATCCGACTGGGCCTTGCTTGTAAAATGAATAGCCCACAATATTGCCAACCCTCACCGCCACCGAACCGCCCACAATGCTGGCAAAATCGTACTCAAGTGAAGGCAATCTTTTATCGAGAGACACCACTTCGTTGGTAGTGGCATTGGGATTTACGTTCACATCGCCAAAATTGCAAGATTGCAACCCGCCTATAACCGTCAAAAAAATAAGGATTTTACAACAAATGCTACTCTTTTGCATACAATAAATTAAAATAAGGCACTTAATGTCATTACATAGCTCTTGGTATTGGGCGAGTTATAAGCATCTCTACCAAAACTAGGATCGTTTCCAGCAGCATTCGTTTCCGGATCTATGCCACTGTAAGGGGTAATAAGAAATAAGTTTCTGCCCGTAAATTTTAGGGAAAGGTTTTGCATGCCAAGCACCTTTACCTTTTTTTCATTGAAGCTGTAGCCGAAAGCAACTTCTCTCAATCTTATCCAAGAACCATCTTCTATGCCTCTTTCAGGCACGTTTCCAAAATCACCACCAAGGTTTTCATAAAATGTGCGGTCTTGTTTGATCGATGTGATGTTAGCGCTCCCGTCTTTGTTCACCGAATTGTCGAATGGTTTCAATTCATCTCTATTTTCGGTTAATTTATGTGTTCCCATAGCCATCATATTCAATCTGGTAAGGTTAAACACTTGCCCTCCTTTTCTTATATCTAACAAAGCAGAAAGCGAGAAGCCCTTGTAGCTAAATCCATTTCTGAAACCCAGTGTCCAATCAGGATTGGGGTTGCCAATAATATATGTGCCGTTTTGAATTACAGGATATCCGGCAGAATCTACTACGATGGGCAAGTCTTTTCTAATGGCCGGGTCATTGGGGTCTTGGCCATACCTTTGATACCTAGAAGCACCAATCAATATGCCATAATTATTGCCATTGGCATAGCCCGAATAGCCTTGTGTAAATCCTGCCGAACCTCCTATTTGCTGGTAGTTTGTAGCCACATCAAACACTTTGTTTTGGTAAGTGAAGAAATTCAAATTCACATCCCATACGAAGTCGCGTTTGATGGGCGTTATTCCAACTACTACCTCCAGACCCTTATTTGTAATGAAGCCGCTATTCCTTTGGGCAAAATTATAGCCCGTAGATGCGGCAACTTGTATGGGGATAATTTGATTTTCGCTTTTGGTATCGTAATAAGTTACGTCTATACTAGCTCTGTTTTTGAAAAACCTCAATTCAGTGCCTATTTCGTAGGAGGTGCTAAGCTCTGGCTTAAAATTAGGATTGCCCTGAGTGAGTTCGCTCCTGTACATCGTTTGGCCTTGAAAGGGTACACTCAAATTTCTGGTGTAAAATGTATTGGTTAAATAAGGATTTGGCAGGTTTCCCACCTGAGCAACCGACAACCTTAGCTTTCCAAAGCTGAGCCACTGATTATTATCGAGTTTCAACACATCTGTAAAAACAAAGGAAAGGCTTAACGAAGGATATGTGAAAGACTGGTTTTTTCTAGGCAATGTAGATGCCTCTTCTCTTCTGAATGTGCCTGTCAAGAATAGATAATTCCGAAAACCTAACTTGGCTTCGCTGTAAATACCCATCAGTTTTCTAGTTACATCTCTATTGAAAGTTTCAATGCTTTGGGTGTTTGTCAAATCTTCATAGTTGCTAAAAGTGTAGCCATACCCCGTAGCTTCAAGCTGATTGGAGCTCGATTGCCAGTAGTTGTGCCCAATGCGAAGGCCAATATTAAAATCTTTAGAAATATCTTTATCAGCACTAATAAGCAAGTCGGTGTTCAAATCTGCCCTAATAGTTTGGCCATTTCTGATAGACCCGACAAAAGATTGCTCAGCATGATTCTCAGCCGATTGCTTCGAATAGTTTTGTCTGTCGTTGAAGTGATTAAAATCTGTGCCGATCCTTGCCATAATGCCAAGCCAAGGTAAAGGCTGGATATCAGATTGCAGAAAACCGATTACTCTGTGTATTTTTTCAGAAGCAAGATTGTTATTGACTGAAAAATAAGGGTTGTCGAATATCGCATTTTGCCGCTGCGTGCCATCTGCAAACAAATAGGCATCTTTATTAGTGATTGGATCGCGTTTTCCATTGGCAATATCGAAGTCATTGGGGCTTCTAAACAAAGAAACAATTGGCGAAGACCAGTTTCCACCCTTTCGCATTCTGTCAGAAGTGCTGTAAGTGTATGTTGCCGATGAGGTTAGCTTTAGAAGCTTGTTTACTTGGTTGGTTCCTGTAAACTTCACAGAGCTACGTTCATAATTGGTGTTGGGCACTATGCCCTCTTGTTTGAAATTGCCCACCGAGAGGAAATATGTAGATTTTTCACCGCCACCGCTCACACTTATATAATTGTCTCTCCGTAAAGCAGGCACAAAAAATCTGTTGATATTATCGTAGGGCGTTACCCTAGCCAGATTTGGGTCGTTGCTTAGCACCATTCTTCCCCTATCGTCCCACTTGTCACCTACGCCATTGTACCTCAACTCATCGTAGCTCGGCCCCCATGAGCGTGAGTTGCCAGTTCCTGGGCTTATTCTATTTACGCGTTGATCGAAATACACAGTGTCTCCATTGTTCCCTCCTGCATATTTTGTTTGCAATTCAGGAAGTTTATTCACCATGTCTATACCCCAGCTACTGCTGAAGCTTACGGTGGTTTTTCCCGCTTTTCCTTTTTTGGTAGTTATAATTACTGCACCATTTGCAGCTCTGATGCCATATAATGCCGTGGCTGCAGGGCCTTTCAGAATAGACATCGATTCAATATCATTGGGATTAATATCTATGGCCCTGTTCGAACTCTCAAGTGTTCTTGTAGATTCACCTCCAGAGTTGTCGATCGGTATACCATCTATCACAAACAAAGGATCGTTATTCTGGGTCAAAGACGAGTTGCCTCGTATGCGTATTCGGGCAGCCGCCCCAGGTGAGCCAGATGAGGAAAGTATCTGAACACCAGCGACTTTTGCATTCATTGCGTTGACAATGTTGGTTTCCTGCGAACCAACCAATTCGTCCGCCTTGATATCTTGCGCTGCATAGCCGAGTTGCCTCTTTTCTCTTTTTATAGACACAGCAGTAACTATTACCTCTTCCAGATTTTTTGTCTCTTCTTCCAATGAAAAAGAAAAGTTGGTTTGGGATCCCAATGGCTGCTCAACAGTTACGTAACCTACATAGGAAATCGCCAGTACCACGCTGTTGCTTGATACTTTCAGGCCGAATTTGCCGTCAACATCAGACACAGTGCCGTTGGTTGTGCCTTTTTCAACAATAGTAACGCCAATAATCGGCTCACCAGTTTTTTTATCAATAACAACACCTGAAATAGTTATAGTTTGCGACCCTTGTGCAGAAGCGAAAGCAGCACAATATAAGGTCGCGAATACTATAAGTAAATTTTTTACCATAGCAGCGAAAATAAGGGCAATACCCTAATAATTGATTGATATTTTAGTATGAAAGTGAGATCTCAGAGGAGAGAGATCTAGGGGGTATATTATTGTATCGAACGAATAAAAATTCTACCAAAAAATATACCTAAAGCACACCTAATTATTAAAAATTGGTTGAAGACCTTGGAGGGAGAGCGATTTCCATGCTCTTATCGGTGACAGTGCTGGTGCAAATGAAGCGAAATTTAATATTTTCTTAATGCTTAACATTTATTAACCTTTAATTGAAACGAATATAGAAACTTAAAATCACCTTTCCAAATATGATGTTAAAAAAATATAGTGTTTTTATTGAAATTCTGTAAATAATTCAATTTAAGCTTAAAATATTGACGTGTTTTGCCTTAAATAGATCCAATTTATTAAACATGCCACCAAATTGATGGCATACCGTTTAAAATCTCTTAATTCTACATGATTGCGCTTTATTTTACAGCTATCAAAACCCCATTATTGGCCATTTTTATCCAAAGCAGGTAGATTAGATACCTACTTAGTTACAAACATTAACAAACCTAATTGTACTGACATTGAAAGCAGTAGCTAAAGCATTTATGTATCTTACACGACAACTATTATTTTATAAATTATTCGAATAGTACTACATTTCTCTTGGCAGTACATTTTATTGCATTTCTAAAAATTATCGAAATAAAGCGTTTATCAATTTCAATCGACTGATTTTTTTTGCTCGGCTGGCGGAAATTGATCGCTTTCAATTTATTTTTCTCGTTTACCAAACAAAATGGCATTATCATTAACTTTACAATCTTATATTTTTTAATCCTTTGAAGGAGAATAGAACACTCATCATCCAATTTGTGATTTTTTTAGTAGGCTTTGTGTATTTGGCAAAGCTTTTCTACATTCAGGTGATCGACAAATCGTATTTAGATGAAGCCAATAGCAATGTAATTCAACGCATAATCGAATATCCTTATCGTGGCATTATTTCCGACAGGCACGGCAAGTTGCTGGTTGCAAACACCGCAGTGTACGACTTAATGGTGATACCTAAAAAAGTAAAAATAAATGGGGATAAAAGCAAATTGAGCGAATTGTTGGGTATTACACCTGAAAACTTTGACCAAAGATTTGCTGCTGCTCAGAAATATTCGAAAGTGAGATCGTCTATTTTCTTTGAGCAAATGTCGGATATTAAATTTGCCCACATACAAGATCTGCTGGTCGATTTTCCTGGGTTTTATGTGCAAGCCCGCACAGTTCGCAATTATCCGCAATCAATAGCGGCCAATGCCCTAGGATACATTGGAGAAATAAGTAAGGAAAAAATTGAGTTGGTGGGCAAAGACAACTACCGTTCGGGCGACTACATAGGCATAAGTGGTATCGAGTCGTTTTATGAAAAGCAACTCAGGGGAGTAAGGGGGGTAAAATATGTGCTGGTAAATGTGAAAGGCGAGGAAAAAGGCAGGTTTAAAAATGGCCTATACGATACGGCCTCCGTTCCGGGCAAAGATGTAGTTGCGACCCTAGATATGGACTTGCAACTGTATGCTGAAAAATTAATGCGCAATAAAATTGGCAGTATTGTAGCGATAGAACCTACTACGGGTGAAGTGTTGGCTTTTGTTTCTGGCCCCACTTACGATCCCAATCTACTAACGGGCGAAGACTTTTCTAAGAACTACCTAGCCCTATTGAGAGATAGCCTGAAGCCACTTTTCAATCGGGCATTGATGGCTCAGTACCCTCCAGGCTCTATTTTTAAAACGATTAATGCACTATATGCACTCCAGCAAAATATAATCAATACCCAGACCGTAATCGCTTGCAACAGGGGCATAATCGCTTGCCACGGCAAACACACATCTGCCGATTTCCGCACTTCGATTCAGTTCTCATGTAATCCTTATTATTGGACTGTATTTAAGAAAATTATCCAGGCGGGTAGAAGTTCAAATGCCTATATAGACGCACGGATCAACTACGATTTGTGGCGTGATCATGTGCTCAAATTTGGCCTAGGATCAAAAATAGGAATCGATCTGCCTAATGAGAAAAAAGGTATATTGGTTTCTAGCAACTATTATAATAAAGTGTATGGCCAAAATGGATGGCAGTTTTCTACCATTTATTCGTTGGGAATAGGCCAAGGCGAACTGGGAATGACACCTATTCAGATGGCCAACTTGGCCAGTATATTTGCCAATAGAGGCCATTATTATGCCCCGCACTTAGTAAAATCGATCGGAGATTCGCTTCGGCCATTGCCCCAATTCCTGATAAAACATGAAACTGGAGTAGATACACAGTATTATAAAGCGGTAGTAGATGGCATGGAACAAGTAGTGAGAGCGGGGACAGGCTTTCTGGCAAGGGCAAAAAATCAGATCGCTTGCGGAAAGACTGGCACTGTCGAAAATCCTCAAGGGGCAGATCATTCGGTATTTATTGGCTTTGCTCCCAAGGAAAACCCTAAAATCGCTATAGCGGTAGTGATTGAAAACTCAGGTTTTGGTGCTGAATGGGCAGCACCTATTTCTGGCTTACTTTTTGGAAAATATCTCGGATACGAGGTCGAAAAAGATTGGATAGAGAATTACATTTTAAAACGGGATTTTATTCATGATCCAGCAAAACCAAAACCAAAGAGCAGGAAGCGAAGTTGATTGGCTTTCTGTAGGTATTTATCTTTTTTTAATGACTTGGGGTTGGCTCAACATCTTTGCGGCCGTTTACGACCCAGAGTTACCCCAAAGCATTTTCGACCTCAACCTAAACTCAGGCAAACAGCTGCTCTGGATAGGGACGGCCATCTTTTTATTTGGTTTCATCATGCTCATAGATTACCGATTTTGGGAGTCGTTTGCATACTATATTTATGGAGCCATCATCGTGTTGTTGATTGGCGTGCTGATCTTTGGCAAGGTGGTTGCTGGCTCAAAATCTTGGATTCAAATAGGAAGTTTTGCGCTGCAGCCTTCTGAATTTGCCAAATTTGCTACTGCATTAGCTATGGCTTTATATCTGTCAAGCTCGTTTGTAAAACTGGAGAATATAAAATCGCTGATGAGCGTAGGTTTGTTAATATTTGTGCCCGCCTTGTTGATCTTAGCACAAAACGACACCGGTTCTACCTTGGTCTTTGGCTCGCTGGTATTTGTGTTGTTCAGAGAGGGAATGAACCCTTTGCCTTTGGTAATAGGTATAGTATGCATCATATTGTTTGTATTGGCATTGCTGTTCAATAAATTTATATTAATTGTTGTACTTGGGGTTATTACCATTCTTATCATTCTGCTCTCAAAAGAGATTAGGCGTAGAATCGGCTTTATAACTTTGGCTTTTCTGTCATACTTGTTTTCCATTGTGGTCATTTTCTCAGTAGATTATTTTGTGAATAATGTACTACAATTACACCAGCAAAATCGTATCAAAGCGCTTATTAACCCCGATGCCGATCCGCTGGGGTTTGGCTGGAATGTAACACAATCGAAAATTGCCATTGGTTCGGGCGGATTTTTGGGCAAGGGTTTTTTGGAGGGAACCCAGACCAAGTTTGATTTTGTGCCTGAGCAACACACCGACTTTATATTTTGCACCATTGGCGAAGAATGGGGCTGGCTTGGAAGCCTTGTGCTAATAGGTGTGTTCGTTTTTTTCTTTACTAGGCTTATCTATTTGGCAGAGCGTCAGCGGTCTAAATTTTCCCGAATATATGGCTACTGCGTGTTGGCCATCATGTTTTTCCATTTTACGGTAAATATTGGCATGACTATTGGGCTTTTTCCAGTAATCGGTATTCCACTGCCATTTTTTAGCTATGGTGGATCATCGTTGTGGTCGTTTACCATTTTGCTAGCCATTTTTCTAAATTTAGATGCCAATAGGAAGAATGTTTTAGGGTAAACCGATAAAATAAATGTTAGCACGGAAGCCAAGAGAGTACGCTTAAGAAGGCATTAGCCTTTTTTCATTAGAAAAAAGGCTTGTAACCATGAGTTTCAAAAAAATTACTTTGCTAAAGTAAACAACATGGGTAGACAACCCTAAAAAGGATAGCCAACAGCTATATTCCACGTAGCCTTACTATACAAATCGTTAAGATTAAGGAAATTGGTCTTTTTTATTACCCACCTATCGCCTACTTGAGCAGGGTCGTAGGTTTTGTACCCTGCATCGAGCCGCACTACCAAAAATGAAAAATCAAGTCTGATGCCATAGCCAGAGCCTATGGCAATTTGCGACACAAAATCTTTATCAAAGTTTTTCCTTTGGTCACTGTCATTCAACAGCCACACATTTCCTGCATCTACGAACAAAGCCCCATCAACAAACTTATAAATCTTAAATCGGTACTCTGAGTTGATTTCCAATTGCACCAAACCGGGTTGCTCAAAATTATAGTTTACCATGCCGTTGCTGTCGAAAATAGCATAACTGCCCGGCCCAAGCCTGCGTGGTAGCCAAGCCCTGTTGCTATTGCTACCACCCGAAAAGAAATATTTTTCATAAGGTAGTACCCCATCTCCAGCATAGGGATTGGCCACACCGATATTGAAACGTGTAGCAAAGGTTGATTTTTTTGATAACGGGAAATATTTTCGTAAATCCATATTTAGTTTCCAGTACACAAAAAGTGACTGTACTTCTGCAAAGTTTTTCAAGTCTGCGACAGTTTTTTTGGGAAGAAAATTAAGTGTAGTTCCACCCGACTCTGCGTAGATTCTGAAATACGTGGCATTCTTATTTTGCCCCAGAATAAAATCATTAAAGGTATAGCCAAAATTGATGTTGGAGGCTATAGAAGGCTGAAAGCTTCGAAACAGATTGTTTCCTGTTCTCACATTTAAACTGGTTAAGTCATCGCTAAATTTACTTTGCAGAAAGGGTGTTCGCAAATAGTTAATGTCGATCAAAGAGAATGAAAATTGATTGTAAACTCCCTTACTTAAAAAATAAGTCATCGATAAACGAGTGTTGGTTCGCCTGTATTCAGGCCTTGAAATGAAACTGTAACTGAGCTGAAGCCTAGTTCTGGGATTGTTATTAATAAACGTAGGATTCAAATTAAAAAGAAAGAACAACCTCGGAAATGTAAGTGCAGTAGATAAACTCACTTCTTGACTTTGATAAAATTGGGTGGAGTTAGTGGCACTGGCCACGCCTTCTATACCGCCCCTAAGGTTGATTTCAAAGAGCTCGCACCCATTGAAAACATTTCTCGACAAAAAAGTCAAGCTCCCGAAAGGCCCAGGCAAGCCTTGACTAACGCTGAAACCGATTTCGTCAGATATTTGAAACTTTGTGTTGGAGGCGGCCTCGATATTTGCAACTAGGGTTTGGGTACTGCTATCTTTTTGGTAGGTTAAATTTACATATTTGAAAACCTCGAGCTGCGACAGATTGCGTTGGGTGTTTTGGCTGTATGTAAAATTATACTTCTGGCCAGCAGCTATTTCGGTCTTGCCATACAGTATTTTAGGTCTATACATCCTTTGACCGTAAGCAAAATGTACATTTTTATAATCTCTAGTAATGGCGCTGTCTTCAGTTTCGAGCAGATCACTTTGGTCTACTTTTACTTTTATGGCATTAAGCCTGTATATTTTATGATATTCGTCTTTAGTTGTCTTACGTATATTCACAGTAAGTTTCAGCTTTTGGCTAACTGTATCTAGTTCGTAATCAATGTATTTTTTGTTAAAATCGTAATACCCATTCGACCTAAAAATCTTTTCTAGCCTGTCGCGCTCCGCAATTAGCTTGAGCTCATCATAGTATGAATTGGTATCTAGCAGTACCAATTCCAAATGTTCGTTTACCAACCTTTTAAGATTGCCGTCTTCCGAATAGAACTTTAGCTCATTGATCTTAAATCTTTTACCTTCTTCAAATAAATAAGTAATAAAGATTGCACTCAGTAATGTGTCGATTTTGTAACTCACTCTCGCATTAAAGCAACCTTTTGTTTTTAAAAACCCTGCTAGTTCTTTGCAAGACCTTGCGGCCATTGCAGTATCGAACACCACCGGTGCAGACCCTAATTTTCTCATTATCCAGTTGCCGTTTTCAAGCTTTTCCTGCAGTTTGGCAAGCTTTCTTTGCCTCCTTTTTTCAATTTTTTTTACCTTTGAGGTATCTGCATTTGCTTTTTTCTTGTCAAATTTCGCATTAAGCACTTTAATTTCACTTTCTACGTCAGCCACATCATAAAACAATTTTCCAAAATTATAAACCCCCATCGTAGCCCTAATGCCCAGTATTTTAGAGTTGGGTTTTTGCTTGATATATGGCGACAAATCGTCACCAGAAAAAAATTTATTATCTTTATATGTCTGATTGTAAAGTAGGTATTGACCCTCTCCGATAGAAGGATTGATCTTTTTGATGCAACTGGCTAAAAATAAAAAAAGAATCAGAGATATAATTAAGTACTTATTTATCAATCTAAAATTGGCAATGCTTTCTAAAAATACAATAAAATTTATAAAATCATTACAAATAAAAAAGTTTAGAGACAGCGAAAGACTTTTTATAGTGGAAGGGAAAAAGAGCGTTTTGGAACTGATTAATTCAGATCTTGCAATAGTACATATATATACTACCCAAACTTTTCAGCATGAATTAATTCCTTTTAAACATTTACAATCCATAACAGAAGTAGTAACCATACATGAACTCGAATCAGTAAGCAGAATTGACTCTAACAACACCATGCTGGCTGTAGCCAAAATGCGCGAACCCAATCATTTCACGTACAAAGCATGTGATAAAGTGCTGATTCTCGATCAGGTTCAAGACCCAGGAAATCTGGGCACGATAATTCGCACTGCCGATTGGTTTGGCATCGAAACCATTGTTTGTAGTGCAAACACGGCAGATTTCTACAATCCTAAAGTAATAGCTGCTACCATGGGTGCTTTTGCTCGAATAAATATAAGCTATACAGACTTGCCATCTGAAATAGCAATACTAAAAAACCAAGGATTTACCATTTACGGGGCCTTGCTACAAGGTCAAAATCTCACCACAATTGTTCCTGCAACTAAATTTGCCATCGTAATTGGCAATGAATCAAATGGGATAAACCCCAAAATAACGCCACTTATTGATGTGGCTGCTAAAATAGCAGGATTTGGCATGTCGGAATCATTGAATGCCGCTGTGGCTGCTGGCATTATTATTCATCATTTTTCTAGATAATCAAAAAAAAAGGCAACCTCCGAAAGGGCTTTAAAAACAAGAGAAATATTGCGGGAAAACCCGACCGACAATGAGCAGCTATGGCTTTATGTATACCGCCAGTTCAAAAATTCCTGCATTGGGGGTTTCGCGTGTCAACCTGATATATCTCGTTTTAGCATTTAAAACATGTGCTTTCCAAGAATTGTAATTGGTTAAATTATCGGTGGCTACCACCGTCCATTGCGATGGCTTGCCGACTGAAATAGTCAAATTATCGTGCCCAGAACCATCATTGACATACAGTTTGGTTACATCGTATTCTTTTCCTAAGTCGATAGTGACATGTGTAGGAAAGGATTGTGCGTAGTCTAACGCCCAACTTGTTTTGGGTTTTTCAAAAAATATCCCCTTGTCAGGATCGCCTAAAATATCTTGTTCATCAGTCAGTGCTTCGATATTACCTTTCGAACTGTTAGAAATCATAGATGGTTTGAGCGGGAAAATACCATCTTCTTTTGGCAAAGAAAAGTCGCTATCGGCATTTGTGGCCACAAACACTGGCACTTCAGAAACATCCAATTGCAAATTTCCGTCTGCAATAGCAAGTTTTTGAATCGCTCCACCGCCTTTTTTATCTGCCAAGCTAATTTGAAAAACATTGCCACTGCTGTTCCCCAAAGGAAATGAAAAGGCATTCACTTTCAAATCTTCTGAAGTAGTACACCACAGTGCAAATACTTTTTTTGAAGGATTTGAGGGGGAAACAAATGCGTATATTCTCACATTTTTATTGCCAGATGCGATTTCATTTTCAAATCTATAGCTACCTAGCAATCGTTGCAAAGTAGACAAATAATACCAAGCTGGTCGCAATTGGGCTTCTTTTTTTCCATTGTCCTTCTTCCAATAATACAAGCCAGACGAAGCATACGTGCCACTTCCGTCCGTATCGCGTATCATGTATTGGTGGGCTTTGTCGATACCCGCAGCCGAAATAGCCAAAAACGACCGCACCAACCAAGCGGCTTGCACTTGCTCCGCATTCATGCTGCCAATAGGATGCACTCTTTGTTTCGAATCGTCTTTTACATCGTAGCCAAATTCAGAAAGCCACAATTCTACGCCCGGCAAGTACTTATTCCTGTAATCTGTAAAGACTGCGAGCTTTTCCCGAAGATTGTCTTGCTCAGGACTTATGCCATTGAACGATTGGAATTGGCCGCCACCATCGTTGCAGTAATAGTGAATATTGATCACAGACCAGATGAATTGACCATTTCTATTGTGATCGCACCAAAATTTTAACGCTTTGATGTAATCAATGTTGGGATCTGCTAAGCCGCCAATCACCAATTTGGCATCTTGATCGGCATTTTTTATACCTACATCTTTGCCCATTGTTCCTACGTGCCCGTCAAAATCTGCACTCGACATGGCTGCATATTCATAAGGCGAAAAGTAGCTTTCTTTTCCTTTCCACCACTTGTCTTGCTCGTTCCAGTTTTCAAAATACTGGAGTGTGTTCAATCCTGATTTCCGTTCTTGATTTTTGGCTAATACCAGCCTGGCATTGTCTACTTTTGTGCCCCCATACCTAGCAGCATATTGGAAAATAAATTGGGCATGATCGAGATACGAAGCCGGATTGTAAGTATCTGCCCCCAACGGTACTGGCTTGGCCTCCGATTTATCGTTTCCAGTAAGCCATTTTGCAGATTGCTGCAATACTGGTATACCCAAAATTCCAGCATTTTTAAAGTTGCTATATAAAATGTCGAAATTAAAGCCCTGCTCAGTAGGGCTAAACACAATTTGTTTTTTCACTTGCTGATTCCAAGAAAACCAAGGATGGTATTCTCGCACCGTGCCAAACGGACTTAGCAAACCTATGGGATCGTCAACAAAAGCATTTACACCCATAAATTTGCCAAACAAGGGATAAGCAGTTTTTGCAACGGCTTTCGCTGCTTCCACTTGCTTACCTATTTTTTTGCCTTCCAACAATATTTCAGCAGGTAATACCAGGTCTTTTGATTTCAGTTGAATATACCTAGTTTTGACATTTACAGTTTTGGAATTCCAGTATTGGAAATGATTCATTGGGTCGGTAAACAAAGGTTGCCAAGCAAACGGTTTACCATACGAAACTTCCATCAGCCCTTGGTCGAATGCATCGAAAAAATGTATTCTTGTTATTTCGTATTCAGCACCCAAATCTATGACTGCAGCCAGTATTTCGGGCTTCAATTTGCATTTGCCATAGCTCCAAGCGGCAATTGGAGCGAAATAGCCGAATGAATTTTGCTCATCTACCAATGTGCCTGCATTGCCGCAGGCACATTCATTTACCACCATGGCTGGCGTTAGCGCAATTTGGTTTTGCACTTCGGGCGGAAGAGAGGTACACGAGCTAAGCGATATCAGATATAAAGCCAAGATCACGAAAAGCCGGTTGAGTAAAATTTTCAAAATTTGATGGAGTAATGAGGTGCTAAGTCTTCGGTTTTCTCAATCGCCATTCTGCCACAAACAAAAAGCAAAGCAATACGCCCCCGGCTGCAACAAGCCAAGGGGCATTAGAATTTATTGGGATGCCAATTACACAACAA
>Ga0163144_10015626_pt1 | contig 15639 bp, 14 predicted proteins | sample OliLak19BULKMAT1_FD_123175 | JGI IMG/M metagenome (GOLD analysis project Ga0163144, IMG submission 123175) | Freshwater microbial mat bacterial communities from Lake Vanda, McMurdo Dry Valleys, Antarctica - Oligotrophic Lake LV.19.BULKMAT1 | ecosystem: Environmental > Aquatic > Freshwater >...
AGAGCTATATAGACCCTTGATCAGGCGTGGGTTCCAAGATTTTTATCTGAAACTGCATACCAATAAGGGCCATAAAATCTTGAGCTATTTGCTCCATATCTTCATCGTCTGCCTCGCGGTACCAGCGGCAAGTGAAGGTTAGCCCTCTTTCTGTTACAGTTTTTAATAGATTAAAGATCTCTAGCAAGTACTCAGTGCTACTTGAGTTAAAGTAGCTTAGTTTAAACTCTAAGTGGGTGTCTTGAGCAGGTATAGCTATATAAGCACGAAGCCAAGCAAGTACAGGGGCATACAGGTTTAGGGCGTTTTCAGGTATAGATCTGCCTTCTAGCAAAAAAATGCCTGACTCTGCGTTAAAATATACTTTTGGGCTTCTGTTGCCACCCTCTCGTACTAGCGCTTCCATTAGCAGATAAGTTTGTTTTGCTTTCTAAACGTATGGCTAGTCTGCCACTTTTATTTGCATAGATACAAAATAGTATCCATCTTCTAGCTTGTCCATAGAAAAATCTATTTGGTTGCCGCTTCTGCGCAGCATATCAATAATGCCAACACCGCTGCCTTGGGGGCTAGTTTTAAGCTTTTGCTGTAAGATAGAGCGGTAGCTTTGGTTAAGCTCTTCTCGGCTAAGGCCATTTAGTAACTCAAGCCGTGCGCGTAAATCGCGTGCTTTATTGGGGGCTACCCTATTGCCTGTTACTACTAAATATGAGCCCTCTTTTTCAAAAACGGTAACCTCAGAGTCTTGCTCTCCGGCTACCTGGTGCCCGTGCCAAAAGATGTTTTGTAAAGACTCTACAAGCACAGAAGTGATCTTGCGTTTTATGCGTGCAGAGATTTTAAGAAGGTGAAATTTTGCATCTAAATAAGCTAGTAAATTGGTTATTAAGTCCTCATTTACAGTGCCTTTGTAGGCCAGCAATACATCTTCCCTCCCATTAAAGGTTGCTTGCATTTCTTTAGTTATAGAAACGGTTGTCAAGGCTTTTAGAAAAGTTGTTGGAACAACTAGAAGACAAAGATAAACCTATATACCTAAATAATCTACAATTATTTATAAAAAAATGAATAAAGTTGTCTTTTAAAAGGATTTTATAGTTTGCTGCAATGCCGCCATATAAAAGACCCTTTAAAAGTATGCAAAGCTTAAAAAAGAATGGCGCTTTGTAAATACCTTAGAAACCAAATTGGTAATAGCTGGCCCGGCCGGTTTGGTCTATACCCTCTACTATGGTACGGCCGCGGGCATTTGATAGCAGGCGCTCTACATCGCGGGGTTCTTTGCATACTTCTTGGTTAATTGCCACAATTATAAAGCCCTCAGCTAGGCCTAGGCGGCGCACTATTCCATTGCCATATATTCTGCTAATACGTATGCCGCCTTCTGTTTTTAGGCGCTCTCGCTCTAGTTTAGAAAGGGTTTCTAAGTCTGCCCCTAGCACTTGAGAGGCATATATAGTGCGTTTTACAAGCTCTGTGGTGCCTTCTGTATTTGTAAGGGTAACCGCTGTAGTGGCAAGGTTTTTGCCGCGCCGGTAATTTACCGTTACTTTATCGCCAGGGTTATAGTAGCTAATTTCTTCATCAAAAACGCCTTTACCTGTAATTGCTTGCCCATTAATTTTTAGAATAACATCGTCGGCCTTTAAGCCGCCTTTGCTAGCAGCACCATCTTGCGATATATCTGTAATTACTACCCCTTTATAGTCGGCTTGGTCTAGGCGCTCGGCCACTTTGCTATCTATTTCTGCCACTGTGGCCCCGGCAAATGCCTTTTGTACGGTGCCGTACTTTATGAGGTCTTCCACTACTTTTTTTACAATATCAGATGGCACCGCAAAGCCATAGCCTGTATAGCTGCCAGTTTTAGAGAATATGGCCGTGTTAATACCCACAAGCTCACCGCGGGTGTTTACAAGGGCTCCACCGCTATTGCCGGGGTTAATAGCCGCATCTGTTTGTATAAAACTCTCTATAGGAAACTGGGCATTAAGCAGGTTTATGTTGCGCCCTTTTGCAGAAATAATACCTGCCGTAACAGTGCTTCTAAGGTTAAAGGGGTTGCCAATAGCCAGTACCCACTCACCCACAGCGGTTTTACGAGAGTCTGCAATTTTAACAGCGGGAAAGTTTTGCCCTTCTATTTTAAGCAGCGCCAAGTCTGTAGAAGGATCTGCGCCAATAACCTTGGCTGTATATGTCTTTTTTTGGTGCACTACCTCTATGGTTTCTGCACCGTTTATAACGTGGTTATTGGTTACTATGTAGCCGTTAGCAGAGAAAACTACACCAGACCCGCTGCTCACCTGTTTGCTGTTAGGGGTGCCAAAGAAAAAGAGGTCCAGCATGTTTTCTTGCTGGGTTTGCACGGTAGTTATATATACCACGCTAGGTATTGCTGCAGATGATGCTGCCACAAAATCTACAGGGCCAGACAGGGCCGCGGGGTGGGGTGGGGCATAGCCCGTTTGCCAGCTAGGTATAAATGGTTGTGTGCCCTCAGGTTGTATTGCTTCAGTTTCTTGGGCTTTAATTTCTTGGGCTTTTAAAGGCGTATTTGCAAAAAGTTTTGTCTGGATGTAACTGCCCGCAAACCCGGCACTAATGCCTGTAACAACAAGCAGGGCTACAAAAGAGAGTCTGTGCTTCATGATAAAGGTGCTAAAAGATGGATACATGTACAACGCAGTGGCGCGCAGTTGCAATATATCGTTTAGTAAAAAATTTGTTAGCCAGCTTACTTGGGTGCCAGCGCAGAGTCTCCGGCCGATAGCTCTGGCAGCAAGACAGTAACTACAAGCCGCACGCGCTCTTCTGGGTTTTGGGCATTGGATAAAATGGATAGGACTTTGTTTTGCCGGCCTATTTTGCCCTTAGAGTCATAAGTAGCTAGTAGTTTAGCTGTTTTGCCAGGCGGCAGTGGTGTGCGGCTCCATTGGCTGGCGGTGCACCCGCAGGTAGTTTGCACATTACTTAAGATAAGGGGTGCTTGCCCGGTGTTTGTATATTCAAACTCGTAGGCAACTTTAGTGCCTTGGGTTATGGTGCCAAAATCATGCACGGTCTCTTTAAAGGCTATGCGCGCTTTTGGTGGTGGTGGCACGGCATCTTGCCCCCATGCAGGTTGCAGCCCCGCCACTAAAAGAGCTACCACAACAAAAAGAGATACTAAAATAAGCCGACTATAAACAAAGAATATTGACACACTAGCTGGGATTAATTTACCCGTAAAATTACGGCAACCTTAGCCTATTAAACGATGCAAATGCCTGCCGTGTTGCACCTTTACAGCCTCTGGCAAAAGACAAGACAGCATACCTTTTTTTATGGATATACGGGCAGAAGTACTCACCATTGGCGATGAAATACTGTGGGGGCAAATAGTAGATAGCAATTCTGCCTTTATGTGTGCAGAGCTTACTAAAATAGGGGTTCGTACGGTCTGCAAAACCAGCGTGGGTGATTCAAAATATGCCGTAACAGATGCCCTGCAAGCAGCCCTTACCCGTGCAGAGATTGTACTTATTACAGGCGGGCTAGGCCCAACAAAAGACGATATTACCAAGAAAACGCTGGCAGATTTTTTTAACGCAACCTTGGTAGAGCATCCTCAGGCATGGGATAACCTGCAACAAATGTTTGCCCGCCGGGGCCGCGTTATAAACGAGCTTAACCGGGCCCAAGCCTTATTACCTGATAAAGCCACCTATATACCCAATGATAAGGGCACAGCCCCTGGTATGCTTTTTACAACCCCCACCGGGCAGCTAGTGGTATCTATGCCTGGGGTACCTTTTGAGATGAAACATATGCTGCTGGCCTATGTGGTGCCCAAGATAAAAGAAGCCTTTACCACGCCCATTATTGTGCACCGTTTTTTGCAGACAGTGGGCATACCAGAGGCAGAACTTGCCCTGCGTCTAGAGGCATGGGAAGATGCCTTGCCCAGCCACATTAAGCTTGCATACTTACCCTCTAGGGGCAGGGTAAAACTTAGGCTAACGGGTACTGGTGCACAGGCCACCCTTTTAAAACAAGACCTAGAGCATGAGGCCGCAAAAGCCATTCCTGTTTTGGGTAAGTACCTGTTTAGCCATCAAGACCAAGAGCTAGAACAATACTTAACAGACCTGTTTGTGGCACAAAACCTTACACTTGCCGCGGCAGAAAGCTGTACTGGTGGCGCCTTTGCTCAGCGGGTAACTGCATGGCCCGGGGCCGGCAGTTGGTTTAATGGCTCTGCTGTGGTGTACACCCGTGAAGCTAAAATACAGCTAGGGGTAAGGCCAGACATTATAGATGAGCAAGGCATTGTTTCTGAGGCTTGTGCACGGGCTATGGCTATAGCAGCCAAGGCCTTTTACGGCGCAGACTATGCCGTTGCTTGCACAGGGGTAGCTGGGCCAGGCTTGCCTACAGATACGCCGCCCGTGGGCACTATCCATATTGCTTGTGCTGGGCCTGGGGGTGCAGTTGTGCACCAGCAGCTTGCCCTTTTGCAAGACAGAGCAATTAATATAGACTTAACGGTGATAAACATGCTTAATATGGTGCGGCTACAGATAGAAAATGCATAATAAACTCACACCGGGCGCTTGTAAATAGGTGTAAATTAATTTTGAAGTGTTGAGGCCGGTACCTATCTTTAGCTACTGGGCTTAGTCAACATTTTGTAGGTATAAGCCTTTTTAATCTTTGTTTCACCCACGTTCTTTTTTATGAAGCTGAACATACACTCTGTCCATTTTACAGCTGACCAAAAGCTGCTAAATTTTATTCAGACTAAAACCAACAAACTTGATACCTTTTACGAGCGAATAACCAGTGGTGAGGTTTATTTACGCGTATCTACCGATAAAGACAATAAGGGAAGCAACAAAATTGTAGAATTTAAGCTTTTTGTACCTGGTGGTTCTTTGTTTGTAAAAGAACAGCAGGCCAGTTTTGAAGCCGCTACAGACATTGCCTTAGATGCCCTTAAGACTCAGCTAAAACGGCTAAAAGATAAGCAATCAGTAAGGAGTGTAACCCCGCCAGATGCGCTAATTGCTGAGACTGCCAATGCAGAAATTGACGATTAGCTTTTAGCTAATCTACAAAAAAAGCCCCAGATGCACGTTATAGTGTCTGGGGCTTTTTTATGAACTGCGCGGCAGGCTACAGCCCAAAAGCAGCCTGTACTTTATCAACAAAGTCTAGTTTCTCCCAAGTAAATAGCTCAACTTGGCGGGTCTCATAGGTACCGTCTGCCCGCAAGAATTTTTTGGTAACCACTTCGTTTTTACGGCCCATGTGGCCATAAGCCGCAGTTTCTGAATACATGGGTGTACGCAGGTTTAAACGCTTCTCTATAAAGTAGGGGCGCAGGTCAAAAATCTCCTCCACCTTTCTGGCTATTTCGCCGTCGTTTAAGCTCACCTTGGCAGTACCGTATGTGTTTACATACACGCCGCAAGGTTTTGCTATACCAATAGCGTACGAAACCTGCACCAGTATCTCATCTGCCACGCCGGCAGCTACAAGGTTTTTAGCAATATGGCGGGTTGCATAGGCAGCAGAGCGATCTACTTTGCTGGGGTCTTTCCCAGAGAATGCGCCGCCGCCGTGTGCACCTTTGCCGCCGTAAGTATCTACTATTATTTTGCGGCCTGTTAGGCCAGTATCGCCGTGAGGGCCACCTATTACAAAATTGCCTGTTGGGTTTATGTAGTAAGTAATGGCCCCATCAAACAAAGGCTGGATTTTAGCATTCTGCCTGGCGCGTACCCGGGGCATTACAATAGTCTTAATATCTGTTGTAATCTTGGCCTGCATGGCTTTCTGGGCTGCCATTTTTGAGGCAGGGGTGCCATCGTTGCTTTCAAACTCATCGTGCTGGGTAGATACCACAATTGTATCTATGCGCACGGGTAGGTTATCGTCTGAGTATTCTATAGTTACTTGGCTTTTAACATCTGGGCGCAGGTAGGGCATCAGGTGCAGCTCTTCTTTGCGTATTTTAGCCATCACCCGTAAAATATCGTGGGCAAGGTCTAGGGCTAAGGGCATGTAATTGTCTGTCTCGCGGGTGGCGTAGCCAAACATCATGCCTTGGTCTCCGGCGCCTTGGTCTTCTGGGTTTGCGCGTTCCACGCCTTGGTTAATATCTGCACTCTGATCGTGCAGGGCAGAGAGTATACCGCAAGATTGGGCCTCAAACATGTACTCTGCCTTTGTGTAGCCTATTCTGGCAATCACATCACGCGTTATTTTTTGTACATCCAGATATGTTTTTGTTTTAATCTCGCCAGCTAGCACAACCTGGCCAGTGGTTACCAAAGTTTCACAAGCCACTTTTGAGTCTGGGTCAAAAGCTAAAAAGTGGTCTATGAGGGCATCAGATATTTGGTCTGCCACCTTATCGGGGTGGCCTTCAGATACAGATTCAGATGTAAATAAGTATGGCATTAGGGCAAAGCGGGGGTTATTAAATCAGTAAACTTAGCTCAAAGATACATTGGCTCAAGGTTTTGGGTTTGGGTTAGTCTACTTTTAAAATAGACTAAAAAGCCGTAGGGGCCAGGTGGTGGGTAAATTTTTAGCCCAGAAATTACCTTCTGTGTGTCCTAAATACTGGGCCAGATCAAACTGTAATGAGCGGTTTTTAAGACCGAAACCCCGTTTTGCAATCTTTACCAATACCCTACATACTAAGGCAGCATTAGTGGGGGTGTGGAGCTCAAGTATGTGGTAGCCAAAACTCTCAAAAAGGCTTTTGCATATGAGATGCCGTTGCCGTACATATGGGCTAGAAATTTGATTTTGAGCCGTGGCAACAGCTTGCCTGTAACAGTCTTCTTTAAGCTCTATAAATTTTTGCTTTACGGATGGGTGCTTTACGTAATCTGCCCGGCGGGCAGGCAGGCAAAGGCAGGGTGTTGCCAGTTACGCGCACCAAAATTGCCAGACAAATGCCGTAAGCCCGCGTAAGATGCAGGGTCCATAAGCTCTACTTGTACCTGCCCCCCACCAGTTATAGATAGAGTTTGCAATTATATGGTGGTGGCACTGGGCAATGGGCGCTGCTACAAGGCGTGCTACGCTTCCGCGCCACCTGGCAAATCTTGTAATACAGAAACAACATTAGGGCCGGTTTGCATAGCCCGCACCTTAAAGGCGTTAACTGCAAAAAGGCGCCCAGCATAATCTGGCTCTAGTTGTTTTGGGCAAAGAAATTAAGGCGTGCCTGCCGCATCTGCGCGGGTGCGCCCAAAGGCAAATTAAAACATTTGATTGCCCAGCCCACTATGCACCAGCTATATGTACCCCGGGTACAGCATACGCAGTGCGCTTAGGGCAAGGTCTTGTTTTATTGGTATTGTAGGGCTACTAGCGGCTCTTAAGCAAAAGAATGAAGGTGGTTTTGGTTTCTTGCCAGCTATAATCTTGGCACAGCCCTCTGTTTATGAGCAAGAAAAGCACCAAGGCTATGTGGGCTTTTTCTGGCTTTTCTTCTGCATTGGTTGCGTAAGTGCTATGCTCTAGCCTGTAGCCAATGGTAAGTTTTTGTAGCCAAGTATTGGCAAGCTGCACAAGGCTATTGGCTTTAAGGGCTTGTTTGGCCACAGAAATTTTTAAAATATGCCCGGGTAGCTGTTGCAGCAAAAGATCTTGGGCCAGCATTAGTCCAGAGACTGTATTGCTATTTAAGGTAAAATCTGTGTGTGGGGTTTGTGGCCAGCCCTGTTTGTGTTGTAGTAGAGCCCAAGAGGTGTAATGTGCCGCAGGTAAATGCCTTGTTTGGTGGTATAAGCCCCACAGGGTGGGGTAAAGCTTGTGTACAAAAAGATTAGGGTCTATAGGGTGCCATATATGGTAGGTAACTAGGGCATCGGGGTTTATCCAGGCATGGGCAAGGCCAGCATGTTCTGCGCGGTATTGCAGGGCCACATCTTCTACGCCCCAGATCATAAAGCGCTCGTCATAGCCTCCTGTTTTGGCAAAATCTTCTGTTGCTAGCACAGATAGGCCTAAACCGCTATCTGCACTTAGTGGGGCAGCTTGTTGTGTTTGGGCAAGTACTGTATAGTTGGTTTCTAAAACGCCCTCTGGCAGGTAGCGGCAGCGGTAGTTGTATTTGGTACCTACTTGGCAGTGGCCAGCTATGTATTGTAAAAAATTGGGCGCATAGATAAGGTCTATATCTCCAAAAACCAGCCAGCTACCTGTGGCTTTAGCTGCGGCAAGGTTAAGGGCTTGGCTGCGGTTCCAAAACTGGTCTTGCAGGGGGGCATAGTAATACTTTACCAGCCCATTAAAGTGCACTACAAGATTCTCAACTTCTGTTTTGTAAGGCTCGCTGCTGCCAAAATCTACTACAACAACCTCAAAAGCAGGTGCTGCCACTTGCGCGGCCAAACTTAGCAGGCAGGCCTGAAGGCGTTCAGGGTCTCGGTCTCGGTAACCAAAGAGTACAGATATCATAAGTGGGCTAGCTGCCTGCGCTTAGGGCAAAAAGGTATTTTTAAGTTTGGCCAAAATTCTGCGTACGCGCGATTTGTCTTGCGCCCAGAGCTGTGCCTCTGGGGTTATTTGTATGCTGGCTCGTAGGTTGGTTTCTGGTAGCATCATTAGCAAACGCACTATGGCAGGGAATAGATGATACTCGTAAAGCACTTTGTGGCGCTGTGCTACAATAAGGTCTAAGCGCTGGTTGCGGTAGTCTTTTGCCAGGGCTTCTTCCATTATTTCTAGGCTGGTTTTAAAATCATAAATGTCTATAAAAGAAAACGAATCTGGGTGGAAATACTCTGCCAGATTGGGACAGCCCCAGTAAAAGGGGTAAGCATAGGCCAAGAAAATCTCCCGTATCTTTTCTGTAAAATAATCTGGTATGGCACTGTTTTCTAGGGCTATAGAATATGCATAAGGCAAAAACGCCTGGCGCTTATCATCTACAGGGTTTATGCCCCGGCCAAAAGCATGCAGCCTGTCTTTAAAATGGCCCCGGCATTGGTTTACAAAGGCATACCGCTGCAAATGCCCCTCTAAGTGGGTAAGGCTAGAGCTAATAACAGAGAGCGCATCGGGCAGTTTGTTGGGCATGGGGAGCTGCTCCATTTCATCCCAACTCATGGGCAAATACCAAGGGGCCATCTCTTGGTAAGCAATAACGTTAGGGCCCGGTAAGTCTTTACGGGGGGTGGCCACTAACTGAAACTGCTTTAGATAACCTTGATGGTAAAAGCGCTGGTTATGGGCCTCATCTGTAAGGTAAATGATGTGCTCTTTAGGCACCCTTACCTTGCGTTTTGGGTTTGGGTCCCACCCCCATACTACCCAATAGTCTGCCTCATCTACATCGTTGTTTATCTCAAACCTATACTGGCCCCATATACCACTGCCACCAGGTGTTTGGGCCTGGTATGGCAGCTGCCAAGGGGTGGTGAGTTTAACAACCTGCATGATTTATACGTGAGGGTTGTGGGTAATGTTATACCAAACGCGCCCTACTTGTAGCCAAAGGCGGCTAATTTCTGTAAGCAATTTGCGCCAGCTGGCTGGCCCCCGGCTCTGGGCATATAGCCAGAGTTTATTGGCGGCCCCAGCGGCTAGCAGCTCTTGTTTGTGGGTACCAAAGGCCGGCAAAAAAGCTGCTGGGTATAGCCGGGCAAATGTGGCTTTATCATCTGCTGCCCTTGCCTGGCTTGCTACAGAGGTAGTGGCCATGCCTAGGTGGGCTACATTGCCCCCGTTTATAAGTACTACCTTTAGGCCACGCGCACGCAACTCTAGCATAAGGGCCACATCGTTGTAATAGCCAGAAAAGGCCTCTGGCACATAGCCCAGCTCTGTAAGGTGTTTAGTACGGAAAACGTTAAGGTTAAAGGTCATGCTGCTGGCTTCTCTATAATACTTATGTACCCAGTCATTTTGGGTTATATAGTCTGCCTGTGAGAGGTATGGCAGGGCACAGCCCACGCTTGCATCTGTAAGCAGCGCCCCGGCAAGCAAGGGCAGGGTGGGGGCATCGCAAAACACATCGTTAGCACAGGTGGCAAGTAATAATGGTGCAGAAGGGCTCTCTGCAAAAAAACGCAAACCTGCATTGTACCCTTGGGCAAATCCTAAAGGCTGTGTAGCGGCTATATAGCCAATACCCTGTGCCTGTAAACGCTGGCGCAGCTGGGCATCTTCTGTGCCTGTGCCATCTGATACCAGCACCTCTACGGCAAGGCCAGAATCTTGGCTAGCCAGAGCCCGCAGGGCACAGAGCTCTGTTTGTGCACGTAGTGCAGCCTGCCCCCTAGGGTTATAGTGGTTTATAACCACACCGAGCCGGGGCCTGCTGTCTGCCATTTGCTATACAATTTTCCAAACCTGGGGGGGCACCGTATTGCCAAACCGAGACCCCGCCTCTAGCTGGGCATGATACAAGTTGCTTACAGGCTGCTTGTCTATGTCAAACTGTATGCAGTCTTCATAACGCTCTAGGCGGCGCACCTTGGGCAGAGCTACTTCAAGATCTAAATGGTACGTGCCTAGGCAATAATTAACAGGGCCCAGCAAACAGCGGACGGTCTGCGCCTTACCGGCTTGCAACTCTAAATTACTGTGGTAAGCAGAGCTGGCCGTGGCAATAATAGTGTCGCGGTATTTTAGGTAAAGGTCTATAGATACCCCTTTTTCTTGCGGTTCTATGTCTATCTCTATGTCTAAAAGCTGGCCCACGTGAGGCTCTTCACGTACCTCACGCACGCCCTTTAAGCGTATGGCTTTTACAATGGTACTATCTGTATAGCCGGGTACTTTTACTTGGCTGGCATTGTGGCGCAGGTACTCGTTTACCACCTCATCTGATGAGCCGTTAAAGAGCATTTTACCCTGTGATAGCATAATGGCTTGGCTACACAATTGGCTCACAGCCGCCATGTTGTGGCTCACAAACAGTACGGTGCGGCCCTCGTTTCTGGCCACATCGTTCATTTTGCCCAAGCACTTTTTCTGGAACTCAGCATCGCCCACGGCCAGCACCTCGTCCATTATTAATATCTCACTCTCTAGGTGGGCGGCCACGGCAAAGGCTAGCCGCACATACATACCAGAGCTGTAGCGCTTTACGGGGGTATCTACGTACTTAGCCACGCCAGAGAACGCAATAATCTCGTCCATTTTACGGCGTATCTCTGCTTTGCTCATGCCCAGGATGGCCCCATTTAAGTAGATGTTCTCTCTGCCGGTGAGCTCTGGATGAAACCCGGTACCCACCTCTAGCAAAGAGGCTATGCGCCCTCGGGCCCGTATTATTCCTGTGGTGGGGGCCGTTACCCGGCTTAAGATTTTGAGTAGGGTAGATTTGCCTGCCCCGTTTTTGCCAATAATGCCTAGTGCTTGCCCGGCTGGCACATCAAAAGAGACATCTTGCACAGCCCACACCCGCTCTATGGCCTTACTAGGTTTGCGCCCAAAAAGAGCGGCAATATCTTCTTTAAGGTTGGCGGTAGTTACGGCACCGAGCTTGTACTCTTTGCCTACATTTCTTACCTCTATTACGGTTTGCATGATAGCTCTGTTTGTAAAGGTAAAATGCAACTAAACGGTATCCATAAATGTGCGCTCTACCTGGTTAAAAGCTAGCACACCTAAAAAAACAACAAATACAGAACAGCCTGTAGAATACGCCAGCATTTTCCAACTAAACAACCCTGCCCCCAGTGTGGCATATCTAAAAAGCTCTATGAGCGGTGTCATAGGGTTAAGCATTGCGTATGGTGCAAACTCTGCAGGTACTATCTCTAACGGGTATACAATCGGGGTTGCATACATGAGCAGCTGCACCCCAAACCCTAAAAAATACTGCAAATCTCTAAACCGGGTGGTAAGTGAAGATACTAGTAAGCCCAGCCCCATACCTAGTAGCGCAATCTCTAACAATAAAACAGGCAGCAATATAAGGGCCTCATAATGGGGCTTAATAATGCCGGGCATGGTTACTAAGTAATAACAATAAGCCAGCAAAAACAAGAAGAGCTGCACACCAAAAGTGACCAGATTAGCTATCACCCCAGATATGGGCACTGCTAGCCTAGGAAAATATACCTTGCCAAAAATGCCAGCATTGCTCACAAGGCTGGTGCTGGTTTTCATCAAGCTGCTGCTAAAGTAGTTCCATACTACTAGCCCGCTTAAGTAAAAAAGCACGGGGGGTACCCCGCTTGTGCTTATACCCGCTATACGAGAAAAAACAATGGTAAAGGTGATGGTGCTAAAAGCTGGCTGTAGCACAAACCACAGTGGCCCTAATATGGTCTGTTTGTAGGCAGAGACCAAATCTCTGCGTACAAAAAGCATGATGAGGTCTCGGTACCGCCATACCTCACCAAACTGTATTTTAAACAGCCCCACCTTGGGTTTAATCTCTAAAGACCAAGGCTGCTGTGTTTGAGAATTTTGCAAGAGAAGAAGTTACGTGTAAGAAGCACTGCAAAAATAGCGGCTAAATCTTGTAACAAGTGGCAACAGGCATCTCTAAAGTATAATGAGAAGAATATGCACCTTATTATTAGCCCTTACACCCGCTTGGCCATAGCCTCTGGCAGGTTAGGGGTATTTAGCGTATACCAGGTGCCAGTATCTTCTGGTACTTGGTGATACATGCAGTGTAAATGCCCCAGTGGGCATATATCTGCCCCATGCCGGTGGCAGGGGCGGCAGGGCAAATCTGCCACTTGCCATACCTGAAAGCGCCCCCCAAACGGATACATACCAAAAGCTGGCACGGTACTACCCCATATGCTAATAATATCTTTGCCAAGGGCGGCGGCCATGTGCATAAGGCCAGTATCGTGGCTATAAACCCGCTCTGCCTGCTGCAAAACAGACCCGCTTTGCCCTAGGGTTAGCTGGCCACATGCAGAAAAAATATCCCAGCGGCCTTCTAGGGCTAGGGTACCGGCAATGCGCTGGCCCTGCTCTTGCTCTGCCTTGCCGCCTAGTAATATTACAGGAGAGTCTAGGGTGCGCAGCAGCTCAACTATTTTTGCCTCTGGTAGTTTTTTGGTGGCATGGCTGCCGCCAATTACCACAGCAATAAAAGGCACCTGACCAATAAGGGCCCAAGTTGTGTGGGTTACTGTTGCACCATCAGGCACTACAAAATCGCAGCCGGCACCATCCCAGCGCACGCCCAGTGGGGCTAGGCAGGCTAGGTGTCTATGGGCCATGTGCACAGGCTGCACCCTGTGATTTTTATCTTTTATTAGCGCCTCGCGGTCTGCAGTGCCTTTTAGCACCCTGTACACCTTTGCAAACGGAAAAAGAGCGCTCAGGATATGGCTGCGCACATTGGCATGTAAATCTATAATGTGGGTTACCCCTTCTGCATAGGCTTTAGCGGCCAGCCCCACTAGGGTGCCGTCTAAGGTCAATATTTTGTCAATGTATGGGTTGCCTTCTAGCAAGGGCACAAAGCCCGGTTTTGTGGCAAAGAGCACGCGCGCGCCCGGTACCTGAGTTTTAAGGGCCCGCACGGCTGGGGTTGTCATCAGTATATCGCCTATGGATGAGAAGCGGATGACAAGGAAAGTAGGCACTTTTTTAAGCTGGCGGTTTACAGTAGTTTGCTGGCAGAGCAACAAAGATGGCTTTTAAAGCTTTCTATATTTGTGCCAAACCAGAATCTCGTTTATGGGTTATTCTCATAACTGACAACAAGCAATAGACCCACACACATGTACGCCACACTACAACCTGTATTAGCCCAAGAACTAGCCAAGATTGAAGCCGACGGCCTCTTTAAAAAAGAGCGCGTTATAACCACACCCCAAGGGGCAGAAATAGATACCACCACTGCATCTCATGTACTTAATTTTTGTGCCAATAACTACCTGGGGCTCAGCAGCCACCCACGGGTGCTACAGGCAGCAAAAGATGCGCTTGACAGTCACGGCTTTGGCCTAAGCAGTGTGCGCTTTATTTGTGGTACACAAGATATCCACAAAACCTTAGAGCATAAATTATCAGCGTTTTTAGGCACAGAAGATACAATATTGTATGCTGCCGCTTTTGATGCCAACGGCGGGGTTTTTGAGCCACTATTTGATGAGCGCGATGCCATAATAAGCGATGCGCTAAACCATGCCAGCATAATAGATGGCATACGCCTTTGCAAAGCACAGCGCAAGCGCTACATGCACAACGATATGGCCGATCTGGAAGCGCAGCTGCAAGCCACCCAAGGCTGCCGCCACCGTATAATAGTTACAGACGGTGTTTTTAGTATGGATGGCACCATTGCCCAACTAGACAAAATAACGGAGCTGGCAGATAAGTACCAAGCACTTGTAATGATGGATGAGTGCCACGCCTCTGGTTTTATGGGCAAAACTGGCCGCGGCACCCATGAGCACCACGGCGTTGTGGGCCGTATTGATATTATAACTGGCACCTTGGGTAAAGCCCTAGGTGGGGCATCTGGAGGGTTTACCAGTGGCCACAAAGAGATAATAGATATGCTGCGCCAGCGCAGCCGCCCATACTTATTCTCTAACACGCTTGCCCCAAGTATTGTAGGTGCTTCTATAGAAGTGCTAGATATGTTGTCAGATTCTACAGAGCTTAGAGACCAACTGATGGATAACACTGTGTTTTTCCGCAAAGCCATGACAGATGCCGGGTTTGACATTAAAGCCGGCGAGCACCCCATTGTGCCCGTTATGCTCTATGAGGCCACAGTGGCCCAAGCTTTTGCCGCCCGTTTGCTAGACAAAGGAATCTACGTAATTGGCTTCTTTTTCCCGGTAGTAGCCCAGGGCAAAGCGCGTATACGGGTGCAAATGTCTGCCGCCCATACCCGTGCCCAGCTAGAGCAATGCGTGGCTGCGTTTATAGAAGTGGGCAAAGAGCTCGCGGTTATTTAGTACTAAAATGGCGGCTGATTCTATACCCATATTTACCTAGTGCGTATTTTGCTAAAGGTGCCTTAAGACAAAGAGGCGCTAGGCCTTGCCGCTGGGTTGCACTGCACTAGTTTTAGGCGTTAAGGCCGCATATTTACCCTGTAAAACACACACTATGAGCACGCCCCCAAGTACCGCCGCAGAACAAGCCCTAGTTGCAGCCCTAGACTCTTTTATAGAAAAAATGGAGGCGTCTGCCACCCATTTGTATGACAGAACCTACATATCTTTTTTTGAGGAGAACCCATCGCCTAAAAACTACGGCGATACCGCAGACGCTGAGGGCAAAGCAGCTTTTGAGGCTAGCTTAAACCAGCCCTATGAAGACCTGCTTATTAACATGGAGGGCGCCCAGTGGACAGGCGAAGAAGAGTCGCCTTACACAGGCAAACACTTAGGCATTACTTACCCAGCTTTTAGCCCAGAGGTGCTGCTAGAGCGGGCCCAGCTATCTAGAGAAGAGTGGGAGCGCACCACCCCAGATGAGCGCCGCGCTGTGCTGGTGCTGGCACTTAAAAACTTTGAGGCACGCTTTTTTGAAATAGCCCACGCCACCATGCACACCACGGGGCAGGGCTATATGATGGCTTTTCAGGCCGCAGGCCCACATGCAGCAGATCGTGCTACAGAGGCACTTATGCTAGCTTTTGATGCCATTACCCTAAACGCCGTACCCAATGCCTGGGAAAAAAACATGGGCAAA
>Ga0163144_10015627_pt1 | contig 15638 bp, 13 predicted proteins | sample OliLak19BULKMAT1_FD_123175 | JGI IMG/M metagenome (GOLD analysis project Ga0163144, IMG submission 123175) | Freshwater microbial mat bacterial communities from Lake Vanda, McMurdo Dry Valleys, Antarctica - Oligotrophic Lake LV.19.BULKMAT1 | ecosystem: Environmental > Aquatic > Freshwater >...
CGGACGCCAGGCGCCAAAGTACACCCTTCCCACTGGCGCGGTGGCATTGGCGGACGTCATCGAGGGCGTCAGGAGCGATCTGGCGCGGCTCGACGAAGCGGCAGGGCAGGCCCGGCAACTGTTTGGCTCGGCCAAGGTACTGGACCACCCGATCCTCGGCGCATTGTCCGTGGATCAGTGGCTCCGCTTTCACCTTGTTCACACCAAACACCACGAGAAGCAAATCCGAGAACGACGCTGAATCCGACGGAGTGTCGGCTCAGTCCGTTAAACGTACATGCCGCGCTGCGCTGTCCTACCATTCAGCTCTAGCGTTCCCCATGGGATAGGACGATAATTTCGGTGTGGTCAGAGAAGTCTCTCCCGTAGTCTTGGTTGTTGAAGACGACAGTGCCGTCCGTCAGCCGCTCGTGAAGTTCTTGCAGATGCGGCAGTACACGGTCGTCACGGCCGAAACGGCAGACGAGGGACTCGACGCTATCAAGACGCATCGTCCTGCCGCGGCCATCATCGACCTTCGGCTCCGCCGCGGCTCGGGCCGCGAAGTGGTGGTCTCCATGCAGCCCGGCGTGCCCGTGATCATCTTCTCGGGTCTGCGTTCGGAATCGGCCGATCTCGAAACGATTCGTCCGAACACGCGGATGGTGGAAAAGCCTTACTCGCTGGTGATGCTGATGGACACGCTCGAGGACATGCTCGAGGAGTCGAAGGGCAACCAGAGCGGCTTCGGCCGCATCGCCGCGTCGTAGTCCAACAAGGAACGCCTTGCCAGAAGGGCGGCACTTTAGTGCCGCCTTTTCTATTCTCAGAGAATACTCTTCCCGAACGCCGACAGCGCGAGTTCCGTGGCGAACTCCGCTGTCGTGTTGCGGACGTCGAGCGCGGGGTTGACCTCGACCAGGTCGAGTGACGTCATCTTGCCCGACTCGGCGATCATCTCCATCACCACGTGCGCTTCGCGGTAGCTGAGACCGCCCTTGACCGGGGTGCCGACACCGGGCGCCACCGTGGGATCACACCCGTCGAGATCGTAGGAGACGTGAAAACCGCCGGTGCCACGGCTGGCGATCGCGAGGGCGCGCTCCATGACCTCGGCAATGCCCAGCCGATCAATTTCCTTCATCGTGAACACGGCCACCTTGGCCGCGCGTACGATCTCTTTTTCGCGATCGTCCAGGTTGCGAATGCCCACCAGCACGGTGTGCTGTGCCTGCACCGCCGGCGCGTCTCCCGCAAAGTGCGCCAGCTCTGCCGGCTCGGGCCCCAGCAGGGCCGCGAGCGGCATGCCGTGCACGTTGCCTGATCCACTGGACGCCGGACTGTTCATGTCGCCGTGCGCATCGACCCAGATCAGACCGAGCGGCTTGCCCTGACGACGAATGTGCATGGACGCCGCCGCCACCGACCCCGCCGCCAGGCTGTGATCGCCGCCCAGTGCGATCGGCGTGGCGCCTTCGTCCAGCGAGGCGAGCGTCACCTGGAAGAGCCGCTGGCACACCTTGGCGATGTCCTTCACATACCGCTTGCGCGCATCGCCGGCGCCTTTCGCTTCGGGGATGGGGGAGGGCACATCCCCCTTATCCGTGACCGATAAGCCCAGCGCCGAGAGTTGCTCGCGAATGCCGGCAATGCGAAACGCCGACGGCCCCATGTCGGTGCCACGCCGGGCACCACCGAGGTCGAGCGGCACGCCAATGATGTGAACCTTTCGCATGAATTTGTTCTTTGTAATTCGTTCTTCGCTATTTCCGCTTCTTGTAAGTCATCGAGATGCCCTCGTACCCCGGCGACACCGTGGTCGTCAGCGCTTGCGGGTGCGTCTCGATCAGCGTCAGGAAGTCGAGCATGTCGTTCTTCTTGTTGATGACATTGTGCGCGAGGAACAGGCCGCCCGGGGTCACGCGCGGGAACACCATCTCGAAGAACTTCTTGTAGTCCGGCTTCCACGCGTCCAGGAACACCAGGTCGAACGGCCCCTGCACCTTCGGGATCTCCTTGAACGCGTCACCGGCGATCACCTGGACGATGTCGCTCAGGCCGGCGCGCTGGACGTTGGCGGCGGCCTCCTTGGCGCGGACGGCGTCGAACTCGATGGTGACCAGCTTCCCGCCGGTCTCGCGCAGGCCCATGCCCATCCAGATGGCGCTGTATCCGCTGGCGGCACCGATTTCCAGCACCTGTTTGGCACCAATGGAGCCGACCAGGACCCGCAGGAAGCGGCCGTCCTCTTCGGAGACGGCCAACTGGCCGTTGTCGGCCGCCCGGATACTGGCCAGCAGCTTGGCGACCGCCGGGTCCACCCCGGCTGGGACGGCGCTGGTTGACGGGCCCTGGCCCCCGGAGCCTTGGCGAAGGGGGCCTTGGGCCGACACGCTCACGCCGGCCAGAAGGGCTACGAGAAGGGCAAATTCGCGAAAAAACATGCCTTCATTCTAGCTGGGGTGCGGGGAACCGCGTGTTATAGTGCCGTGACTTTTAAGACGCCAACCCGGAGAGTCCTTTAGTGAGCCCGATTCTCACCCGCCCGGTTCGCGAACAGCTCGAGCATGATCGGGTTATTCGCCTGCTGCAGGCCCGTTATAAGCGCAAGACCGAAGTCATCATCAATCCTGGCAGCGAGCAGAACCAGTCGGTGACGATTGAAAACCTCATCCTGTTTCCAGACGTGCTGATCTTCGCCGAAGGGGGCAAGAAGCTCATCGGGACCGTCGAGGTGGAAACCGGTGAGTCGGTCAATGCCCTAGAGGCCCGCGCGCAGTGGGCCAGATTCGCCAAATTGAGGGTGCCATTGCACCTCTACCTGCCGCCGACGTCGGTCGACGCCGCCCGACGGCTGTGCGCGGAGTTCGACATCCTCGTGTCTGAAATCTGGACCTTCCAGACCGCCTATGACAACCAGGTGCGGTTCAACATGGTCTTTCGGTCGCCGAACGCGCCAGTGGTCAAGCTGAGCCCGGCTCCCACCAAACCGATCGCCACACCAAAACCGGCCACGAAGGCCAAGACGAAACCGGCCGCCAAGGCCAAGCCCCCCCTTCGCCAAGGCTCCGGGGGGCAGGCCCAGAAGGCGAAGGCCAAATCGGTCAAGAAGGCAAGCAAGCCCGCTGCGAAGAAGGCCCGCCTACGCCAAGGCTCCGGCGCGCAGGCGAAGAAGAGGCGCTAGGGCAGGTCCGTGCCATTCCTCCGCTTGACCCGCGACCGTCGCGGCACCGAAAACACCTTCCTGCTTCACGCCGATCGCCCGGGCGATCGGCCGAAGCTGCTGTACTGGTATCGCACGGCCCCGGGCATCCTGCTGGGCCGGGCACCGCTCGATGAAGACGCGATTCGCACCATCGAAGACCAGCATCCCGAAATTGATTTCGACTGGCCGGCGATTCTCGCGCTGAGCGAGGTCATGACGCGGGAAGATGAGGCCCCGGCTCGCCCGCAGCCACAGGAAGGCCGACGGCAGCGGCCACGCGATCAGCAGCGCGACCAGGCGCCGCGCCCACGCCAGCAGCCCGCCACCCAATTGGTCCCGGCCGAAGCCCCTGGCGAGGCGGCCGAGACCGTGGCCGACGAGGCGATGCTGGAAGAGCAACTGTTTGCGGATGCCGCCGATGAGATGCCGGTGGCGCCGCGCCACACGCACGGGCTGCTCGAGGAATTGGTGGGCCGCGAAATCGCGACGCGCCTGCGCGCGCGCCATTCCGAATTGTCGGCGCGCATTCACGAGCGGCACACCGAGGCCGGCGACCGCGATTTCTGGATGGCGCGGGCCGAGCCTCTGAACCCGGACACGTGGCTGACGCCGGAGGCCGTTCTTGATGGCGTGCGCCGCGCCGATGGCCTGTTCGACGCGCTACGTCACGAACTACTCGGCGCATAAACAGGCGATCAAGAGTCAAAGAGAAAGTATCTCTTTAGCTCTTGAACTCCTGTCATTTGTCCCGGGAGTAGCGGGACTCGATGGCGTCGATTTTCGCCAGCCGCGCCAGGTGACGCTCTTCGCTTGAGAAGCTGGCCGCCAGGAACGTTTCGGCGAGGACGCGGGCCAGCGCCGGACCCATGACGCGGGATCCCAGACACAGCACATTCAGGTCGTCGTGTTCCACGGCCTGGCGCGCCGTGTATGCGTCGTGGCACACGGCCGCGCGGACCCCTGGGAACTTGCACGCCGCGACCGCCGCGCCCGCGCCACTGCCGCACACCAACACGCCGCGGTCGGCCTGTCCGTTGCGAATGGCCTGGGCCACGGCTTCGGCAATATCGGGGTAGTCCACGGGCGCCGTCGAGTGGGTGCCCAGGTCGGTCACCTCGTGCCCGCCTTGGGCGAGGTGCCCGGCGAGGTCGCGTTTCATCTCAAACCCGGCGTGATCCGCCCCAATTGCGATGCGCATTTTAGGATTGTAGGGCAGGTGGGGCAGGTGGGGCGGGTAGGGCGGGTGGGGCGGGTAGGGGAAATCTCACCGGCCTGACCAGCCCCACCCAGCCATACCAGCCCCAATCCCGTCTTATACTGTCAGGATGAAGACGGCAAACGATCGCCTAGCAGCACTCGCCGCAGTGGTCCTGTTCGGGGCCCTGACCACGGCCCTCGGCGCCCAGGCGCCTGCGACCCCGGCGACGCCGGTACCGGCCCAGGGCGGCCAGCCGCAGTTTCGCGTCGCCATCGACTACGTCACCACGGATGCGATCGTGCGCAACGGCCAGGACCAGTTCGTAGCGGACCTGACCAAGAGCGATTTCGAAGTTTACGAAGATGGCGTCAAGCAGGAGCTCACCGGCCTGACGCTCGTGCACGGCGGCCGCGTGCACAACCTGGCGGCACCGCCGGCGCCCGCGACGCAGGAGGGCATCATTCTGCCGCCGTCGCGCCCCAAGAACGATACCGCCGGCCGCATCTTCCTGATCATCGTCGACGACCTGCACCTGGACTTCCGCAACACCGGCCGCATCCGCGACCTGTTCAAGAAAATTTCCAAGCAGTTGGTCCACGAAGGCGACATGTTCTCGATCGTCTCGACCGGCCCCTCGTCTTTGGCCATCGATCCCACCTACGACCGCAAGATCCTGGACGAGGCGATCAAGAAGATCACCGGCAGCGGCCTGAAGCCGTCCGACATCATCCAGGGCTCCGAGGGTTCGGATGGCCCGAGCGAAGTGCGCTACCGCGCGCACGTCGCGTTCTCGACCGCCTACGACATGCTGACGCAGATGGAGAAAATCAATAACCGCCGCAAGGCGGTGATCTGGGTGAGCAACGGCTACGACTTCAACCCGTTCTCGGAATCGCGGCTCGGCGAAGACCCGGTGTTCGGCGGCCGCTTCGGCCAGACGCGCGAAGAGGGCCGTCAGCAGCAGGGGCCGTTCAACGGCCAGCAATTTGCGGATGCCGACCTGGCGCGCGAACTGGCGGAGGTGACGCGCACCGCCAACCGCGCCAATGCCACGCTCTACACCATCGACCCGCGCGGCCTGGTGGCCGGCGCCGACCTGGATGAGCAGTTGGATCCGGTGGAGTACGGCGAGTACGTGCGCAAGTCGCAGGACAGCTTGCGCGTGCTGGCGGAAGAGACCGGCGGCATTGCCGTGGTCAACCAGAACAATTTCGAGAAGGCGCTGAAGCGGATTGACGCCGAAACCAGCGACTACTACGTGCTGGGCTACTCGTCCACCAACCCCGACCCGCTCAAGCGCACGCGCAAGATCGAGGTCAAGCTGGTGGACAAGCCGGGCATCAGCGTGTGGTCGCGGACCTCGTATTCGCTGCGGCAGGTGCCGAAAGCGCCGTAAGGCGTTCGACGGCGAGTGATTCCTGGATGCGTTCGCGCAGCCAGGTCACGGGCTGGGGATGCAGGCTGACAAAGGCCTGCCACTCCTGCTCGTTCAGGACGATCGAAATCACGCGCTCGCGGCTGTTGTGCATGTGTCGATCCTAGCGACGTCAGCTATTCCAGAAAATACAATGATCGAATCGGATCGATGCCGTTTGCAGATGGCTTGAGGCCTGAGGCTTGCGACTTGAAATAGCCCAAGCCCCAAGTCCCAAGCCTCAAGCCACTTATGGCGCCAGCTTGAGCTTCGGCCGCACCCGCTCGAACGCCTTGATCACTTCCTGCACGGCGCGCGGGGTCCGGCTCATCTTCGGATAAATCCAGCCCGTTTCCCGCACCAGCGACCGTCCCTCGATACGGGCACAGTGCATCTGGCCGCTCGTGACTTCGCGCGCCACCGCCTGGTAGGGGATGATCGTGATGCCGAGGCCGTTGCGGACGAGCGCCTTGATGATCTCGACGTTCTCCGTCTCCATCACGATTTGCGGCTCAATGCGCGCCGAGACGAAGAACTCGTCGATCGAGCGCCGGGTGTTGGATCCCGATTCGAACAGCACAAACGGCTGGCGCACCAAATCCTGCGGCAGGACCTTCTTCTTGCGCGACAGGGGGTGCTTGGCGGCGGTGACCACCAGCAGCTCCTCCTGCAGCACCGGGACCGTCACCAGGTCCGGCTGCTCGACCGGCAGCGTCAGCAGCGCCAGGTCGCCGGCGCCGGAGCGCAGGCGGGCCAGGCACTGTTCCGAACTGCCTGACATCAGCTTCAGCTCAATCTCCGGATGCTGGCGCTTCAGTTCGGTCAGCAGAGGAGGGAACACATACAGGCACACCGTCATGCCGCCCAGCAGGCGCACCGTGCCGCGCAGCGATTCCTGGCTGTCGGTGATCCCGGCGGTCGTGTCTTTCAGGTCCTGGAAGACCCGGTGACTGAGCTGGAGCAGCGCTTCACCCGCCGGCGTGATGCGGATGCGGCGGCCGACGCGCAGGAACACCGGCTCTTTCAGTTCATCTTCGAGCAGCAGGATCTGGCGGCTGATGGCCGACTGCGAGACGTGCAGCTTGTGGCCAGCGGCCGTGAACGAACCTGTTTCGGCGATGGCTCGTATGATTTCTAGTTGTCGAAGGTCCACGAATCACTCCCCAGTTGCATGAGAGCATATATCTCCTGCAGAGATGGACTCAAGGATAACTATGGCCCGCGCTGGTTTGAGCGCGGGGTGGGCTTCTTGAAGGCGGCCTGGGTTCGGGCCACGGCCTCGCCCAGGTAGTGCTCGTCGAGCTCGATGCCGATGAAATCCACCCCCAGCTGCGCGCATGCGACGGCGCTGCTGCCCAGTCCCAGGAATGGATCGAGGGCGAGGCCGACCCGCGGCAGGCCATGCAGCTTCAGGCAGTACGCCGGCAGCCGCCACGGGAACGTGGCCGGATGCGGCCGCTCCTTGTCGCGGCTCTGGATGGTTTCGTACGGCAGGAACCAGGTGTTGCCGCGGCAGCGCAGTCCCGAACCCGCACCCTGCCAGCGCGTGACGTTTGATTGATCCTGGTACTTCACGCCCACCGCGCGGCGATCGAGCGGCGTCCGGCCGGTCGGGCTGAAGTGGAAGACGAACTCGTGGCAGTCGTTGAGGAAGCGGGCGCTGTTAATCGGCTTGTAGTGGCCGACGGCCAGGTCGTCCGCCAGCCCGGAACGGGAGCCTGCCAGTGATTTCTCGATGGCGATTGACTTGACCCAGTGCAGGATGTTCTGGAGTTCGAGGTGAGGCCGCACCGCCTGGGCGACATCGAGCGCCGTCCACGGATCCTTGGGCTTGGCGCCGACGTTCAGGAACAGGGAGCCTTCCCGGGCCAGGACCCGCTTGACCGCTTGAATCCACTCGCCGGTCCAGGCCAAGTACGCCGGTCGCGGCAGCTCGTCGTCATACGACCGGTAACGAATGCCCAGGTTGTACGGAGGCGAGGTGACGACGGCGTCAACGGAGGCAGGGGGGAGGCGGCTGAGGATATCGAGAGCGTCGCCGTGAAAGAAGCGCAAACGCTGGCTTCCGCGCCGCAGGTCGGCAAAGGGTGTGGGCAGGCGAGGGGGCACGTCGGTACGATTGTACCGTGCGTGTGGGGCAGGAACGTGCGGAGTAGCCTCCGGCTTCAGCCGGAGCCCAGCGCAACGCGAATGGGTTAGGACGCTCTGGCGGTCAGCGTGGTCATGGCGACGGCGGCAAACCGTTCGCGCTCTGCCGACACCGTGTGGTTGCGGCGGTGCGCGTGGCTGTCACAGCCCACACCCTTTTCTTCCACGTAGCTGACCTCGCGCGTGCTGGCGACGTCTCGGTAACGACCGACCACGCACCCGCACTGCAGCGTCGAGAATCCTAGAATACGAACGACGCTCATCAAATTGCTCCCCTCGATACCGAGTCCTAGCAAAGGCCGTGCCGTGGCTCTGGCCGTGCATCTTCAGAGTGAGCGTCTGGTTCAGGCAGGGTGCGGACGGCCTCAAGCGTGGCACTTCTTACACACTCGGTTGGCTCAATGCACACACGCGCTCCCACTCACCGAATAGGTATTCGGCGAAGTTGGATCAAACTTCAGTGAATTGGATGGGAGATGGATGAGGCGCGTGGAGGCAATCGCTGTTGCGGTTTGCCGGTCTTATCGCGGAGCGCTCATCGACGCGAGACCGTCGCGCGCGCTTTGCGACGTGGGATCAACCGTCAGCGCTTCGGAAAAATACAGGTGTGCTTTCGTGCGGTTGCCAGCTTGAAGTTCGAGGGTGGCCAGGTTGACGTAGGTGCCCGGCTCGCGTGGATCGGCCTTCAGCGAAGCCTCGAAGGCCGAGCGGGCGGCATCGGTCTGGCCCATGCTCGCCAGGCACGCGCCCAGCAGGTTGTGCGCCTTGGCGTTCCCGGGATCCAGGCTGATCGAATTGCGGGCTGCCTGGGCCGCCATGTCGAGCCGGCTCTGCAAGAAGAACAGGGAGCCCGCGTAGTAATGCGCCCAGGTGTTCTTGGGAGCTTCGGCCACGAGCCGGGCGACGACCGGCTCGAGCCGGGCCGCATCGCCGGCATCAGACAACACCGACGCCAGTTGTTCGAGGGCCGGGACGTTGCCGGGATCGGCCTGCAGCAAGCTGAAGGGGATGCGGATCGCTTCGTCTATGACGCCCTGCGAGGCCAAGACCTTCGACAGCGCCAGCTTGGCCGACGAGTTGGCGGGCAGCGATGCCAATTTCGTCAGTGCCGCGCGGACATCGTCAATCCGATTGAGCGCGGCCCCCGATCGGGTCAATCCGTCGAGGGCCACCGGGTCGTTGGGCTCGAGCGCCAGGGCGCGCATGAAGTCGTCATAGGCGGGGCGATGGGCGTCTGACTGCAGAAACATCAGTCCGCGATTCCGGTGATTCGCGGCGGTCACGGCCAGCTCGGCAGCGACCACCGCGGCCGGCTTGGGACTGCTGGCGGCCAGGTCGCGCAGCGTGGTGGCGTTGTCATCCCGGGAGGCGCCGAAGATGTTCCGCGGTCCCGAGAACTCCAATCGCGTCCGGTCGTCGGTCTGCAGGGGAGCGCCGTCAGCCCAGGCCTTCAGGGCCGCGCCCTGCGCCACGAACAGGGACGTGATGGAGTACGGCTCACGAGCCCCGACTGACGCAAGGTCCTCGGCGACCCCCGGCCGTTTCCATGCCTCGGCTATTCCCGCGATGCGGTCGTCCATTGGCCCCGTCGCACCCACCAGCAGTACGTCGGCGTCGCCGACGAGCCACATGGTTCCATCGGGGAACGCGGTGAGGAAGGTGGCCACGATCGAGCGAAGGTCGTCGCGGCTGATGTCGTAGGTGTGCGCCCATTGGCACAGCACGCCGCCAGGCGCCAGGCGCGCCTTGGCGCCTTCAAAGAACTCGCGCGTGAACAGGGACGCAATGCCGGCCATCCACGGGTTCGACGGCTCTGACACGATCACGTCGTACTGTTCGCGGCCGAGCATCAGGTGCGTGCGGCCGTCGCCAACAATCACGCGTGTGCGCGGGTCGGCCAGCGCCTGGTGGTTCTCGGCCTCGAAGAACCGGGAGGCGTCCACCACCTCCGGCGAAATCTCCAACACCGTCGCGGCCTCCAGCGGATGGGTGAGCGCCGAGCCGAGCGTCACGCCGCTGCCCAGGCCGAGAATCGCCACGCGTTTAGGGGAGGGGTGGAGCAGCAGCGGGACGTGTGCGAGCAGCCGTTGCGTCAGCATGTCTCCGGCGTTCGACGCATCGACCTTGCCGTCGATCGCGAGTGACACCGTGCCGGCGAGCCGCCGGACGGCGACCGTGCCGGACGCCCCTTCGCGGTACGACAGCAATTCACCAGCCGCCAGCGACGTCTCAAGGCTGGGTCCGCGCATGGCGGCCGCGTATTTATACGCGCCGCTCGACAGCAGCAGTCGATCCCACGGCGGCAGCACCACGCCTGCGACCAGGACCACAGCGGCGAGCGCGAAGCCGGCCAGGCGTCCTCGGCCCTGGCCGGCGAGAACGAGGGTCGCGACCGCGGCCACGCCGACGACCGCCGCGACGACACGAATGGTCAGGTGGAGCCCGATCTCAGGGACCAAGACAAACCCGGCGAGCAGCGCGCCGGCAATCGCACCCACGGTGTTGACGGCGTAGATGCGGCCGAGCGATTCGGTCACGGCCTCGTCCCGTCCAGCCGCCAGCGCGACGGCGAACGGAAACGCGGTGCCGAAGGCGATGGTCATGGGCAGCAGTAATCCCGTGACCAGCAGGACCCCGCGCAGAAGCACGTCGGCGAACCGGTACTCGGGTCGCGCCACGATCTCCGCCATCGCCAGCAGCGACCAATCCACCGACGCGGCAGCGGCCAGTGACAGGCCGGCGCTGATCAGCATGCCAATCGCGAGCCCGGCCGCCGCGCTTCGCACGCGCGTCACCAGCCACGAACCGATGGCGGCGCCCGCGGCGAGGCCGATGATGAAGATCGCCACGACGATGCTGAACGCGTAGGTGGTGGGACCAAGGATCTGCACGAGCAGACGGGTCCACACCACCTGCAGCGTGAGCGAGGCAAAGCCGGACGCGCCGAGCGCCAGCGCCGCAAGCCACGGGCGGCCCTCCGTTTGCGGTCGTGGGGCCGAACCTTTAGGTTCGGCCTTCTTCGGGGCAATGGCGTCTGACGCGGTGTCGGCCGATGGTACCGCGCTCCGTGCGATCGCGAACGCGCCGGCGGCCGCGGTGATATTGAGCGCGACGCCGACCCACGTTGATCCGTTCAGGCCGAGTGCGGGAATAAGTACAAAACCGGCGAGCACTGCGCCGGCGGCCGCACCGAGCGCGTTGGCGGCATACAAGCCGCCCGCATCCTGCGCCGCACTGGCGGCGCCGCGGACCATCCATCGCGAGGCAATCGGGAACGTGGCGCCCATGGCCGCGGCCGGTGCCGCCAGCAGCAGCACGCTGGTCGCCAGCCGCAGGAATGCGAACGAGCTGCCGCCCTCGCCGTCGGCGTAGGCGCCGACGAGCAGCGGGCGAACCGCGGTCAGGGCAAAAGGCAGGAGCAGCGCGAGGACGCCGATGGCGAGTTCGAGGCCCGCATACACCATGAGTGCGCGTTGAGGGCTGAGACGGCCACCGCGGCGGCCGGCCACTGCGGCGCCTATTGCCAGGCCGCCCATGAAGGCGGCCAGCACAGTGCTGGCGGCGGCAATGCCGTGTCCCATCTGCAACGTCAGCAGACGGGTCCAGACCACTTCGTAAATGAGGGCCGCGGCGCCGGACGCCGCGAACAGGAACAGGAACGGGCCACGCCGCATCGCAGACAGAGTATCAGAAGGGCGCGCGCCCTTCGGCGCCCCTACCGGCCGCTGGCGGCCGGCCTGTACAACGTGAGGTGTTGGTCGCGCTGGACCTCTTCGAGAAGCCACGCATCGATCACCAGACTGGCAGACTCGTCGGACACAAACCGGCTATCGATCACGACGTATCCGAGCTGCGTGCCGTTGACGAATCCGGCGCCCCGGGCCAGCAGTGTGGCCTTGTCCTCGTCGGTGAGGGGCTGCGGTTGGCTGAGCTTCATCAGCACCGCCAGCGTCGGGTATTCCGCGCGCATCTTCTCGACCCGGCGCGGCGAAATCCGCGACAGGTAGCCGCCGAGCAAGCGCTTGGCATGCCGGGTCTGGTTGAACTGCGACCGCGGCCGGAAGTTGCCAATCGACGACACGCCGTCGCGAATACCGAACGGCAGCGTCAGCACGCGCACGTCACGCGGGTCGCGCGCGATCGTGTCGTAGACGGGTGAGATGGCCGCTGAGTACAGCGTGCGCGGCGCCGGCCACAGCTCGAACACCAGCAGCACGGCCACCAGGGCGGTGATGGCGCGCCTTCGCTGCGGCCATCTCGTGCCGAGCGCGGCCAGCGCGCCGGCCAGCAGGATGGCCAAACCGAGCGCCGCCACGATGGCAAAGCGTGTCGGGGTGCGCGCCAGGCTCATGGGCGTGACGTAGCGCAACAGGGCCCACGGACCGGGCACATGTGTGTTGCTGCCCGCCAGGTAGACGAACGGACCCAGTGCCAGGAGGGAGAAGCCAATCGTGATCCACCACCAGCCAGGCTTGGGGCGAAAGCGCGCGAGGCAGACTCCCGCCATGACCACAGCGATGGCCACCAGGCTGAACGATGCCGTGTACTCCACGAAGTGCGTCGGCGCTGAGGAGAGTTCGTCGCCGAACAGCAGCCGCATGATCGGGTGTTGTGGGTTCGGCGTGATGAACGACAGTAAGTCCACCCCCCGCGGGCTGCTGCGCCAGAAGATCGTTGGGCTGACGAAGCGGCCATCGACGATCCGCTCGACCATCCCATACAGTACGGGCGACAGGGGACCCACGCACGCGAGAATACCCACCAGCACCGCCTTCAACGGCAGCGGACCAAGGTCGGGAATGCGCGACAGCCGCGGCCGCCACCACACCGCGAACCGCACCACGACCAGCACGGTCAACACCAGCACCGGCGTGTAGAGGCTGCGCATGTGCACGGCGATGCCGAGGACCTCGAAGTCGCCGCCTCGGCCCAGCGCGAGGCCGATCACGAGGCCGCCGAAGCTGACGACCAGGACGTCGAGCAGCCACACCCATGGCCGCCGTGTCGCGGGCGCCGGCGCGCGCGTGACGCGGATCACGATGGTCGCGGCATACAGCACTGCGATCATCACGCAGTAGACGCCGAAATACGGGTCGCACAGCGCCGCCCACGCCATGCACAGTCCCACCAGCGCGGCGCTGCCCACCGTGCGGTGCTTCTCGGCATGCACGAGAGCCCAGATGAACGCGGGCAGCGGCGCCGCGGCCGCCAGGCTGAAATGGCCCGTGCTGCGCGCGATCAGCACCGGCGACCACGCGAACGCCACGCCGGCCAGGAAAGCTTCGGCGCGCGTGGCCGAGGTCGTGGCCCGCGCCAGGCCGTAGGTCATGAGCGAGGTCAGCACGCTCATGATCAAGTACACGAGGTTGAACGACGCCACCACGCCGACCAGCGAGATCAGCGGGAAGGCGAGCAGGTTGAGGAAGACCGTGTAGTTGTGTTGTGACAGGTCGATGCGTTCGGTGAGCGACAGGATCTGCTCGGTGCCGAACGGGTTGTTCCCCTTGAGCGCTTCCTGGTGGAAGACCCATTGGTTCCAGACGTACGCACTGGTATCGCCGCCGGGATCACCAGTGAGGTGAGTCCCAAGGTTGAGCAGCAGTGGCCACGTCAAGGCGCTGGCGACCAACACGTAGCCAAGCACAACGGCGAGCTGGGGGGCGCGCAGGCGTCGCATGGCAGGGCTCGCTACTTGTATCACATGGGGCGGGTCGGGCTGGTGGGGCGGGTGGGGCGGGTGGGGAATTAGGGAGGGTACAAAGGTAGGGCGGGTGGTTTCCCACCCGCCCCAACTCCCTTACTTGCCCGACCCGCCTTAACTAAAAGCTAAAGCGGACGCCGAAGCGGAGAACGCGCGGGTTGAGAATCGCGGTCACATCGTTGAACGGCGCGGTCGCGGTGTTGGTCGTGCGCACCGTGGTCGGCACGCCCGAGTTCATGATGTTGAAGACGTCAAGCATCGGCTGGATCTTGCCGAACCTGCCGAGGCTGAGCGACTTGTCGAGGCGCAGGTCGAGGATCGCCACCGAGGGGTAGCGGTTCACCCCCATCGGCTCAACGCGGATGGTGCGTGCGCCTTCGATCGGCATCGTCACGCTGATGGTGCGCGCGTAGTTGAAGCCGCTCTGGACCTTCCACGATCCCGAGAAGCCAATCTCGAACGGCATCACGTAGCGGCCGATGATTTTGTAGTTCCACAGGGTGTCGGTTTCCTTGCCGTTATCACCGAACAGGCTGTCGAACGGACGGTAGACGAAGGTGCGCGCGCCGGACGCGGCGTGGTTCATCGTCGACCAGGTGTAACCGAACGAGGTCAGCAGCATCCACTTGTTGGCGAAGCGGCGGTTCAGCGCGAACTCCGCGGTGTGGAAGTCGGCGTTGTTACGCTCGTCGTTCGTGTAGACGCGGTCCGTGCCGGTGCCGGCCGCGAGTGCCAGCGTCTGGAACCGCTGATCGTCGCCGGTGCCGACGACGCGGTCGGCGCCCGGATCGTTGATGGTGAACGGCACGGTGTAGCCGGCTTCACGCACGACGTCGACTTCGCCCCACACGTTGCGCATGTTCTTGTAGACCCACGACGCGCGCGCCGACAGGCCGGTGGCGACTTCGCGTTCGAGGTTCAGCGAGACCTCGTTGCTGGTTGGGCGGATCAGGTCGCGGTCGACGCGGACGAAGCCGCCGCCGCCCTGGGTCGACTGGAAGGCGCCCAGTTCGGCGGGCGAGCTCACGAGACGATCGCCGTTGAGGTCACAGCCGGTGGTCTGGCCGGCCGCGCACGACACAAAGGCGTAGCGCAGCCGTGCGAGGCCCACGGGGTTTTCCTGGTCGGCCAGGGTGTCGGCCGAGTTCCAGCGCGACTGGCCAACGAAGCCCTTGATCACCGTGCGGTTGTCGCCAGTCAAATCGTACGCGAAGCCCACCTTCGGCGACAGCGTGGTGGTATTGGCGACGGTCGTCGCCTTCACGTCGCGCGGGGCGATAAACGCGGTGTAGCGTTCATCGCTCGATCCGGCCAGCGCGGGAATACCGTTCGGCTTCAGCGCCTGGTCCGGCCACTCGTCACGGTAGTTCTCGACGCGAACGCCGAAGTTCATCGTCAGGCGGTCGGTCATCTTCCAGGTGTCGTTGATCCAGCCCGACTTATAGAGGACGTCGTTGATGCCGGTGACCGACGAATTGAAGATTTCCACCGCGGCCAGGCTGCTGTTGTTGTCGCGGTAGTTGATATCGAACGGCTGGTCGTTGAAGAGGCTGCGGCGGTCGCGCTTCCAATCGACGCCGACGCGGAAGTCGTGGCTGCCCTTCCAGCCATCCTGGAAGTACGACAGCGTGGTGTAAAACTGGGGCTTGTAACGCTTCTGGTCCTGGTAACCGCTGTTGCCGCCGCGCGGCGAAAGGACGTTGGTGGCGGTGTCGATGCGCGGGGCCTCCCATGGGCCGTCATACAGGCCGAAGTCGCGGACCGGCCGCAGCGGGAAGAAGTTGTACCACTCAGCAGCGATCACATCGAGGAACGCCCGGCTGCCGAGCACGCTGGTCCACTCGATCTTCATCGGGTAGTTGCGTGAAGCCTGGTAGTAGGCAGCGGAGAGCGGCACCGTGAGGCTGATGCCGCGCAGGTCCTGCAACTTCTCGCGCTTGTTGAGGAAGCCGATGATCTGGTTGCTCTTGCCGATCTGGAACGTGCCCTTGAA
>Ga0163144_10015628_pt1 | contig 15638 bp, 14 predicted proteins | sample OliLak19BULKMAT1_FD_123175 | JGI IMG/M metagenome (GOLD analysis project Ga0163144, IMG submission 123175) | Freshwater microbial mat bacterial communities from Lake Vanda, McMurdo Dry Valleys, Antarctica - Oligotrophic Lake LV.19.BULKMAT1 | ecosystem: Environmental > Aquatic > Freshwater >...
AGCTGGATGTAGCGGACGCCGCGCTCGGCGAGACGGCGGGCGAGGAGGCAGTTGTTGGCGAAGGATTCCTTGCCGGGTTCGGTGCCATACATGGCCTGGGTGGCCTCGTCCTCCTGCTTTAGATCGAAGGCGTCGGTGGCGTGCATCTGCATGCGGTAGGCCATCTCATATTGGGCGATGCGGGTGACTGTCTCCGGGTCGCCGGTTTCCTTTGCGATCTTCTGGTTGAGGCGGTCGAGGGTGTCAAGGGAGCGGCGGCGCATGTCGCGGGTGACGCCTTCGGGGTTTTTCAGGTAAAGCACCGGCTCGCCCTCGGAGCGGCACTGGACGCCCTGATAGACGGATGGCAGGTAGCCGGAACCCCAGACGGACTTGCCCGCATCCGGGTTCTTTCCGCCGGATGTGAGGACGATGAAACCGGGCAGGTTCTGGTTTTCCGAGCCAAGCCCGTAGGTGGCCCATGAGCCGATGGAGGGTGCGCCCGGATTCTGCGTGCCGGTGTGGACGAGCAACTGGGCGGGGCCATGGTTGAATTGGTCCGTATGCATCGACTTAATGAAGCAGATGTCGTCCGCCATGGTGGCGAGGTGCGGCATGCGGTCCGAGATCCAGGCACCGCTCTCGCCGTATTGCTTGAATGGGAATTGCGGGCCGAGCATTTTCGGGATGCCTTGGATGAAGGCGAACTGTTTGCCTTCGAGAAATTCCTTGGGGCATTCCTTGCCGTCGAGTTTTTGAAGCTCCGGCTTGTAGTCGAAAAGCTCGTGCTGCGAGGGCGCACCGGCCATGTGCAGGTAGATCACGCGCTTCGCTTTTCCGGGAAGCTGCGGCATGTCCGGGGCGAGGGGATGGGACGGATCCTTGATTAGTTTGGAGGAAGATCCGAAGGCGTTCTGCCCCATGCCCGCCATCCACATCGCGCCCAGCCCGGTGGAGCATTTCGAGAGGAAATGGCGGCGGGTGAGCTGGGAAAGTTCCGCGAGGCGGAGCCGTTGTTCGAGGTCGTTCATTTGGAAAGTGCGGCGTCGAGGTTCAGGATCGTGTTGGCGGTGAGGGTGAGGGCTGGATCCGTGCCGAGGTTGGTGGCTGCGGTGTGGTCTTCCTTTTTGAGATCCTCGTAGAGGGCGGTGAGTTCCGCAACCGTTTCCGAATCCGGATGGATCTGGGTGGCGGCGAGATAGGCGTAGCCGAGCTGTTCGCCAATGCTCCCGCCGCGAGCGCGCATCTTTTCGGCGAATGCCACCGCAGCCTCTATGTGGGCGGGGTCGTTCATCGTCACGAGCGCCTGGAGAGGGGTGTTGGAAACGATACGCCGGGCGGTGCAGACATCGCGGCTGGGCGCGTCGAAAGTCAGGAAACCGGGGAAGCCGCTGGTGCGCTTCAGGTAGGTGTAAACGCCGCGGCGGTATCTGTCCTCACCCTTCGATTCATTCCACTTCGCGCCGCTGTAAACCGAACTCCAGACTCCGTCCGGCTGCGGGGGATAAACCGGCGGGCCGGACATTTTCGGAGAAAGCAGACCGGAAACCGCCAGCGTCTGGTCGCGGACCATCTCTGCGGTCAGTCGGTTGCGTGGGCCGCGGGCGATGAGCTGGTTTTTCGGATCGCGCTCGATCAGGGCGGGCGTGGTGTTGGATGTCTGGCGGTAGGCCGATGAAAGCACAATTTCCCGCAGGGCTCTTTTCATGGACCATTTCTGCTCGCCCTGGAAGCGCAGGGCGAGGTGGTCGAGAAGGGCGAGGTTGCTTGGGCCGGTGCCGGACGTTCCGAAATCCTCGGCGCTTTCCACGATTCCGATTCCGAAAAGTTCGCCCCAAAGGCGGTTGACGGTCACACGGGAGGTGAGCGGGTTTTCGCCGCTGACGAGCCAGCGCGCGAGATCGAGGCGGTTGCCGTTTTCCCCGCCTTTGTAGCCCTGCTTGAGGAGATCCGGCACATCGGCCTTCACGGGTTGCTCTTTGGCCATGCGGTTGCCCCTTGCGAAGACCCTGGTATCGCGTTTCCCGCCCTTTGAGCGGTCTCGCATCACCGGAACTTCCGTGCCTTCCATCGCGGCCAGGCGGTCGATGTTCGAGATCACCCGCTGCCATTTCTCTGTGCGTTCCGCGCTGCTGCGGAGGGCTGCATAGCGGTCATCTTTCGCGACCTCGACTCGGAATTTCCGGAGGTAGGTGCCTTGGCTTTCGTTTGCGTTCGCCCCCTGTTTCAGGGAAACCTCAATGCGCTCTCCCTCGCCGAGCACAACCCGCGTCTCCGGCAGCAGGACAAACCACCGCGGCCCGGTCAGGCGCGGGTATTCGCCGAATCCACCTCCGCCCGATCCCGGGCCGCCGGGGCCGATGAAGCGCTTGAATTTCTCGCCGCCCGGCTGCTGGGCAAAGGCGCTCATCGGATCGGACGAGCCAACGAGATAATCCGAGATGACCTCGCCCATGGGGATGGGTGTGCGGCTGCCGTCCGCCGCGATTTTCTCCATCAGGAAATCCGTTACCATCGCGCCCATCTGCGGCCAGTCCTTCGGGTCGTCGCTGTCGGGGGAAATGGAAATTTTCATGGCATCGAAGCCGCCCGCAAGACCGGAGACTTTGTGGGTGACTCCGCGGCGCAGGGTTCCTTCGCTGACGATGAGGCCGGAGCCATCGGCTTCCAGGGTTCCGAACTGGGGCGTCAGTATCATATCCTGCATGTTCGCCCAAGCGACCTCGGAAATGCTACGCCCCTCCACATCGAGTTCCTCGCGGAGTGCGCGGGTTTCGCCCTCAAGTTTCACGAATTCCTCTCCGGCCAGTTTCAGTTTCGGAAATTCGTAGTTCACGTCCGAGTCCTCGCTCTGATTGTAGAAATCCATGAACTCGTAGAACTCATCGTGGGCGATGGGATCGTAGGGATGCGAGTGGCACTGCACGCAGCCGAAGGTCGTTGCCTGCCACGTCGTCCATGTTGTCGAAACGCGGTCGATCACCGCCGCGACGCGATATTCCTCATCGTCGGTTCCGCCTTCTGTGTTGGTCTGGGAGTTGCGCTGGAAGGCGGTGGCGAGGATCTGGTCGGGCGTAGGGTTCGGCAGCAGGTCGCCGGCGAGTTGCTCGATGGTGAACTGGTCATATGGCATGTCCGCGTTGAGCGAGCGGATCACCCAATCGCGCCACGGCCAGATGTCGCGATGAGGATCTTTCTCGAAGCCAAAGGTGTCCGCGTAACGTGCGAGGTCGAGCCAAACGCTCGCCCAGCGCTCGCCGTATGCGGGCGAGGCAAGGAGCTTATCCACAGCCTGTTCGCGTGCCGCCTTGCTGTCGGTTTCCCAGGCCGCTTCGAGAGCTTTCAATTCCTCCACGGTCGGCGGAAGGCCGGTGAGATCGAAGCTCACGCGCCGCAGCCACTCCGCAGCATCGGCTTCCGGGGATGGCTTGAGTCCGGCATCCTCAATGCCTTTCAGCACAAATTCATCAAGCGGTTGGGAAACCCATGCCTCGTCCGTCAGCCCGGTCACCTTCGTCTCCACCGGCTGTATGAACGCCCAATGCTCCTCCCACTTAGCGCCTTGGGAAATCCATTTTTCCAGCACCGCGATCTCCTCCTTGGCGAGCGGCGGGCCGTGCTTGGGCTTGGGCATCACCTCGTCGGGATCGGTGTGTTTCACCCGCCTGATCATCTCGGAAATCTCCGGCTTACCCGGAACCACGGCGATGTTTCCCGACTCACCCTCCATGAGCAGGCGTTCACGGAAAATCATGGAGATCCCGCCAGCTTCCTTCACGCCGCCGTGGCATGCGGTGCAGTGTTTCAGGAAAATCGGGCGGACATCGCGGTTAAAGCGCACCTCCCCTGTGGCCTGTCCCGCGAAGGGTAGGCCGAGAGTGATTGGGATCAGGAACCTGAGCATGTTGGGTATGGAAAAAACATCGGGAAATACGCATTTCCGGCTGCGTGCCTTTCAAAAATCACGGCACGCTTGCCCGTGCATGGAACTCGTCGCGTAAAACGATCATTGGAGGTTGGCGGCGGCGTGCGGAGTGTGCATCTTGCTCCCAGTTCAACATATGAAAATTCTCTCCCACAAGGACGCTGCCTATGCTGCGTTTGTCAAGCGACTGCGGCGCAGGGCGATTCCGGAGGATTCCGTCCGGGATCTTGTTTCCGATATCATCGCGAAAGTCGGTTCCGGCGGCGACCGGGCCTTGGTAGAACTCACGGATCGCTTCGATGGTGCCAAGCTGAGCCTCAAAGGCCTGTTCGTCAGCGAAAGTGAATTCGCCGAGGCGGCGGCCGGAGTCAGCCCCGAAACCCGTGATGCCATCCGCCGCAGCCTTGTGAACATCCATTGGTTTGCGAAGCGGAGCATGCGCAAGGACTGGTCCGGGAAAAACGCCGAGGGCGCGACCGTCGGTGAGCGCTTCACACCCTTCGACCGCGTCGGCGTGTATGTCCCCGGAGGCAAGGCCCCGCTCGTTTCCACCGCACTGATGACCGCAGGCTTTGCGCAGGCGGCTGGCGTTCCGGAAATTTTCGCCGCCACCCCGTGCGGAGCCGATGGCAAGGTGAACCCCGCCCTCCTCTACGCCCTGAAGCAGGCGGGCGTCACCGAGGCGATCAAGGTCGGGGGCGCGCAGGCGATCGCCGCGATGGCGCTCGAGACAAAAACCATACGCCCCGTGGATCGCATCTTCGGGCCAGGAAACCGTTTCGTCGTCGAGGCGAAACGCCAGCTCGTCGGCGCGGTATCCATCGATCTCCTGCCCGGCCCCAGCGAAATCCTGATCCTTGCCGATGCCTCGGCAAAGGCCGCTTACATAGCCGCCGACATGCTGGCGCAGGCCGAGCACGGCGGCGACAGCATTGTCGGCTTCATCACCACATCCAAGGGCTTGCTCAATCAGGTGAAACGCGAGATCGAAAAACAGGCCGCGACCCTCAACCGCGCGAAGTTGATCCGCGAAGTCCTCAGGTCGGGCACTTTCCTGCTCCACGTGAAATCGATGGAAGAGGGCATTGCCATCTCGAACGATTTCGCCCCGGAGCACCTTTCGCTGGTGGTGGAGGACGAAGCCACCATCCTGGCGCGGATCCGCACCGCCGGTGCCATCTATCTCGGCGCGGATTCGCCCGTCGCCATCGGCGATTTCCTCGCGGGCCCCAGCCACACGCTGCCTACGGGTGGCGCGGGCCGTTCGTTTTCCGGACTGCGGGCGGATCAGTTCCAGCGCCGGACAAGCATCGTGAAAATGGGCAAGGCCGCCGTGAGGAAGTCGCTTTCCGTGATCGGGGAGTTTGCCCGGCTCGAAGGGCTCGATGCCCACGGCAAATCCACATCAATAAGATTGGAAAGATGAACGGAGGAGAACGCGAGTATTCACCGAAGCGCTTCGCGGTCGCAAGCGTGGCCTGCCCCGCCTGCCACGTGAAGCTGGACCGCGAGGCGAATTGGTGCGAGGGCTGCGGATTCACCGGCGCGAAGTCGATGGGGATGTTCGGCGACAGCCCACCTCCGCTATTCAATTTCCTGGATGTTGCGGATCTGTGGGATGCCAAGGGACAGTCCATGATCGAGGCGGAGGTGAAGGCTTTCGGGAAACGTTTTCCACAGATCCGCTGGAAAATCTGTGCGGTCGCCCTGGGTGCCGGGGTTAGCCTTCCGGTCTTCGGTTTCTGGCTCATGAACGCCTCCTCCCTGATGCCCGGAGAGAGCGCAGAAGACCGGGAGTGGTCCATCCTGCTGCTCGTCGATTCGAATTCGGGCAGGGCTTCGGTGACAGCGGGATACCGGGCGGAAGTGTGGCTCTCCGACGAGATGTGGGACGCCGCTTTGGAGGAATGCGCAGAACCGATGCGCGCCCAGCGCCCGGACAAGGCCGTGGTGCTTTTCATGAGGAAGGCACAGCGGCTTTTCGAATCCGCATGGAAGCGATCCCAAAAACAATTGTCGGCAAGATGAAAGCACTCGCAGCCATTGTTTCCATTTTCCTTTGCATCGCCGTGCAGGGCGGGCAGTCGCAGTCGCAGTCGCAGTCGGGATCGAAATTCGGGGAACGTCCCAAGAACTCGATCTTCGATCCGACGGGAGTGCTCACCCCGAAGGAACAGGAGCAGATTTCCAAGCCTTTGGAGATAATCCTGAAAAACGAGGGCATCGATATCATTGTCCTGATCCTGCCCGATATCGGGGATGCCCCTCCGGAACATGTGATCAAGGGATTTGCCGAGAAATGGGCGACAACAACCGTGAATTCCGTCGTCCTTCACGTCCCCGGCAAAGAGGGCACGCCATGGATTTTCCCCGGGAAAGTGATGACCAGCGCGATCAAGCCGGATGCTGTCAGTGAAACCATCGCTGCCGCCCAGCAACGCGCTGCGGCGGAGCCCACCGATTTCGGCAAAGTGCGCGCCGCCTCGGTCGAGGCGGCCGATGCGATCCGCTATTGGCTGGGAGCCGCATTGCTGCGCACGGAGGACGTCATCAATCGGCGTCTCAAATGGCAGCTAGAAAACGAGAGGCGCGGGCGCTTGCTGAAACTCTCCGCCGCTTTGGGGGCCGCGGCATTGGTCCCCCTTGTCTTCGGCGCAGTTTTCCTGTTCGTCAGGATCAGGGCGCGGCGTGCGAAGCTCTTCCCGCCTCTCCGCAAAATCGCCAGGCTCGGCGCACCTTATGCCGGAGGAAACTGCAATTGCTCCAAACCGATCCGCTAATCCCGACAACCATGAGATCCAACACCGCCCTGCTTCCGCTCATTTCCGCCGCCTGCCTTTTGTCCTGCGAAAAGAAATCCGATGCCCCGGCCCCGCCCCGCGTGCAGGTGGCTGATTACTTGAAATCCGACGTCCCCATCCTCCCCGTGAAGGAGGGCGATTTCTGGAAATACAGGGTGTCCGTGGAGATCCCGGAAGGCATCACCTCCGAAAGCGGCGCTTCCATCGAAACCGAAACCGAAAGGGTGCGCACCTACTTGGGCAAGGTGGCTGTCATCAACGGAGCGCCGCCCTTGGATGCCTTCGATGTCACGTCGCCTGGTTCCCCGAGGCAGAGGGAGCTGGTCGAGATTACCGATGAAGCTGTGATGATGCGCGGCTCGCTGCTGCCTGATGATCCGGCTGCTAAGCCGATCATGCTGGAGAAGCCGGTTCCCTTCGTCATCGCCGGAATGAGGCCGGGCCAGCAAAGCCCCAAGATCGGGGTGACCGGCGGCCATGTGAACCGCGCACTGAAAATTGTTGCCCGCGAAAAGGTGAGCACCCCCGCCGGGGAGTTTGACTCGATCCGTCTCCTGATGACCGGCAACGACGGCCCTGTGGACATCCACAGGACGACGTGGTTCGTCCCCGGAGTGGGCATCGTCAAGGAGGAGAAAACCCGCTACGCCAACGAAAAGCTCCTTGTGCGGGAGACTTCGGAGCTGATTGAGACCAATGTGTCTGCGGCCAAGCATTGACACGCGGCGTTCCACAGGCCCGGGCGGTATGGGCAAAAAAATCGTGCGCCCCGATGATTCGGGGCGCACGTGATGATCTGATGTCAATGGCTCCGCTTTAGCGGCGGCGGATCACAAGCATTGAGAGGCCGATGGCACCGAGCAGCGAGGTGCTTGGCTCAGGCACCTGTTCCGTTTTCCAACTGATCTTGTAGAGGCCGGCACCGTCTCCGCTGCCGCTGAGAGTGATGATGTCACTCTGTCCACCCGACGGATTATCCTGGTTGGTGAAAATCTCACCGTTGGAAACCCCTACAAAGGCGTAGAAGACATTCAGCGGCACGGCACCATCGAAGGTGACGATCACGGTGTCCCCTTCGTCAAAGGAGAGCGAAGGTGCGCCGAATCCGTCCTCGTCCTTGTGGGCCTCATCCACAACCAGCGTTTTCCCTGGTGCTGCGGTGAATGAAACGTTGCCGTATCCGGCGACCGGGATGGTCAGTGTCGGTGGCACCGTTGCGCCGAGATACCCGACGAAGTCGAGTGTGAAGGCCGATCCTGCGGTGCATAACCCGCAGTATAAGGCCGCGATGAGCGGTAATTTCGTTTTCATGGTGGGGGGATCCTTTTTTCGAGGACACCGGAATCTTTTCCGTAACAGTGGCCTGCTGCAAGATAAATCTATAACAAATGTACAAATTAGATATGTATCAGTAATATTAACATATTCAAATAATTTATATCGCACGGAGACCACGTATGGCTCTCCCGGTTTGACTTGGCGGGTTTTGCGGGTTTGATTGGCCGCATGCAAACAGTTTTCGGATTACTTGCCTTGTCGTTTGGGATCGCTGCTTCCCACGCCGGGATCGTTGCGAAGGATGTCGCCTACGAACAGGGTGGGGTGAAACTGGAAGGCTTCCATGCCTATGATGACGCTTTTGAAGGGAAGCGACCCGGCATCCTGATCATCCACCAATGGACGGGGCTTACGGATTACGAGAAAATGCGCGCCCGCATGCTGGCGGAGCTTGGATACAATGTGGTTGCCGCCGATGTCTATGGCGCGGGCATACGCCCGCAGCCTCCGGAGTCTGGTGAGGTGGCTGGGAAATACAAGTCCGACAGGCCGCTTTTCCGCGCAAGGATGCTCGCAGGTCTCGATGTGTTGCTCAAGGATCAGCGCACCGACACAGGGAGGGTCGCTGCGATCGGATACTGCTTCGGGGGGACGGGTGTGCTGGAACTCGCCAGGGCGGGCACGAAACTATCCGGGGTGGTGTCTTTCCACGGTGGGCTTGCCGCAGGCGAGGGCATGGAGGCGAAGTCCGGAAATATCCCCGCAAAGGTTCTCTGTCTCCACGGTGCCATCGATCCCCATGTGCCTCCCGCAGAGGTGGAGGCGTTCGGAAAAGAGATGACCGCTGCCGGGGCGGACTGGCAGCTCATGATGTATGGAGGTGCCGTCCATGGCTTCACCCAGAAGATGGCCGGTGACGACATTTCGAAAGGCGCGGCCTACAACGCCAAGGCCGACGAACGCTCGTGGGAAAACATGCAGCAGTTCTTCGCCGGGATTTTCGGGGAGTCCTGAATCATTTTTCCCCAGGAATCGCAGCAATGCCAGCACCCTTCGATTGGCCGTCGTTCCTGCCGGGGTTTTCCGCCTCCGCAAGGAGGGCAGGATTCCGAGAAACCGTGCTCCTGGAAACGGAGGACGGGCCTCTCACCGCATGGGAAAAGGACGGGCGGGGCCCGACGATTTACCTTTCCGCAGGGATCCACGGGGACGAGCCGGCAGGCCCGCTCGCCGCCTTGCGGTTGATGGGGGAAGGTTTTTTCCGGGACAGCCACCGCTGGATGATATGTCCGGCGCTCAATCCCGGCGGGCTTGCGCTGGGCACGCGGGAGAACCGGGCCGGCGTGGATCTGAACCGTGATTATCTTGCAAAAGGCAGCCCGGAGGTTGCCGCCCATGCCGCATGGCTGTTGCGCAACGCGGTGCCCGATGTTTTCGTTTCCTTCCACGAGGACTGGGAATCGGAGGGCTTCTATTTCTATGAAATCAATCTGGGCGAGGACATGCCGGGCAGGGCGGCTTCCCTGCTCGCCGCAGTCTCCGGACATTTCCAATCCGAGCCCGGGCCTGAAATCGACGGCCACCCGATCCGCAGCCCCGGCTGGATCTATCACCCCGCGGAGGCGGATCTGCCGGATTCCTGGCCCGAGGCGATCTTTCTCGCAAAGCGCGGCTGCCCGCTTTCGTTGACATTCGAGACGCCGAGCAAACAGCCCTTGGAAAAGCGGATTGCCGCCCACACGGATGGCTTGGCTGCACTCCTCCGACACATCGTTTGAAGAAACCATAATCAGAATCCTTGCATTTGCCGGGACAATTGGTAACAAACGGCCCGTGAAGACATCAACCCTCCTAGTATTTTCAATCCTCGCCGCCCTGCCGGCCATGGCCGCCGTTTCCCTTGACGCCAAGGACAACACATCCGTCCTGTCGGGCACGGATCCCGCACTTAAGAACCTGGGCAAAAATGCGACGGACGTTCCCGCCGGAAAGGCTGACGAGGAATTTGCCGCCGGCAACTTTGCCGAGGCCATCCGGTTGGCGAAGCCTCTTGCTGAGGTGGGGGATCCCGATGCGACCTACCTGATGGGCTTCGCGCATGAGACGGGCAAGGGTGTTGAGCAATCCCGCGACAAGGCGATGGGTTATTACAGGAAAGGTGTGGCGAAAGGCCATGCGGACTCGATCTACAGGCTTGCCCTGATCCTTGTTTCGTCTGGGGAGCCGGCGGATGCACGTGAAGCGCAGACCCTTCTGGAAAAACAGGCAGGGAAAGATCCCGCAGTTGCCGGCCGGATTCTCGGTGAGCTTTTCGTGCGCGGTCTCTTCACCGCAAAGCCGGATGCCGAAACCGGTGTATCATGGTGGAAGAAGGCTTCCGCCGTGGGCGATATCCCGTCGATGAGTTTCCTGGCCGCCTTTTACGATGGCCAGATGGGCTTTCCCGACAAGAAGGATCCGGCTTTGGCAAACCAGTATTACGGCGCAGCTGCCGCCAAAGGTGACACCGCCGCGATGATCAACCTCGGTTCGCGTCTGCTAACAGGGGATGCCAAGCTGCGCGATGAAAAGAAGGGCAAGGAATGGATCGCCAAAGCGATCGCCGCCAAGAATCCGGCCGGACACCTTGCGCTCGGCGCGTATCAGGAAGGCGTGAAAAAGGATATTGAGGCCGCCTTTGCAGAATATTCGAAAGGGGCGGAAGCCGGGCAAGTCGATTCCATGCTCCGTGCCGCCGCCATGTATGCCAAGGGCGAGGGCACCAAGAAGGACGCTGAAAAGGCTACGGAACTGCTGGAGAAAGCGGCCAAAGCGGGCAGCAGCCAGGCGCACCTTGAACTCGCCGCGATGATCCTGGGCGAAGAGAAGCCGGACTTGGCTGCCGCCTATGTGCACCTGCTCTCTGCCGCAAATCAGGGGCTCGCCTTCGCACAGAACGAACTCGGGATCTTCTATCTCTCCGGAAAACTGGGGGGCGAAGATTTATCCGCCGCCTTGTCATGGTTCGGCCGGGCAGCTCAGGCGAATTTCGCACCGGCTCAGAATAATCTCGCCACCCTGCATGAGCGCGGGGCGGGCGTGCCGCAGAACTTTGAGAATGCACTCAAGCTTTACACCCTCGCCGCACAGCAGGGGCATCCCGACGCGACACTCGCTCTCGCACGGCTGAATGCGGCTGGAGCCGGGACCAAACAGAACCTCGAACTCGCATGGGCGCTGGCAACCATCGCCGGTGAGCGCGGCGATAAGAACGCCGAAGCCTTCATCACGGAAGTGGAGAAAATCCTCAGCAAGGAACAGCTTGCCGGAGCCAAGAAGGAGCTGGAGCGGTTGAAATCGGGCAAGGATCCGAAGTAGCGCCCTGCCGCCGCATCCGCAGCATGAAGGTCCTCATCACCGCAGGCCCCACCCGCGAGCCGCTCGATCCAGTCCGCTACCTTACGAACCGCTCTTCCGGGAAAATGGGCTACGGCATCGCCCATGCCGCCGCCCACGCCGGGCACCGGGTCCTCCTCATCTCAGGGCCGACATCGCTCGATGTGCCCGACGGGGTGGACTTCATCCCCGTCGAGTCCGCTGCGGAGATGTATGATGCCGTGGCCAGGTATCTGCCGAAGATGGATGCCGCGTTTTTCGCCGCAGCCGTCGCCGACTACACCGTGGCCGATCCTGCGGGACAGAAGATCAAGAAAACCGGCGATACCCTCACCCTCGAACTTGTCAAAACCAAGGACATCCTCGGTTCCGCCCGCAGCCCCATGGGGTTCGATGGATTCCTCGTCGGTTTCGCCGCCGAAACCGAAAACCTGGAGGAGAACGCCCGCCGGAAGATGGAGAAAAAAGGCTGCGACCTCATCGTCGCCAACGACGTTTCCCGCACCGATATCGGCTTCGACTCCCATGACAACGAAGCCCTCCTCGTTTTTCCAGGCCGCACCGAGCATTTCCCGAAAGCTCCCAAGCACGATCTCGCCATGCACCTCGTCTCGATGTTGGCTTCGGGAATGTCAGATGCCTGAAGCGAGTGGGGGTCTGAAAAATCCGCCATTATTTCATGGCGTCCGGCAGCCTCTGTGTAAAAGCTGTCGGACTCGGGGTTGTTTTACACCCCGCTAACAAACCAAAAACCACACTATGAAACTACCAATTATCGCCGTCGCATCGCTCATTCCGATCCTGGGTTTCCTCCCATCCTGCAAGGAGAAGGGGCCTGCCGAGACAACCGGAGAGAAAATCGACGAGGCAGTCGAGGAGGTCAAGGATGCCGTCGATCCGAAAGGCCCGCTTGAGAAGGCGGGGGAGAAGGTTGACGAAGCTCTCGACAACTGATTTTCCCGATAGGGTTCCAAGGCCGGCGGGTGCGATCCCTCCGGCCGTTTCATTTGCGCCGCAGGCTCTGGACTGCTGGGATTCTTCATTCCCTGCTCTCACGGCAAGTGCCGATCACCGCGGCGATCGCTTGTTACCGGCATTGTCCGCTCTACCGTCATCCTACCCAAAAGCTGCGGATAAGAACCGCAGCAGTCCAGAGCCTCGGGCGGATCTGGAAAGCGGACAAACATTTGGGAACCCTCCTGCGCGTCGCCGCCATCGATCCGGAGGCGGTGAAGCGGTGTTTTCAGGGGTGTTTCTCGCCGAAGCCGGGGAGAGCCCATGAAAACAAAAAAGAGCCGTGGGCGTATGCACGAACATTGAAAATGTTGTAATGCAGCACCTGACCCGGTGGAATTGCTGTTGGGGCACTGGCTGTGTTGCAACCCCCAAGGGAAATTTCGGTTGAAAATTCTCCTTTTGGGTATAATCCTTGGGCGTGCCACGGAAAATACGCGATCTCGTCCGTGATCTGAAGCGGGCGGGTTTCGTTCACGTTCCGGGAGGGAAAGGAAGCCATCGAAAATTCGCCCATACTCTTGTTCCTGTGCCCGCAATCATTCCTGGACAGGACGGGGATGACGCGAAGCGATATCTTGAAAAGCACGTCGCGGAAAAGATCTCCGAATCGAAATCATGAAAACCATTGCCCGAAACCACCGATATCCCCTTCATGTCCGTTGGAGCGAGGAGGACGATGCCTATCTCGGCTCCATTCCGGGACTGATCGGGGAGTGTTGCCACGCCGATTCAGCCGAGGGGGTTGTTTCCCAACTTCAGGATATTGCGGAGGATCTGGTGGAGCACCTGCGGGCGAATGGAACGCATCTTCCGCAGGTTCCCGAAAACACCGGGGATCCGGATCCGGTGCTGATCCGCAGCGCGATGGGAGTCAGCCAGTCGCAGTTTTCCCGGATGATAGGCGTAAGCGTGAAAACGCTGCACAAATGGGAGCAGAAGACCTCGCGCCCAAGCGGCGCGGCGAGAACCCTCCTGCGTGTCGCTGCCATCGATCCGGAAGTGGTGAAGCGGAGTTTTCATGGGAGGTGAGGCTCCCTAGGGCATTTACATTTGAAGAAATCTAAACGCAGACGGGCGGGATGGACGCAGATCCGGGACGATGAAAATGGGATCGACTGCCGGATTTGTTCGTTTCCAAAAACCTCGAATCTAAATTTCCAAAAATCCCCTCTTAGATCCCCTCTCATCTGCGTCCATCCTGTTCATCTGCGGTTAAATTCTTTGATCCCGTCCTGAGCCACCTCGATAGGAACGAACTCCCTCACAGTCCCAGCAGCTCTTCCTGCAATTCAAGCAAGGGGATCGCCTCGACCTCCGGCTTCAGGCGATAACGCTCATCGCCGCCATACACCACGAAAGTTTTGTCCGGCTTGAGATCCTCCAGAGCCAGGAAAAAACCGGAACCCAACGTCGGCGATAGTCCGCGTTTGATCTCCACAGCCCATGTTTTCCCGTCACGGAAGGTCAGCACCAGATCCACTTTATTCCCGGTGGCGGTGAGGTAAAACGACGCCTCCGTACGCGCCGGCGCACACGCCAGCAGGTTCTCGATGACAAACCCTTCCCAGCTTGCGCCCACCACCGGATGCCCGGCCAAGGCTTCTTCGCCGCCGATGCCGAGCAACTCATGCACCAACCCGGAATCGCGGATGTAGAGGCGAGGTGACTTCACCATCCGCTTTCCCGCATTCCGATGCCATGGCTTGAGCCGTCGCAGGAAAAACAGGTTCTCCAACAGATCCAACTGGGAATTCACTGTCCGGACGTCCAGCTCCAGATTGCGCGAAAGTGCGGCTGCATTCGCCAGGCCACCATGACCGTGCGCCAGCATCGTCCATAGGTTCCGCAGTTTACCCGCCGCCAGCCGTATCCCATGCAGCGGCATCTCCCGCTCCAGGTAAGACCGGATCAGGGAATCCCGGTATTCCGCGCTCGCCCCGTCATTCGCCGCCAGAAAACTATCCGGGAAGCCGCCGCGCCACCACAGGCGCCGCACCGCATCCGCACCCACCTCCAACGCATCCAATGGCTGCATTTCCAGATACGCGATCCGCCCCGCCAAAGTCTCGCTGCTTTGCTGGATCAATTCCAGGGAGGCGGAGCCCAGCAACAGGAAGCGCCCTTCACGCCGTCCCCTCGTGCGCCCCTCATCAATGAGTCCCCGCAGTGCCGGGAACAAGGTCGGCACCTGCTGGATTTCATCCAGGATCACAAGCCTGTCCTCCCGCTGCGAAAGGTAATCCTCCGGATCCGAAAGTTTGCTGAGATCCCGCTGGCTTTCCAAATCAAGGTAGATTCCGTCCCGTTGCTCCGCACACTTCCGGGCCAACGTCGTCTTTCCCACCTGCCGGGCGCCCAGCAGCACCACGGCGGGAAATCTCCCCAGCAAGTCGTTCAGTTTGGAAAAAATCCGTCGCTCAATCATCTTCCAAAAGAAACATCGTAATGCATGATTTGCAAGGATATTCCTCCGGCGGTAGGGCAGGCTGACAACGTTGGGGGAAATCGTCTCCGGGCACTGCCAGCAAAGGGTTTTGAACCGCCAAGACGCCAAGTCCGCCAAGGGCAAATGCTAAAAATGGATGGACGCGGGTTTCAGTGGCAGACGAATTAAACCATTGCAAGTCTTCCTTGGCGGTCTTGGCGTCTTGGCGGTTCAATATCTTCCAGCAGCAACGGGGAAATCTACGCCAACGGACATCCTCTATTTCGGTTTTCAGCTTTCACTAAAAGCCACCTAACTCATCCCGCAGGGCGAACCGATGAGGCGGTTTCCCCCTTTCGCCCCGGAATCGTCCCCACCCGGCCGAACAATCTCTTTGTCCATAAGAACTCTCTTCTATTTGTCTGGGAACGTGTAATTTTCCTGATCTTCGTAGCCTTGGCACTCCTCTTCATTTCAGCTTTTCAGTTTTTCAGTTTTCAGCTTTTACCTCATGCCCCCCTCAACGACATCGCAATCACCCAAATGCAGACCCTGCTTGCCGCCAGCAGCGTGAAGCGTCTCAAATGATCCACATCCCCTCCATCCTCCGGCACTCTCTCAAGAATCCTCGCCAAATCCACGGAATCATCGCAGCATCCATCCATGACTGCGAAACGGTTCTACGACTGGCAGACAGCAGGCGGCACGGACGATATCATGCGCCTTGTCAACTGCCTTGAGCGGGCGGATATCCTTTGGTGCGCCATCGGTGGCGTGGCCGTCAACCATTGGGCGGAGGAGCCCATGGTCACCCAGGATGTGGATTTCGTCGTCACCA
>Ga0163144_10015629_pt1 | contig 15637 bp, 15 predicted proteins | sample OliLak19BULKMAT1_FD_123175 | JGI IMG/M metagenome (GOLD analysis project Ga0163144, IMG submission 123175) | Freshwater microbial mat bacterial communities from Lake Vanda, McMurdo Dry Valleys, Antarctica - Oligotrophic Lake LV.19.BULKMAT1 | ecosystem: Environmental > Aquatic > Freshwater >...
CCCGATCCGCTCGATCATCGAGTTCAAGCAGATCATCGGTCGCGGTACGCGGCTCTACGACGGCAAGGACTACTTCACGATCTACGATTTTGTGAAAGCCCACCACCATTTCAACGATCCGGAATGGGATGGAGAGCCGCTCGAGCCGGAACCGAAGGCACCTGGCTATCCACGTCCGGACCCAGAGGCGCCCGACCGGGTGAACGAGCGCCCTGAGCCCGCGCCACGCCGCCAGAGGGCCAAGGTGAGGCTCGCCGACGGCAAGGAGCGGAACATCCAGCACATGATGTGCACAAGCTTCTGGCATCCCGACGGGACGCCCATGTCCGCCGCCCAGTTCATGGAGCAGCTCTTTGGCAAGCTACCCGAGTTCTTTCGGGATGAAGACGAGTTGCGCGCCATCTGGAGTGCTCCGGACACGCGGCGGCGCCTATTGGACGGCTTGTCAGAGCATGGCTTCGGCGGTGACCAGTTATCCGAGATGCAGAGGGTTATCGATGCCGAAAAGAGCGATCTGTTCGACGTACTTGCCCATGTCGCGTACGCCATGCCGCCCCTCACGCGTGACGCGCGAGCGGATCATGCGAGGGCGCAGATCAATTTGGAATTCCCAGAGAAGCAGAAGGCCTTCCTCCACTTTGTATTGCAGCACTACGTTCGAGTCGGTGTTGAGGAGTTAGACCAGGACAAGCTTCCGCCGCTGCTGAAGCTTAGGTACGGCAACTCAATCGCGGACGCTGTGGCTGAACTCGGACGACCCGATGAGATTGGCGCACTCTTTGCCGGGTTTCAGCGATATCTATACGAACAGGACGCAGTGTAATCGCAGACTCGGTAAGGTCGCGGGGGCGATCCTGGGTTTTCGAGGTAGGCGATCGGCATTCGACGAGAGATCGCCTTCTGCGGGTGCGCCGTTTCGACGGGGTGTCCCGAATGGGCACCTCTAAATACTTTCCGGCACCACCCGGTCCCGCCCCTCGACCGTCATATCACTCGAAGGAAGTTCCCGCCTCCGCGCGACAGTTTCAGTATAAAGTTCTTCCAATTTTCCCGAAGATGCTGCAAGAGTCGCGTCACTCTTCTCATCCACAGCTTAAATTTGATTGCGAGGAACATTCTCTTTTCGGATGACAAATAGGTCCGGATATTTCGAATGTCCATATTCAAGCCGGAGACCGTGGCCTTTCGTCGCAACCAGCTCATTTTTCTGTCTCCATTTTGACCATACCTATTAAAGATAGTATGTGATCTTATGTGTTCGTCATTAGTAATTAATCTTACCTGTTGGATTAGCACCATGCTTAGCGTTTCAATGACCTAAGAAAGCTGGACTGCTTGCCACCGTAATGCCGAATAGTCTAATCCCCTCGAGAGCATGCGCCGCCCAGCAATCCTAAAGCCGTTCAGTTGCTCACCTCAAGAGTTTAGAGGTCTCACGGAACACCATGACCGACCGGATCTATCTCGTGACCGACGACCAGACACTGAAGCCAATGGAGGTGACGCCCTACGCGAGCGAGGATTTGTTACAAGGATTGCTGGAGCGGTATCCGGATCTTTTAGCGGGAGACCAGATCGATCCCGAAAGCCCTCGGCGTTGGCTGCTCATAAAGCGAGAGGCAGGGATATCTCACGTCGGGGATGAACAGCATCGCTGGAGGCTCGATCACCTTTTCCTTGATCAAGACGGAGTCCCGACGCTCGTAGAGACCAAGATCGCGTCAAACCCTGAACTACGTCGTCAAGTAGTCGGCCAGATGCTCGACTACGCCGCAAACCTAGTTGAAGTGTGGTCGGTCGATCAGATCCAGCATGAATTCGAGGCGCGGTGCGCAGAATCCGGACGGCCGCCCGAAGAGGTCCTGGATGCGCATCTCTCCGGTGAGACCCGTGACTCCGACGACTCTATCGAGCGCTTCTGGACTGACGTGAAGACGAACCTCGAGGCAGGGCGGATTCGCCTTGTCTTCGTGGCCGACCGCATCCCGACATCCCTTATTCGCATCGTTGAGTTCCTGAACGGGCAGATGGACCCTTGTGAAGTCCTTGCCGTTGAGCTTAGACAATTCCTCCATCTGGGAGATGGGCACGCGATTAGAACTCTTGTGCCGCGAGTTTACGGGCTTACCGCAACGGCAAAGCATCGGAAAAAAGTTTCAGGCACTATCGATGATCCCGGCATTTACATCCTCGAGCCCGTCACAGGGGAGCTTGAAACAGCATTTGGATTGTCCCCAAGGCGTCGCATGCACCGCAAAGGCTGGATCCGAATGGATCACCCCGGCGGGCATGGTCATTCCGAGTGGTTGATTTATCAGAGCCGAAAGGAAGGCTCTCTCTCTATCGCCTACGACGGTGGCTCCATTGAACTTGATCAAATAACCCAGCAGGGAATTACTGAAGCGCTGAGGGCTCGAAGATTGCCCACCGGGGTGGAGATAAAAGCCGAGCGCGACAGCTACAACCGTTGCTTCGTTCGAGTGCAAATTCCTGGATTCAAGTTCGACGACGATTCCAACTGGGTCGAACTCCGCGCCACGCTCCAAGAGGTGATGGGGTCATTTCTCGTAGCGGTAGATTCCGTGCGCAACACGAAGTCGGCAATTCCAGCTCCGCCGTCCGCGGATAAAGCAGTTTGATTTCTGGCAAGACGTTCTATGCAGAGGTTGTCTCTGGACTTGTACCGCGCGTGGCAATTGGAAGCTCTTACCTGTCACAAGCAGCGCGATAGGCTTACTGTCGATGCGACCTTCTTGAGGTCTAGCCGCAGAATTTTTATGTCGACCATAATCTTCTGCGACACTTTTGGGAGGCTCGAATGGCCGCGATTGACTTGACAACCAAAGAGGGTCTCGCAGACGCGATCAGTTCACTCGTCGGCGATGCAGAATACACGCGGGACCGCGAAGCATGGGCCGCGAACCTTGCTCGAGTAATCGCGCGGATCCGCGGCGCAGACGAGGAGGAGCGCTCCAAATTTGAATTTCAACAAATGCTCTGGGAGGACAACCACGTATCTGAAGTTGGTATGGGTACAGTCAGGATCGAGGACGCTCTGCGCGACGAAGGATTTCGGCGATGGGTGGCGGCCCGATCCCTTGTACCCCTCCCTGAAAATCGGACATCGCGTATAGCGGCTCTCCGAGAGCGGTTCGATGAGCTCATCGAGCGCCTGTCTGCGTTTGCCGATCGGAACGCTCATCTCAAGGTCTACCGGGTTATGGCAGTTCTCTATCCCGGCGAACTGACGACCATGGCGGCTCGTTCAAAACTATATGAGCTGGCTAGGGCAATGGGTGGACCACGCGGAGGGCACCCGATTGATCGACATGCTTACGTGTTGTTACGTTTTCGAGAGGTGACTGGTGAGCCCGAGGCGAACGTCCAAGCCCTCGCCCTATGGCTCGGTCTCCCGTGGCACGTCTACAGCCGATTTGTTCAGGCTGAGAAGGTAGAGCCCACGGTCGAGCCGACGGGAGGCGGCGAGGAAAAACTGCTCCCGCTTTCAGCCGCTCGTCGTCAGCGCGGAATGCTGGCGGTCCCTGGTGGGTTGCCATTGATCCTCGGCACGCTCGAAGTCGTTCAGGACGGAGCGACCCGAGACGAGCTTCTCGATCACCTCCGTTCGGAACTCCCGAATTATAAGGACAACTCTCTGGGAAACGTCGTGAACATGCTTCAGCGGACGTTCGACGCGATCAGAATGGTCGACGGGCGGTACGTTCCAACCAAGCGAGGCGAAGCCCTGCTCGATAGCGAAGATCCTGAAGACCTTTCGGATTGGCTACTGACCCACATCCTTGGCTTGGATACAGGTCTGGTGAAGCTCAGAAAAGATGGACCGATGCAGCACGCCGCATGGCTGGAGGCTATTCAGGGCGCGAATCCTGGATGGACGACGTTGTATGCGCCCAGCGCGATCGCGTCGTGGCTCAGGTCGCTTGGGGTCGTGCAGCGCAACGACGGACTCGTGTCACTAACAGAAACAGGGCGTGCATGGGCGGAGCAGATCCATTGGACGCCTGAGGTCCTGCCGAAGCCTGACGTTCTAGGCGACATCCAAGATTCGATCACCAAGAGTCCCGAGGCCGACGTCTCGATCCAGGTCCCGGGCTTTTCGGTGATCTATCAGCGGGTATCAGTCGCCGGCCATTTCGAGCAGCGGGTCGTCGCCGAGCTTCATGCAGGGCTCTGGGCTCACGCCCGGCGCCACTTCGGAATCCTGACGGGGCTGTCTGGCTCCGGCAAAACGCTCTTGGCTCGAGAATATGCAAAGGCAATCGTTCCGCAGGACACGAAGACTGGTCGGCACGTTTGCACGATCGCCGTTCAGCCGGCGTGGTACGACCCGGGCGCGTTGCTTGGCTACGTGAACCCACTTCGCGGAGACTCCTACGTCAGGACCCCCTTTCTAGAGTTTCTCATCGCCGCGTCCGAAGACCACGGACGGCCATACGTCGTCGTTCTCGACGAGATGAACCTGTCGCATCCCGAGCAGTACCTGGCCCCTCTGCTTTCTGCGATGGAGACCGGCGCTCCGATTTCGCTGCACTCGGAAGGAGATCTCTTTGACGGGATCCCAGCCTCGATTCCGTATCCGTCGAATCTCGTGATCATCGGTACTGTCAATATGGACGAAACGACACACGGGCTCTCCGACAAGATTCTCGATCGGGCGTTTACGATGGAGTTCTGGGACATCGATCTCAGTAGCTACCCCAGATGGGGGAGTCGCGGCCTGGTCAAGGACGATGAGATCAAGGCGCGCGCCGCATTGGACGCCCTCATGACTGCGCTCAAGCCCGCGAGGCTGCACTTCGGTTGGCGGATCGTGGATGACGTCTTGAATTTCCTTCAGGCTGCGAGCGAGAGCCAGGGCCCGCTGCCAGTCGATGTCGCCCTGGATCGAGTGATCTATGCGAAGGTCCTGCCGAAACTCCGGGGCGACGATTCGCCCCGGTTTCAGGACGCCCTACGCGATGTCATCGCGGCGCTCGGACTTCACGGGCTGACGACGTCGAAAGCGAAGGTCGAGGAGCTCAAGCGTGACCTGGACGCGACCGGGACCGCGCGGTTCTGGCGCTGATGCCGACCTCGGTAGTGCATGTCGCGGAGACTCCGGATGGGCGCTGCCTACTGCCGCGCTGGGACGAGTCTGGGTCGACGCTCCCCCTGGCGCCGCATCCCTACTCGAACATTGGATTCCGAGAAGGCAAGACTGCCTGGATCGGAAAGCCCGTTGGAGAGAGCTGGCAGTTTCTAGTGGACGACGCCCCACTCCCGACCTGGATCGATGATCCTTCACGTTGGATGTGGACACCCGGATTCTTTGCCGGAGAGGTCACGGCGGTTCTTATTGACGCCCAGGGATCCGTCACTGCACACTACCTGCTCGATGTCTCGCCGAATCCTGAAAAATCCGGTCGGCAGGCATTCGGCGAGATGCTCGACGATCTGCGTGCCCTCGAACCAGCACTCCTTGTAGGGACGGAGCCACCGACGCTCGCTTCAGGCACGCTGGGGCGCCACGCGGATCCCATGATCGAGTTTGCGAGGTTACGGCGGTTTGTCCCCGAACTGCTTCGGATGCTTGATCGGATCAGATCTCAGCCAATCCGCGCGCTCCGCGTCGAGCGTGCCGACCTGCCCGTCAATCGAGTCCGACGGGTCGATCGCGCGACCGCATTGGGTGCCCTCCGAAATCCCGCTGCGCTCGTGTTCCTCGACCGCCAAGCGCGGGGAGCCCCGGCCAGCGAGGGATCGACTCGGCTCAACGTCCCGCTGACCGAGGAGACTCACGACTCAGCTGCGAATCGGTGCCTGGTCGCGCTCGGTCGAGGGATCGTCCGACGAGCACGATCGATTGCGATCCGCTTCGAGGCACAGGTCCAGAAGATCGATGATCACGCGACCCGCACAGATATGTCGGAGCGCTGGCGCGTCCGAAGATCGGTTCTGGAGGATCTCGAGCGCCGGATGGTCGATCAGCTGCGACGATCCCCCTTCCGGGACGTCGCTCGCCCCGAGATCACTGCCGCCGGTCTCAACGCGATCGCCTCGCACCCGTTGTATGCGCGCGCATGGCGCTTCGGCTGGAAGGCGATGCGACCCGGCGTCGCGGGCGATCCGGAGTCCGATCGGTTGTGGACGAGCCCGACCTGGGAGGTCTACGAGAGGTGGTGCTTCGCCCGGTTGGCGACGGACCTGGCCGCACTTCGGCCCGACTTGGAGTGGACGTCAGTCGAGTTTGGCGGAAAGGACGCGGACGCCTGGGCCACGGGGCGGGGCACCGATGAGGTCATCGAGATTCTGTTTCAGCCGAAGTTCCCAGGTCGAAAGCCCTCCTCGACAAGCAATTTCCGTTCGATCGCAAAGGGCCGGTTTCCGGACGTCGTTGTCACCCATCAATTGGGGGCGGTGCGGCGGTTCATTGTGCTCGACGCCAAGTATCGGGTCTCCCGACCGAACGTCGTCGACGCGATGGACTCGGCGCACCTGTATCACGACTCACTGCGCTGGGGCGACGAGAGGCCCTGGCTGAGTGTCTTGCTGGTTCCCCGGGCGGGTGGGGCAGTCTGGCTTGAAGCGCCGGAGTTTTGGCGGGAGCATGGCGTGGGGGTGGCTGAACTGACCGTGGGTTCGGATCGGGCAAGGCTGCTTGATGAGCTCGGTTTGATCACGCGGACCTAGAAATAGACGGCTGAATGGTGAACGCGCCGCAATCGCGACTCGGTTGGCCCGGGGGGCGGGACGAATCCTGGGGCCGTCAGCAAGTTGGTTGGGTCAGACGACCCACCGCCGATCCAGTTGCGAATGTCACCACACATCCCGTGTCGCCCGTTGGCGGTCGCCAGGGAAGGCACCAGTGCCCGGTGGTACCTCGCGTCCAAATTATTAATGTCGCCGCCAATTCCCCACTACGGCTTGAATAGGTCAAAAAAAAAAGGCCCGAAGCACCGGAGTAGAAGTTGGCTCGACTCGTCTCAGGGCTTGCCAAAACCTCTCATCCAAAACGACCCGCCAGGGAGAATGACGGCGGACGCCGGACCGACCAGCACTCTCATTGTCGCAGTCGCTTCCTATCGGTCCTGTATCCGCGGCGCCATGTCCAGGCGAGTTCTCTAAGACGCGCGCCATGCCATCCGTCCAAAATCTCGGCTAGAGGCGCGCCCCTTGTACCCCTACTTGGATCATGAAGCATCCAGGTGGCCGCGTTTTAGGGGAGCAAGGGGAACAGGTCTACACATCGGGCGGCTCGTGTCGCAGGGCCTCTGGATTGACGGCCCAGACCGAAGGCGGACGGCCACCTGACTCCGGCGCCGGAAGGTCACGCTTTGCGATTCTTCCGGCAGCCTCGATCCGTCGGAGTGCGGCATCCATCTGAGAGGCTCGCTGGAATATCGATCGAGGACCCTTCATCGCTTGCCAGAGCTCCTGCCGCGTGAAGTCAGCGGTCGGTGCCGATCGACTCGTTGATTTCTTGACCCACCCCCAAATTCGATCGATCTCCCTATCCCCGGTCCGCCCGTCGATGAAGTCGTGGGCTTGTACCGCGTGATCTGCAAAGTATCGACCCAGATCCACCGCGTGAGCCATTACCTCGGGCGTGATGCGGGGGTCTCCGGGACACCACGCCACCGCGAGGACACCTGCGATTCGAAGCACAAGCCCGGCTGCCTTGGCTGCCCATCCCTCCATGGATTCGTATGCACCGCCTTGGCGTTGCCCCACCTCCATGTCATGTGCAAAGAGCTTAAAAACGGCAAGCGCGTCTCGGTCGACACTTAGAATCAGCGGTCGATCCGAATCCGAGTGGACGCGCAGGATCCGATCCATGAGTGATCGCCAGGACGCGAGTGCATTCATTGGCTTTTGCCGCTCCTCGAAGACGTCTCGAGTTCCCCTTAGGTCCCGCGGCATCGAGAAGGCGAGGCGAGCAATCAGCCCCCGCTCTGTGAACTCCTGGTTCCCTCCGAGCTTCTTGAGAACGCCTGGTTGGATCGTCGCATTGATTGTGAATACGGGTCGCTCGAGGATCACACTTTCACGAACCACGCGGTCGACGCGACACCATTCGCCGTCATGTGCGGATAACAATAAGTCGCAGTTCGATTCGGAGTTTTTCGAGTAGCGAGATAGACGATCAAAGATTTGTGACCCCTCTCCCGAGCCGAGAATTAGGCGTTCCTGATTATCTTTCGCAATGATTGCCAGTTTTTCTGGTGTGGCATCACTCGTAATTAGCTGTGGATCCGTGGTGGGCTTCCGCTCCGCAATTCGTAGCTCTTCGACAGCCTTTTCCCATTGTGCATTCGCGAGAGCTCGGGCGTTATCATTGGTATTTGGATTGGCAAGAATTCTTTCGAACGCCTTGATTGACTTTGCGGCCAGTGCGACCGCGCTTCGATTCCGGGCGCGCTCCGGACTCGCGATCTCTACCAAGGCTCTCTCACGCTCGAAGATTGGCTTCATTATTTCTGAGAAGACTCCACTCTTTCGACTGCCGGGAGGCATTACCACTGCGATGTAAAGCGATATCTCCTCTCGATGATTTACCTCGACAACGACACGCCTTGCTATTGCCCCGGCCATCGCTCCAAGGGCAAGACAGCCAGGAAGATCCGTTGGAGTCTGCGACCATTCCGCGATAGCTGCGATGGCCGTTGCTGCAACGGAACCAAGCGCATCCACCGGAAAGGGGAGGAGCTCGCGGTTCTGGATGGGCGCAAGCGGCTCAAATTGGACTTGTGCAACCTGGTCCATGAAGTCACCACTTCGCTCGGGTTCGAAAATGGACTTCTCGGGGCCCGTCGCGTCGTCCTCCATGAGGACCTCGCGCAGGGGCGGCACACGATTAGGGCTTCTAGCCATTGGCAGCCCTTGATCTATTTTCCGCATTCATCGCCTCTGCGACGTCCTTCGAGCCTTCCGGCGGTAAGGCGACGCGAACTCGGCCTTGAAGGGACTTTTCCTTCAAGAGACTCCAATAAATGCGCTTCGCGTGTTCTAATCCAACACCACTCGGGTCGTCGTCGGACACAATGGTGATCGTCGAATGCGACATGGCGGCCAAGTCAGGGTCCGAGTGGTCATCGCCCGAGGTCATAGCGGTGATAAGTAGCTGCGCATGAAATTCTCGGAAGCACCCTGCGCCGTCGGGATTGCAGGTCGCGATGCAATCAGCGCTCCGCAGCGCATCAGCATCACGTTCGCCTTCAACGATGAAAACGTGCCCCCCGAGTCGCAGCTCTTGAATCGCGGCGCTCTCGTTGTACAGAGGCTTGTCTTTGCGTCCCTTCCACTTTTCCCCGATGCCGAAATACCACTGACCTTCCGGGTCTCGATGACGGGGTAGGGCCTTGGCGCCGTGATGTCGGTCGCGCGCATGCTTCCAGATGCGGCAGAGCTCCCATTGCGGCTCTCCATTGCGTTCGTAGGGATGCACCATCTCGATGTCGCTGTCTGGGATCGACCACGGTATCGGGCTATGGTCACCGTGAAGATTGCGAGGTCGTGACGCGTTAAAAGGCTCGCCGTCGGTCCCGTGCTGCATCCCACAGCGGCACTTATCGCCGAGTTTGTGCGCGAAGAGGAATCCGCTCTTCCAAGGGTCTAAAGCCCCCGATTGCTCTTCTCTGGAGCAGTAGGCGAACAAGCCGTCGGACGACCGGTAACCCGAACAGCGCACGCCCTGGCCCTGTGGCATCGACTGGTGGCCACTACAGATGGGACAAGGGTTGCTTGCCTTCCAGCGATTCAAGTCGAACTCCGATCGACGCTCGAAAAGGTCGATTCGCCGGCTCGGTAGTTCGCGTGGCCCGACAAAAGGTTGATTAACGCCCCGCGCGGGATTCGGCGCTCGCGACCCACGCGACCCCAAGGCAGAACTTTCTGTTTCATGAGGTCGAAGAGGTGCTTCCTCGAGCATTTCAGGAACTTCGCCGCGCTTGTGACGGTCTCCGCGCCTTGCGCCCAAACGGCAGGGTCGAGTTTCGGCGGGGGGTCAAGATCGTCACGTCGTCGCGGCCGCGGGGGGCTACGCATGGTGGGATCCCTCCTGCACGATGCCCCGACATGCTTTCAGCCAAACCTCGAAATCGTCTCGATGGATCACTGCTCGCCGCCGAATTCGCGTCACGCGAAGCTTTCCCTCGGAGATCTCGAGATCGATCGTCGGAAGCGTCACGCCTGCGAGACGAGCCGCCTCGGCTTTCGAAAGTACGAGGGGCTCGATCGGCTGGTCCCTATCGGCCATGGCTGTTCTCCTTTGGTCTCTGCGGGGTTGAAACATGAGTACTTTGTGATAAAAACTAGAAGTCCTCAGCTTGTCACCCAATGTGGCAAAGGGGAATCTCTCGTGTCAAGACCTCTGGGTTTAAAATTAGAAGTCCTCACTGGAGACGTTGTGCAGTCCCACGACGAAATCATGAACGCCTGGCGACTTACGATCTCCGCCCGTCACGCGATTCTGGGATTAGAAGAAGCCACGCAGATGCCCGAGGTCGCTGATTTTCGCCGGCAGTGGCTCGCGGGCGGACGTCTACTCGACCGGTCCGACCGGGTCGTCGAAGCCTGGCTCAAAGCACAGGTGGCGCGGGCGAATGACGCAGCGCGAGAAACATCAGAGTTGGCGCTTAACCAGGAACGTGGACGAGGCGTCAAGCGAACCATAATTGGCTCAGCCGTTGAAGCCTTAAAGAATCGCCTCATCGTAGCGATGACAGATGGCCCCGATTTTGAGGAGATTGTGCCCCCGCTGCTCGCATGCGGCGCGCTCCTGAATGTCTCTACGCACCTGCATAAAATATTTGGATGGACCAGGTCATCGGCTGCGCGATGGCTCATTGCGCAATCCGCAATTCCAGAAATCCCCGATTTTCGTGCGGCGATCTGGCAAACCGATCGGCATCCGCCGGAAGGAGCTGGTCCGCGTTGGTTCGAGACCGTCACCATTCAGGTTCCGATCGACTTTCCGCCATCCCGCCTGGCGCGCGAGTTCGAGCAGTTTCAGAAGTCCTACGACGGAGAATTCATTTTCCCTATCCCTGCTGCGCGACCTGCCGCGGCCGCGAACATGAAGAAATGCATTTTTGCCATCCAACGGAACGATGGAAAACACACTTGGAAAGACGTCGTGCGAGAGTGGAATCTCGCCTACCCATCCGATCAACAAGAGATCACGCGAAAGGGAATCCACCTCTTCGCGAAAAGTGTTCGCCAAACCTACCAAGCGCTCATGGGTCCAAATCGATCACTCAAATGGAAAACTGCTGGCGACAGCTGAGTACTTAAATCGCGTTTGACTGACTTTCGCTTGGCAGTACATCAACGCCATCTCGACCCATCGAACGGGGAACACCAGATGAACCAAAATCCCAAAGGGGCTTCCGTAAACGGAAGCATCTATCAGCAACTGGTGGAATGGAAAACTAAGGCCGGTGAAAATCGATCCGAAAACCGTTGGATCGCCCAGTATCGTTTCCCCGACAACACTGGAAAACTTCGGACTTATCGTGATACAAAAAGCACTACGAAACGTCAGGCGCAGAAGGCCCTTAGAGAACTCGAGGAGCGTGCTCGAGAAAACCAACAGTTGCCCCATTTGGCCCTTGAGCAGATCACGGTGGGTAAATATCTCGACGACTGGCACGAGGAACGGAAGCGAAACAAAACGATTGAACTCACTACAGCGCGCCACGAGCAGCGACATGTAAGGGAGCTCAAAAAGCTAGTCGGCTCATTACCGCTTCGCGCGCTACAGCCGCAGGAAATCGAGGGACTACTCCAGCATCTCCGCCAGACCCGTCGACACGCAGATGGCCGAATCCAAGCACGGATGATCCAACAGATCTACCGGACGCTCTCGAAAGCTCTGTCCGACGTTCGGCCGCGGCTCGATCAAAACCCCTGTACCGCGATCGCCGTCGAAGACAGGCCGAAAACGAAAAAGCCGGAAACCTCCATTTTCTCGCCCGATGAACTCCGAGACATCACCGCGGCGGCCTATCGGCCGAGAAAAGGAGATTCAATCCCTGACCTGGGATTTGCCGTTCTGATTCAACTGCTCGCGAGCACAGGATGTCGAATTAGCGAGGCGCTTGCACTGACTTGGAGTGATATCGACTTCCAAGAGCAAACCGTGCGGGTTCGCGCCACGCTCATTGATCTCAAAGGGGGAGGACTCATCCGCAAGAGCCCAAAAACCCGCGCTGGCAATCGAGATATCCGCGTTCCAAACGAGTTGATCCATCGCCTGCAAATGCTTCGAACTTCACTGGGTGCGGTACCGATAGCAACGCGACCGGTTTTCCCATCCGAACGTGGCACCTGGCAACGCAAATCGAATATCCAGCGCCGACGATGGACTCCTCTTCTTGAGGAGCTCGAGCTCAAGCCGTGCGGGTTCCATCGACTTCGGCATACCTACGCGAGCGTCATCCTGAGCAAGGGAATCGATATCAATACGCTCGCTCGACTGCTCGGCCATGCGAACCCCTCGATCACACTCACCGTCTACAGCCACTTTATTCCTGGGCGAGAAGTCGAGGCCGCGACGGCTATCGGTGAGATCATAACTGGTCGAAAGCGAAAGACTGATCGACTCCCGCGCTCAGCGACGTAACCAAGCTAAAAGGTCGCAGCGAGAGTACAGCGACCCCCAAGTTGTTCAATCCGACCTCCGGCCGAAACTCGGATTGGGCGTTGTCCGCAAGGCGGGCTCGGGCGCGATCGCAGCAGGTAAACTCAATCGTTATGCAGCGCGAGTGGCAGAAGGCGCATTCTCTGGGAGACCGATGCGTGACAGATAATTGGCAAATCGCGTAGACACGTTCTCGCGGAAGAGCGGATTTAATGTGCAGACCAGAGACTTCGGCCTGATATCGCGGAGGCATTCGCCACTTGCCGAAAAGTAGTGCTTGAAGTCGAGGACCGAGTCTACGATTGGAACATCCTGCGGAAATACGATGTAGTGATACCGCGGTATCTCGTTCTGCATGAGCATTTTTCCCTGCGTACTGCTCGGCTTGATCTTCGGCGTGTCTCTTTTGAGGTAGGAAAGGTGCTCTCCGGCGAAAACGTGCTCGGCATTGTAGATCGGGGCGAGCAACACAGAGAAGAGCTGTTTGTCCTGGTTGGAAGCTTCGTTCCCCCGGTATCGATCTTCTTGTTCTAGATCACAATCCTGAGTCAAAACCAGCGCGAGGGGAAATACGATCTTCCAGATCTCAAAGTCTCCGCCGGTTTCAGATGTCTTCTCGATCAGCTCCACTCCCCGAAGTACGTCGCCCTGAACCACGCGATTAGTCATCCAGTTCTCCCTGTCGGTCTTGAACGAGTCGGCCGCGTAGTATTACTCGGTACGGCTTTCCCTTGGCGTATCTCTCCGACTCGATTTCTAGGATGCTGTTCCCTGGTTCGGCGGCAGCGTCCGCCGTTGCCTTGGACTTCGTTTCCTTGTCGGACGCGACGTATGAATCATCGAAGATCAGTTTCTCGTCCGGCATTTAATCGAGTCCTCAAGCCCTCGGAAATAAACGATTCAAACTTTGTTTGGATTCGCCCGTGAAGCGTGTCGAGCATCGAGGAAATTTGGTTCTGTTCAATCAGGTCTTGGCAATACGCATCCAAGTCGAGAACAAATGTCCTTTTGCGAATTGGTGCTGGATAGTCGGAATTCGGAATTCCAAACTGGACGCGAACCTTCGAGTCTTTGAAGTTAAGCTCGACCACACTGAATACTCTCGCGATCTCGCTCTTATTCGGGTGCACGTCGAATCCCACAAGCGAAAATGGTGCCAGGAAGTCCGACCAGTCGAATGGGTCGCCTTGATCGAAGGAAAATTCGTTTATGTACCGCAGACCGAGCCGAGTGATCGGGGTGAGGGGATGGTGCGCAACAAAGGCTTCAAAGCAGACACGGAAATCGTCGCGCATGCTCTCATAGGTCGTGTACCTCATCACCTCGATCAAAAGGGCCTCTTTTGAGATCGTGACCTTTTTCTCGCGGTCTTTTCCGTGAAACGCCCACTGCGTAAACTCTTCGCGACTTGTCGACAACGAATTGTCAGACAGCTTGAATTCGTTCTTAGTTGCCCGTAAGGGTTCCATGATTGGAAAGCGCGAACCGATGGTCCTCGCAAGATCGGTCGGAATCTTGTCTGCCAATTCTTCGAGCGGCGTCAGGAAGTCTGCGCGTACGATCACCTGCTTAAGGAAATTCCGTGCGTAGCAGACGTCGTCGTAGCTTTCGGATTTCACTTTGGTCACAAGTTCGCTAAGCCTCTCGTCCGGCGCTGCATAACGGATCGCCGACAGCGTCGGGTCGCGTTAGAAGTTCGGATCGATAGTACTCGGCCTGGCGCAAGCTGGCACGAGAGCTCCTGTTCGGAGCCCGGAGGGCGGAGTATGGAAGGTGGTGAACCCCCAGACGGGCTCGAACGACGCTCGCGCTAATGCTCTTGATCGTCGTCGCTCCTGCCCTCGCCTCCAAAGACGTGGCGCTCGGGGAAGTACAGGCGCGGTCTTCTTCACCCGACACCCAGTCTGAACTCGCTCAGTGAAAAGCAGGACCACTGGGCGGAAAACGTGATCGCCGGTCGTCGCTGGTCGTTAATCGTCGAGGAGTCCTATTCGGTGCCTGACCAGAGACAAGGAATTTGGAAAAGGACTTGGCAACTCTTTGCCGTTGCGCTTGCGGCGGCTCTGATCGCATGCAGTACAACCAAGGCCACGGTGCGGGACGACAATCGCGAAAGCTTGCTCGATCTTCGCACGGGCATGTCCCGGGAGGAGGTACTTGCTGTCATGGGGACCGGGAAGGTGCGTACCTACCCATCGCCGTGGGTCCTCCTCACGCCATTCATCATCTTTTACCCGTTGCACATCGACAGCGTCACGAACCCCTACCGTAACGAGACGACTAAAGCTGTCGAAGGAGTGCCTGCGGAAATCGTCTATTACTACACGGATGTCAGATCAGGAGGCCCCGCGGCCACCGACCCCGAGATCAGCGAGGACGAACTCACGCCGTTGGTGTTCGAGGATGGGAACCTGGTGGGATGGGGTTGGTCGTTTCTTCACCAGAATGTACAGCGATATGAGGTGGAGCTTCGGGTCCGGTAGCGCCGGCGATTATGACTAGACAAAACTCTTCTTGCTGACGGAACCCGGGGTTGATGCGCGGGATCCGGCTCATTGTGTTCGAGCTAGATCGTCGACCTTCTAAATCGCCTTGGCCGGGAGGCGGAATCTCTGAGAGGGCAGGGTGTTTCGCGTTAGCTCCCGAGGCCGGAACAGCTTCGGGCCGGGCCGGGTGGCGTAATTGGGCCCTTCGATCTGGTGGCGCGGCGCCGCGGGTCGGCGCGTCGGGCGCACCTGCTACGCCGTAACAGATCCAGCCGTCGGCAGCGAGGGGGCGTCGGTCTCGATGGCCATAGACGCTCGCCACCACCGACAACTCTGCCCCCCTCGCGCCGCCCCGTGAATTCCTCGCTCCGGTGATCGCACCCGCCGAGGTGGTGGCGAACAGTGACGTTTCGAGGTTGCGGGGCGACGTAAGCATCGCGGTGTAGCCGTGAGCCTAGTGGCTCAGTAGTACCCGAGTCCTGCGTGCCGGACGGTGCCGAACCGTTCCAGG
>Ga0163144_10015632_pt1 | contig 15636 bp, 14 predicted proteins | sample OliLak19BULKMAT1_FD_123175 | JGI IMG/M metagenome (GOLD analysis project Ga0163144, IMG submission 123175) | Freshwater microbial mat bacterial communities from Lake Vanda, McMurdo Dry Valleys, Antarctica - Oligotrophic Lake LV.19.BULKMAT1 | ecosystem: Environmental > Aquatic > Freshwater >...
ATGCGCCGCGGGAGCGTTCATTTGCTTCATCCCGGCAAGAGTTGGAGACGTTATGCCGCAAAGCGTTGCAAACCTGGAACCTTTCCGCCTTTAGCAAGCTGGCAGCAAGGGGAAGCCGCAAATGAGCGCAGTCGTCCCCTTTGCCCCTGTTTCGCACGAATGGTTGCCGCGGCTCCGGGCCGCTTTGGGCGACACCTTGCGCGGCAAGGCGGACGTCATCGAATTCGTGCTGGCGGCCGTGTTGGCGCGCGGGCATCTCCTTCTCGAAGACCTGCCCGGCCTCGGGAAAACGACGCTCGCCAAAGCCTTGGCCCACCTGCTAGGCGGCTCTTTCACACGCGTGCAATGCACTCCAGACCTTCTGCCGGGAGATATCACGGGGTTCAACGTCTTCAACCAGAAGACGCGCGAGTTTGAGTTCGTGCCTGGCCCCCTCTTCGCGGACGTCGTTCTCACCGACGAAATCAACCGGGCCACACCGCGCACCCAGAGTGCCTTGCTTGAAGCGATGGCGGAACGGCAAGTGACCGTGGACAACGTGCGTCGCCCGCTCGCACTCGGCTTCCTCGTTTTGGCGACGCAGAACCCAGTCGAGCATCACGGCACTTATCCTTTGCCGGAAGCGCAACTCGACCGCTTTGCGATGAAGTTGAGCGTGGGTTACCCCGGCGCCGCGGATGAGCAAGCGATGCTGGCAGCCGCCGTCGGATCACTCGAAGGCGCCGGACCATTGCCGGCTCCGATACTGTCTCCGGGCGACCTGCTTGGGATTCAACGTCAGATCGCCCAAATTGCCGTCAACTCGGCCGTGCAAGCCTATTTCGTGACCCTCGCCCATGCGACGCGGACTCATCCGCTGGTGCATCTGGGCCTGAGCCCGCGTGGCCTTTTGACCTGGCAGCGCGTCGCCCAGGCATGGGCATTTCTCAAGGGACGCGACTTTATCACGCCTCGCGATGTGCAGGACGTGGCGCTGCCCGTCTTGCAGGTCCGCCTGGGTGTGGAACGCGCCGACACGAAGCCGATAATCGAAGAAATCCTCAGCGGCATACCCGTTCCCATTTACTGAGCCATTTTCGTCACTCCGTTCCCAAGGTGGCAAGACAGCCTCCTTGGAGCCTTACTTTCAACGCTGGTGAACTATCATGACCATAGCCCTTTCGCTTTTCGTCAGTGTCTTCTATCGATCCGCGCAGGCCTTGCTCGAATCCGCTCCCACGCTCCTGTGCGGCCTGATCGTCGCGGGGATCTTACGCCGCATGCTGACCCCTTCGGATGTGCGGCGCCTTTTCGGCGCAGAAAGCTGGAGCGCCTTGCCGCGCGCCTGGGGACTGGGCATGCTGCTGCCGGTTTGCTCCTTCGGCGTCTTGCCCATCATCGTGGAAATGCGTCGCTGCGGAGTCCGAAATGGAACGATTCTGGCCTTCGCGCTGGCCGCCCCGTTGCTGAACCCTCTCTCGTTTCTTTATGGCCTTACGCTTTCCGAGCCCATTATCGTCTTCTCGTTCGTGCTTGGCTCACTGATCGTCTCGGTCGCGGCCGGAATGCTCTGGGATCGCTTCTTTGACCGAACCTCGGAAAGCGCGAACGAGATAAACGAAATGGAACCTCAGCCGGGACCAGGCGGCAAACGCATGCTCGCGATCTTCGTTACGGCGGCGCGAGACGTTTCCGGGCCGGTGCTTCGCTACTGCATCGCAGGTTGGCTGTGCGCGGGCCTTCTGAGCGCAGTTCTCCCGGCAGGCAGCTTGCAACACGCCATGAGTCATGACGACCCGCTTTCTCCTTTATTGATGGCAGCCATTGGCATTCCCGCGTTCGTTTCCCCCATGAAAGCCATGATGATCGTGGGACTGATGTTTGAACATGGCAACTCCATAGGCGCTGCGTATGTCCTGCTGGTGCTGGGCGCCGGCGTCAATATGGGTCTGTTTCTATGGGTCTGGATTTCGTTCCGCGATCCGGGGGAGCGCCTGCTGGGAGTGCCTTTCAGCCGCCGTACTGTCGTCTGGTTCGCGCTTGTGACCGGCCTTACTCTCGCCCTCGCCTATGCCATCGAAAGCCCGCTCTATCTCTCGCCGCGACAGGAAAACCATACGCATGCGTTTGATGATTTCACAGCCGCGTTTGCTCATTCTTCGGGAATGCACGCCTTTGGCGAGGCCTGGCTGAAGATCAAGGAGCGAACAACTGCGTTCGAAGCGGTTTCGCTCGCGGGTCTGGGGCTCCTATTGGTGGTCGGCTTGGCGTTGCGGCGATCGGGCCGCGACGAGTCGCTGGAGGCGTGGCTTTGCCGCCGCAAGCCCATCGAAGGCGCAGGCTCAGTTTGGAACATGGCGCTTTCACCCAGGCTGCTGGGCATATTCTCCTTAATCGGCTTGGCGATCTTCGCGGTTGTGGGCGCGTACGTTTACTATCCGGCGCCGGACTCGATATTCCTTGAAATGGACGCGCAGTACGCCAATGCAATGGAGGCGACGCGCAATAACCGTCCCGAGGAAGCGTTACGCGCCTTACGCCGCATGGACGATCTTTCCCGCAAATTGCAGGTCGGCGTCTTCCTGCGCAACGGCGGCGACGTGCCCGCCGCTGCGAGCGCCGCCGCCGACAGCCTACGCGAGACGATGGAGGAAATTCACGATGGACTGGCGGAGGATAATCTCGATGAGTCCGCGCGTCACGAGAAAGCAAGCGAGTTGCGTGAAGCCTACAGGCGCTGTCGCCTGGCGTTCCAAAAGAGCGGATGAAGCGTCATTCCGTCGCAAGTGCTGGTCTTGGCGTTTCGAGGGCGGAAGCGGACGAAGACCCTTGTTCGAGATATCGCAATGCCAGCCGGGCTTGTTGAAGCGACGGGTCGAGCGCGATGGCCTGGCGAATTGTCGCCTCGGCCTCGTCGCGAAGGCCCTTGCGGAGCAGAACGACCCCCAGGTTGGCGTGCGCCACCGCGGGCGAGACCGACTTGCCGAACGCTTCCAGGCTTTCCTCACGCCGGCCCTGTTCGGCAAGCGCCAATCCGAGATTCACCCAGGCCTTGTCGAGCTTGGAATCAAGGAGAACGGCTTGCCGCAGGTACGACTCTGCTTTCGGAGCGTCCCCTTGCCGCAGATAAAAATAGGCGACGTCGTTGAGTAGGTCCGCATCGTTCGGGGAGGTTTTTAGGCACGACTCAAACTCGATTTTGGCTTTGTCGGTGTTGCCCAGGCGAGAGTGCAAGACGGCAAGTCGGCGCGATAGGTTCGACAAGCCGGAATCATATGCGCGCGCCAACTCAAACTGAGCGACTGCCTGGGTGTAGTGTCCCTCCGCCTCCAACGAACGGGCGACGGCGAGACACGCCTGGGCCGCTTCCTTCTTCGGCAGCGCCTTTGACGGTTCGAGTTTCGCCCCCTCCCTCGCGGCGATAGCGCCGGACGAGTCGGAAGTTGCTTTTCGAATGCTCACTTGGGCGATCTTCTCGCTTGCCGGAGAAGTCTTATCGGGGTCGCGCCGCCCAAGCGTGGAACAGCCGCTCGCGCCGGCCATCGTCAAGATGACACTGGCCCAGATTATTCCGTACCTCCTTGGGCAAACTTTACTCATGACTCGCAAACTCCTGGGAAATCAAGCGACGCTCTTTCAATGGGGAAGTGATTCAAAACCCGCGCGACGTACCCGTTCCCAAACCGCGGCCTCCGCCTCCACCTTGGAAGCCGCCCGCTCCGCCGCGCCCGCCTCCGCCTATCATGCGGCCGTAGATCGATGCCGCCTCGTCGCCGTAAAGCCCTTCGGCTTGTGGGAAATCGACAAGGACCCGTTTACCCGCGTCGGCAATGCCCTCGCGAATGAGAAATTCGACGACAAAGAAGCGACGTGCTTCGTTCAGATCGAGGTTCAGCTCCGGTTGGACAACCACGGGAAATGGAGTTCCGGAGAGGCGTCCCGCGATGCGCCGCAGGTGAGCGTGGCCAAAGGGACTGGGCTCGGGCACGCCTTTGTGCCATTCGTGAATGTAGATCACGAAATCGTCCGCTTCCGCGGCGGCGGCATGAGCGCTGACAAACCCGTTCAGATACGTCCCCGGCGGAGGGGGAATGGCTCCTTGCGGGATTGTGGAGCAATTGTCGATCGTCAAATTCCGGCTGCGTTCGCCCTTTTGCAAAGGCCCGCCGCAACAACCGAACAGGCAGACACTCGTTCCGATCATGCCAGCCTGGAGCAGACGAACCATCTTGCTTGACTTACGCATAAGATGTCCGGTAGAGGGAAAATGGGACCAGTTCCACGTTAGGCCGCAACGTTTTCAAGGGGCCTCGGTGAAGCCATGCGGGCCGCCGATGAACACGTCGTCGCAGCGACGGTAACGCAACATGCGGTGGATGTCGGTGCGGACCGGACTGCGGTAATCGTAGTTGCGGCGGCTTTCGAGTCGGCCCAGCAGATAAAACTCCAGGTCGCCCGGCTCGAAGATGTCGCTGCCCGGCAAAGGCGGCAGCTTCGCACGGTCACAAGGATGCACCAGCTCCGGCGTGATGAGGATGACAAGTTCCTGCTCGCCCGCCGATGCCGTCTGGTAGCTGGCGAGGCGGCCCAGGAAGGGTAAATCTCCAAAGAACGGAACGCGGGCTGCCGTCGCGCCGTAGTTCGTCTGGATCAGGCCCGCCACCGCGAGAGTTTGTCCCTCGCGCAGTTCGACCGTGTTCTGAAAGTTGCGCGTGTTCAGGCCCGGAACGGCGGCGCCGCCCACGCTCGCGCCTGTCGATGGATCACGGGTGCTTACCTCCGCGCTCATGACGAGGCGAATGCGGTCCCGGTCGGTGACGAAGGGAGTGAATTGCAGTTGCACGCCGAAGGGTACGAACTGCACGCCTTGAAGGCCGGTCGCCGTCGCTCCCGTCACGACCGGAACGGGAAACTGCCCGCCGGACTGAAACGAGGCCTGCTGTCCGTTCAGCGTGGTCAACACCGGCTCGGCGAGCGATTTGGCAAGGTTCAAAGTGCGCAGGGCGTTGATGGCGAGGAGGATCTGCCCGTTATCGAGAACGGCCGGCAAATTGACCAAGCCGCCGCCGAACAAGCTCTGAGCGCCGCCGCCGCCGCCGCCGCCGCCGCCCTCAAGAAGTCCGCCGGTGAAGTTGGCGAAGACGGGACCGTTGCGGTTGTTGATCTGGAAGTTGAGCCCGATGCTCCGTAGCGCCGTTCGGTTCACCTCGGCGACAGTGACGCGCAGCATCACTTGCTGCTCCCCTGGAACACGGAGCAGGTTGACCACGTTGCGTCCGGCGATCGTTCGCAACGTCTCCACGGTCTCCACGGCGCCGGTGCTCACGACGGGACCGACGAGGGGTGCCGGGCCGACCAGAGGCGCGGCGCCGATGCCGACTCCCACGCCCACGGATGTCGATTCGCGCACCACCGCTTCCGGCGGCCTTTCCGGTGCGTTGGCCGCGACGATGCGCAGGATCTGCGCCGCATCGGCGATGTCCTTGGCCTGGCCGGAAACGACGACCTGGTCGCCGACCCATTGAAGGTGCACCTTGCTGTCGGGGAAGGTGCAATTGATTTCTTCCTCCAGACCTTTGTAATTTCGTTCCTTTCGCCGCGCCCCTTCCGGGTCGCGGGTGACGCGCACCAGGTAGCTCAGAATCTCCTGTTTGACGGTTTTATCCTTGGGATCGGTGAACCAGAGATTGAGGCTGGTGACCCCTTCGGCCTTGCCTTGCACTGAGATTTGCGTTGGCCCGATCACTTCAATTGTTGCAATCTTGTCGTCAACTAATTGCACGAAGCGGGGCTGCTCCTTCATGACCAGGATGGTAGATCGTCCCGCAATGACGTTGAGCGACGCCTGCGGAGCGATGAACTCCTGAATAAACTTCTTTTGCCGTGCCAACATCTCCGGGGAAATCTTCGTTTCGACGGGCATATCGCCAAGAAGCGGCAACCGCTCGCCGTCAAATAGGCGCGGAGGAGGGGCCTTCTCGATGAGCGGTCCTGCTTTGGGATCCTTGCCCACATCCTGAAAGCCAAGCCGAACCTCCTGGGCGGACGCGGAGGTGAGGACGACCAACGTAAGCAGGCACGAGAGCACATGAAATCGAGAGGCCAAGTAGCATATCACGATCCGTTTTCTCCCGTTGGACCGATGCCAGGCAAGTTAGGGATTCTTTGCTGATTGAAAGGATTCTGCCGTGGCTACCGAGTCGTATCGTCCAAAACATGAGGCGAACTGTGCGAATTCGTGACGGTATTACGAACTACGCACGTTTTTCCAATTTTGCGTTTGACAATGTTATACGTCGTTGTTATACCTGGTATAACTTTAGTGTTTCTTTACCCCTCGTAGGAGACTTTGAGATGCTTGCACAGTTTGTCACCCGTCCGAATGGTGGAGTGAAGAAGGTCCAAAAGGGCCGCAAGGGCGCTGCCCTGGTTGAGTACGCCTTGCTGCTGGCGGGCGTGGCTCTCGTCGCGTTGGCGGCGGTGTCGGTTTTCGGACACAAGACGACGGACATGATCGCGGCGACGGCGGCGGTTCTGCCTGGTTCGCATGGCGACGACAACAATCCGATCGCGAGCGGAAAGCTCATCGAAACGGCCTTGAACGCGGATGGCGCCATTGCACTTGACGTCGGGACCATCTCCGGGGCCGCCACGGGAACGAACCGTCTCGGCGTCAACATCCTGGGGACGGATACAGTCGGCGGCTTCGGCGGCCTGGTTGCTGAAACCGGTCCATAACCTTTTCAGGTGTTTGGCGGCAAATACTCGGTCCCATTTTCCCGGTCACAACCTGACGGGGAGAGTGGGGCCTTTCGGCGTTTGCTGGTAATCGGGCCTCACGCCCGCGTCGCAAACGCCGCTGGCTCGCCGGGATGGTTTTTAACTCGAGGAACGCAATGGCAACGAGACTTCACAGGGGGCGATCCGGGCAGGTATTGGTGGAGTTCGCCATCATCGCCCTGGTCCTGTATTTCTTGCTGGCCGCGACGCTGGAGTTTGGCCGGGCGTTTTACGCGAATCAGACGATTCAGCAGGCGGTCGATATCGCGGCGCGCGAGTTGTCGCGGACGCCGCTGCCGCCGACGGCAACGTTCAAGGACGCCCTCGCCGACAGGCAGGTGCGTCGTCGAATTTTTGACAAGCATTATCTCGTCATCGACCTGGACAACATCGGCGGCGACGAATTGATGACGTTCGTGGGGAAGCTGCCGGTCGTCAATCAGCAGCTGTACCTGCTGATGGTGTTTGAAAACGTGGAGGGCAAGCGGTTGTTGCGTTATCCTGGAGCGCTGCTCAGCGACAATGACGCGAGCGACAACCCCGATGCGGACATGCCGCCGGTGAGCGGATATCTCGTCAGCATTCCCATCGTCGATGGGTTGGACCCCACGACCTATCGCTGGGCGGAAGTCGTCGAGCCGATCCGCGCGGGCGAGGGGCGCGCCGATCCCTTTCACCTGCTTTCCAAGGAGGGAGGCATCGCCGGCGTTCGTATCAATTATCCATTCCAGGCGGCGACGTTGAGTGCGTTTCCCAAACAAGATAAGTGGCCGCCCGATCCTACCGGGTTCCCCATCAAGGCGGATGACGGCGCCGTAACTCCTGCCGGGGATCCAGGAGGCACGCTTTTACCTGATTCGGATCCAGGGTCTGCGGGAACCTACGCCGGCCCGTATGGTCTGGGCAGGCAGCTGGCGTTCGGGAAAGTAGTTCGCCCCTTCCGCCGCGTCCTGACCGGGCAGGCGATTCAACGACGGGAAGTATTCGAGTAGCAGATCGTTTCATTTTTATCATCACCACGAGTTTCAACCATGAGACCCACCTACGTTGCTCGTTCCCGCTTCTTTTCCATCAAGAACATCGTGATAGGCATTGCCGTGTTGCTCGTCGGGGCGGGGGGGACGATCGCGGCCCTGTTCGCCGCGGGGATTCTGAAGTTACCGCAACCGTCGCGGGCCGGACCCCCGGCCGGCAAGGTCGCGGTTCCGCTCACAGTGCGAGCAATCAAGGCCTATGCGACCGTCACGCGCGAGGATTTCTTTGACGTCAAGACAAACGAGCCCAAGGTGATTTATCTTAGTCCGGAAGAAGTGGAGAGCCGAGGGTTCATCACCAACATCAACAAGGTGTTGGGACGGGTGGTCGCAAGGGATAAGTCGGCGGGTTATGCGTTCACGGACAAGGAATTGATGCCGGCGGGGACTCGTGCCGGATTGGTGGCGGGGATACCTGCGGGCAAGCGGGCGATGGCGCTGGACATGAGCAAGATTCAGGGCGTGGTCTACTTGAAGGCAGGGGATCATTTCGACTTGATGGCGGCCTATCCCATCAATGCCGCCAAGGGGTCGCCCCTGGCCAAGTCGTTGGAGGCACAGACGATGCATGGGACGAAGCGCGTCGGCGTGAAGGTGATCGTGCATGATGGCGTGGTTATCACGCCGGTGACGCCTCCGAAGAAGGCCGGCAAGAAAATTGGGGATCGTCCTGCGCCTGAGCATGAGATCGTCATCGCGGTCGATCCGGAGGAGGTTGCCCCGCTGACCGAGGCGCTCGCGCTAAAGGCGGACCTATTGTGCATCGCCCGCTCGGGCCGGCCGGATGATCCGGGATCGGCAAGTGTCGTGCCGGGGAGCGCACCCTTGCCCAAGTTCGCGGTGACGGAAGTGCTGATCGGGTCGCGTCGGCAGTCGTTTTTCGGCCCGATCGTGGAGGATGCGGACAAGCCATGACGAACCAATTCCACTTTTCCCGGTGGGGCCGCCGACGACGGGGCGTCGTCCTGGTCCTCTTCGTGGCGATGCTCTTCGGCTTGCTGGCGATGGCTGCCTTGCTGATTGATTTGGGGTCCGTCCGGCACACCCGCCAGCAGTTGCAGGGAGCCGTGGAAAGCGCGGCCCTGGAAGGCTTGCGCGGCTTCGATGCGGAGGATGAGACGGGCACGGATGAACCAAGCCGCGTGAAAGCGAGAGAACGCCTTTTCCATATTTTCGACAATGACTTGGACTTGATATCGGCCCCTCCCGCGAACTTCGGCGCCGGCCCGGTTTTGCAGTTCAGCGCTGGCATACCGCTGGGCGCCGAATTTCGCGCGTCGGAGTTGCTCACGCTCCCGGCCAGAACGGCGTACCATCCCGACGACCCATCGTGGCCCTTTCAACTCAACCTCGAAAACGAAACCGGCGGCGACATCGTGCGGGGCGTGTTCACGTACAGCGCGGAGGCGATCCCGAAGGAATACGGCGATTACGCGCGTGACGATTTCGAGCCGGCCTCCAAAGGCCCGGCGATACTGGTACGATTGAAGCGCAGCAATGAAGAGAACACGGAAACGCGATCGAGCGGTCCCGCGCTGCCGCTGATCTTCGGCCGCGGCTCCCTGCTGAATCTGGAGTCGAAGGCGAAAGGCATTACCGTGCGCGCGACCGCAATCGCGGAAGGCCGGCCCGCGCTGTCGGTTGGACCGGCATATCCCGCGACGATGTACCCCAACAGCGATCCGCCCGCGAAGGACCTGCCGGGATGGACGCCGTTTGCCTTGACCGAGAGTTTTTGGAAGACCTTGCCACTCAATGTCGAACAGGCGGTGGACGTCGAAAGCGACGGAACGCTGCTACCGGCCGCCGGGAAGATCATGTGGACCGCATCCCTTGGGGCGGACATCGACGCGGCGGCGACGGCGGTTGAAGTCGCAGTCCCGCCCATGAGCCTGCCCGCTTTGCCCTTTCGCATTCGCATCGACAACGAACTGCTCCGCGTCCGTGCAATCAGTGGCGCCACCTGGACGGTCGAGCGCGGCATCGACGAAACGCTCGCCTCGCAGCATTTGGCCGATCGCACCCTCTTTCTCCAGCGCGACCTCAGCTTCGGCCAGGAATGGACCACCTTGGCTAGTCCCAGGCCGACGAAGTTGTCGGCGCATCTCGCACAAACTTACGCGGCCATTGTTGACGAAACGTCGGGCAGGATCATCGGCTTTGGTCGTGTTTCGTGGACGGTCCCGCAATGGGAGAACGGCGCGTTCAAGATCGGCTTGACGAAATTGGCTTCCGGAAAGGTCGCGGAAAATGCCGGCGTGTCGCCATGCCGGCCCCTGGCGGAACTAGGCTTGAACGCCCTGTCCGACTCCGCACTTGACGAATTGTTTCTCGCCAATCGCAACTTGATTGGTTCGATCAAGGCGCCTGCACTGGTCCGCTGAGGGTTGGTCTGAGGCCCGCGCCTGGAAGGAGATCGCATCGTGGCAACGAACGCAAGCATCTTAATCGTCGCGGCCGACGCCCGCCTGGTCCATGAATTGCAGCAGGCAATCGGCTCGATGGCGGAAGGGCGGCCCCATGTTCATGCGGTGGGAGACCATCGCCAGGCGATCGAGGCGATACGCGGCCGACATCCCCAGCTCGTGCTTGTTGAATGGAACACGGATTTTCGCGCGCTCAAGACCTTCGCCCAGGAAGCTGCCGTCGCGGCGCCCGACACTACCCTCGCAGCCGTCTTCTCCCCTGAACTGTTGGAAGGCGACGTCTCCGAAAGCGCCGTTATGATCGAGGCGATCCGTGCCGGCGTGCGCGATTTTTTGCGGCGTCCCCTCTCCAGCGCCGAGGTGGAACAGCTCCTCACCCGCATCGCCAAACCGCGCGGCGCTCCGTTGGCGAAACTGGGGCGTATCGTCTCCTTCATCAGCAACAAGGGGGGAGTCGGCAAATCGACGCTCTCCGTCAACACGGCCTGCGGGTTGGCGAAGAAGCATCCTGGCCGCGTGTTGCTAATCGACGCTTCCCTGCAAATGGGCGTATGCTCGACGATGTTGAATCTTAAACCAGAAGCAACCTTGACGGACGCCGCGCGCGAGCGTCACCGCCTCGACGAAACACTGCTCCGCCAACTTACCGTCCCACACGAGAGCGGCCTTCATCTGCTGGCGTCCCCGGCCGATGCGGTCGAGGCGGCCAAGGTTGACGACGAAGCAATGACCCGCGTGCTCACCCTCGCGCGCCGCGTCTACGATTACGTCATCGTTGATTGCTTCCCGCTGCTGGATCGAGTGATAATGGCCATCCTCGATTTGAGCGATCGTGTCTACATCGTGCTCGAAAGCGTCGTCCCGACTATCCTGGGCGCGGTTCGGCTCGTCGAAGTGCTGGACAAGTTGGGCTATTCTCGGGAACGGCAGCATCTCATCCTCAATCGACACTCCAGCTTCGTGGGAAATTTGAAGGCAATCGACGTTGAAGATCGCCTCAAGCGCCGCGTCGCCCACATCGTGCCCTACGAGAAACGGCTTGTGGTCGCCATGAACATCGGCCGGCCCTACATCCTTGACGGCGGAGGATGGTTTTCCCGCTGCCCCAAGGCGCTGGGAAACATCGTCGCAGAAGTCGCGGGCCTGGAACCGGTGCCGATAGCAGCGCGCGGTCCGGCCCCGGAAGCGCGTGACACCTTGAACGGAATCGCCCAGGAAATACGACGATGAACGAACCAAATTCCTCCGAGCGAGACCTCCTTTCGCGCGCCAATCTCACCCTGCCTCTTTCCCGCCTCGCCGATACCTCCCGGCCCGCCGGCGCCGAGGGGATGCGTGACCGCGGCTCCAAGCAGCTGCCGCCCAAGCAGAACGACGGACTGGGCTATCTCGCCGTCAAGGGAGCCCTGCATCAAAGGCTTCTCGATGACCTCGACGCCCGCCGTTTGCTGAGCGCGTCCGAAGAGGCACTCAGCCGGGCCGTCGAGGATTTCGTGCAGCGCGTTCTGGCCAAGGAAGACCTGGCCTTGAACGAGGAGGAACGCAAGAAACTCGCAGAGGACCTTTTGGAGGAGACGCTCGGACTGGGGCCGCTTGCCATGCTCATGGCGGATCCGGCGGTCACAGACGTGCTCGTCAATGGGCCTGATCGCGTCTACGTCGAGCGCTTCGGCCGGTTGGAGCAGACCGCGATTCGCTTCCGCGACGGGGATCATCTGGTACGCATCATCCAGCGGATCGCGGCGCGCGTCGGCCGGCACATCGACGAATCCTCCCCCATGGTGGACGCCCGCCTGCCGGACGGCAGTCGCGTCAACGCGACGATCCAACCGGTGACGATCGACGGTCCGACGCTTTCGATTCGGCGCTTCGGTCGAGGAAGACTGCGGCGCGACGACCTTCTCAAGCTGAGAATGTACTCGCCGGAAATCGTTTCCTTTCTCGATTTCGCGGTACGCGCCCGGAAGAACATTCTGATCTCCGGCGGCACCGGCGCGGGCAAGTCCACGTTTTTAGGAGCGCTCGCCGAGGCTATCCCTCCTTCCGAGCGCGTCGTCACGATCGAAGACGCCGCCGAGTTGATTCTCGACCAAGAGCACGTGATTCGCATGGAAACCCGGCCCGCAAACGTCGAGGGCCGTGGGCGAATCTCCACGCGCGACCTGGTCGCTAATTGCTTGCGCATGCGTCCGGATCGCATCATCGTGGGCGAGGTTCGCGGCCCCGAAGCGCTGGACATGCTGCAAGCGATGAACACCGGCCATGACGGCGGACTCACTACCATCCACTCTAACGGTCCACGCGATGCCCTGGCACGCCTGGAAACCATGGTCCTCATGGCCGGTCTCGATCTTCCTTCGCGCGCCATTCGTGAGCAGATGGTTTCCGCTCTGCATCTGATCGTTCATGTTCGCCGCTTCGAAGACGGCGTGCGGCGCGTGGAAAGCGTGACCGAGATCACCGGGCTGGAAGGCGCCACTCCTCAACTGCAGGACATCTTCCGCTTCGAGCGGCGCGGACGCAAGGGCCGCGGCGTGGGCGGCGAGTTTGCCGCCACCGGCATCGTCCCTCGGCTGGTCGAGGAGCTGCTTGAGCGTGAAATAGAGGTCCCTCTCCACTTGTTCCAGCGCGAACGCAGCGGAGGGGATAATGCTTGAATTCGCGGTGGTTTTCGTCGTCCTGGCTGCCGGGATTGGCGCGACCGTTTATTCGATGCACCAACTGCGCCTGCGTCGCCTAGCCCACGAACGCTTGGCCCTGCCCACAGCGATCCCTGTCGAGGAATCGCGGCCTTCCGTTTCCCGGGCGTTGCGACGCTTCCGCTGGATACCCTGGCTCCTCGCCTTGCTGCTTGCTCTTTTACTTGGTTTCCTGGTCCGCCTGCCGCCGATTTTCGCTGCCACTTTTGGCATGATCGCCGGATTGATGGGCGCTCAGTTCGAGGTGTTCTTGTCGGAACGCAAGGTAGTTCTACTCGAAACCCAGCTTGCAGACGCCATCGACTTAATGGTCGCCGCCCTGCACGCGGGCGCCAGCGTCTCGGCAGCGCTCGAAACAGCCATGGGTGAATCCCGAAACCCGTTGCGTCAAGAACTAGAGGATGTCGTCGGCCGCATCCGTTACGGCGACGCGCCGCGCGATGTCTTTCAATCCCTCAGCGAAAGAGTCCCCCTGGAATCGTTCCGGCTCTTTTCGTCAACGCTTGCCGTACACGCGGAGGTGGGTGGCAGCCTGGCGCGAACTCTTTCGAGCGTGGGACGGATCGTGCGCGACCGGTTGGAAATCGGTCGCAAGATTCGCTCGATGACGACGCAGGCGCGCGTCTCGATCTGGGCGGTGCTGGGCACGACCTACTTTATCGGCCTTATCATCTGGCGCAACAATACCGAGCGCATGGCGGATTTTCTGGGCACTTCCATCGGCCAGACATTCGTTGCCGCCGCCATGTTGCTCCAGGCTTTGGGAATCCTCTGGTCGGCGCGCATCAGCCGCATGAGATATTGAGGCAAAGGTGAACGGGGAAATCGGCGGCGTCGTGGGCCTCTTCCTACTTCTGGCACTATTGTGGCAGGGGCGCCGATGGTACGTGCGCGGCACTATCCGGGCCAGGCTTTTCGAGGAGGAAATCAAAACAACGGCATCCTTGGCGGAAGAACCGGAGTCCACGCTGGGCCGTTGGCTGGGGCTTGCGGGATACCGTTCCGCCGATGCCGTGCCCGTCTTTGTCATCCTTGAAGTGTGCGCATGCATCGCCGGCGGACTGCTTGTACTGGCAATGTATTTGGTCGCCCTTCCCGCCCGCACGGAACGCGCGGTCAGCGGTGTCCCCGGAGGAATTGGCGATCTGTTTCTACCGCTCGTTTACCTTGCTCCCTGGATCACCGGAGTGCTTCTGATTAGCCTGCCCTGGCAAGCGGTACGTCGCGCGCGCCTAACGCGCGTCCAACAGATCGAGCAGGACCTTTCGATCACGCTCGATTTGCTCGCCACGCTCTGTGAGGCCGGCCTTGCCTTCGACGCCGCCCTGGATCGCGTGCTCGCCACGCAATCGGCCGAACGGCCGCTCGCGCGCGAGTTCCGGGCCTTTCAACTGGAATTGCTATCCGGCCGATCCCGCATTCAAGCACTGCGTCGCCTGTCTAGGCGCATCGATGTACCGTCGATGAACATGGTGATCTCCGCCCTGGTCCAGGCCACGCAAATAGGCTCTGGAATTGCCGAGGTCCTCCGTCGCCAGGCGGACGATTTACGCAGCCGGCGTCGCGAACAGGCAAACGCGTTCGCCGCCGCTTTGCCCATCAAGCTCCTGTTTCCACTGGTCATCTGTTTCTTGCCCGGTTTGTTCGTAGTAACGCTCGGTCCGGTTTTCTACCAGTTCTTTCAGTTCGCGGACACGCTAATACGCAACCGATAAAGACGCACCCGCAGGCACACTCTTCCAGAATTGATTGAGAGAACCACTGACCAGATCGGTGTCGGTCTGGGTAAGAAAAGGTGGGGGTAAAAGGTGACAGCCACCTATTTGCCAAGTCGCCGAACACATGTGCTGAAAGGCCTGGATGAATTCGGGGCGACAATCTGGATACCCGCTGTAGTCCAGGGCGTTGACTCCAATGAAGATGTCGAAGGCGCCCAGTACCTCGGCCCAGGCCAGGGCCACCGAAAGAAAAATGGTGTTTCGTGCCGGGACATAGGTAATGGGTATTCCGTGGTCCATTTCCTCCTGCGACCTTCCCTTCGGCACCGGCATGTCGCTGGTCAAGGCTGAACCGCCGAACTCGCGAAGGTCAAATGGCCAGATCACGTGTCTTCGTATCTGAAGAGTCGCGGCCACCCTGGAGGCACAAGCGATCTCGACCTCATGCCGTTGACCGTAGCGAAAAGTGAGTCCGTAGATTTTGAACCCCTGGTCTTTGGCGATAGCCAAGGTGGTCGTTGAGTCGAGTCCACCGCTCAAGAGGACCACGGCCCTTTTCGTCCGCATGGCCAATCTCCCAACACAAAACCTATGGAAATAACTGCAGCAGGTACTGGTTCCATTCCCATGCAGTTTATGGAAACCCTAAAAAAAGGGTATTCACCTCGGGAAGCGAAGTCAAGAAGAAACTGCGTGAATCGTGAAGAAGCAGGCGATGCAGTTATTTGAGATCGGTCAGCGAGGACGGTTTGCTGAAATCAGATTCGCTTGTCATGACCGAGGGGCGGCAGGAGCGCCTAATCTTGATCGAGTGCGAGGGCGGTGAGTGGCACCAGATCGCTGCGCATCTCGGTGAGCGCCGCGACTGCTGTTAGAAGAGAGGCGGTCGCCAACCTTGTCGGCCCCTGCCTGGCCAGGGAGAAAAAGCCGAATCGAACATCGGTTGTCGAGAGGTCTTCGTGCGTCGCCGGACCTATCATCGGGAGGATGAGCGAGAAGC
>Ga0163144_10015633_pt1 | contig 15635 bp, 14 predicted proteins | sample OliLak19BULKMAT1_FD_123175 | JGI IMG/M metagenome (GOLD analysis project Ga0163144, IMG submission 123175) | Freshwater microbial mat bacterial communities from Lake Vanda, McMurdo Dry Valleys, Antarctica - Oligotrophic Lake LV.19.BULKMAT1 | ecosystem: Environmental > Aquatic > Freshwater >...
CATCGGCTCCATCGAAGTCGGCAAACTCGCCGACCTCGTGCTGTGGAAGCCCGCGTTCTTTGGTGCGAAGCCCGAGATGGTCATCAAGGGCGGCGTCATCGCGTGGGCGCAGATGGGCGACCCGAACGCCAGCATCCCGACGCCGCAACCCGTCATCATGCGCCCGATGTTCGGGGCGCTTGGCCGCGCCGTGGGCGGCACGTCCATCGCCTTCGTCAGCCAGCTTTGCAAGACGAAGGGCGTAGCGAAAGGCTACGGCCTGACCAAGCGCATCGAAGCCGTGAAGGGCTGCCGCACGATCGGCAAGAAGGATCTCAAGTGGAACAACGCCATGCCCAAGATCACCGTGGATCCAGAAACCTACGAGGTCCATGCCGACGGCGAACTGCTCACCTGCGAGCCGGCGAAGGTGCTGCCGCTGGCACAGCGTTACTACCTCTTTTAATGAACCGCCGAGACGCAGAGACGCCGAGTTTGGAGTCGATGGCCACGAACCGCCTTCACTCCGCGTCTGCGCGTCTCTGCGGTGAGAATCCGTGGCTCCTCTGGCAACTCGCTGATTCCGCATTCCCCACCGGCGGCTTCGCCCACTCCCTCGGACTCGAAGCAGCATGGCAGCATGGCGAGGTGCGCAATCGGGATGAACTGGTTTCGTACGCCGAAGTCAGTTTACGCCAAGTTGGTTACGCGGCCCTGCCTCTGGTTGCGGCAGCGCACGAAGAGCCTGAGCGCCTTGCTGAACTCGACCGGCTCTGCGATGCCTTCACCACGAATCACGTCGCCAATCGCGCAAGTCGAGGGCAGGGACGCGCGTTTCTGTCGGCCTTGGAACAGGTTTTCAAATCCCTGATCGACCCGCCACGCTTCGCCCATCTTTCGCCCGCTTTCGGAGCGGGCCTGCGACGGTTGGATGTGCCGCGGGTAACCACGCTGCGACTGTTCGTCTTCAATCATCTTCGCAGCCTGATCGCGGCGGCGGTGCGGTTGAACATCGTCGGGCCGATGGAGGCGCAGGCGATTCAGCATCGCCTTGGACCCCAAGCCGAGGCACTCCTCGATGCATCCGCCTCGCTTACAATCGAGGCTCTCGCTCAAAGCGCGCCCTTGCTCGACCTCTGGCAGGGAGCGCAGGACCGGCTTTACTCCCGACTTTTCCAAAGCTGAACACCCATGAACACGAACCATCACAATCACGGGCCGGGCGGCCACACCCACGAACCTCTGGATCATCCGGGGCACTTCCATGACCGCGAGCAACCGCATGACCGGGATTTCAAACGACGCGCCTTCACCGTAGGCATCGGCGGGCCGGTGGGCAGCGGCAAGACGGCGCTCATGCTTCAGCTCTGCCTGAAACTGCGAGACAAGGTGAGCATCGCCGCCGTCACCAACGACATCTTCACCAAGGAGGATGGCGAGTTCCTGACCAAGCACGAGGCGCTGGCGGCGGAGCGCATTCGCGCCGTGGAAACCGGCGGCTGCCCGCACGCGGCCATTCGCGAAGACATCTCGGCCAACCTGCTCGCGCTGGAGGAGCTTCATCAGAAATTCCACCCTGACATTTTGCTGCTCGAATCGGGCGGCGATAATCTGGCGGCCTGCTTCAGCCGCGAGCTGGCTGATTACACCATCCAGGTCATCGACGTGGCGGGCGGGGACAAGATCCCCCGCAAGGGCGGACCGGGCATCACGCAGACGGACCTGCTGGTCATCAACAAGACCGACCTGGCCGAAGCCGTCGGCGCAGACCTAAAAGTGATGGAGCGCGACACGAAGAAGATGCGCGGTGACGGGCCGTTCGTCTTCGCGCAGGTGAAGAACGGCGTGGGCGTGAACGAAATCATCGAGCGCATTCTCCACGCCTGGCAGCACGCGCGGGGCGTGGAGCACTCGCACTGAGGGGCGGGAGGAAGGGGGAAATGGAGTGATGGGACAACGCCTCAGTCACTCCACTACTCCATCACTCCATCACTCCGCCATCCGCGCCCTCACTTCTTCTTGAACAAGTCGCCGACGCCCTTGGTGACTTTGTCCAACGAGTTGGTGCCGCCTTTGGTGAAATCCTTCACCGCATCCGTCATACCCTTGGCTCCCTCTCGCAACGCCTTTTCGGCAGCAGGGATGGCCACTGCGAGGACCTCGTTCAGAACTCGTTTGGTGAGTTCGGCGACGGTGATGCCGTCCGGACCCTGGCCGAGATTGGTGAAGTGAATTTCCGGCAGTGGCACGGTCATCTGCTGGCCGCCGAGCAGCGTGGAACTCACGTTCAACTTCGCGCCTGAGATGAGGAAATCATCCACCTGAAGTTTCCTCGCTGCGCCTTCGCTCTTCGCGGCGGGCGGGCTGGTTGGAGCAGGCGTGGCGGGAGCGCCTCCGCTGACATTGTCCAGGATCTTGCTGAGATTGTTGGCCTTCACGTTCAGACCCTGGACCTCGAAGGTGATCTCGGGCGATTCCACCCGGACATGGGTGACGTGGACCTTGTCGCCCATGAGCGAGCCGGGGCGCACGCCGACGCTGGTGGTGCCGACCTTGATCGCCTGTGTGGTCTTGAAGCCCTCTGGGTTGCCGAGCAGGAAACCCTTGAGCGTGCCCGAACCGGACAAGATGGAGAGAGTCGCGCTGTCGAGTTTCATCTCGGTCTTGGTGATGGTGGGGCCGACGGTCTCGATGCCCTTCTTCACGATGGAGCCAAGGTAGAGGAACGCGACGACGAGCGTCACGACGATGAGCAAAGCGGCGACGACCGCGATTCTGATGATGAGTTTTTTCATAGGAAAACCAGGGCTGACACGTCAGCGGTATTCAGGGCCGAAGGGCTGAAGGTGATTTGCCCAGGAAATTTTGTAAAGACGCCGATGGCTCATCGCGGGCCCTAACCTCGGCCGAAATGGAGGGCCGATTTCTTCTAAACCCCGGGAGCATTCCGCCGTTAACAGCACAGGTGCCGCCGCCTGATGGCTGAACAATTTAACTGCGCGCCTCACGAATCCGCGTCTTCCCAGAGCGACACCGCTGCGGGCAAGACGACGAATGACGTGAGTGATGAACCGGAGATGGATCTCCTGCCGGTGGCGGGTGGTCCGTTGGCCGGGTGGCTGGATGCGGGCGTCGCCTCGCTCGACCGTGACGGCGGCATCCTCGCCATCAACGCGCCGCTGGCCGGTTGGCTGGAGCACACCGCTGAACTTCTCCATGCTCGCGCCTTCTGGCCGCTGTTGCTGGAGCAATGCCCCGCGTGGAGCGCCGTGCTCGCCGGATTCCAAGCTGCTGAGGAAACCATTTCCACCATCACGCTGCACCGTCCCGCAGCCACGAGCACGCCGGGACAATGGCTGCGCCTCGAAGTAGTCCGCCATCCCTCCGGTGCCACCGTGCGGATTCAATCCCTGCTTCCGCCTCGCGAGGCGCTGGAGGCAGCAGATTGGGAGAAGCAGCTTGGCAACGAATCCGCGCGCCGCGAACTGTTCATTCGGCTCGCCCGAGCCGAGGCGCAGCTCCAGAGCCTCACCGATCACTGGCCGGGCGTCATCTTCAGCCAGCGGGCAGACTTCAGCTTTCGCTTCGCGAGCGCGCGACTGACGGAACTCACCGGGGTCGGCACAGGCGAGGGTTCAGTCCAGTCATCCTACTTCTGGGATTTTGTGCATCCGGACGATGCCGCGCAGGTGCGGGAGCAGATTCAACGCGCCCGGCAAACCCGCCAGCCCGTCACGAGCACCTATCGCATCCGTCATGCGCAGACCGGGCGTGTCAGCTACGTGATGGAACATCGCGAGGCGCTCGTCAGCCCCGGCGGACTCGTCCTCGGTTACGAAGGCGTGTGGCTCGATGTCACCCGGCAGACGCTCGGGGAGAAACGTCTCTCCGGAGCGGCTTGGAAGGAAGCCCTCTCCCAGATCACCACCGTGCTGGCGCATGACTTCAGCAACGTGATGGCCGGCATTCATGCGCTGAGCGAATCGTTCCTCGACCAAGTGGGGACGAAGCACGAGTTCACCGAGGGGCTTCAGCAAATCCGCGATTCGACGCATCAAGCCGGGAAACTGGTCCATCGCATTGTTGGCCTGCATCAGGGCAAGCCGGGCGCGATCTACTTCCACAATCTCAACGAACTCGTCGCCGATGTCGCGGACCTCGCGCGCAAGATGCTCCCGCGCCGCCTGAGCTGCACCGTCGAGCTGGCGCCGGAATCATTGCCCGTCTTTCTCGATGCGGTGGAGTTCCGGCAGATTGTCCTCAGCCTCATTCTTAATGCCGTCGATGCCATGCCGGCAGATGGACGGCTCCTGCTCCGCACCTCCGTGCATCGCGAACTTCCGGCCCTACCGCATCTCGGCGGCACTCCTCCCCGCGCCCCGGCGCTGCGCTTCTCGATTGAGGATAACGGGCGCGGCATCGCGGCCAGGCACCTGGCGAATCTGTTCGAGCCCTTTTTCACCACCAAGCCCGCCCAAAAAGGCTCGGGCCTCAGCCTCTACAACGCCCGGCTCTTCGCGGAAAAGCATCGCGGGACCGTTGCGGTGGATTCGCAGGAAAACGTCGGCACGAAGGTCGCGCTCTGGCTGCCACAGGCCGACTTCAGTGAATCCGAAACCGAAATGCTCAACCGCAACCGCGGCGTCACGCCCGCCTCACCCAGTTCAGGAAAGTCTCCATGAGAAACCCCGACAACCAGCTCCATAACATCCTCGTCGTCGATGATGAGGAAATCGTGCTCATCGCGCTGCGCGACACGCTCGCCCGCGAGGGTTACCAGGTCGCCACGGCGCCCAACGCGCTCGACGCGCTCAAGCTGCTCAAGGAGCAGGCCTTCTCCGTGGTCATCACCGACCAGCAGATGCCGATGCTCACCGGTCTGGAATTCCTCTCGCAGGTGAAGCTGCTCCAGCCCGACACCACGCGCATCCTCATAACGGCGGTGCTGAATCTCGCCACCGTCATCGACGCGATCAACAAGGGGGAAATCTACCGCTTCATCGTCAAGCCGTGGCTGCGCGAGGAGTTGCTCGCTACGGTGAAGAACGCCGTGCAGCGCTACGACCTCATCTGCAAGAACCAGATGCTCCAGGTCGCCACGCTGTCGATGAACGAGAAGCTCAAGAAGGTCAACGCGGAGCTGGAGCAGCAGGTCGCCCGCGTCGCCGAGCAGAACCAGCAGCTCGAACAATTCAACCACGCGCTCAACGAAAACCTCCAGCGCTCAGTCGAGCTCTGCCTGCGCACGATGCAGACGTTTTACCCGACGCTCGGCTCGCAGGCGCGGCGAGTGTTCGAGCTGTGCCGCGCGATGGCCGAGGGATTGAACCTGCCGACCGAGCAGCGCCAGACGCTACAAATCGCAGCGTGGCTCCATGACATCGGGCTCATGGGTGTGCCGCGGCAGCTCATCAAGCGCTGGGAGCAGTCACCCGCGTCCCTCTCACCGGCGGAGATGGCCATTGTGCAGCAGCATCCGGTGCTCGGGCAGGAGCTGGCCAGCTTCGCGGAACATCTTTGTGAGGTCGGCCCGGTCATTCGCGGTCATCACGAGCGCTTCGACGGCCAGGGTTATCCGGATCAATTGCGCGAGGAACAAATCCCCTGGCTCGCGCGCCTGCTCGCCGTCGCCGTCGCCTACGCGGAGAGCCATCAGGATGGCGAGACGACCATCGATCGCATCAAGGCTGGCAAGGGAACGCTCTTCGATCCCGAGGCGGTGCGATCGTTTCTGCGCTGTCTCCCGCGCGCCACCGTGCCGCGTAAGGAGCGCGAGATCACGCTGAACCAATTGCGTCCCGGCATGGTGCTGGCCCGCGGCATCTACGCGTCGAACGGCATGTTGCTCATCCCCGATGGCCAACGCCTGACCAGCACTTTCATCGACAAGATCAACAATCACCATCGCGTCACGCCGATGGCTCAGTCGCTGCTCGTTTACATCTGATCCGAATGACCGCCGCGCACCAACTCAGCGACGACGCGGGAACGCCGCTGGTCTCGCCCGCCCACACGGGCTGGTGGCGGCATCTCTTCGTCGAGTCCGAGGACGCGCAAATCATCTGTGATCGCTCCGGGGCGATCCGCGAGGTGAACCGCCGCGCCGCCAAGGTGCTGGCCCTGGGGAGCGGGAGCAATGTTCTCAGTGGCGGGCTGCTCATCGGAGCCAGCGCCGCGAAGCTGCGCGATCTGGTCGCGCGTGACACCGGCCCGACGGAAACCCTCTCCACCGTCGGCCTCAATTGTCCCTCCGGAGTCTGCCTCGTGGCGGATTTGCAGGTGACGCCGTTTGATCAGGGCTGCTCGTTGATCGCCATCAAGGATGCGACGCGACGCCTTCGTCTCGAAACGCACACCCAGCGGCTGCTCGCCGCGATTGATTCCACGCCTGACGTCGTCTTGCTGACCGACGCCGAGTTCCGCATCACGTTCGTCAATCCCGCCTTCGAGAATGCCACCGGCCACACCATCGAGGATTCGCTGGGACGCGCGCTGGACTTTTTCCAGCCGGCGGGCGAGGCGGCGAAGACACGTGATTACAAGCAGGCGGTGGCGAACGGCTTTGACTGGGTCGGCGAAGTGCTCATCGCGCGGCAGGACGGCTCGACCTATCCCGTCGAGATGACCGTCTCGGCCATTCACGATCGAAACGCCCAGCTCACTGGCGTGGTCGCGTTGCAGCGCGACGTGAGCGCGAAGAAGAAACTTCAAGACGAGCTGCTGCTGGAAAGAAATTTCGTGCGCAGCATCGTCAACTCGCTCGATGGCGCGCTCTACACGATTGACGGACGGCTGCGCATCACGCACTTCAACGACGGTTGGCAGAAGCTTCCACCGGAACACGGCTGGCTGCGATTGAACGGCGCCCCGGAGCCGGGCAAGCCCCTGCTCGACTACGTGACGGACGGAACGAAACGCGCGGAGCTGGAGAAGGCATTTCGCCTCGTGCTGGCCGAGGGACGCCCGCAGGAGCTCCAGGGCATGGACTCCAAGGGCCGGCATTGGACGATGACCGTTTTCCCCTGGCATCACGAGGGGAAGATCCGCGGGTTGATTTACAAGGTCACGGACAACTCGGCGTTCATGAACATTCAGAATCAATTGTTCGAGGCGCAGAAGCTCCAGACGCTCGGCGCGCTCGCGGCCGGCGTGGCTCACGACTTCAACAATCTCCTGCTGGCCATTCGCGGCAACGTTGGCCTGCTGCTGATGGACCCGGCATTGCCCGAAAATTCCCGCATCCGACTGGAACAGGCCGACCAGGCCGCGGCGCGCGCCTCGAATCTTTCGCAGCAACTGCTGTCCTTCAGCCGCACCAGCGACGAGAAGGTGTCGGTGCTGGATTTCAATCTGGTCTTGAAGGAGGCCGCCGAGTTCGCCAAGCGCATCCTGCGAGGGCGCACCACGCTCGAACTCAAGCCCGCGCCGGGCCCGGTCACGGTGTCCATGGATGCGACCCGTGCCACGCAGGTGCTGCTCAACCTGTGCGTCAACGCCCACGACGCCATGCCGCAAGGCGGCACGCTCACCATCAGCAACGAGGTCGTGACTCTCGACGAGGCGCAGGCGGTGAAAGTGCGACGCCCGGCCGGAACCGAGTTCCTCCGTTGCCGCGTGACCGACACCGGCACGGGCATTCCGCCGGAAGTTCTGCCGCGCATCTTCAATCCCTTCTTCACCACCAAGGAAAAGGGCAAAGGCACCGGCCTCGGCCTCTCCATCGTTCACGGCGCGGTGACGGGCGCGGGCGGCTTCATCGAGATCGAAAGCAAGGTCGGCGTCGGCACCACCTTCCATATTTACCTGCCGCTCGACCATGGCCCGGTCACCGCACCGGGTGACACGGAGTTCCGAGCGCGATTGAGGAGAGGCACCGGCCGCGTGCTCGTGGTGGACGATCTCGATCTCGTGCTGGAATTCGCCGCGAGCTTCCTAAAGCAGGCTGGCTACGAAGTCCTTACCGCCACGAGCGCCGACGCTGCGCTCAAGCTCCTGTCTGAAGAAACCGAGCCGGTGAATCTGCTCTTCACCGATTACACCATGCCCGGCCAGAACGGATGGCAGCTCATCCAGACCGCCCGCGAGCGCTGGCCAAAGATGCGTTGCCTGCTGGCCTCGGGCTACATCGACGACACCGAGCGCACTGAAATGGCGCAGTGCGCGGGGTTGCGCATCCTGAACAAGCCTTATGACATCAGCGAAGCCACCAAAGCCATAGCCGAGGTGCTCCAAGAACCACTGCAACAAGCCTGAGGAGCTGCCAGAAAAGACTTGCTCGTATCGGAGGCTTTGCTACTTATTAGCGCGTCGGGCAAGTCCCGAAAGGACAATCCAAAAACCAAATGCTCATCATGAAAAAACTGCTCCCACTGCTGGTCATCTGCGCACTCAGCGCGTTCTCTGCCTCAACCCTTTCCGCCGCCGACAAAAAACCGGAGAAGGAGGAGAAGGCCAAGGCCAAGGCTCAACACATCCCCTTCCACGGCGAGATGGCTGATATCAATAAGACCGCCAAGACCTTCAAGGTTGGCGAACGCACCTTCCACGTCACCGCCGAGACCAAGGTCATGAAGGCTGGCAAACCGGCCACCTTTGATGACGCCAAGGCCGGCGAGGATTGCGGCGGAACCTACAAGGAAGCCACGGGCGGCAAGCTCGAAGTGCTCTCGCTGCGCCTGGGCGCCAAGCCCGAGAAGAAGCCGAAGAAGAAGGAAGACAAGTAAGCCGCGTCCGCTCTTCCGCCGATCGTTTCCAGCGGGAGCGAACGGAGCCGTCCCGGTTCTGTTCCTCCCGCTTTTTCTTTGCCCGGCTAAATCAGACGCGCCTGCGGAGCGGCGGGCGGTTGCAAATTCAATTTGCGATAGCTCAATTCCGTGGCCACGCGGCCCTGCGACGTGCGCTTGAGGTAGCCCTCCATGATCAAGTAAGGCTCGTAAACTTCCTCCAGCGTGTCCGGTTCCTCGCCCACGGCCACGGCCAGCGAGCTGACCCCCACCGGGCCGCCGCCGAACTTCACAATCAACGTTTCGAGAATGCGCTTGTCCATTTCATCCAGCCCATTCTCGTCGATCTCCAGCAGCGCCAGCGCCAGGCCGGCGATCTCTGCCGTGATCCGGCCGTCGCCGCGCACCTGCGCGTAGTCCCGCACACGGCGGAGCAAATTGTTGGCAATGCGCGGCGTGCCCCGGCTGCGCCGCGCGATCTCCTTCCCGCCCTGCTCATCAATCTCGATGTTCAACAGCCGCGCCGCGCGCAGCACGATGTGCTGGAGCTGGGGAACATCGTAGTAATCCAGGCGTTCGCGCACCGGAAACCTCGTCAGCAGCGGTGCCGTCAACAGACCGCTGCGCGTCGTCGCGCCGATGAGCGTGAAGCGCGGCAGGTTCAGCCGCACGCTCCGCGCGTTCGGTCCCTGATCGATGATGATGTCCAGCTTGAAGTCCTCCATCGCCGGGTACAGGTACTCCTCGATGGTTTTTTGAAGGCGATGAATCTCGTCGATGAACAGCACATCGCCTTCCTCCAGATTCGTCAGCAGGCCCGCGAGGTCGCCGGCCTTCTCAATCGTCGGGCCGCTTGTGCATTTGAGATTCGAGCCCATCGCCTTGGCGATAATGTTCGCCAGCGTCGTCTTGCCGAGTCCCGGCGGACCGCTCAGGAGAACGTGATCAATCGCCTCGTTGCGCCGCCGTGCGGCCTCGACCGTGATCTCGAGCCGTTCCTTGACCTTCGCCTGTCCGGTGAAATCCGAGAACAACGACGGCCGCAGCGTCATCTCGATCGCGGCGTCGGGCTTGGTCAGAACATCGGAAATCATCCGCTCGGGCATGTGGGAAAGGATGGTCAACGCCTCACTCAGTCACAAGGGAAAACCTCCCGCGCTGACACCAACCTCAGACCAGTCCCGCCAGATCCAGCACGCGCCATTCTCCGGGCGCCAATCCGTCCAGCGCGTAATTCCCGAACCGGCTCCGGTGCAGCCGCGTCACCACGCAGCCCTGGCTGGCGAACATCCGCTTCACCTGATGATACCTTCCTTCAATCAGCGTAAGACGCGCCTCGCGCGGCCCGAGGATCTCGAGCTTCGCCGGCAGGCATGGCTTGTCTTCGTCTTCCAATTGCAGTGTCCCGGCCGCGAACAACGACACCAGCTCAGGCTTCAGGTCCGCATTCACCGTCGCTTCATAAACCTTCTCCACCTTGTGCTTCGGGGAAGTCCAGCGCTGGACGAGCGTGCCCTGATCGGTGATTAACAAAACTCCGGTCGTGTCCTTGTCCAGACGCCCCACGCTCGTCACCGGGGGATTGCGCTGGAGCCAGCGTTCGGGAACCAACTCGTAAACAGGCCGGCCATCACGCGCCTCGTGTGAACAGACGAAGCCGACGGGCTTGTGCAGCAACACAAGAATCCCCGCCGGATGCTCCACCGGTTCGCCATCCACGCGCACCGCGGCGATGTCCACCTTCGCATCGTGAGCCTTGGGCAATTCTCCGTTGACCAGCACCCGGCCCGTCCGCACCACACGACGTGCCTCGCTCCGGCTGCAATAGCCGTGGCGGGCGAGAATCTGGTCGAGGCGATGCAGCGTGGCGGACATGAACGAGGTGCGAGCTCAGGGCCGGCCTGCGGACTTCTTAACCGCGTCGATGATGCGCCGGTCATCGTCACCACATTCCAAAACCAACTTGAGGAAGCCCGGCAAATCCATGTTCATCTCGCGCAGAAACGGACGATCCCCCGCGCAGCCATACATCAATTCATCCGGCATCTCCCCGCGCAGTTTCACGCGCGCCTTCACGATGAGCCGCGGCAGCCACGCGATGCCATCCACCGCCTGGGCCTTGGGTGGCAGGCTCTCCATGGTCACGATGCGCCCGGTGCGCTTGCCCTTCATGACGTTGAGAAAATAATCACGGCGCAGCGCCGACACCGCGAGCGTCGTCGCGAAATCCGGTTCGCCGTAGAGCTGCCCGTCATCCACGAAATCAAACAGCTCCTGCGCCGTGCAGCCGATGCCATCGAGAAAGGCCACATCCGCCTTCGTGAACATGGAATCCGGCGTCTGGTGCCCCGCCTTCAAGGCGGCAAAGCCCCGGTCCCAAATCTCCCGAAACTGTTTCGTCCAATCGTTCGTTGTCATCACGCGACCAGCTTAGTGGGACGCGAGGTTTGCGCAACTTTGCCGTACACATCAACCGACGCGCGACGACTCCCGCACTTTTCAGGAGCGCAAGCCGGGAAGAGTTTTGCGCGGATTCTCTGCCGCCCGAATGTCCGCCTTGCAAGGGACACCCGGCTGTTCTTTCAGCCCACCGCATTTACGCCACGGTCGGCGGGGCGAAACCTTCGCGGTAAGTGCGGGACAAGATTTCCTGATTCGCCTTCTCGTGATTGGTGAAGCGGTAGTTCGCGGCGTCCCAGCGTAGTTCCTGGCCAGGAAAGCGCGTCGCCTTCACCGCCAGCAGCGCCGGCTCGGTGATGCGCGAGCCGATGTCGAAGGGCGTCCAGAGCGGCTTCTTGTCGCCGAGACAGTTGTCGGCCCAGTCCTTCCAATGATCGCGCGGCGCCACTCCCGGCATCGGCTCATTCTCGACGACTTTGCCCTGGCGGAAGATCGTGATCTTGCCGTCGGCCTGGAGCATAAGCGTGCCTTCCTCGCACACGACCATGGTGTGATTGGCGGCAGGCTTCACCGGCGGCAGACCCAGCGCGGCAAAGGACGGCAGCAGGCCGTCGTCGTTGTATTGCACCACGAACTTTTCGCGCGCGAAATTTCCGCCACCCGCGTAGGTGATGGTGCTCTGGTTGTGTGAGGTGTGGCCGGTGTTGGAAGCCTTCGGCGTGTGAGTGATCACGGCTTCGGGCGAAGGGAGGTCGTAAGCGAAGTAAAGCAGGTCCAGCAAATGGCAGCCCCAGTCGGCGAGCTGGCCACCGCCCGTTTCCCAAAACGCGCGCCAGCGTCGAGGTGCGAGGTCGTCGCTGTAGGGCATCTCATGATCAATGGGCCCGCGCCACAAATCCCAGCTCAGGTACTCCGGCACCGGCTGGGCTGGCGCGTAGCCGCTCCAGGCGTCGGTGAAGTAATGACCGCGCGACACGCCGCCCGTCCAGACGTAGGCGGCGACCGGCCGGCCCAACTGGTTCTTGCGCAAGATTTCCACCGACTGCATGCGGCCCTTGAGACAGGCGCGCTGATTGCCCATCTGGGTGACGAGGCCGGGCCGGGCCTTGAGACCGTCGCGGATCATTTTGAGTTCGGCGAGCTGATGCACCAGCGGCTTCTGGCCGAACATGTGTTTGTTGTGCTTCAACGCCGTGAGCATCGCCGGGGCGTGATGGAAATCCGGCACGTCCACGATCACCGCATCGAAGTCGGCGACTTTGTTGGCGAAGGCCTCGCGATAATCAGCGGTCGTCCAGGCGTTGGGATGCTGCTTTTTGATCTGATCCAATTCACGCCGGTCCACGTCGCAGAAGCCGGCCCATTCCACCTGCGGATGGCCCTTCAAGCCGTTGCGCTGAAGGCCGCCAATGCCGCCCACGCCAATCTGGAAGATGCGCAGCTTGCTGTTCTTGTTAATCTGCGCCCGCGCGGGCAGCGAGAGGGACGCGATGCCGGCGGTGACAATCGCACCGGTTCTGAGGAAAGTCCGCCGGGTGACGGGTGAGAAGGAAGGAGGTTGTTGTTTCGTGTTCATAATGGCTTGCCCCCATCATGCACTGAAGATGGAATCGCTCAAGCAAGGATCGTTGCCAAAAACAGAGCGATGGAAAGTGCAACGCAGCCTGCCGCGAAAGCCTCCGGCAAAGTCAGTCGCCGCAGGAATTTCAGCCGAAGATGCGCTTCAACCGCGCCGCATCGTAGGCGTTGCGCTGCTCGGAGTTCATGCTGGTGAAGTCAGGCTTGCCATCCGCAAGTCTGGGCCAGGTGGAATCGGTTGCGACTTGAGGTTTCTGATTCGAGACTTCAGCCGCGGCGCGGGCCACAGGATTGTTCCGCACTTCCACCGTCGAACGTTTCGTCGCGCTGCCATCGTAGCTCATCGCTTGATCCGTAAGCTTGAGGTCTTCATCCAATGCACGGTGGGGCTTGATGCCCTTGCCTTGCAGTACGCCGTGATACGCGCGCACGGCCTCGTCCGGCAAGAGCTTGCCATCGGTGATCAGGCGCAGCATCTCGATGAACGCGAGCTGTTGTTCGGCATTGTTGATCTTGCGGCCGAAGAGCGCCACGCGCGCGCCATACTTCTGCGCGTCATGGATGAGCTTGAACGCGTCGTAAGTCGTGCCCGCACCGCCGCCGAGGATGCCGACGACGAGATTTGGATCATACTGCGCCAGCTCCTCCATCGCTCGCGGACCGTGATAAACAATCTTCAGGAAGTCCGGGCGGCCCGCTTCAGGAACGCCGGCGAGCGTGCGGAGGATATTGTCGTTGATGAACTCGCCGAGCTTCTCCGGCGCGATGCCGGAATCGACGTTGGGATCAAAAATCTCCAGGAAGTGCCGGAAGCCTTTCCGCTCCGCTTCTTCGCGAAATTCCTTGTACCAAAGCAACGCCTCGCGGTCCTGATCGAGTTCGTTGACGAACGTGATCGAGTAGAGGCCGAGGTTCGCGCCGGGGAATTCGCCGCTGCCATCGCGGTCGCATTCGATCTCGCCGCATTGGATATGATCAATCGCCGCGCTGCGGAACGGCTGGCTCGGCTCGCGCGTGTAAGCGCCGTGACGGGCGGCCCAGACGTCGGTGGTGTCATTCGCGCGGGCAGCGGGCGTGACGTGGGAGTTCTTGAAGAACCCTTCCTTGATCGCGAGTTGTTCCGTGACGTAGGCGGACATCAGCATGATGTCCACGAGCCCTTGCTGCGTGACTTCACGGATGATGTCGAGGAACTCGGGCAGGTTGCGATAGCCGAACTCGTCACGGTTCCAGACCTCGGGCGAGAACTGCGCCGGACGTGCGCCGCGCTTGGAGAGGTAGCCACGTGGTCCCGGTGCGCGCGCGCCGAAGGCCATGTCCGCATCCTTTGCGTCGGCGAGAATGAACGCGCGCGACTGGGGGTCCGCTTTGACTTCAGCCAGCTTGGCATCGAGGGATTTCATTTCACTTCATCTGCGCCAGAATCTGATCCGTAATCGTCTTCACCGCCGCTTCTGCTTCGGCGTCGTATCCGACCGTAGCTTCCTCGCGCGTTGGGGCTGCGCATGTCGCGCCGGGACGCCAATCACCCGTGTCGCAGAGCTCGCATTCCTTCATCCCGTAGCGCGGATCGACGAAGCCGAGGGACTTCTTGATGTCCAAGATGTCCTTCATCTGTGGCCCGGTGAAGGTTTGGATCGGCTTGCCCAACTGGCCGGCGACCACAATCGTGCGGCAGTACGCCTCAATGATCTCCATGCGCCAGTAGGCTTCCTCGAGGTTGTTGTGCGACCACGTCACCACGCCGTGATTCGCCATCAGGATGGTGTTGTATTGGTCGGTCAATTCAGCGACGAGCTTGCCCATGTCCGCCGAACCGGGGGTGCGATATGGCGCGACGCCAACGGAACAGAACACTTCATACTCTGGCAACATGCAGGTGGGCGGCGCCTGGCCGACGACGGCGAAAGCCGTCGAGTACGGTGGATGACAGTGACACGTCGCGACTGCCGTGGGCTGCCGCTTCATGATCTGCAAGTGCATCAAAATTTCGCTGGTGCGCCTCTTCGTGCCGAGCAATTGATTGCCCTCGAAATCCACCAGGCACATGTCTTCCGGCTTGAGCGAACCTTTGCTCACGAGGGTCGGCGTGCAGATCGCAATGTCCTCGCCGACGCGGATGGCCATGTTGCCACCGTTGCCGTCCACATACTCGCGCTGCCAGAGGCGATGGCCCATCGCGCAGATCTGTTCCTTGAGCGCGTGCGCGGCGGGCGAGTTGAAATACGCTTCAAGCTCGGCCTTCGGCGACTTCGAGGTGAGCGGCTTGGCCGGGGCGGAAGGTGCGGCGGGCGCGCTGGAGGAACCGCGTCGCGCGGGGGTGTAATCGTGAATCGCGTCCCTGGCGCTCGGCGTCAGGATGGCGTCGGCGGGCAGGCTCTTCAGGTCGCCACCCTTGGCGATGATCTCTTCGACTTCTTTGGCAGTAATGACAGCAGTCATAAAATCACTTCATCGGGTTGTAAAAAATCTCGTCGATCAACGCGGCGTTGATCGCATCGATGGGCGGCGACTGCTCGAACGGCTGCGCGGCCTCACGGCCTTCAATGTAGCCAATCGTCTGGCCGACTCCGCCGCCAATCGCGTCGTAAACCACGAGGCTCGGATCTTTGCTCAGGCCGACCGGCGTCTCAGTGCCATTCTGATAATGCTCCCGCGTGAACGGCGAGATGATGAGCCACCGCGCGCCCACGAGCTCGGGCACGACCTTGCTCAACGTGACGCGACCGATGACGGAGCCGAGTTTCAAACCGGCACCCCCGGTTCCTTCTCGTCCACGATGCCGACCACCAGCCAGCGGGCCGGACTCTTCAGATCTTTGACCGCCTTGCGAGCTTCCGAGCCGTCGCTGGAAATGATCACGCGCTGGTGCATTCCCGCGACGTGCGCGTCGATGGCGATCTGCGGCGAACCTTCCGGTGTGCCGTCCTGCCCGATTGGCTGGCAGATGACGAG
>Ga0163144_10015634_pt1 | contig 15634 bp, 11 predicted proteins | sample OliLak19BULKMAT1_FD_123175 | JGI IMG/M metagenome (GOLD analysis project Ga0163144, IMG submission 123175) | Freshwater microbial mat bacterial communities from Lake Vanda, McMurdo Dry Valleys, Antarctica - Oligotrophic Lake LV.19.BULKMAT1 | ecosystem: Environmental > Aquatic > Freshwater >...
GATGCTCGAATGCGCCGAACCTCCGCCCGTGCAGCAGCGCATCGCCGGTAGTGACATTGATCCGAAAATTGAAGGCATCGCGCAGCCGCGTCGTGCCCGTCGCCTGCAGCGCCGCGATCAGCAGCCGGAAACGCGCAATCGCGACCACGTTCGGATTCAAATCGACGCCGAACACCTGGTCCAACGCGCTCTGCGCGAGCACCGCCGGCGCCTCCGCTGGCTCCGCCTGCACCCACAGCCGGTGCAGCCGCGCAAACCCGCCGAGCAGAAAGTGCCCGCTGCCGCACGTCGGATCGATCATGCGAACCACACGGAAGCCGAAAGTCTCGATGGCCGGCGAAAGCGTCCGGTCGAGGATGAACTCCTCCACAAATACCGGCGTCTGCAGCAGCGCATAACGCTTCCGCGCCGCTTCGGACAGATCCTGATACAAGTCGCCCAGGAAGCGTGTCTCCCAACTGGGATCCGAAAACTCGTGCACCGGGCGCCCGGTCTCCGGGTTCGTCTTGCGCCAGAAATTCATGAACGCCGCCGCGGCATCGCCCGTCGGACCAACCGACCAGAGCGGATTGTGGCGGCGGTCGAAGAACTCCTTCAGGCCGGGCAGTCCCTCCATTGCCTTGAACACATGTTCGAGGTATTCGCGCTCGGTGAGCTCCGGATGCTGGCGGAAAAACAGCTCATGCTGATCCCGCGCCCGCGCGACTCCTTCAGCATTCGGCCCGGCGAGGTAAAGCGTCTCGACCAACCCATTGTCCTCAAGAAAACGAATGAACACACAGGCAAGAACCCACGCCACCGCGACATTGGTAAGCTCGTCTTCGCGCCACGCCTTGTAGGTCTGCGCCGTCCGCTTTTGCGCACGTGCCGCCTCATACTGCGCCTGCAATGGAGCATTGACCGACGGCTCAGCGTCACACCGCGCGCGCAGGTCGTCTTCGAGTTTGGTAACTTCGGCCTGAAGGTCTTTGAGCAGGATGGACGATTGGATCACAGGGAAGATTGAGAGATGCCAAGAATCGTACAGATGGCCACGGAGGATTTTGGATGAATGAATTTATCGGTGCTCATTGATGTGACCCAGATTGAATCGCAGGGAAAAACAAAGAGGCCACAGATGGCACAGATGGGCACGGGTGTTTTGGGATCGATGAATTTATCTGTGCTCATCGGTATTATCTGTGGCCCTGATTGAATCTCAGAAAGAACAAAGAGGCCACGGATGGCGCACATGGGCACGAGTGCATCATCGAATGACCCGCTTCCAGCGAAGCATGGCCTCTTTGAAGTTGAAGAGAATGGCGAGGCGAAGACCAGTGATAGCGAGATAGCCGATCATCTGGGCGAAATGCGTCTCGTTGAAGTCGGTGACGCACTTCGGATCGACGATCACCTTCCCATCAACAATCAGGTCCGGGACCAGCGTGTCGACAATGATGCCGTCGTAGACAACATCGAACACGCGTTGCTGCTCGATGGCATGCCCGCGCTTCCGCAGCTCGATCGCCAGCGCATTTTCGCACGCCTTTTCTTTCAAACCCGGGCGTAGGGCATTGAGCACGGTCATCGCAGCGCCGACAATGTCATCGCTCAATTCCCGGTAGATGAATTCATCCGTGCCCATCAGTGTAATCGGTGGCGCCAATCGTTCGCCTCAGGAAAGGTTGCGCGCTTGGTCCCTCAACGGATGTTCAAACGCGGACGCATAAGCATTAAGTGTACGGGCAGGAATCCGCAGCTTCTTGCCGACCTGGCGCCATTTAGCGACGGCCGAATACACGTCGCGCAAGATTGATCTCGCGACCGCCGGTTTCAGCCCAAAACGCGGTGCCGCGGCGAGCGCCGCATCGATACTCGGTTCATCCTGATCTTCCGTGATGGCGGTCTTAGGAAGCTGGGAGCGCTCGATCTCCGGAACGGGATTCAGGTCGTAGGCCGGCGAGAGCGACCACTTCCCGGGCGTACGCATGAGGAATCCATGATTGCGCAGATGGTCGTCGTAGTTGCTTGCCAGCAGCGAAAATACGAGTCGGCGCCAAAGTTCGCGGAGATCGCCGGCGGTGTCGTCGCCGAACTGACGAATGCCGTCCGCCAACAGCGTGTAGGCGCCAGGCTCGTCGGCAGGGCGTCCCAGCAGACTGCTCGCCGAGAGAAATGGCAGACGTTGCGCCCCCTCGCGGTCGAACCGAGTGATGACCGACACGCCGCGTCCACCAACGGCAACGAGTTTGTGTTCGGCGACGGTGATGCCGGCCGCGCGGGCCAGGCTGAGGGCGAGGATCTCTCCCGCAGCGATATCGCGGACGTCATCGGGCTTGGGAAACTTGGCGAGGGCCAGCCGCCCGTCCGCGAGCACCACCGCGGCCTTGGGGCGCGCACCACCGAGAGGAGAGCCGGCGCCAAGCAGGAACCGCAGATCGGCGGCTGTCTCCGTCTGGCCGTGAATGGCGTCTGTAGCACGCAACAGCGCCGCGAGGCTAACGACCGGCGGCAGCCTGCCATTAGTTGCCGCGAGAAAGGGACCGGCGGCTTCCGTGCGAAACCGCAGGGCACCGATGCGCGCCGCGTCGTCGAGGGCGAGAACGTAGTCGATATCGCGATACGGCTTCCGGTCGAGGACATGCTTGCGCACCGCGCGCTCGATCAGAATCCGGCCCCAGCGATCCGGGCCGCAATCGTGTATCGCTCCGAACAGCACCGCTCCATGCTGGGGGCTCGTGCCGAGCGGCAGCCCCGTCGGATCGATGGAAAAAGCACCGGGGCGGGCGAGCCATTCCCGCGCGTACTCAAAGGTGACGGCCGGGCCTCGCTCGGCCGCGTGCAACCGTCCGACGAGATGAGTCGCGCCCTGCCAGTCGATGTGCACCTCGATGCTCACGGCCGGGTGCGCCGAATGCGCTTGGGCAACCGGTTCTCGTCGAGGCTCAGGCCAAGCGCATCGGTGCCGGGCGCGGCAAGATTGGCAAGCCGGTCATGCAGCTGCAGAATGAAGGTCGCAGTGGCGAGTGTGCCCGAAGCAACGGTCGGGTCACCCCGCTCGAGTCGCCACAACGTGTCACGGCTGACAAACAGACGCGACGCCATATCCTGCGTCGAAATGCCCCGCTTCCGGCGCGCCAACGCGAGTTCACGCCCAAGCTTGCGCAAGGCGTGAGCCGCAGGAAGGGGTAGTGATGGGGAGGAAGACACGACCGAAAAGCGTCTTGTTTACCGGACCATTTGTCAATTATCGTCCGCTATACAGGACATCAATAAGAAAAGTCTTAACCTTGATATACCTCGCTCGATAATCGGACTTGAACGATTCGATGTTCAGGGACAAAGACCGCGGGATACACCTGCTCTTTTCCCGTCGAAAGGATTGAGTGGCAACCACACAACGATCGACGCATCAGATTTGCCCTCTCATTTCGGTCGATCGAAGGTTGGCAGACGCATTCCGCCTGTGGAGCGCCGCGCGGCAGTCATATTTCGATCCCGATCTCTTTCGCCCAAATGTCCAGTCGGCCATTCAAGCGCTTCGCAGTGTTACATGGATTTTGCAGAAAGAAAAATCAAAGCTGGCCGGCTTCGATGCTTGGTATGGCTCGAAGCAGAAATTGATGAGGGAGAATCCGGTGCTCCGCTGGCTCGTCGATGCGCGGAATCGGATCGAGAAGCAGGGTGACCTCGAGACCAAAAGCACGGTCCGGACTACAATCTACTCGGGTTGGCTTGACCTGAAAACTCACGATGTCGAGATGCCACCAGGCCTCAGCAGTGCGCTTCTGGCACGTTCGCTCGGGAAAAAACTCGGCAATCTTACAACCGAGGATGGAACGATCATTCGAGTCGAGCGGCGATGGGTCGACTCCGAACTTCCGAATCATGAGATCCTCGAGGCCTTGACGCACGCATACGGTTTCCTTCAAGCGCTACTCTTCGAGGCCCACGGACTCCTCTCGACGCCGCCAATCGGATTGTGTGAATTCCATGAGAAGTTGCGGTCGTCCAATTTCGTGCTGCCTGATGAAATGTTGCATCCTTTCGCTCGGCACCAATGGCTCGATGCAAAATCCGGTGAGCCCATCGAAATTGACTACGGTCACTGGTCTGCGACCAGGCAGGAAGTCTTTGATTCGGCGACGCGTCAGTATGGCAACGACCAGGACTATGTACCCTCCGCGTCTTCCAACTTTCGCGAAGAGTGTATCCGTTACTTCGCCCGTGGGCGCAAAATCGTGGCCACTGATGGATATCATATTTCAACCGCAATCATCGAGAAAGGAATTCAAAGCCAAATCGTTCAGTTCAGCCCCAGCACGCGCGCCGAGAAGCATGCCTACATGAGGGACATCGCTGAGTTCTGTGAACGAATTCGCGCAGAATCGATCATGATCATTGGCGAGATATGGACGGCAACCGTTCCGCTGAAGGCTGGGGCTCCAAAATTTTTGCACGCAGTAGATGCTCCAAACCGCGGCGAAGCGTTAGCCCTGACGGGAGTAAGTCGCGCGGGTGAATGTATCGAGGTCTACGCTCCCTTCTCGCGAGTTGATGAGAAGATTGTCTTTGGTCCAGACGAGGTGCACGAAGGTAGTTGGCCTAACACATGACAGCGCCGTTTCGTGAGGCGTTCAAGGTGGCCGAACGCAAAGCAGGGGACGGAGCCCACGTTTCGGCGTGAGCAACACAAAGCCCCACGTCGACCAACTCGGTCGAGCCCCGTAACGGGCGAAATCAGCGCGAGAAAACGGTGTTTCCGATCGGTTCGCTATGAGAGTCACGCAGATCGTCATCCGGTGCTCACGCACGGCTTCTTTGGTCACTAATCCTATAACCTGCCAACCGGCACTCCGGCGCGGTGCTCATTGCGCAGCCAAGGGATGGTCAGGCGCGTGTGTTGATTGGGATTGGTGATAGGAATCGGCACGCCGCTAAGCGTTGGGAGCGTATGAACACCCGTGGCGGGAGCCAGCACCCATAGTCCACCTGGACCGCCAGCGCGGCCAATGTCAGCGGCAAGGGTGGCGATCAAATTCATGTGCCCGTAACGCGCGAGCAGCCCTGGATGCAATGCCAGGCAAGTCTTGCGCACGCTACGCAACCGTCGCTCCACTTTAGGCAGGGCGCGCTCCACGAGAAACTGCAAGTTTTGCCAATCGGCCGAATCGCGTGGGGCTGAATCGGCAGCGAGAACAACGTCCCAATTCGCACCGACCTCCTCCGCCTCCACGTGCAATGCTTCGAGGAATAGCGCATCGAGATCGCAAATTTCGACATCGAAGCGCGACGCCAATTCACCTTCGGCCATCTCGAGTTGGCCGGCTTCAGCCGTGAGAATGAGATAACCTCCCTCCTTGGCGGAAATGCGCAGCCGGTTCTCGACCGAGGCGGCTTGGGCAATTTCGGGATCGGTCGCGGCGCCGGGCAGCACTGTATATTGGGTCGGCTTGCGGGAGCCGATAGAGTAGCTGGACGAAAGCGAATCGGAGCGCGTCGATTTGTAGGCGCCCTGATGATTGGCCGCGAGCGGCTGCCACTCGAAATCAAAACCGGCGTCGCGCAGCACGGCGTCGAGTTGCGGTCGAGGGGGAAGCGCCCCGCACCGAGGAAAACGTGCGCGCAGGCGGCGTTCGATTTCGGCAACACTAAGCTCGTCGCCAAAGAGAGCATTGCGGGCAAGGGTCAGTGCCCGGCTCGCGTCCATCCCCGGCGGATAAATTTCACCCCGCGAAGAAAGGTCCGCGTTGTTGGCGGCGGCGACTGCGAGTTGACGAAGTCTAGCTTCGACCGGAGGAGAAATAGTGGCGACGTCCGGGAACGAGACTGATTTCAACTCGTCGAGGACACGGGAAGGTGTGGGCAATGGGTCCAGTGGAGCCAATTCATCGGCCTTTCGACCGAGAGCCACTGCATACGTGCGCAACTCAGGATCAAGCGCGACGAAGACTTTTCCACTACTCCGATACTCATCGAAGCGTGGCGATTCGCTCACATGCTCCGCCTCCACCGCCGCACGCACAGCTGCGCTGGCAAGGCGAGTACGCTGCGGCTCCTCCGCAATCGATCCGCGAGCGGCGAGGACGTAAGCGATCAGTTCTTGTTGAACCATGACCCCACCCTTGGTGCGCAACACTTCGTCGATGGCGTTCCGCAGTCCGGCGAGCGGTTCTGATTTCTCCCACCGGTCTCGCGCCTTGGTAATGATCTGTCCGATCCGCTGACGAGTGACATCACTGATGACAGTTAAATCGCTTTGGCTTGGCCAGACCAGCGGCTCCCCACCCGTCGTGACCTTGAATCCTAAAAACGGATGCAGAATAGCGGACTCGGTTTCGCCCGCCCTCCCCTTGCTGACCATCAACGCATGCTGCGCGAGGACGTCGACCGTTTCCTTACCCGCCACGACCGCCACGTCGGACACAGTAACCATCGCCTGTCCGGACTCGATCTCCGGGAAACGCTGCCTGAGCCGATGCATTACGCTCATGATCTCGCGTTGGGTCTTTCGACCAACCCCGCGGAGCTTGTCGAATCGACCGAACTGAAACTGCAGCAGCTCTGAGACCGTGTGGACTCCTCTCCGATCGAGCACATTCATCAACCGCGTGCTCAATCCGAGCAGTGCGGTCTGTGTAGCCGGAGTGGCATGTTCAAGGATCGCTTCACTGAGCACGTCCTGGGGTGCGGCTTCGTGTGCCGTCTGCGCGGAGGGCGCATCGACGGTATCAAAAATCCCGCTCCAAGCCCGCAGCATTTCGCGAGTATTATCATAGCGCTCGCGATAGTCACGATGGAGCGCGGTGCGAAAGAATGCGTTGAACTGGTCCCGGAGATTGGGATCGAACAGCTCTGAACGTAGCGTGATCTCTTCTGAAGTGACACGCGGTTGCCCACCATTCCATTTGGCGCGCACGCCCGTCGCCAATTCATGCAGCGTCATGGCGACGGCGTAGAGTTCGGCGCTGAGATCGTAACGCCGGGCCTTACGTTCTTTGAGAAAAGGATCGAGGTACTCCAACGTGCCCACGCGCAATTCGGTCGGAGCTGCAGCCGCGAGGGAGAAGTCAAAAAGCCGCAGACGCTTCTGTGGTCGCGCGCCACCGGCGTCTCCAATCCCGATATTCTCGGGTTTGATGTCGCGATGAAAAACACCCTCCTTGTCGAGGTAGTCCACCGCGAAAATAAGCTCTTCACCGTACCGCTGGAGAAGTTCGAGCCCCGGAGGACCGTCTTCCTTGAGCATGCGCGCCAACGTGCGCTCGCCTGCCAGCTCGACCGTGAAAGCCGTCAGGCCGTTTAGTTCATACCGGTCGAAAACCTTGACGATGTTAGGTGAACCCAAGCCTTTAAGGCACTGAAACTCCTGATCGAGGCGCCGATTGAAGCTCGCATCGCGCGCGACTTTTAAAACACAGCGAGCCTGCCCCTTGGTGACGAGGAGAGCTTTGGCGCTGGCGCCCCGACCTAGTTCACGCTCAACCGTGAAGCCGTTGCTGAGCACGGAGCCGTCGATGGCGTCGTGCGGATCTCCCACCTCGTTATCCGGGCGAGTCAGGTCGTCCTCGATGCGATCGAGACCATCGCGAAAATCGTCGAGTGAGCAACGCTCGAGCATATTGGCGCGCGTGCTCTCCCGAACCAGTTGAGCGATGCTTTCGGAAACTCCGTCGGCAATTTCCCGCAACTCCAGGGATCGGGATGAGCTTGCCTTCAGTTTTTCTAGGAGCTCGGTGGCGTCGAGAGCGGGCGGCTGATTGCCGAAAAGAAAATACGCGAGCGCTCCAAGTGAAAACACATCCATCGCTTCCGCCGGTTCCTCACCCGGAGTGAGGGTTTCCGGGGCGAGATAGGCGCCGGCGGGCTCCTCGATCAACTGACCGGCGTGGACACTCACCGAGAAATCCGTCAGTCCCGAAAAACTCCCGTCCGGCAGGCGACTCCCCGTGTGCCAATTATAGATCTGAACCCGAGGTTTACCTGACTTGTCCTTCAATACAAAGATGCTTTGCGGAGTGAGCGCACGATGCACAACGTCTTTGGCGTGCGCGTATCGGATCGCGTCAGCCACCTGCCGCAGCAATTCGAGCCGTCCGCCAACGTCGAGTTGCGCGCCATTCTCCAATAAATAATGATCAAGCCGCTGTGCGGTAGGATCGAAATCGAACACGATGGCGGGACCCAACTCGCTTTCCGCCGGCACCAAAGCGCGGAGGATCCCCGGATGGCTCAGTCGTTCGAGGGTATGAAATTCTCGCTTGGCTGCCTCGGAGATTGCTTCGCGGTCGATCCTCGCTGCTTGCGTCGCGGTCAGATAAACTCGCACGAGCCGGCGGGTCGATTTGGAGGTCGCGTGGTGAGCCTCCCAATCTTGGAATACGCCGGTTGGGCTCTCGTATCGCAACCGATCGAGGACAAAGTCCGCGACCTTGCGTTGCTGCTGCCGTAAACCCGCCTCGCCCATCGCCTGGGCAAACGCCTTCAGTGTACGGCTATCGACGATACGCTCCGTATACTGACGCAATCCCGGTCCCTGCCGCGCAAAGATCGCTGCCCGGATTCCCGGGCGAGGCTTGTCGGCGGTGTCGCGAACGCAAACGAAATTGCGCGCGTCGGCGGTCAGTTGCAGTACGAGATCTGGCGCGGAGCAAAAAACCAGTGGTTGAATGTAGGGCACCTCTAGCTTTCGGAAAGCGGGCTGGCGTCCGAGAAGATCCTTGAGACGCTTGCATTTCCGGTTCGTCAACAGGAGCGGATTGTCATTCGTCCGGCGTCGACCGTCTTCCGTCGACCACGTCCAAGTACCGTTATCGCCCGACAAGCGGCCGGGCATGCTCTTTATCTCGATGAGAAACACTCCCCAGAGCGTCGCGATTAACAGATCTGACTCATTGATCGAACCGTCGGACGCGATGAACTCAAAGTTGGACCAGGCGAGATAATCGGAGCCGATGGGAAACTTCTCATAAATGAAGTCCAAGGCCTCCTGTTCCCACGGAAAACGCGATGGACTGACAGCTATCCAGTTTTTCGCGACAGGTGGGGCCATGCAATGCTTGCAGGTCTCTTGCTCGGTGTACGGATCGACGACAAGACTGATGTTCTGGTTTAACGTAATTCTCATCAGCAACACCGAATCCGCACCGCCTTATCAACATACGGATTGCCTCAACTCCGGACATCTGCCCTTCAATGCAGACGCAATGGTAGCGAAAAAGCAGCTCCAGGTGATGCCGCAAAAGCTCAAGGCGCAGTCGGGAAAAGCGCGCGTTCGAAATGGGCTCTATGCTGGCTGCACCGCAGTGCGGTCTCGCGATAAACTGCAGGGACTTTACGCAAAGGTGCGCCTTGGCTGAACATACCCACCAGCTATTTTTCACTTCCCCTTGGGAAGAATTCGCAAGGCGCCGCGGGGACGCTTTGGGCCTACGCCTCGCGGCCGAGCGTTTTTCCGACATTCTCGCTCCAGGCCTTAGCAATGCCACGGTGGACGCCCGTTGGATCACGCTGATTTCATGGTGCCTGAAATGGTCCCATCAAGCGTGGACGACCTCAGGCGGCGGCAACCTGGCCGATCGTGAAGCCCAGCAACAACGCTACGCTTGGCTGAGGCCGCTTGAACTTTTATGGGTTGCTCGGAGCGTCACACGTCATCCCGAGCTCGGCGGCCAGCTTCGGGGCAAACGCAGCGTCCAGCGGTGGCTGAAAGCGGATACCGCGCCGGAAAGGTTCTCCATGTCGGAGGATCAATTTCGCCGGTATCGACAGGTCGGAATGTACGGCGCTTATCGCACCCTCTTTCGGAGTATACCAAATTTAACGATCGGTGATTCGCGCGGAGACGGCTGGACGCCGGGGCCAGCGGTTAATGCTCTAGCAAACTATCTTGATGAGAACCTTCCGAGATCGACTCGAATCACCGGAGCTCGATTTGAAACCGGCACGCATTGGTTGCGGTGGGTTGGTCAGGAGGAGCAATGGTGGATCAAGAAGGGCTGGATAAATTGGGCCGCTGGTCCGAGCCAAACTCCCCTGCCCACTCCGACCGACTCCGCGAAACCGCTGCCGCCGGATGAACGAAAATTGCTACGGCCGCTTTTGTTTGCTGATACGCACCGGCGCACAATCGTGGCTGAGATCCTAGCCAAGGAATCCGTCGCTTCGAACCACGCGGAACTCTGCGACGCTTTGGCGTCGGCGCGAGCATTGCAGAAGCTTTCGGATTATGAGGACCTCCGGTACCTTCCGGTATTCACTCGCCTGGCCGATGCAGGAATGAAGGTCATGCGGATGATCTGGGTCACACTTTGGAGCTCCCAGCTTCCAGAGGGCCCACTACTTCGAGACTTGAGTAATGAACCGCAGGTGAAAGCCGCCTTACGTGAACTCGTCGGTGCCGCTAAGCGTTGGAACACGGGAGGAGCAGCGCGCCCGTGGAGTTCGAACATCACCGCGTTAGCGGAGGCGGTGACTGGAAATCACTCAATCGAGGCTACCACTCACGCTGTGATCAGACATCACGAAGTATGTGGCGGCGGTCTTCGATGGTTCCGCCTGCACCAAAACCGCATAGAGCCCCTGCTTCCCGAGAAGGAACTCGCGGCGAGCGATTATAGATTTCGACTTTGGCCATTAGCCCGCCTCGCCGCGCAATGCGGGATTGCAGACATGGGGGTTGCGCTGACTGCAGCGGGCGGAACGACCGAAGAGGAGGACGAACTATAATGGAGGGACCCACATGGCAAAGTCCTCTATTAAGCGCACGCGCCGGACATATCCTCAAGGCCGCCCTTTTTACGACGTACCGTCCGCCCGATGCCGGGCTCTTGGTGGAGCATGTACTCCCGTCCATCCTCGGGCTCGACCGAGCGTTCACATCCGACGCGGAGGCGCGTCCGCTCTATTTCGGGGAACTCGCCCGAGAGCTAGAGAAGCTTCGGGGGAAACTTACCGTTATTACGTCCTGCGCGGTCGAAGAAGGCGATTCGACTACGGAGAATCCTTCTACTGGTACGTATCCGTGGCTCTGGAGATATGTGACCCCATTTTCGGTCGGTGCCAACCGTGCAGCGATACAGCATGCGAAACTTTGGATGCTTCACTGGTATTCAGAAAGCGGCGACGACATCCTGGAAATGGTCATTTCGTCCACCAACCTCACGTCTTCAGCCTTCAAGGCCCAATTGCAATCAGGCTGGCGTAGCGAGTTTGTGCTCCACCCCAGAGGCACAAAAATAAACCAATCTTCATGGGGCCCCCTCACCGGTTTCCTAAAAGCCCTCGGTACGTCCGCCGGCCAATACGCACAAGAGCGGACGGATTACTTCGTAACTCTGCTCGCGCGCGCCCTCTGTCCTCAAGGACTGCGTTTTCTGGCCAGCGTCCCAAACGCGGCGCGACAAGAAAAGCAATGGGGAGCGAAGGCATTGGGCAAAATCGCCCCCGCCGGCAGAGGTCGTCTGACGATCTCGGCTTGCGTTCCATTCATCGGCGACTGGAGCGACCGATTGCTCTCCGCGTGGTGTAATGATATTGGCGTTGAACCCGGGGATGTTAAACTCAACTGGATCGACCAGCATCACCCTTGGGCGAGCGGCAATGGCAAAGGAGAATGGCGGATGCCTGCATCGGCACTGGCTGCATTCACCAATGCGGGCGTCAATATAGTAAGGCTCGGTCATCCAATAGATCGACCGCTGAACAGGTTTCACCTGGAGCACTCTAGATACGACGAACGATGGTCGCATGCCAAATTTTACATGCTCAAACGCGGAAAGGCGAAACGCCTTCTAATTACGTCAGCAAATTTTAGCGCGAGCGCGTGGGGAGCAGGCAAACGACCCTCCAGGAATTTTGAATTGGGGGTGCTGCTCGAATCAGATTGGCCGATCTCGGGTGAGACCTTTGATTTCAATTGCACCTACAAACCCCACACATCGGTCCTGGATGAACAAGTGACAAGTTCATCGATCTTCACTTGGAGTGCTGCGACTTGGGACGGGGAGAAAATTTGGACGTCCTGCCGCACAGTGGCCGCAGTTGAACGCATCACCATCGCCGTTGCCTTCACCAAGCCCGTTCGAGCGAAGCCCTTGGCGGTAAAGTGCGTCGGTGAGACGGCAACCGGCTCGGTCAAATGGCGCGATTCCAAAAATCCGCCCCTCCTTGTCCGAATAACCGCGGGTGCCGCGAGCTGTGTTGTGCCGATTATTGATCTGCGCGACCCGATCGAGTTCGCCAAGACGCCCCTGCCGGAGGTCGACCCTGAAGCATCTGAATCGATAGGAGAGGCACTGCTGCTTGAATCATACGGCGATCCATACGTCGCCGAAGGAGATCTCGATCGCCGAGCAGAAGCCGAGGGAAATAAACACCCACTTCATGGCGCGAGCGATTACTCCTTGGAAATATTCATCCAAGCGCGCGCTTGGTTCGCAGTGGTGAAAACGTGGCAACAGCGCTGGGACTACGCCAAAGATTCTACGGATTTTGACCGGGCACTGCTAAAGAGTGACGGCGCGCGCTTGTTGGCCTTTTTTAACCGAAAACGAACAGATTCGAACATGACGATCCGATTGCCCGCCAAGCTGGTACATGAAGAATTAGGAAGGCGCTTAAAGGAGTCGACCAATGGCAGATGAATCATGGACGCTCGATGCGCCCACATGGGAATTTCTTGATCGCCCAAAAACGTATTGCGAAGCGTCAAAAAAGGAATCACGACCGCTGAAAGAGGCGCCAACCCGGAGACAGTTTAAAACCGCACGAGAGATCCTAAAACGCTTTCAACAGGATCGCGGCGTACTTTTAGCGGACGACGTCGGGCTAGGAAAAACCACAATTGGGGCGTTGATTGCGTGGATTGTCGCCGGCACCGGCGGCTGTGTTCGGGTATTGGCGCCCAACGACGTCATGAAGCGGCGTTGGGCCGAGGAATTGGAGGCCCACATTCCCTTACTTAATAAAACGGCAAAGGCGCTTAAGGTCAGTTCCAGCCAGCTTAAGGTCAACCGAGTCGACCGCTTGCGAAGAGGCCGAATTCAAGTGGGGACACATCACCAGCTTGTCAAAAATCACACCACCCGAAGTAGCGGAGTTGACTGTGATTTGATGATTATCGACGAGGCCCACCGAGCTAAAGGGGAAAACAGCATCTTCAACCGTGCCCTGAACAAGCATGGGCACCGAGCCACCCGGAAATTGATTCTAACTGCGACGCCATTTAGCATCGCGATCACGGAACTGTCCCAATTGCTTGGGTTAGTTGGGGGAAGAACCGCAGGAACCCCGGTCCGAGAATATGCCCAAGCACTCTCGCGCCTTTATCAACTAAGACTCGGAGTCGACGTCACTGCAGAATCCGACCGCTTGGCCACGTCTGCCCGCAAAGCCATCAACGCTATTTCGCCATTTGTAATTCGACATAGCATAAATGATTTGAGCGAAGCTGAGAAAATTCATTTTGGCGAAATCCCCAGCCACCCTCTCCAATTGAAAGTGCCGCGAGCGGAAGAAGATGATATCGAGTTGCTCCTGCGCGCCGATCGCCTCTTCAGACTGGCGATAATTCGGCACGGGGCTCGAACCAACGATCCTCGTTTTCATGTGGGCTGGGACCACCTCCGTCGCGAGTTAAAGGCCGTCAGCCCCAACAATCTTTCAAAAACCGAGGGGGAAATTGCCACGTTCGCGAAAAAATCAGCTGAGAGGATGCTGAGACGGAAATCGTCGAATGCACATCCCAAAACCGCAGCAGTCGCGGATACCGTCGCAAAGCTAGTCAAACAGCACGAGAAGGTTCTCATCTTTTGCCATCATCATGCAACCGCTATGGAGGTGTTAACCACGCTAGAGGCGCGGCTCGGCTATAACGTGCCCTATATTGATGCATCCATACAGGCACGGTGGAAATTCTTGTGGGAAAACGAACTTTGGAGTCCGACCGATTCGGAATACATCGGCCACTGGACTTCGGATGCATTGAAGCTAAGAGATACGTTCATAGACTGGCTTTGTTCCCCCGGAATAATCCATCAAGTTTGTGAGTGGATTCCAGATAAGGATGCACGCAGAAACCCGCGTGAAGAGCATCTCAATTTGCAGGTACGACGCCGCCCAGAAAACGATATCCCTACGATCAAACAAGCGGCAGAATCACTTCTCAAGACTATCGCCGACAAGCGGTCTACATCAACAATAGGAATACTCCGCGCGATCCGACATGAAGGGCACGCCGCAATGCCCGGCGTCTTGGATCAAGGCTTCCCAGTAATGGGCTCGTTCAATCCGACGGAGCACGATCGGTTGCCAAAGTCACTATATCAGCGGAGCGCAGACATGGTCGTGGCTCTTTTCAATAGTCCGTTTGGGCCGGACGTTTTGGTTACGACCGATAAGCTTTCTGAAGGAGTGGACCTCCATCGCTGTTGCCGACACTTAATCCACTATGAACTTGATCCAAGTCCTATCAGGATTCTGCAACGAAACGGACGAATCCGACGTGTGGGCAGCTGGGCTTCGCTACTCAAAAAACCGATCGAATATATGTTCCCGGTCTTTGAAGGGACGCGGGATGCCAAGGCGGTGGAAATCATGACGACAAGGCTTAAAAGCTTCGATCTGCTGCTGGGTGGCGTACCCGACGTTGATGTTGATGCCGAAGATCCGGCGAACCAATCGCTCGTGTCAGAAATACTCTGCAAGGCTAAGAAAAAGCTCACCTCTTTGAATAGAAAACTCTGCTCTTAAGGGGCTCTTTCGGGAAAAATCCGGCGCATTTGGCCTGTCCGTAAAAGTTCTCCGTTTTATGGGCAATTCGGGAGTCAGGCTAACCTGTATTCATCACGACGAAAGGTTTTCTGCCTTGCCGGAAAATACCTCGACCGAAACTCCCCGTCCGTCCGTTGTTCGGCGAACCGGAGGACATCCTTCGGAAAGTCAGAATGGTAGAGGACTTTCATCCGATCGCTCGGCGGAAGTCCTCCTCCGACAAACCACGCGTCTTCCCCGTGACGACATCTTCAATGCGACGAACGCCTTCCGCCACCAATTCACCCACGCGGCGGTCACTCGCAACGCTCTCCACGATTCGCCGCGCAAGTTCCAGGCGATCGTTCTCCGGTAACGCCAATACGGACTCGGTAATCTGACTTGGAATCATGGTTAGATGGTAACCGCCGACGAAGTGTGCGCAAGAGCGACCTTTGCCCAACGATTGAGCTCAGCCCCGCATGAGGCGAATGGCCGGTTCGCCCGTTCGCGGCATCATCGCCCTCGGCTTACTCGCTCCTCTCGAGCGAGACTCCACTAAATACTTTCCGCATAGGAAAGACGTCCGTTATTCCCGGGCTCGTTCAACAAGGGTCATGTTGCGGCTCCGCGCAACACAACCTTCTGGGTTAGCCTTTTCTTCGAAAGCGGCTGCTTGAAATGAATGACCGTCACGACTCGAAATTCTGTTTCTGAGAATCCGTAGATTATTCGATACGGTGATTCGTGAACTTCCTTCAGCGGCTCTTCAGGATACTCATGAACTGCGTGCCCTTGAGTCGGCGCCAAAGCGGCACGCTCCACTCTTTCGACGATCCGGACCACGGTGCGTGTAGCGTAGAACGCCGAGTCTTGGGCGATGAACCTTCGAATCGCTCTGAGC
>Ga0163144_10015635_pt1 | contig 15633 bp, 14 predicted proteins | sample OliLak19BULKMAT1_FD_123175 | JGI IMG/M metagenome (GOLD analysis project Ga0163144, IMG submission 123175) | Freshwater microbial mat bacterial communities from Lake Vanda, McMurdo Dry Valleys, Antarctica - Oligotrophic Lake LV.19.BULKMAT1 | ecosystem: Environmental > Aquatic > Freshwater >...
GCCAAACATAGAGAAAAAAAATAAAATCATTAGTCTCCCAATATATTTAACAGAAAAGATATAAGGAAGTAATTAGTCACTCAGAGCGTAATTAGTTTTAACAATATTTTCTTTTATTTCTTGTAAAATTTGAATGTTTTATTAAGCGTGCAGAGTGCCGCTTGAGTTTCTTCATTTTTATCTTTTAACTTATTATTTTCTTCACGCAATTTGATATTTTCTTTTTCTAACGAAGCAATTTTTCGCTCCGCTATGCTCATGCGTTTTTCTAAACCATTATGCATCATCATATTTATCCATTTTAGTATTTTGTATCAAAGCCAGTTGATCCATAAAATCATAATAAAGCCCTTGAACAGACTTAACTATCAAGGGAGTCAATCGACCGTAATCAATCCCCCAAGGCGCAACATGCTTGGCCAATGGAGTATTACCATCGTCTCCATTAGTATGAACGGCATCTGGGAAAACTTCATAAAGTTCTTGAGCAACAAATCCCGTCATGCGCTGGTGATTTGGATCATGGATATAATCGTAGTCATGAACTTGCAGTTTTAATAAGTCACTCAACTCGTAATTTGTGCCAATAATGTTTTGCTTTAAGCGGCGATCTGATGTCGTATTAAAATTAACTGCAGTCCGGCCACCATTTGATATGACACTGCCGATCTCTGTGCCACTTTAGTAAATTAATTTTTGATAAAAATCACCATCGCATTCCCAGACCAAAGTTTATTGTTGGATATTCACAGTGCCTCAAAAATCTAGAGATCTTTCTTAGTTTTTAGTTTGATTGAAGTTTAGGATACTTTTCTAAAATTTTTGCTTTTAAATTTAATGATGGTGCAAAGCTTGGATTAATTTTTAAAGCAAGATTTAATTCTGCCAGTGCATCTTTGTAGCGCTCTTCTTGCAGGTAAAGATTGGCCAAGTTGTGATGACTTTCTGCAAATGTGTCGCTAATTAATATGGCCTTTTGATAATGCAAGCTGGCCGCTTTAAAATCACTGGCATCAGAATAGGCCATAGCAAGGTTATTGTGGGCCTTGGCCGAGTTGGGTTCATATTTTAAAATATGCTGATACAGGGTAAAAGGATTTTTCCATACGGCATTGTAGTAAGGAGTTATCAGTATGAAAATCGCAATGATGGCATAGAGAATTTTAGGAAATTTTTGTAAATAAAAAATGAGCGTCCATAAAAATAAAAAACCAGGCAGTATAAACCAGTGATCATAAAAGAGGGCATTAATTAAAACCACTAAATTTGAAGTGGGAAAACTGGCGACTAAAAACCACGCCAAGGCCGTTAACAGGTATGATGATTTATTTTTCTTTATCTCGTAAAAACTTAATGTAAGTAGAGAAACGAGCATGAAAAAACCGGTCAATACTAATAGCGAAGTGGCGCTGACATAAACCGACCACGATCTTTCATGGTGTAAATCATAGGGAAAAAACCACAAACCAAAGATTTTGGGGATGGTGGAAAAATAAGTATAGAGGCGATAAATAAAATTTTCAGTAAAGATATTGGCAGAAGTGTAAAAGTTCAAAGTGTTTTGAAAATTAAGCCAAGTTAATCTCGAAATAATGTAAAAAACTGATACCAGTGTCGTGGGAAGATATTTTTTTAACGCAATTTTTTCTTTTAGCATGAAGTTAAAAATGAAAAGATACAATGGGATAAATGCCATGCTCTCTTTACTCATCATGGCCAAAAGGGCAAAACCGGCGACTAGCAAAAAATGATTATTAAAGAGCAATAAACTTAAAAACAAAAAAAGATTGGCCAAAATATCGCCGCGGCCAGAGACAAAGGCCACCGCTTCACTTTGCAGTGGATGCAAACAAAAAATTAAGGCCCCGCACCACGCGATATTAGGCGGGAAATATTTTTTCAAGAGGTAAAAAAGTGCTAAGGCCATCGTCAAAAAATAAAGCAGATTGGATAAATGATGACCAAAGGGATTCAAACCCCAAATTTGTACGTCGATAAAATGAGTTAAAGATTGCAATGGGCGATAGAGATTACTGATAAAACCACTGCCGGCAATAATATTTTGCGTTAAAAGTTGTGGTAAAAACTTAGCGCTTTGTAGGTAGGTGTTTTTTTGTACAAAGTGTTCATCATCAAAAACGAATTGATTTAAAAGTGTATTACCGAAAACTAAAATGATGAGGGATAGAAGTGAAATTTCTTTTAAGTATTTTTTAATCATGAAAGATAAAAGGTGTCCGTTTGATTTCCTTTTAATGGCGCTCGCCATGAAAGATTTTTTCCAGCTGCGACACCAATTTCCAGCGCATCAATATCCATTTGCGCATTGCTGCCGGTGCGTCTTATCCGGGGATAAAAAAAGTCAAAAGTAATATCGAGATTTTTTTCTAAATGATTTAAAGCAACTAATGCCGGCCCATGGTTTTTAATGATTTCATCTTTGGCCTTATTACTTTTATTTTTTAGACCGCTGGCGACGCCAGTGTAAAAGGAATTTTTTGCCACTGCGCCTTTAAGTCCTGTTTTTTTGAATAAAAGTGGCAACTCACGTAGTAGGTAGTGCGCCATATATTCCGCCAGTTCTACATTAACTCTGTCGCCAATCAAATCTAAACCGGCCCCATCTGTGCTGCGATTTAAAACTACGCGCACGCCAAAAGTTTCTAAAATATGATAGATAGCAGTCAAAAGGGGAGAAGCACGCTTCATTAAAATTACTGAAAGAGCACAATATTCTTTGTCACTATCTGGCGCCACATTTTTTAAATTATAATCTAATAAAAGCTGATTGGCGCGCAGAGTGGCCTGCTCAGCTTCATGTACATTGTTACTAGATGAGAGTGCCAATAATTTTTTGATGCGTACTAAAATTTTTTCGCGTTCAGTTTCACCTTCAACTAAATTATTTTCTATTTCGACATCGGCAGTGGCGCTTGAGACAGATTCATCCCAACCATAACGCTGACAAATTTCTCTAAACTCTATTCCATGCGGTAGGATTTCTTTTTTATGTTCGATGAAGGCCATAAAATGGGCCATTTCGTGTCTTATGATATTTTTAATGACGGTTTCTTTGGCGTTAAAGATTAATCTTTTATTAAGACCAATACGATATTTATCTGCTTCAAAATAACCTAAGAGTTTGGGATTTTCAAAAACCACTAGAGAAAAAGGGATGCTGAAAGTTTGATAGGTAAAACGAGTTTTTGCGACTTCGAGATTCATTTCTTCTTTTAGGATGCACTTTAAAACATGGTTAGTTTTTTGTAAGAAAGCTGAAATGGTTTCGGAGTACAAAATCATTTCAGCATTATATTTTATCGATTAGATTGAGGCAATCATTCTCATACGGTCTTGAACTTTTTCCTTATAAACTCTTTTATACTTTTTAGTTCCTGAGTGGTAACGAGCAAACCACTGTGGATCTTTTTTCGAGTGACGCTTCTTGATGACACTCAAAATCTTAGTCATTTGAGTAATAGCGTAATCATCACAGTTAACCAATCTTTTGCGGTCAATACTACCTAATTTTAATCTGATAAACTCTTTTTCCCACACTTTTACGTTAATTTGCGCAACTGAAATATCACCTGAACTTGAGACAACTTCCGAGCGAAAACTACTTTCAGTGGCGATGATCGCTAACATAATTTTAGCGTCAATTCCGTATTTTTTAGAGCTGTTAAAAATAGCGCGTGATATATTCATTTTTTTACTTTCTTTAATTGTGGGCGCTAAGGTCTTAACCATTTTTGCAATTTGTGCGATCTTGCGTGAGTTCGATAATTCCGTAGAACTCATTTTCGCATTCTTAGCTTTAGAACCGGCCAATACCGGTAACACTAGTAAGGTTGCGATGATCAATGTTTTTAATGTCTTCATATTCATATCCCCCATAAACCCCTATAATCGTTCACTCATGTATATATAATGCAGGGCGCATGCCAGAATTGAGTGATGAACTGATCGAGATTAGGTGGTCATTTTCGAGTAAAGTGTCGCCTGCGTAACTTTTGCCCAAAATTTGCACAAAAATTAAAAATTGTGCAATAAATACATGGGGTTATTGAATATTGGATAGTTAGGCCTATGATGGGTTATGCAAAATTTAATTAAAGTCTTGTTATTACAAGCAATGCCACTTTTCACCCTATTAACCAATAGCTTATATGGGCACGATCTCTATGAATTCTTAGAGCCGACTGAAGTTCGCGGCAAGCTGCAAAAAGAGATTGCTAGTTTGGATTTGAAGACCAAGGTTAAATTATTCGATTTATCAGTGATTGATGGCATTACACTTTCAGCAAGTTATCAGTACGAATCCAATCCATCATATTTCAAAGGCTTCTATTCTCGCGTAGATAAGTGGAATTTCAGCACTAGTGTTTCTCCGTTAGATCTGGTGGGAGCGGAGCAAGTGCCGTTTGGATTAAACGTGAGTCAAGGGGCGGAGCTAGTTTTTGTGCGCCATTTTCAAGAACAGTGGGATTCAGTTAAGGCCTTACCCAAAACGCCGCTAGATATTCCTTTGACTGCAGAACGTTTAGAAAAATTAGATCCAGGAACTTTTGTTTCTATTCCTACTTCTTTGAATTTATCCATTAGTGCTAGTGCTAATTATAGTCAGGGCGTGTTTAATGCCAGCGGGAGTGTTTATTATTTAATTAGCGGTGAATTTACATTGCAAGTTTTTCGTATGCAAGATCAAAGAGCGCGCATCAGGTTAATTGCCAGAAAGGCCAAGACTCGCGGTGTGGATGGATCGCTAAGTGCTGGACCTAGTTTAGAAGTTTTCCAAATGTCGATTTTAAATAAACAAATTAATCGTTTTATTAAAACTGATTTAGTATCGGCAGGATTTTCTAAAACTTCTGGTGATCTTTTTGTGATTGAATATCAATTAGATTTTAAGCACCAGGAAGTGCGTGAAGCTTACGATAGAATTTTAAAGACCACTTTTAAATTTAAAAACTTTCAAATCTTAAACCCTTTTACTTCAACTCGTCGTGCTCAAGATATCTTAATTTCAGATTTGTCGGTGATGGATGAAATGGCCAAGGCCGATTTAGAGAAACCAATCGAAGAAAGACGTGTTGATCGCGTTTTTAAGGCCCAAAATAAATACACTCGCTCTGAAGGTCATTTAAAATTAGGTTTAAATCGTTTAGCAAAAATTAATTCTGAAACAAGTTTTACCGATAATTTTATTAGTTATTTTGATCGCGAAGATCGCCCCGAATATTATTTATTTTATAATACTGAAGATTCTCATGAAGAGAGCTTTCTCTTTTCTTTGTTCAAAGAAAAATCGTTCACCAACTTTTATATGTTAACTCGCGCTAATGAAAATGGTCAGCCGCAAGGAAATTTCTTTTCTGATGTGGGAAGAACTTATGAGTATACTGATAAAGCTTTTCATGGTGATGAACAAAAACATGTGAAAGCAACTCTAGAGCGTCTTTTGCCTAAAACTGTTTTTGATGAAATTAAATGGCAAAGTTTAATATTAGGTCAAGCGCAATATAATAGTCGCGTTTTTTATGAAATTTTATTTCACAAAGATGTGCTGAAAGATTGGCAGGAAATTTCTAAAGCAGAATATAATGAAATGATCGTTCGTTTTATTGTGGAAAAGAAATTAAATGTGAGGTCCCTGGTTGGTCTGCGTCCCGATCCCCATTTAGAAGAATTTAGAAGGTTACAATTAAAAATGATCAACGATTTATTTACCGCTTTTTCTAAAGACAGCGTGGCCAGTAATCAAGATCGTATGTACGCTTTTAAACGTTTAACTAAAAATGAATTGTTTCAAAAAATTGGAACAGGAGTTTTAATTAGTTTGTTACCGACGGATAAACTTAGATCGAAACTTTTTTTCAAACTCAATTGGACTTCTGATCAGGTAGTGGGACAAAATTTTGTTTTTGGACAGAATCCAAGCTCAGAGCTTTATACACTGCTACAACAGATTCAGTCGATACTTAATGGACGCAATTTTGATTTACGTTTAGTGGGATATGAGATTGGTGGTAATCCTGAAATTAAGCTTTAAGCACTTCTGTCAGCTCGCCGCTTTCAGCTAATTCCATGATGATATCGCAACCGCCCACCAGTTTACCTTTAACGTAGAGTTGTGGGTAAGTTGGCCAGTTAGAATATTCTTTTACCCCTTGGCGAATTTCACTATCAGATAAGATATCAAAAGTTTTAAACTCAGTACCTTGGTGATTGAGTACTTCCACCACGCGAGCGGAAAAACCACACATCGGAGCATCGGCACTGCCTTTCATAAACAGTATAACATTGCTAGAATTAAGTAGAGTCTTAATGCGATCATTTAGAGGAGCTTCTGGATTAGCGACAGTCGCTGCTTCATTTTTTGCCGAGTTTTTTCCTAAAATATTAAATAGTCCCATTTTATTTCTCCTTAAACTTTTTCCATGTCATGGTTTTTAATTTCACCGCATGAATTTCTTGTTTTAATTTTTCTTTTAAAATATCCATCACTAAGCGATGTTGCTCCAGTAGCATTTTGCCTTCAAAAGCGTCGCTAATAATTTCCATCTCTAAATGATCGCGCGTGCCGGTCATGTCAGTAATAGTAACCTTCGCGTCGGGTAAATGTTCTTTAATAAATGTTTGTAAATTTTCAAAACTCATAGTTATTTTATAAAGAAACTTGTGATGAAAGTCAAAATGCGCAAAGTCAGAGTGCTCATTCCTAAAAATCTATGGCGCGGACGAATGGAGTTGTCAAACTGAAGTAGTCTTCTGCCGGTGTAGAACATGGCAAAGTAAAGCAGCACACAAGTTACCGCTAGAGTCACGTGAAGGTTAAGAATCCATTTGTTTTGAGTGACTTGTACCGCTTTACCGATGGCGCCACGACTAAGTTCAATTTGCAGCACCAGCAGGATATCCCAGACAATTGCGGAGGTCATGATACGCACATGACGTATACGTTCTCTTTTGAAATAAACTCCTACAAAAAGTAAAAGCAAAATGAGAGCAGATTGTATTTGAAAGAGTAGCGCTGTATTCATATGATGGCCCTTACTTTAGTTCATGGAAATTAAAAATGCAATTAGGAAATTGGGCGGTCATTGATTTAGAAACCACCGGGGTAAATCCTGCTAACGACGCCATTATTGATGTCGGATATTTGCAATTTGAAAACGCCAAGTTAGTCAAAAAATTTAATTCCTTAGTGCACTGGGAACATAAGCTGCCGCCTTTTATTAAAAAACTCACTGGCATTTCCCAAGAGATGGTTGATCAGGCACCAAAATGGCACAAAGTTTTGCCCGATGTTTTAGAATTATCTAATCATGATCTAATTGCTCATAACTCTGACTTTGAGGAATCTTTTCTGGCGGAACATTTAGGTAAGAACGTCAGATATCAAGACAGTTTACTTTTTTTGGGTTTGCTATTTCCTTATGTTGGTCAATATAAATTAGAATCTTTTATTGTGCATTGGCAATTGGCCCCTAATGAAGTTCACCGCGGCTTTGAGGATTCATTGCATTTATTACAAGTGATGTTGGTGGCGACACTTTTAACTCGGCAAGATTCTTCTTTAGCAGCGGAATTTGCTTTAGTTTGTAAACGCTATCGCCTAGATGGTTGGTGGTATTTTCGCTTTTGGTCGCAGCCTTTGGAAGACGTGCGCGCCATCGCAGAAGCACTAGAGTTTGATCTTGATAAGTCAGTTATTTTGGCCAAAGAATATCTTAAAAAGTTTTGGGTGAGTGAAGAGACACTTAACAAATCGGCCGAAGTAAAAGTTTGGGACGCCAATTTTTCTGGCGAAAATATTAAAAACATTTTAAGTGATACCGAAAATATTAAAAAGATTTGGCCTAATTATATTTTTCGTCAAGGCCAGTTGGATTTAAGTTTGCGGGTTGGTCAGTCTTTAAAAAATAATATTCACTCCTTGGTGCAGGCCCCGACGGGAACTGGTAAAACCATGGGCTACTTATTGCCGGCGGCGCTTTTTGCACTAGAAAATAGGGGGCCCGTTTTAATTGCCACTGGAACTAAAGCTTTGCAAGCGCAGGCGATGCAAAAAGATGTGCCAAAATTGTGGGAGCTATTAGGCCAGATGGGTGTGGCGCCATCGGCCTTAAAAGTAGTGCAACTAATTGGCTCGCAAAATCATTTTTGTGAATTATTATTTTCGCAAAGCACGCAAGAGATGGCGGCGCCTAATTTATTAAATCCGCGGGATGATTTTAGTGATAATTTTAGTTACGCACTATTTGAAATGATTTTTTGGTATAACCAAACGCTGGGACAAAATACCAAAGTTTTGCGCACTAATTTTCCGCAAGTGTTATTAAAGAAAATAACAAAATTAAAAGAATTAGAAAATGATTTAAAAGTTGATTTTCGCGCTTGTATTGGCAGTCGTTGTCCGCTGGTTAAAAATTGTACTTATATGACGGGGCTGCGGGAAGCGCGGGAAGCGCAACTTATTATCGGCAATCATGCCTTGATGTTTCAGTGGCCAGGTAGGGAAGGCAGACCGCAATCGATTATCGTCGACGAGGCCCATCGCTTAGAACACGAGGCCACGAGTGCTTTTACTATTGAAGTCAATCAAAGTGAGCTGTTGCAATTAACCAAGGCCATGAGTCAGCTACAGGGAATTGGCGCACTGTTTTATTTATTGGCGCAAAGTGAAGAAGAAAAAGGCGATTCAACTGATACTATTAATCATATTCGCGGCGAAACGTTAAAGACCGCTTCTGATTTAAAAGAATATTTTGATGTCTTAATTTCACGCATTGAAATTTTAATGAAAAATCGTCCGCGCTATCAATCTATTTATTGGAATGAAGTGCCGTGGTGGAAAGGTGATCAAGCGCCGGGCGAGATTGAAAAATCTATTTACAAGCATTTTGAATTTACCTACATGGCCCTACTGCAATATTATGAATTACTGCTGCCTTATAGCGTGAAATTTGAGCCCGCTAATTTATCTGATGATCAAATGATGATGGCCTATGGACGTTTTGAATCTTTTTTCTCGCAAATTTCCGACATGGTAGATAATTTAAAAATTTGTTTAACTGCGCCGGATGATTATTCCATGGTGCTGCGTTTTCATGAAAAAGAAGGATTCTCTCTTGAGGCCGGACCCATTAACGTGGGAAAAATTGTTCATGAAAAATTACTCAGCACTTCTGCTGCTGTCGTCATGACTTCGGCGACCCTCGCTAATATGCAGGGAACCATTGGCGTGCAAGGGATGGAGTGGGCGACCGGACATTTGTATTTGCCACCAGAAAAACGTTTTAAAAAGCCACTTTTTATTGCGCCTCTTTATGATTATGGTAACCGCGCGAAAGTTTTTTTATGCGATGATGTGCCTTTTCATCAAGACAAAGAATATGTTCCCACCATTATGAAAAAATTAATTCCCATGGTGGAAGCGTTAGAAGGAAAATCACTCTTTTTATTTTCTTCGCGCGAGCGTTTTGAAAAGGCGCGAGAAATGTTATTAGATAAATTAGAAGGAATCATTCCGGTTTTTGTACAAGGAATGGGAATTTCTGTAGTGGAAGAATTTAAACGCACCGGCTCTGGCGTTTTAATTGGCATGGAGTTATTTGGTGAAGGAATTGATATTCCAGGCGATGCTTTGCAATTTGTTTTTATTGATAAAATTCCTGATTTAAGAATGGAAAAAGTGGTGACTGATCGCCGCGAGTTTTTTGATCGCTCTTTTGGCAATGAATTTTCTGAATATTATATGGCGGCCAGAGCGAGATCGTTGCAACAGAAACTGGGCCGACTGCTGCGCACTGAAACAGATTTTGGAGGAGCGATGATTGCTGATCCCCGTATAAAAAGTTGGAAGGGTAAGACTTCTGAAAAGTGGAACGAATTAATGTTGCCGTATAAAATTGAGCGCACTGGAATTACAGAAGCTTGCCAGCAGATTGTAGAATTTATTAAAAAAGGTTAGTTCTTATCGCCCAAATCATTTAAATATTTTACTTTAATTTTGGTGCCGTCTTTGTTTTCTACCACGTAAGGAATGGCCAAATGTTTACTCATAAAAAGTAATAAATAATTTGGTGTCGCGGCTTCTTTTTTGGTTTTCATTAACTGACTCATTTCTTCTTGATCATAAAAACGATAGCGAGTGGCATCGACTTCTTGCCCATCAATGGTGATTTTTTCGCTAGTCAGTCCTACTTTTTCAATCACGATAGAAGTGCTTTCAATTTCTTTACTAAATTCCCAAGTATTGTGGCTGACAAAGATGGTGTAAAAAGTTTTATTAGAGGCGTCCATTTTTTTTTGTGGAATAAACATTAAAGATCCGCCAGTGACTGGTGCCGCGATAAAAAATTTAGGCGGAGTAGTCAAATCGCGCTCCACCACATCATCGCCTGAGCGCAAAAAATATTTCATATTATTTGATTTGATAGTAAATTCTTCGGTCGCAGTTTTGGTTCCAAGTGTACGCTGAATTAGGACGTGACTAGGGTTAAAATCTTTGTTCATGGTATAGGTGCAATTAATTTTTAGTAATTCACCGGTTTGTGCACGAGAGAGAAGTTCGCTGACAAAAGTTAGGGACATGTCTTTTTCGTCTTTAAAAACTTCAAAAGATTCTTCACCAAAAAGATAATTACCGCGAAAATAATTAAAGGCCCCTCGAAAGATTTTTTTTCCTGTACTCATAGTTATATCTTAATGCAAAATAGATTGATTATGAAAAAAAAGATTAAGCAGTCAAAAGCTTCTAAGGGCCATAAAGGTTTTAGTGAAGATTATTGGCAGCATTGTTATAGCGAACCACAAACCATGGATTGCATTGGCAACTCCTACGCGCATACCCACTATCTAAAAAACCTTTTTGATATGGAGTTTATCGAGATCAAAAGCGTCATCGATTTAGGTATGGGGCTGGGACTTTTTTTTGAAGAAATTTTAAAAACTTTTGCCCCCAAAACCGCCGTCGGCATAGAACCTTCGGACTATCCCTATAAACAATTCACTAAACGATTCAAACTGCCCGAGAGTATGAGCACTAGGAGCTTGGTTAGTGCGCAGCAGATTGATTTATCCGCATGGATTAAAAAAAACAAAACTGATAAGACCACGTTTGATTTAGGTATTTGCACTTCTGTTTTTCAATATCTAACTGATGCTGAAATTGATTTTGTGCTGCCTATCTTGAAACAAAAGGTGAAGTATCTCTACTTTACTGTGCCGACGGATAAAGAACTCAAGCGGGGAATCATTGAAAACAAATTTCGTGACCCATGGGCCAAGGGCCGCAGTCGCAAATGGTATTATGAGAAGCTATCCAAGCACTTTACTTTTGTCAGTTCGCGCCTCCTGGAGAGTAAATATTATTTTGATGAAAGCGACACTTTTTTTACCAACCTGCTTTATCGTTTCTAATTGATTTAACTCATTGAAAATAGTAAATTCTTGATAACAGATGTCAGTTATTTTATCGATGAGGTAATATTCGCTTTTGCCCTATGAAGAGCATTCATTTGATAAAATAAAATAAATATTTTTCAATTTTACAGAGAGCAAATTTATGGCAAAGCTTAATCTACCCAATTACATAACTTCTGCCGACAACACTTACGTCGACTCCCTCTATCAAGATTTTTTAAAAGATCCAACTAGCGTAGAAGAGTCGTGGCGAAAATTTTTCGAAGGTTTTGAATTTGGTTTAAGTTCTGGCGCAGGAAAATCTGGTGATGCTGCAATGTCAGGTGAGCGCTGGCAAAAAGAATTGAGCGTTTTTCGTATGATTCAAAGTTTTCGCACACGCGGGCATTTATTGGCCAACACCAACCCAGTTCGCGCTCGCATAGATCGGGCCCCCCATTTGACTCTCGAAGATTATCAATTAACCAATGATGATTTACAGAAAACTTTTTCTATGGGTAGTGCTTTAGGCTTAGGTGAAGCGACACTTTCAGAAATTTTAGATCATTTAAAAAAATTATATTGTTCAACTATTGGCCTAGAATTCATGCATTGTGATAATACTGAAATTAGAAAATGGGTGAGAGAAAGATATGAGACCACGGCAAAAAATATTAACTTTCCCGCCGACAAGAAAAAAAGAATTTTGCAGAAATTAAACGAGGCCACAGCGTTTGAACAATTTCTTCAAGCAAAATTTGTGGGACAAAAAAGATTTTCCCTGGAAGGCGGCGAGAGTGCCATTCCGGCGCTTGATACTATTATAAATAAAGGTTCTGAGCTCGGAGTAAAAGAATTTGTGATTGGTATGGCCCACCGCGGACGCTTAAATGTTTTGGCCAACATTGTAGGAAAAACTTACGAGTATATTTTTAATGAATTTGAGGGCAGTCATGAACATGTGCCAGGATCAGGGGATGTAAAATATCATATGGGCTACACTTCAGAGGTCATGACAACAAGTGGTCAGAGTGCTTATGTAAAATTGCTCGCCAACCCTTCACACTTAGAAACAGTGGGGCCGGTGGCGCTCGGATTTACTCGTGCTATTTCTGATGTCATTTATGCGCAAGATTATTCTAAAGCAATTCCCATTATTATTCATGGGGACGCAGCGGTAGCAGGACAAGGTGTGGTTTACGAATTATTACAGATGTCAAAATTAAAAGGCCATAACGTGGGCGGCGCGATTCATTTAGTGATTAACAATCAAATTGGCTTCACCACAGATTTTAGCGACGGTAGATCTTCCGCCTATTCAACTAGTATTGGCCGCATGCTCGATATGCCAATTTTGCACGTCAATGGTGACGACGTCGAAGCGGTGGTTTTTGCCATGGAATTTGCAGTTACTTATCGCCAAAAATTTAATCGCGATATTTTCATTGATATGGTTTGCTACAGAAAATATGGCCACAACGAAGGGGATGAACCTCGTTATACTCAACCACATCTTTATGGATTAATTTCTAAACATAAAAATCCGCGGGAAATTTATGTGGAAAAATTATTATCCTCCAACGCCATTAATGCTGAGCTGGCCAATTCCATGCAAGATGAATTTAAAAAATTATTAGATGATCGTTTTAATAATGTGAAACAAAAAACTATTCCCGCTCGTCGTCAGGGCCCACACCAATTGTGGAGTGACTTGCGCGCTTCGACACCCGCTGATTTTGTGGAGTCACCAAAAACTGGTGTAAAAAAAGAAACGCTAGAAAAAATTATCAAAACCATCTCTTCGGTGCCAGGTGATTTTAAAGTAATTAAAAAAGCGGAAAAAGTTTTAAACGATAGACGTCTCGCTTTTGATAACAACGCGCTTGATTGGGCGACGGCGGAACTTTTAGCTTACGGGTCAATACTTCTTGATGGAAATAATATTCGTTTCACTGGACAAGATGTGGTGCGCGGAACTTTTTCTCATCGTCACGCTAAGGTCTTTGATGAAGTTACTAATGATTCTTATTCGCCGTTAGATAAATTGGGTGGGCCGCAAGGAAAATTTTATATTTATAATTCACTCTTATCGGAATATGCCGTTTTAGGTTATGAATATGGTTATTCCTTTGGAACACCAAGGTCTTTAACTATTTGGGAAGCGCAGTTTGGCGACTTTTCTAATGGCGCGCAAATTGTCATTGATCAATATATTTCGGCCTGTGAAACCAAATGGAATCGTATGTCGGGATTAGTGATGCTACTTCCTCACGGTCATGAAGGCCAAGGACCAGAGCACTCGAGCGCTAGACCTGAACGTTTTTTACAATTATGTGCGGAAGATAATATGGCGGTGATTAATGCTTCCACGCCGGCCAATATGTTTCACGCGTTTCGCCGGCAGTTGGCGTGGGAATTTAGAAAACCATTAGTAGTTTTTACGCCGAAGTCATTGCTGCGTGATCCACGTTGTGTTTCTAAGATTGAAGAAGTGGTGTCTAGTAAATTTCAGGAAGTGTATGAAGATCATTATGTCGACGTAAAAAAAGTGACACGCGTAGTTTTTTGTACGGGCAAAGTTTATTACGATTTATTAGAGCGTCAGCAAAAAGAAAATCGTAACGATGTGGCGATTATTCGTTTAGAGCAATTGTATCCATTGCCGACTAAAAAAATTCAAGATGTCATGAATAAATATAAAAAAGCAGAATTTTGCTGGGTGCAAGAAGAACCAAAAAACCAAGGTTATTGGAATTTCTTATTGCGCTACAGAGAAGTGTTCGAGAGCTTTTGCTTTATTGGCAGAAAAGCAGCAGCCGCACCAGCAACAGGTTTTGCAGCGGTTCATAAAGAAGAACAATTAAGTATTGTGAACGCAGTATTTGCGCAGACTTTAAATAAAAATTTACATTCAGAGGTATAGATATGGCGTTAATAGATGTGAAAATTCCGGGAGTAGGAGAGTCGATCACTGAGGTGACACTCGCTCGTTGGAGTAAAAAAGATGGTGAAGCAGTTCGCGATGGAGAAATCTTGTGCGAAATCGAATCGGATAAAGCGACATTAGAGGTGCCCAGTCCTGGCGCCGGTGTTTTAAAAATTATTGGAAAGGAAGGCGAGACTTATAAAATTGGATTTGTGATGGGAAGTGTTGATACCGCGGGAGTGGCCACTGCCAATGCTGCACCGATAGCTCAGACTACAGCTCCTACAAAAGTCGATGCAGCGCCAACTGCTGCGGCCATTAAAAATATTCCAAGCCCAGCCGCCACAAAAATTTTAGCAGAAAAAAATATTTCACCAGATAATGTTGCTGGTTCAGGAAAAGATGGACGCATTACTAAAGGCGACGCTTTGGGTGCTTCTGCCACTTCGGCGCCGAAGTTAGAATCGGTCCAAGCAGTAATGAGTGGATCGCGAGATATGAAACGCGAAAAAATGTCGCGCTTACGTAAGACTATTGCCAATCGTTTAGTGGAAGCAAGAAATACTACGGCCATGTTAACCACATTTAATGAAGTTGATATGTGGTCGGTGATGCAATTGCGATCAAAATATAAAGATTCATTTAAAGAAAAACACGGCGTGGGATTAGGCTTTATGTCTTTTTTTACGAAGGCCTGCACTGTTGCCTTAAAAGATTTCCCAACGGTGGGCGGTATGATTGATGGCGACGATATGATTACTTATAATTATGCTGATGTTGGCGTGGCGGTTTCAACTCCCAAAGGTTTAGTGGTTCCAGTTATTCGCTCGGCAGAGAGCATGAGTTTAGCGCAAATTGAAAAATCTATTTTAAGTGTGGCAACTAAAGCGCGCGATGGAAAATTATCGCTAGAAGAAATGCAAGGCGGAAATTTCACTATCACTAATGGCGGAGTTTTCGGATCAATGTTATCAACTCCCATAATCAATATTCCGCAGTCGGCGATTTTAGGCATGCACAATATAGTCGAGCGTCCAGTGGCGATCAACGGCCAAGTGGTGATTCGTCCTATTATGTATGTGGCCTTATCTTATGATCACAGAATTATTGATGGCCGCGAGTCAGTGAGTTTTTTAAAGAAAGTAAAAGAATTAATTGAGGATCCGGCAAGATTGCTACTTGATGTGTAGGTTTATTTTATGAAAAGAACTATTGTTGTAGTTGTTAAAAGATCAGAGAGTGGAAGTTTTTTTCCACAATTTATCCCACAGGCAAAGATATTCGTAACAAGCATAAAA
>Ga0163144_10015636_pt1 | contig 15633 bp, 13 predicted proteins | sample OliLak19BULKMAT1_FD_123175 | JGI IMG/M metagenome (GOLD analysis project Ga0163144, IMG submission 123175) | Freshwater microbial mat bacterial communities from Lake Vanda, McMurdo Dry Valleys, Antarctica - Oligotrophic Lake LV.19.BULKMAT1 | ecosystem: Environmental > Aquatic > Freshwater >...
CGGCGATCCTCGCGATCGACGGCAGCGACCTCACCGCGATCGACGACCTCATGCGCCTGCGCGAGGCGGAAGGGCGCTGGAGCGACATCGTCGCGCTGCTCGAGCGTCGCGTCGACGCGGAGCCGGATCCGGAGATCCGCATCCGCTCGCGCCATCGCATCGGCGATATACAGCGCGAACAGCTCGGCAACCTCGACGCCGCCATCCTCGCGTACCGCGCGGTGCTCGACGAGCAGCCGAGCGACACCGACGCGATGTCCGCGCTCGAGGCCATCTACGACAGTCGCTCGGCGTGGGAAGACCTGCGCGAGATCCTCGAGCGTCGCCTCGACGCGGCGGAGACCCCGGCGCAGCGCGTCGCGGCGCGCGTGCGCCTCGCGCGGCTGATGGAACGTAGCTTCGGCAAGCGCGCCGAGGCGATCACTCAGCTGCAGGAGATCCTCGATGAGGACCCGCAGAACGGTGAGGCGCTCGACGAACTCGAGCGCTTGTTCGCAGCGGACGGACGCTTCGCCGATGTCGTAGAGCTGATCGAGCGCCGCATCGGCGACGCGGCGTCGGCGGGCGACACCACGGCAGAGGTCAGCGCGCTCGGCCGACTCGCCGAGGTGCACGAGAAGAACCTCGGCGAGCCTGCCAAGGCGGTCGACGTCTACGAGCGCATCCTCGAGCGTCGCCCCGACGACGCGCGCGCGCTGGCCTCTCTGGTGCGGCTGCACGAGGCCGCGCAGGATCATCCGCGCACCGCTGATGCGCTCGAGCGCCTGCTGGTCCTGCGCTCCGGCATCGACACGGTGGAGAGCGCACACCGACTCGCCGAGATCGCGGAGACGCACCTCGGCGATCCGGAGCGCGCCGAGGGCGCTCTGCTGCGCGCGCTCGAGGCCGCGAACGAGAGCGATACGCGCGCGCGTCTCAAGGCGTTCTACGAGAAGCATGGCCGCTTCGATCGCCTCGCCGAGCTGCTCGCGCACGAGCTCGACGCGGTGAGCGAGCCGGCAGCGCGCGGTGCGCTGCTCAAGCGCATCGCCTCGATCTACGAGACGAAGCTCGGCGACGCGGGACGTGCGGCGTCCTATTTCGAGCAGGCCGCGCAGCTGACGCCAGACGATCGCACCGTGCTGCTTCCGCTCTGCGATCTCTACATCGCCGCTGGACGCGCGCGTGATGCGGTGCCAGTGCTCGAGAAGATCATCGCGTCGTTCGGCGGTAAGCGCGTGAAGGAAGTCGCGCAGTATCACCACCGCTTGGGCCTCGCGCTCGAGGGGCTCGGCGATCAGGCCGGCGCGCTCACGGCGCTCGACGCAGCGTTCAAGGTCGACCTCACCAGCATCGCGATCCTGCGCGATCTCGGCCGGCTCACCCACAGCACGGGCGACTTCGAGCGCGCGCAGAAGACGTTCCGCGCGCTGCTGCTGCAGAAGCTCGACGCGAACTCAGGCATCACCAAGAGCGAGGTCTATTTCTTCCTCGGCGACATCTCGGCGAAGCAGGGCGACAAGCCGAAGGCGATCAGCATGCTCGAGCGTGCGGTCGCCGAGGACAAGTCGAACCAAAACGCGGCAGCGCTGCTCGCGTCGCTGAAGAGCTGAGCCGGCCTCGCCGTCGTTTTGACGATCGTCTCCATCGACGGCGCGACACCGATCGCCGCGGATGAAACCGCGGCGCGGCTCAGCGTGCTCGATCGCGGGCTGCTGCACGGCGATGGCGCGTTCGAGGTGCTGCGCACCTACGGCGGCGCGCCGTTTCGTTTGCGCGACCACCTGTCCCGGCTGGCGCGCAGCTGCGCTGCAGCGCGCATCATGCTGCCGCTGTCGCTCGACGCGCTCGAGGCGGAGGTGCGCGACACGCTCGCGAGTGCGATCTCCGCGGGCACACCCACCGCGCGCGCAGTCGTTCAGCCCAGCGCCGGCACGCGCGAGCTATCGAGCGCGAGCGACGAGCGACATCTGCGCATCGTCGTGACGCGCGGCGCGGGCGGCGGCGGTCTGCGTATCCGCGGCGATGAGCATGCGCGGCGAATCGTCGTCGTCTCGCCGCTCGTGTTGCCAAGCGTTGAGGACTACGCGCGCGGCGTGCGCGTAGCGCTCGTGTCTGCAGGTCAGGTAGGAGACGCCGCAGGTCTCGGAGGCACGAAGACGCTCGGCTATCTGCGCCAGATATGCGCGCTCGAGGCGGCACGCGATCGCGGCGCCGACGATGCGCTCCTGGTCACGCCGAGCGGCGAAGTGCTCGAGGGCGCGACCAGCTGCGTGGTCGTCGCGCGTGGGGGGGTGCTGCGCAGCCCCCCAGAAAGCGCCGGTATTCTGCGCAGTATCACTTGGGATACCACGAGCCGTATCGCTCGTGATAATGGGCTGCGCGTCGAGCCGCGGATGCTCTCGCCGCGCGATGTCTACGATGCCGACGAGGTGATGCTGCTGAGCTCCGTGCGTGGCGTGATGTCGGTCGTCGCCGCCGATGGCGTCGCGATCGGCGCGGGCTTCCCGGGGCCGGTGGTGACGATGCTGCGGTCCGCGGTCCATGCCCACGCGATGGCCGTTGCGCATGGCGAGCGTCTAGGCTAGACCGCGCCTCCCAAGGGAGACGCCGATGGTTTCGAATACCAAGATGACCTGGAACCGCCGCGAGGCGAAGACGACCAAGCTCGGACGCGATAACAAGAAGGCGCGCGCCAAGGCCGGCACGCCAAAGTTCCCGATTCACGTCGAGAAGACCGCCGCCACGAAGTGAGCGGCGTTTAGTCGGAGCGCGCCGGAGCGCGGGCCAAGCGGCCCGGCGTTTCGCCGCTTCGAAGGGCAGGTCGTCGAGCGGAGTGCTCGGCGGCAGAGACTCTCGCAGCATCGCGCGCGCCCACGCTGGCCACTACGGCCTCGCGTGGGCGCAGTGCTTCCGTCAGGGGCCGACCGGCCATCCCCGCGGTCTGCGGCAGGCCGAGCGCGGCGAGCACGGTCGCGGCGGTGTCCATCGTCGTGACATCGCGCTCGATGCGCACCGCGCGTGTCGCGGCGCCGCCCCACGCGAACCACGGGATGTGTCGATCGACGTCGAGCGCGGAGCCGTGGCTGCGGCCGTGCCCTCCGTGATCGGCGGTGACGATGAGCAGCACGCGCTCGGTGCCGTTCGCGCGCGCGCGAAGTGCGCTGACCACCGTCGCGAGGCAGCGATCCGTAGCGATGACTGCGGCGCGATACGTCGGCGACATCCAGCCGCGTCGATGCCCAGCGCCGTCGGGATCGGCGAAGTGCAACATCGCGACGCCGCTCGCGGTGTCACGCAGCCACGGCGTTGCACGCTCTGCGACGGCGCTGCACGAGCGTCCGTTCACGGTGAACGCGATGTCGGAGTCTTCTTCGCCGACCAGATGGCGCAGCTTGTTCTTGCCGACGAACATCGCCGCCGCCATGCCTGCGCGCGTGGCGACGCGCAAAACCGTGGGGAAGCGGATGCGCCCGCGCTGTGGGCGCCAAGCGTTCCACGTGAGTCCGTGCACGTCGGCGTCGACGCCCGAGAGCATCGCGGCATGCGACGCGAGCGTCGTCGAGCGACGGATGGTGAACGCGTTCTCAGCGCGCACGCCTGCGCGACGCAGCATCGAGAAGGTGCGGTGAGAGGGCAGAACCGCGTCCGCGCGCAAGCCGTCGATGCTGACGATGACGACGAGATCCGCTGCGCGATCAGGCGACGAGGTGATCGTCAGCCCGGCGAGCGGATCGAACGGCGGCGGCAGCGGCGCATCGACGATCTCGACGCCCGCAGTCGTCGCGGCGCTCGTCGGCTCGGTGAGGTCATGCGCAGCGCTCGCGGCGTGTTCGTGATCGGCGCCGACAGTGATCTCGAGTTCGGCGCCTACGCCGTCTTCCTCGTGCGCGTCCGCGTCGTCGCCGCTCTGCGCCGCGGCGCCGCGCGGTAGCAGCAGCGCGGCAGCGACGAGCAGACAGCTGGTGAGGCGGCGGGGCACTGCCATTGACCCTGCGGTACGGGCACCGCTGTCGTCAAGGAAGCGGCGCGATCACGCGAGGTGCTCTCGATGTCCCCACGCGCGCGCTTCGTCTGCGCGCGGATGTCCGCGCGAGTGCGCTTTAGTGGACCGTATGATCGCGCCCCGCGTGGCGGACCGTCGGTACTTCTGCCTCGCGCTCGTCCGCGAAGAGCGCCTGCGCTTGCGTCGCGGCGACGGCATCCGACCAGCGCTGGGCTTCGAGCGCGCGTCGCTCGGCGTCACGCAGAGCGGCGACGCGCGTCGCCTCCTCTTCGATCGCCCAGCGCGCGATCGTGCGGTGGTGCTTTCTGCGGCGACGCACCCACGCAGCGACGGAGAGCACCATCGCCAGCGCCCAAACGCCGCTGCCAGTCGCGAAGAGCGGTAGCGCGGTGAAGCGCTGCGAGACGTCCGCGCGCCACTCGCGCTCGAGGTCGCTCGGCGTCATGTAATACGTCTCGAACAGCGCCGCTCCGAACGTCTGGCCCGCGCGAAGCTCTGCGATCAAACGCTGGAATTTTTCCCGTCGCCGCTCGTCGCTGCGCAGATACGCGATCAACGACGCGCTCTGCGCATACGCGAGGCTGACTTCGTGAGGGCGCGACGGGAAGCTATCGGACACGCGCGAGAGCGGGATGAGCGAGCCGCCGACCACGGCCTCCCACAGCGTTTGCACCCGCGCGATCGAGTGCTCGCCGGACTGCTGAATCGCGAGTCCCTCGACGAACCAGCGTGGCAGACGCGCAGACGGAGCCGCGCGATGAAGCGCGAGATGGCTCAGCTCGTGCGCGAGCACTTTCTCCATCGCCGGTCGCTCCCACGTCTCCGGCGCCGTGAACGAGATCATCACCAGCGCGGCGCCCGGGTACGTCACGCCGGTCGCATAAGCCGGTGGTGGCGCGCCGATCGGCCCGAGCGCGCGCATCTCCTCCGGGCTCGTCGCGAGGCGGATCTCGGCGGCAGCGGGGACGTCGCCGCCGAGCTCAGCGACGATGCGCGGCCACGCTTCGTCGTACGTCGCCTGGAGTGCGTGCGCTTCGTCGGTGGCGCGGGCCGGGAACGACCAGACGACATCGCCGCGCCGCTCGACGCGGAACGTGTCGGGCACGCGCGGCAGCGTGAGTCCGCGCGTCGTGACGACATCGGGCGCGGACTCGGCCGGCGCCTGCGCGCGCGCGCTCGCCGTGAGTATCGACAGCAAGACGACCATCGCCGCGAACAGCAGCGCGATCCTCTGGCCAGCGCGTATCGACATCGTGCTCACGGACCCGGAGAAAAGCGTAGCACCGGTGTCTGCACGGGTTCATTGCCGCTGCTCGCGTCGATCACCAGGTACGTGACGAAGCCAGCGAGCAGCGCGCCCGCCACGAAGTAGGGCCAGCTCTTCTCGAGGAAAGTCTTCTCTTCCTCTGGCGCATCCGCCGCGGTCGCCGCGCTCGGCGCAGTGCGTCGCACGCGACGTGCGTTAGCTGCCTGCGCGGTGGAGCGGCCGCCGACCCGCGGGCGCCGCGCAGTCGCAGCGTCTGTCGCCGTCGCAGCCTCTGTCGCCGTCGCCGTCGCAGCGTCTGTCGCCGTCGCCGTCGCAGCCTCTGACCGTGCGTCCGTCGTGGTCCCCGTCGCGCTCGCCGCGTGCGTCGCGCGCCGCTCGACGGCGCGCGCGATGCGCTCAGCCGTGCTGCGTTCCGCGTCGAGCGCGCCGGCGTAGAACTGCGCGGCGGCGACCTGCAGCGTCACCAGCTCGATACCGCCGCGTCCGTCCGCGCGGACAGCGACGACGAGCGCGGCGCCCGCCATTCTGCCGAGCCGCGCGAGGTTCGGCGCGTCCTCCGTTTCACCAAGCCCAAGCGCGCGTCGCGCACGCCGCACACTGCCGAGCCCGTCGTCCTCCGCCGGCGCAGCCTCGCCGCGCAGCGCCGCGCGCAGCCCGAGATCCGACGCGAGCGTCAGCGCACCGCCTGCGATGAGCGCATCTTCGACGCGCACCGCGGTGGCTCGCATCCGCGCGTCCGCGTCCCCGACGACCACGATCGCGACCTTCGGCGCCGCGACGTTCGCCGCGACCGCCTGCGCGTGCGCACGACCCGCCGGAAGCGCGGCACACACGGCCAACGCGACCAGCGTCGTGCGCGTCACGAACGCCACCTGCAGCGCCATCGAAGTCGCCCTCTTCACCGCCGCAGATTAGCTCGCTCGGAGCTCGGAGTACGCTGGGAAACGCGTTGCGGCGCTAGGAGTGCGCTGGGAAATGCGTCGCGTCGCCTCTCGGGCGGGACGCGGCCGCTCGCAGCGTCGTCCTCCCTGCGAAATACCTATGGTATTCCTCAGTCGGCCAACGCCACGAGCGACGACGTCGCGCTCCGAGATCCATCCACGGTCATTTCCCAGCGCACTCCTAGACGGCGCAGGACGTTGTCCGCTATTCATTGCCTCCCGATGATCAACGTCCCCGGCACGCTGCGGCTGCTCTTCACTGGCTCGTGGACGGCATCGGTCTGCGCCGGGCTGCTCGGTGTTCACGCGCTTGCCCGCGACGACGGCGAGCGCTTTCGCGGTCTCGAGCGCACCTGGGCCGAGGTGCTCGCCCGCGCCTGGAGCATGAAGGTCGACGCGCACGGCGCAGAGCACGTCGACGCCGCTCGGACGTACATCTTCATGGCCAATCATCAGAGCCACATGGACATCGTCGCGCTGATCGTCGCGCTGCCGATCGTGCCCGGCTTCCTCGCCAAGAAGGAGCTGCGCCGCATCCCGATCCTCGGCGCCGCGATGGAGGCCGGCGGCCACGTCTTCATCGATCGCCGCCAGCGCGCCCAGGCGATCGAGGCCATCGACGAGGCGGCCCGCGTCGTGCGCGCCGGTGCGTCGATCGTCGTCTTTCCGGAGGGTACGCGCCACGAGCGCGAGGCCATCTTCCCGTTCAAAAAGGGCGGCTTTCACCTCGCGCTGAGCGCTGGCGTACCGATCGTGCCGATCGGCATCCGCGGTACGCGCGCGCTGCTCCCGCGCCACTCGAAGATGATCCGCGCCGGCAGCGCGAGCGTTCACATCGGCGCGCCGATCGCTCCAGAAGAGCTGACGCGCCTCGGCGTCGACGGCGCGATGGCGCGCGTGCGCAGTGACATCGCGACGCTCGCCGCGATGCCGATCGACGACACATCGCGCAAGCCCCGCAGCCGCTAGCGCTCGAGGTCGCCCGTCGCAGCGCGCGCGAGCGCCTCCGCGTCCTTCTTGCCGAGGCGCACGCGCACCATGCTCAGCCCGTGCGCGGGTGCGGTGATGCCGGTGCTGCCGCGCTCGACGCCTGGCACGAGCAGCGCCGCGATCGACTCCGGAGTGCGCTTGCCGCGGCCCACTTCGAGCAACGTGCCGACGAGGATCCGCACCATCTGTTTCAGGAACGCGGTGCCGCGCACCTCGATCGCGACGAGATCAGGATGACCAAGGTACGCAGCGACGATCTGCACCTCGTGCAGCGTGCGCACCGTCATCGTGCGCTCATCATCCGACGCGCGAAACGCGCCGAAGTCGTGCGTCCCGATCAGCGCCGTGGCGCCCGCGCGCATCGCGTCGAGGTCGAGGCGGCGGCTGCCTTCGCCATCGGTGTGCACCCGCGCGACGTGCCAGGCGTGCGCTCGCCAGCGCGGATCGCGCGCCTCGCCGAGCAAGAGCACGTACCGATAGAGCTTCTCGAGCGCGTCGTAGCGCGGGTTGTAGCCAGGCGCGCAGTCGACCGCGGCGCGCACCGCGAGGTCGACCGGCAGGCGCTGGTTCAGCCCGAGCATCCAGCCGCGCGGCGGGATCACGCGCGTCGTGTCGAACGCAGCGATCTGTCCCTCGGCGTGCACACCCGAGTCCGTGCGACCGGCGCCGCGCACTCTCACGGCGTGACCGGCCATGCCCGCGATCGCAGCCTCGAGCACGCTCTGCACGGTCCGCTGTGCCGGCTGTTCTTGCCAGCCAGCGAAGTTCGCGCCGTCGTACGCGACGGTGAGCCGCACACCGTGCAAGCCCTCCGCAGGCGCGCTCATCTCAGAAGTTGAACCCGAGGCCCGCGGACCAGGCGAGCGGCGAGCCGACAGGCAGCGACGAGCCGCCCGCGCTCGAACCGTAGATCTCGAAGAACAAGAATGAGTGGTTGATGCCCCACTCATCATCGAGCGCGCGTGCTGCGCGCGGCTCGAAGAAATCGAGCTCGAGCGCGGCCTGCACGGCCCAGCGGAGCCCCGGGCTGATGCCTTCGCCCTCCTGTGCGTCGCCGGTGCTCGAGCTCCAATAGACGAAGTCCGCGCCGATCTTGCCGGTGAGCAGCAGCGGGATGCGCAGCAGCCGAGGCAGCGCGACCACGCGCAGCACCGCCATCACGTTCATGGGCACGATCGACAGCGATGTCTTCTCGCTCGTCGGCGTGCCGTCGGGCGCGTTCGCCACGCCCGAATAGCTGCTGAAGCCGATGCCCACACCGACGCCGAGCGTCAGCACGTCGCGGATGCGAAACGGCACGACGTCGAACTCGGCCGCGAACAGTAGTGACGAGCCGCCGAACACCGCGTCGAACGCCGCATCACCAGTGTCCGGCGTGTACGGGCCGACGCGCAGCTCGAGCGCGAAACGCTCCGAAGACTCCGGATTCGTCGGCTCCGACCAATCCGCGAGTCCGTCTTGCGCGGCCGCGCGGTTAGGCGCGACGAGCGCGGTAACGAGCGCGAGCGCGAGCGGCAGACCGAGCGCGAGGCGGCTCATCGTGCGCCCCGGCTGCGTCGTGCGCGCGCCAGCAAGAGGAGTGCCGCGGAGAGCAGTGCGACGCCGAGACCGCCGGCCGCGCGTGGTGTGCCCGGCGCCGCGCTGCAGGTCGAGACGTCGCCGCCGCGCTGGCACAGATAGCCGCACGTCTCGACGCGCGTCACGCAGACGATCTCGGAGAGCACTCCGTCGTTGAGCGCCTCGTCGCGCGCGGTGACGCCGACGCTCACCGATTCGCCGACCTCGAGGCCGAGCTCGACCAGATTGAGGTCGGCGCTGCCACCACTCGCCGACGTCGTCACGGCGAGCCGCGCGCCAGCTGGCGGCAGCGCGCCCGCGACCAAGCCGCCGCCGCCACACGCGCCACCTTCGCTGCTCGTCGCGTCCGTGCCGACGTAGACGCGATAGCCGTTGATGATGCCCGAGCTGCGCGTCCACGTCACTGGCACGGCGGTGCTTCCCGACCCGGCGCTGAGGCCGGTGGGCGGCGCGGGCGCGACCAAGTCAAAGCGCGTCGAGAACTTGAACGAGCTGGTGATCACCTCGGGTGTGCGCATCATCGTCGCCGCCAGGATGTAGACGTCGACCGCGGTGTTGTCCGCGCCGACCGTGCAGCCGCCGAGATCGGAGACCTTGATCTCGTCGTTCCACAGCTGCGACGCGGGCGTCATGAAGCTGGTCAGCGAGAACAAGTACGTGCACGCGGAGGTGACCGTCGAGGTTCGCGGCTCGACCTGATCGCAGCCGGTGCCGCGCCAGAAATCGAGCACCGTGGTCCCCACCGGGATCGCGCCGATCGTCAGCTCGAGCTCCTTGTCGTCGCAGTCGGTTGCGTTGAACAAGATGGGCGCGGTGAGCGGCCGGTCCCCGACATCGCGTCCTTGCACTTGGTTGACGGTGACGGTCAGCTGCGCCTGCCCGACGCCCGCGAAGGCGAGCAGGACAAACGTGCCGGAGAGGACGGCGAGCGCCTGGGAGACGACGTGTCTGGGCATGGTCGGGACGAGGCTTAGCAAGGTCCGCTCCACTCCGCTTGCCCTTGTGTTTCGAAGGAGTCCAGACCGGGCCGCGCGGTCGACTGCGCCATTCTGACAGATCGCGTCGCGTGCACCGCGCGCGCAGTGACAAATCGTCAACGGCTCCGCGCTGCGGCGCCGGTCTCCCGGCAAGACGCGCGGGCGATCGTCGAATCGGCTGCTACCGTTGACCGCGCGTTCAATGAAAAAGTGTGTGGCGTCGATTTCATCGTCGCGCCTTGGCCCGATGAACGACCCATCGGCGCTTCGGCGACGCGCAGTGTCGGCCGAGAACCTCCCCTGCCCCTCGAGTGCGCTGCGCTCCCATGAAGACCCAATCCATGAAGACAAACGCTTGTCGCTCGCGCCGGGCCGCTCACCTCGCGTTGCTCGGCCTCGTGCTTGGCGCAGCCGCTCCGGTGAGCGCGCAGGTCTCGCCGGTGTCGCCGACGGTGCCCACACCGCCCGTCGTCGCGCAGACCTACGTCGACGAGGCGCCCGCCGCGGCCGCAGGCGAGAGCGCAGCGCCGACGGATCTGATGGCCGCGCTGCACGGTGGCCCGGGCGGGCTCACCGCAGATCGCGTGGCAGCGCGCGCCATCGAGACGGCGCCCGGCCTCGAGCGCGCCCGTGCCGCCGCGCAGGCCGCAGAGGCCGCGGCGACGCGCGCCTCGTTCGCGTTCATCCCGCGCCTCGATCTCTCGGCGCGCTACACCCGCCTGTCGCCGATTACGCCGCCACAGATCTCGTTCGGCGCGTCGCTGACGCCCGAGCAGATCGCGGGCGCGCAGGGGCTCATCGACAGCGTCGGCGATCCTGCATCGCAGGTGCTCTTCCAAGGCACGCTCGACGGGCAGATCGCGGCCGCGCAGGGCGGTGGCTTTGCATTCCCGGTCATCCTCGACCAGTACGTGCTGCACGCTGGCCTGACCATCCCGGTGAGCGATCTGTTCTTGACGATCTTGCCCGCCTATCAGGCCAATCGGCGCTTCGCCGAGGCCGCCGAGGCGCAGGTCGAGTCGCAGCAGCAGTCGGTCGCGCTGCAGGCGCGTGAGGCCTTCTACGGCTACGCGCGTGCGCGCGCTTCGCTCGCGGTCGCGCAGCTCGCGGTCGCGCAGGTCGAGGCACATCAGCGCGACGTCGTGGCCTTCGTCGCGGCCGGCACCGTCGCCGCCGTCGAGCAGCAGCGCATCGAAGCGCAGCTCGCTGCGGCGCGCGTCGGGCTTGCGCGCGCGATGGGCGGCGTCGCCATCGCGGCCGTCGCGGTGCGCACGTTGACGCACGATCCCTCGGCGAACGCGCCGGGCATCGGCGAAGACCTGCTCGCGGATCTGCCGCCGATCCGCGAGACACCGGATCAGCTGCTCGGCGTCGCGATGGATCGCCGCGCGGAGATGCGCGCGCTGCGCTACGTGATCACCGGCCGCGAGAGCATCACCACCGCGCGGCGCATGCAGGGCTTGCCGCGCCTCGCGGTCGCGGCGAACGCGGACTACTCGAATCCGAACCAACGCTTCGTGCCGCAGTCACAGGTGTTCAACGGCACCTGGGACGTCAGCGCTGTGCTCTCGTGGTCGCCCAACGACTTCCTCAACTCGACGCAAGACGCACGCTCCGCCTCGGCGGATTTGATTCAAGCGCGCGCCGATCTGGCGGCGCTCGAGGACGGGCTGCGCATCGAGGTCCAGCAGGCGTTCGAGAGCTACAACGCGTCGCGGAATGCGCTCGCGGCCGCACGTCTCGGTGAGGCTGCGTCGGCCGAGGCATATCGCATTCGCCAAGAGCGCTTCCGCGCTGGCGCCGCGATCACGAGCGACATCATCGACGCAGACGCCGAGCTCTCGCGCTCGCGCCTCGATCTCGTCAACGCCGCGATCGACCTGCGCATCGCCCGCGCGCGGCTGCGTCGCGCGACGGGCCAGCCATGAAGCTCATCCGGACTTTTCGCTGATGTCGACGCTGCTCGTCGCGGCCGCTGTCATCCGCCGCGCTGGTGAGATCTTGCTCACCAAGCGCAAGGATCGCGGCCATCTCGCCGGATTCTGGGAATTCCCCGGCGGCAAGCTCGAATACGGCGAGTCGCCCGAGGCCGCGCTCGTGCGCGAGTGCCGCGAAGAGTGCGCCATCGAGATTGCTGTCGTCGACATCCTCGAGGTCACGTTCCACCGCTACCCGAGCAAAGACGTGCTGCTGCTCTTCTACGACTGCCGCTTGTTGAGCGGCGAGGTGCATCACCTCGAGGTCGCCGATCACGCGTGGGTGCTGCCCGCGGATCTCGACCGCTACCAGCTGCCTCCGCCCGACGCGCGCCTCGTCGCAAAGCTGAAGAGCGGCCGCTGAAGAGGTGCCCAGAAATGTCTCATAGCGGCTTACGTCCTCAGAAAAATCCTCGAAATACAGGAGTATTCCTCCGGTTTTTCCTCCGGGCGCGCTCGCTCTGAGCCTATTTCTGGACACCTCTTGAGCGCAATGTCCGGCGCTGGTGCAAAGGTCGAAGCTGAAGAGCGGCCGCTGAGCCTGCTTTTCGCGGCGATCAGCGCGCGAGCTTCACGGCGATGGTGAGCGGGTCGCGCGGCTCGCCGACACGCGCGACCGTCGCGCTCGCGTCGGGAAACACGGCCCTCAGCGCCGCGAGCAGCGCCGGGCGGACGGCGTCGAGCGTCGCTTCTTCGTTCGGCGCGGCGAGGCGATCGTTGAGCACGATGCGCAGCTCGTCGCTCGCAAAGCGCAGCGTGTCGAGCGCTGTCTCGAGCAGGGCAGCGGCTGCGAGCGTGCGGCGCAGCGCGTCGCTGAAGCGCGCCTCGAGCGTGCCAGTCGCGTCGCGCTTGCGCGCGTAGAGCAGGCCGTAGCGGCCATCCGCATCGCCGAGGCCGTAGTTCGCCGCGTGCGCGAGCAAGAGCACGCCGGGGCCGGGCTTGGTGTGCGAGTAGTCGGTGACGTCGATCAATATCTCATCGAGCTTCTGCTGCTGGATGAAGCCGTGCAGCACCTCGATGATCTTGTCCGTCGGCGGCCGCGGGCTCGCGTCGGCGAAGAGCTTCACCGAGATGCGGTGCAGGTCGAAGTCAGCGGCCGATGTCGTCTCGATCGCGGTCATCATTCAGCCCCCGCGGGCGTCGACGCGGCCGCGGCCTTCGCTGCGTTCTTCGCGACCAGCGCGGCAGCCGCCCGCGCCGCCGCGGCCTCGCTGATGCGCCCGTACGCCTGGTGTGACGCATCGACGAACAGCTGCGCTTCTTCGATGCGCTGATGCGCCTTCTCCGCGTCGAGCGCGTCGAAGCCGAGCGCAGGCACCTTGAAGAAGTAGTGCGCGAACTTGTCGCCCGCGTACGGATCCCAGAACAGCTTCGGCTCGACCAAGTGCGTGCGGAAGCCAGCGACGATGCTCTCTTCTTCGTCGCTCACGAACGCGCCCATGTGCCGCGCGAGCGCCTGCGCGACGGTGAGCATCGCCTTGTAAGCCTTGCGCGCCGCGCCCGTCGCGTCGTCTTGCTCGAGCAACACGTGCGCCTCGAACACCTCGCGCTCCGCGGCGGCGAGACCGAACTCGACGTACGGCACGACCTCGCCCGCGCACTCGCCGACGCCGATGTCGCCATTGGTGTACTCGCGCGCGTCGCCCCAATCGCGGAACAGCTCGGGCGCCTCCGCGTACGTCGGCATCACGATCAGATCTTCGAGCATCTTGCGCAGCTCGAGCTTGCCGAGGCGCTTGGTGAACGTCTGAAAGCTCTCGTTCTCCTGGCGCTCTTTGGCGAAGCGCTCGGTGAAGCGCTTGACGATCTGCGGGATGCGCTTGCTCGGCACGGAGCCGACGGCGAGTCCGTAGCTCGCGCCGTTGTGCGTCCACTGCCCGCCGAGCACGACCTGGAAGTTCGGCACGCGGCGGCCGTTGACGTTGCGCCCGACGCCGAGGAAGCCGAGGTCGGCGACGTGGTGCTGACCACAGCTGTTGAAGCAGCCGGACACCTTGATGCGCAGGTCGCGCACCGCGGCGTCCATCTGCACCGCTTGCTCGGCGAGCTGCGTGCGCAGCTCACCCGCGAGCCCGCGCGACGACGAGATGCCGAGCTTGCACGTGTCGGTACCGGGGCACGCGGTGACGTCGACGATGGTCCCCGCCCACGCCTCCGCGAGCCCGATCGCGACGAGGCCGCTGTAGAGCTTTGGCAGATCGTCGTCGGCGACCCAGCGGAACACGAGGTTTTGCTCGATGGTCAGGCGGATCGTGTCGCCGCAAAATTCGCGCGCGAGATCGGCGAGCAGCCGCAGCTGCGTGCTGGTCAGATCGCCGAGCGGGCAGGTGACCGTCGCCACGCTGTAGCCCGGCTGGCGTTGCGCCTTCGCGTTGGTCGCGCGCCACTGCTCGAAGCCATCCGGGTACTTGTTCTTGCGCAGCAGCGCCGACGGCCGAATCGGCTTCTCGTCGGTGATCGACAGATCCTTCAGATATTCCGTCCAGCGCGGATCATCCGGGAGCTTCGCGCGCTCCTCGAATACCAGCCGACGGAACTCCTCGATGCCGAGCTTGCTCACGACGAACTTCAGCCGCGCGCGCGCGCGATTGGTGCGCTCGCCGAGCCGCGAGAACACACGACACACCGCCTGCGACAACGGCAGCAGCTCTTCTTCGCTGACGAACGGCGCGAGCAATTTTGCCTGCTGCGGCACCGAGCCGAGCCCACCGCCGACGAAGAAGTCGAAGCCGCGCTTGCCGTCCTTCTCCACCGCGATGGCGCCAATGTCGTGAATGCTCACCAGCGCGCACGCCTCGTCGACACAGCCGCTGAACGCGATCTTCACCTTGCGACCGAAGTCCTGCGTATCCGGATGCCCGAGCAAGAAATACGTCAGCGCGCGCGCGTACGGTGTGACGTCGAACGGCTCGGTCTTGCACACGCCGCTCATCGGGCAGGCGGTCACGTTGCGCACGCTGTTGCCACACGCCTCGCGCGTCGTGATGCCGACGGCCGCGAGGCGCCGCATCAGATCGGGTGTGTCGTCGATGTGGATGAAGTGCAGCTGAAAATCCTGCCGCGTGGTGACGTGCGCGATGCCGTCCGAGTACTCCTCGGCGAGGTCCGCCATCACCTCGAGCTGCACCGCGGTCATGCCGCCGTACGGGATCTTGATGCGCATCATTCCGGGCGCGTCCCACATCGTCTCGGGACCCTTGGTCAGCGCCGACGGGAACGCGATGGCGCGCTGCTCGATGCCGTCGTGGCGCTTGCCGTTGTCGTAGCGCTGCCCATACGCTCCACGGCGCAGGCGCGTCTCGGCGAAGAGCCGCTCCTCGAGCTTGCCGACTTTGCGCAGCTCGAGCTCGGTCTCGAAGATGTCGATCTCTCGCGCCAGCTCAGGCGGCATCGCGTCCGCGAGCTTTTCTTTCCACGTCGTAGGCATCGGGCGGACCTTATTCCGGTATTGCCGATGCGTCAACTCAAGAATGGGATAAGTCGCTTGAATTGAGGGGTGTTTGGCGCGCATCGCTTGACAGCGAGCCACCTCGATTGTAATAGACCGCGCCTCGACGGGGGCACGCCCCTAGAGTTTTCGGGGATCGTCTAATGGCAGGACGCCAGTTTCTGGATCTGGCTATCAAGGTTCGAATCCTTGTCCCCGAGCCACTTCGCGCAGTGTTCGTTTGTCCGCAGTCGCGTAGCCGTTGATTCGCAGTTTGGCCCCATCGTCTAGTGGTTAGGACATCGGCCTCTCACGCCGAGTACAGCAGTTCAAATCTGCTTGGGGTCACCATTCTCTCCCGTTCGCGCGCTTCGCCAGGTTGACGTGGGCTACGCGCGCCAGGTTGATTTGCGAGCACGCGCTGACGTCATGTCGCCGACGCCCCTTGGCGCCTGAGCGCACGGCCACTAGGATGTTCGCCATGTCGACGAC
>Ga0163144_10015638_pt1 | contig 15632 bp, 8 predicted proteins | sample OliLak19BULKMAT1_FD_123175 | JGI IMG/M metagenome (GOLD analysis project Ga0163144, IMG submission 123175) | Freshwater microbial mat bacterial communities from Lake Vanda, McMurdo Dry Valleys, Antarctica - Oligotrophic Lake LV.19.BULKMAT1 | ecosystem: Environmental > Aquatic > Freshwater > Lake...
AATTACCATTCGTGAATTTTTTTGCTTGCTTCGATGGCGTATTGCACTTTACAGTCTGTTTTCCTCTCATGAATCGCTCACGACTTCCACTCGGTTTCGACATCGATCAGCCGCTTGAGTGACTCGCACTCGACCAGGCGGGCGGACGATTCCATGCGGCGAAGGCGCTCCCACCTTCGCGGACGACGGTTCTCATCTCATCTTCCTTCGACAAGGAGCAGGACCATGACTCGCGGAACGGTTCGAGTTCGATTCGGGTTCACGTTGATCGAGTTGCTGGTGGTGATCGCCATCATCGCGATTCTGATCGGTCTGCTGTTGCCCGCCGTGCAGAAGGTGCGCGAAGCGGCCGCACGGACGCAATGCACCAACAATCTGAAACAGCAGGGCTTGGCGCTTCAGAATTATCACGACCAAATCGGCCGCTTTCCGGCGGCGTTGAACAAACCGACGACGACTTGCAACGGCTATGCCTGCGATGCCCCTCCCGGCGGGATGCGCACCGCGTCCTACCCGAACGACGGCGTCTATCTGAGTTGGGCCTACCAGATGGCCCCGTTCATGGAAGCGGGCAACATCTCGAACCTGTTCAACAAAGCTGCGTGGCCTTGGTGGCAGTACATGCCGGGGCTGCCGGCGATCGGCGCGAACACGATCAACGGCAAGCCCGTCAAGAGCATGATCTGCCCGTCGGACCCGCGCGGCTTGGGCCTGGTCTGCCCGGACGGCGACGGCAACGGCAGCGGCCGTCTGGCGGCACTGACAGACTACCTGGGCGTGAGCGGCCGCAACCAGTTCAAGGAAAGCGGCGGGCAGGACGGCATCTTCTACATCAACTCGGGCGTGAAGATTGTCGGCATCACCGACGGCAGCAGCAACACGCTGCTCGTGGGCGAGCGGCCGCCGAGCAACAACCTGATTTACGGCTGGATGTGGGCCGGCTCGGGCGATTTCCCCTACTTCGGCAGCGCCGACGTAGTGCTGGGCGTCCGCGAGCGCGTCTCGCCGACTGCTGCGGGTGACGTCTACCGGCCCGGCAGCCTGAACGACCCCAACGAGTTGCACCGCAACCACTACTGGAGCCTGCACCCGGGCGGCGGCATGTGGCTCTTCGCGGACGGCCACGTCGCATTCCTGAGCTATGCCGCAGGAACCGCCACGCAAACCGCGCCCTCGGGCACCGGCACGATCACGATTCTTGAAGCGCTTGCCTCCCGCAACGGCGGCGAAGTGGTCTCTCCGTAAGCACGTTCGAATGTTCCCGGCGAGCGGGGACGTCGGTCGACTGACCGTCCCCTGCTCACCTTTCAACCAGCACCCAAGGAGCCTCCATGCGTCCGGCGTTGATTGCGTTGCTTCTGTTCGCGGCGGTCGGCTGTACCGACAAGGCCGAGAGCGTGCCGAACCCCGAGCTGAAACCTCCGGAACTGTCGAACCCGCGCGCGGTGCCGGGCAAAGGTGGAGCGGTCATGAAGTGACGCCCCTCCGGTTGCCGACCGCACGGACGGGGCTTAGGTTACGGTGACCTACCTTGCTTCACTGTCCGTGCGGAGCGTACCCCGTGGCGTCGTCTCTTTCGTCCGTGCCCCATTCGTCACCCGCCTCGATGTCGAGTTTCACGCGTTTCCTCGTACTGTTTGTCGCTGCCGTCGGCTTCCTGTTCGATACCTACGAACTGCTCATGTTCCCCGTCATCGGCGGGGATGCTCTGAGTGAATTGCTGCCCGGTCGGCCGCCCGTGGACTCGGATGCCGTGCGGCTTTGGTCCGGGCGGATGCTTTGGATCGCGGCGCTCTGCGGCGGCGTCTTCGGCCTCCTGGGCGGCTGGCTGATCGACCGCTTGGGCCGGCGGACGGTCATGGTCTTCAGCATCTTCCTGTACTCGCTCTCGCCGGTCGCGGCAGCGTTCAGCACCGAACTTTGGCAGATCATTCTGTTCCGTTGCACCACCTTCATCGGCGTCTGCGTCGAGTTGGTCGCAGCGGTGACGTGGCTCGCCGAACTGTTCGAGAACAAACGAACTCGGGAAAAAGTCATCGGTTGGACGCTGGCTTGCGCCTCGCTCGGCGGCATCCTCGTCACCGAGGTCTACAGCGAAATCGTGGCGGCGCTGAAGGCGAATCCGGACGCGCTCCCGGCCCTGCCCTTCCCGACCGGCTACGACCCGAAGAACACAGCGTGGCGTTACACGCTGTTGACGGGCCTCGTGCCCGGGGCGATCATTTTGTTCATCCTGCCGTTCGTGCCCGAGTCGCCGGTCTGGAAGCGTAAGAAGCTCGACGGCACGCTCAAGCGCGCCGGCTTCGGCGAACTGTTCTCGCCGGCTCTGCTTCGGACGACGATCGTGACGACGCTGCTCTCCGCCTGCGGCTACGCCGCCGCCTTCGGGGCACTGCAACTCACGCCGCTGCAGATCGCGCCGGGCCTGCCGGACGTGGTTGCCTTGAAGAAGGAGAAAGGTTTCTTTGAAGTCGAACAGAAGGCATTGAAGGCCGCGGCGGACTTGAAGGCCGGCACGGGCAGCGACGACGCGGTCAAGGCGGCCCGCATTGCGGTGAACAAACACCCGGCTGCCGTGGAGATGCGCGATGCGGTGAAAGCCAAGCGCGGCAACATCCAGCGCTGGCAGGAGCTCGGCGGCCTCACCGGACGGATTCTCCTGGCGATTTTGCTGATGGTCCTGCCGAGCCGGATGCTCTTGCGCGTCTTCGTCATCCCCGGCATCGCGCTGTTTCCGCTGACCTACTTCGAACTCGTCAACGGCGAGTATGCGATCTTCGCCACAGCCGTCTTTTTCTGCGGCCTGGTTACGGTTGCGCAGTTCAGTTACCTGAGTGAACTGTTGCCCAAGTTGTTCCCGATCCACCTGCGCGGCACCGGCGGCAGCTTCGCCACCAACGTCGGCGGGCGCATGCTCGGCACGATGGCGGCGACGTTCAACACGGAACTGCTCAGTCAATACTTCACCGGCTCCAACCCGATGAAGGTTGCCGCCGCCGCCGCGGTCATCGGCGGCACGGTCTATCTGGTCGCCTTCGTGCTGTCGTTCCTGCTGCCGGATGCGAAGGACGAGTGGGGCGAGCGGGGGACGTGAGTCCCCTGAACGCTTCTCGTCTCGAATCCTTCGCACCGCTCAAGGGACTCACGTCCCCCGCTCGCCTGAAACTGTTTCCACCACTGTAAAGGATCTGAACCCATGCTTCGCTTGCTCGCTTCATGCTGTTGCCTCGTCGGACTTGCGTCGTCCGCGCTCGGCCAGGCCGCCCCGCCGGCGCCGCCGACGGACCTCTTCGACTATCTCAAAAAACCCGAAGCGGTCTTCGCCTGGAAGCAGGTCTCCAAGACGCCGACGCCGCAGGGGACGATCACCATTCTCGACCTGACCAGCCAGACCTGGCAGGGGATCGTCTGGAAGCATCAGATCGAACTCATCGTCCCCAAGGACGTGACACCCACCGCGACGATGGTCCTCTACAACACCGGCGGCAAGCCGAACGCGACCACCGCGATGCTCGGCCTGCAGATCGCGCAGCTCGTCAAGGCCCCGGTGGCCTTCCTCTACGGCATTCCCAATCAGCCTCTCTTCGGCGGCAAGACCGAAGATGCGCTCATCGCGGAGACCTTCGTCAAATACCTCGAAACCGAAGACGGCTCCTGGCCGCTGTTGTTCCCGATGGTCAAGAGCCTGTTGAAGGCGATGGACGCGATTCAGGCCCACGCGATGGAGGATTGGAAGTTCGAGGTGAAGCAGTTCGTCGTCACCGGGGCGTCGAAGCGCGGCTGGACGAGCTGGTTGACCGGGGCCTCCGGCGACCCGCGCGTGAAGGCCATCGCCCCGCTCGTGATCGACACGCTGAACTTCCCCAAGCAGATGACCAATCAGGTCGAAGCCTTCGGTAAACCGAGCCTGATGATCGCGGACTACACCCGCCGCGGCCTGGTTCCCATTCCCGACTCCGGTGCCGCCAAGAAGCTTTGGCAGATGGTCGACCCGTGGATGTACCGCGGCAAGCTCACGTTGCCCAAGCTCATCGTCAACGGCACCAACGACCCCTATTGGCCGCAGGACGCGCTCAACAGCTACTGGAACGACCTCGCCGGCGACAAGCACCTCCTCTACGTCCCGAACGCCGGGCACGACCTCCGCGGCATCGGCGACGACGGCAAGAAGGAACTGTTGCCCATGAAGGCCGTGAATACGCTGGCCGCATTCTGCCGCTCGCAGATCTTCGACAAGCCGATGCCGCAACTGACATGGGAGTACCAAGCGAGCGGCGATTTCCTGATGGTCAAGCCGATCGGTACCGTGAAAGCACTTACGCTCTGGCGCGCCGATTCGGAGACCCGCGATTTCCGCGGCAGCAAATGGACCGGCGAAGTTGCTCTCAAGGATCAGGAAACGAAAAAGTACGACGGAACCTTGGAAGTCGGCTACAAGCTCAAGCCCAACGCCCAGCCCTTCCAGGCGATGTTCGGCGAAGTCACCTTCGACTACGACGGCATCCCGCTGAACCTTTCGACTCAGATCCGGATCGAAGTGAAGAAATAGTGGTCCAAGCGTGGAACTTCGCGGCCGAACTCGCCCGCTACGGCCCATCGGCTCCGCCCGTGGGCCTCGACGTGGCGCGGGCGTATTGCGGATCCGTGACGCGTCGGCACTACGAGAACTTCACCGTCGTCTCGTGGTTGCTGCCGCGGAGGCTGGTTCCCCATTTCCACGCCGTCTATGCCTGGTGCCGCTGGGCGGACGACCTTGCGGACGAAACCGGCAGCGAGGCATCGGCGATGCTCGACTGGTGGAACGCCGAGTTGGAGGCGTGCTACGCCGGTGAACCGCGCCACCCGGTGACGGTCGTCCTAAGGGAGACCGTCCGACGCTTCGACATTCCGAAGGAGCGTTTCGCGGACCTGCTCTCGGCGTTCCGCCAGGATCAGGTGGTGACGGATTACGACAGCTTCGCCCAACTCGAGGACTACTGCCGCCGGAGCGCCAACCCCGTCGGCCGGCTGGTGCTGCATCTCTTTGAAGCGCATCGATCCGAATGCCTGGAGCCGTCCGATGCGATCTGCACCGGCCTGCAATTGGCGAACTTCTGGCAGGATGTGAGCCGAGACCAAGCTGATGGCCGCATCTACTTGCCGAAGGAGGACCGCGTCCGCTTCGGCGTCGCACCCGAGACTTGGCACACGCAACCCGCGGCGATGCGCGAGCTGATCCGCTTCCAAGTGGACCGCACGCACACGTACTTCGACCGCGGCGCGTGCCTGCCGGCCATGCTGCCGCGTTCCGCGCGGATCGACGTGGATCTTTTCCTGCGAGGCGGCCGCGCGGTGCTCCGTGCGATCGCGGCGCAAAACTTCGACGTGCTCGCCCGCCGACCGACGGTCGGCAAGGCGCGGAAGCTGATGTTGCTGGCACGGGCCATCGTTGCGTGACAAACCGAAAGCGCGAGCAAAACCGCCGTTACCCCACGAAGATGCCGCCGAGGTTGCCGGGGAAGACTTCGAAGTTCAGGCTCGACGGCGGGGTGCCGGTGGTGACGAGGGTCGCACCGGGGTAGGCAGTCAGCCGCGTGCCGGCGTCGGTGCCTGCCCCGACCACGAGATCGGCGCGGGCATCGCCGTCGAGGTTCTTCACCGTCACGCGCACGCCGCCGCGATTGGCGATGTCTCCGGCGAAGAAGTTCGCATACTGGAACTGGGAGATGTCGTCGACGTTGGCGAAGGTGCCGTTGGCGGCGAGCAGGTTCGGCCCGTCGAAGATCCGCACGCGCGGCCCACCGCCGGGTCCGCCACCGAAAATCAGATCGGCCCGGCCGTCGCCGTTCACGTCGCCCACGGTCACGTAGGCGCCATTTCGGAGCGCGGTTTCAAACGCGAAGAAGTTGGCGAGCGAAGCGCCCGTCGTGGAGCCGACCGCGATCGACGCCCCGTTCCAGACCGTGATCCGCGGGCCGCCGCCGAAGCCGGCCGCGACGACCACCTCGGCCTTGCCGTCCCCGGTGATGTCCCCCACGGCCGCGCGGGCGCCGCCCCGGAAGGAACCATCGTCGATGCCGAAGTAACGGAAGAGTTGCGCGTCCTCCGCCGGCTGCCCCTGCACCAAGCGCGAACCGTCGTAGATCACCGCCACCGGCCCGCCGCCTTCATCGGGGGTCACGACCAGTTCCGGCACATTGTCCCCGGTCACGTCCCCGGCGGTCACGAATACGCCGCCGACGAAGGCCGACTCGAACGGCTGCGTGACGAAGAGTTGCGCCTGAGTCACCCCGTCGAGCACGACGACCCGTGTCGTGATGCCCGGCCCGGTGCCGACGATCAGTTCCGCGATGCCGTCTCCATTGAAATCCGCCGAGGCGGTCCGCACCGAGGTTGCCGTAGGAAACGGCACGGCGCCGAAGCGCACGGAACCATCCGGGTTGTAGAGAACCGCGTTCGGTCCGCGTTCCGCCCCAGCGCTCGGCTGTGCAAAACCGATCAGCCGCGGCGATACGCTGCCGGCCGGCGGGTTGACGGGCGGATTCACCGGCGGGTTCACCGGTGGATTGACGGGCGGGTTCACCGGTGGATTGACGGGCGGGTTCACCGGTGGCACGAGCGTCGCGCCGGAGGCGTCGATCGTCGTCGTGCCCGGACTTCCGGCGGCGATCCGGCCGCTGTTGCGGGTCACCGCGCCATCGTTGTTGCCGCCGCCTTCGCCTGGTTTGCCGGCGACGACCAAGTTGCCGCCCGACGTGGTGATGGAAGTGCCGGGATCCGAGACGAAGACGCCGTGCGGCGACGCACCCAAGCCCGCGAAGCCCTTCACATTCACCGGGCCGAGGCCGCCGGCGGTGATGATGCTGCCCAACAAAACCGTGGTGCCGAAGTTGTTCAGCGATCCGGCCCCGCCGCCGCCGATGCCGGTGACGTTGACCGCACCACCCGAGGAGCGGATGATGCTGCCGGCGTCCGACAGGCGGACGCCGTCGTTGAAGTTGCCGCCGGTGCCGCCCGTGCCGTTGACGGTGACCGCACCCGTGCCGCCGGCGTCGATCCGGCCGCCCGCCGCAACGAAGACGCCGAAGTCGTTGGATAAGGCATCGCCGCCTTTGCCGGTCACCGTCACGGCGCCGCCGCCGGAGGTGATGACCGCACCGGCACCGAAGACGTAGACGCCGAGATAGGTCGTGTTGTTGCCCACGCCGGCACCGATGCCGTTGGCCAACCCCGTGACGGTTACGCTGCCGCCTGCCGTGGTGATGCGGGAATTGGCCCCGACGGCGACCCCGGCATTGGTGCCGTTCTGCGTCAAAGCCGAGGTGCCGGTAATGATGACGTTGCCCGCTCCGCCGGCGTTGATTTCGCCGTCGTTCTGCAGATTGACGCCGAAGAGGAAGCCGAGGCTCGAACCCGCGCCTGCGACGCCGGTGATGAACACGTTGCCGCCGCCGGAGGTGATCCGGGCGCCCTTCTCGGCCATGACGCCGGGATTGTCACCGACGCTGGAGCCGGCTTTACCGTTGATCCTCACGTCGCCGGTACCGCCGGCGGTGATGATGCCGTTGAACACCAGATGCACGCCGGCGTTGAAGCGCTCGGTGCCGTTGCCGCCTTGGCCGTTGATGGTGACCGGGCCGCCGGAGGAGGTGATGCGCGTGTCCCCACCGAGTTCGGCATCCACACGGACGCCGATGTTCTCCTGGCCGACGCCTGCTCCGCCGATTCCGTCGACGCGGACGGCGCCGCCGCCGCCTGCGGTGATGCGACCGCCGCTGTACACGTAGACGCCGAGGTTCCCCTTCGAGCCGATGTCCGAACTGCCGCCGCCCCGGCCGAACACGGTCACGTTGCCGCCTTCAGAGGTAATCAGGCCGACCGAATTGCCGCTGCCGTTGATCCAGACTCCGAGATTGTCGCCCGGCGCCCCGCTGGTCGCCGTCAGGTTGCTCGTGCCGGATACGGATACGTTGCCGGTGCCGCCTGCCGTGATGACGCCGCCGTTCTGGACGCTGACACCGAAGGCATTGGTGCTCGTCGGCAGACCGGCCCCGGTGCCGCTTACGGTGACCGCACCGCCGGAGGATCGGACGACCGAGTTGACGCCTTCGACGGCGATGCCGTGATTGAACTTGTTGCCGATGCCGCCGGTGCCATTGAGCGTTACGCCCCCGTTGCCGCCTGCCGTGATGACGCCGCCGCCTTCGACGTAAATGCCGACGTTGAGTTGGGACTTCGCGCCGCTGCCACCGCCGCCGTTGCTGCGGCCGTTGATGCCGACCCCGGCGCCGGCAGAGTCGATCCGCGAGCCGGCGTCCCGAACGGCGAAGCCGTGGTTGAAGCTGCCCGCACTCGCGCCGCCGACGCCTTCGATCGTCAGCCCGCCGGTGCCGCCGATCACTTGGGAATTCAGGTGCACCAAGACGCCGACTTGGCTGCCGGCCGTGCCGTTGCCGCCGCGGCCGCGTACGAAGATCGAACCGGTTCCCGTGCTCTGCAGACGCGAGTTGTTGAGTTCCACTCCGATCAGATCGCCGGAAGTCACCGACGATTGCTGGTTCGCGTTGAACGTCACGTTGCCTGTGGAAACGGTGACTGCCGAGCCGAACATCACAATCTTGTTGGTCGAGTTCACCGTCAGATTCTTCGCGCCGAAGGTCGACGTCCCGGTGAAGATGGTGCGGCCCGACGTGGGTCGGATGAGGCCGACCTCGAAGTTGTGTACGTAGGCATTGGAGCCGCTGTCGCTGAACGCGACCGTGCCGCCGTTGTTCGAGTCGATGATCGTCACGTTGGCGTAACGGCTCAGGTTGTTGAACGTGAGGATGCTGGTTCCGAAGGCGCTGAAGTCCTGGGCCGAAGTCACGCCGCCGTTGCTGAAGGGCGTGGCAATGCTGATGAACTTGTAGCTCGACCCTTGGGACACGACCCGGAGGTCATCCTGCGACGAAAGCGTAAGGAACAGCGTGTCCCCCGCTTCGGTGACCGCGACGGGATTGACGCGGTCTTCCAAGGGTGTCACGGCGAGCAGGGCATTGCGCTTCGGCTTGAGCATCAGAACTCCGGGAAGAAATGGGGAATGAAGAATGAAGAATGCGGAATCAAACGGAAGCATTCCGCATTCTGTTATTCCGACTTAAGCTCAGTTTCTCGTCACGACGGCGTGCAAATTCAGCACGGTGCGGGCCAAAGTGACCCAAGCGCTGCGTTCAACGGTCGCCTTGGATATGACGACAGTCGGTGCGATATCGTTTTGCCGGTCGGCTCGATGTTTGGCCAACAGTTTCAAGAGAATCGCCTGCTCGGCGGGTTTCGCCGGCCGGGAGAGTGCCCGAACGAAGAGCACGTCGATTCGGGCTTCGTCGGTCGTCGCGTCCTTGATCGCGAGGTCCGCAAGAGCTTGCGCGGCTTCAACGAAGCTGGGATCGTTGAGCAGCACCAAGGCCTGCAGCGGGGTGTTGGAGCGGACGCGCTCGGCGGTGCATTCCTCGCGATTCGGGGCGTCGAAGGCGAGCAGGCTCGGGTGCAGGTATTGCCGCTGGCGGTGGACATAAAGGCCGCGGCGATACTTGGAAGTACCCGTGTCATTTTGCCATTCGCGCTTCGGGAAGTTCAGGTAGGCCCAGTAGCCGGCAGGTTGGAAGGGCCGCACCGGCGCACCGCCCAAGTCGCGGACCAACAGGCCGCTCACCGCCAGCGCATTGTCCCGCACGAACTCGGCGTCGAGGCGGAAGCGGGCCTGCCGGGCATAGCGGCGGTTCTCCGGATCGCGCGAGGTTTCCGCGTCCGTGGCGACCGACGAGCGTCGGTAGGCATCGCTGATCGCGATTCGCTTCACGAGGGCTTTCACATCCCAACCGGAGTTCATGAAGCCGACCGCGAGGTCGTCCAGGAGTGCCGGGTGCGTCGGCCATTCCCCTTGGTTGCCGAGGTCGTCCAACTTGCGGGACAAACCTGCCCCGAAGAAGAGCTTCCAGAGGCGATTGCTGAAAGCCCGGGCGGTCAGCGGGTTGGCGGGGTCGGTGAGCAACTTGGCCAGATCGAGGCGGGTCGTGCCGCCGGGGCGCTTCAGGATCGCGTCCGGGAAACCGGGCTTCACGACTTCGCCCGAGTCGTCCATCCAGTTGCCGCGGGCCAAGACACGAATGGTCCGCGGCGGCACGGCGACGGTGATGAGCGTCTTGGGAACGCTCCGCAGGAGGTCCGCCTTCGCCTTTTCGGCGCGCTGCACGGCCAAGCCTTCGACGGCAAACCCGCGGCCGCCGAGCAGGGCGGCGAGGGCGAGTTGCGGCTTGGCGTCGCGGGACTTCGCGGCCTTCATCAGGTTGGCTTCGAGTTCGCACAGCTTCGCGGCCTGATCGGTATTCGGCACCGGCATCTCCGGGCCGAAGTTGCCGCCACCGTAGACGCCGACTTCCTGAATGTCCGCGAAGTAGGCCTGCAGGCGATAGAAGTCCTTGGTGCTAAACGGATCGAACTTGTGGTCGTGGCATTCGGCACAGCCGACCGTCACACCCAACCAGGCCCCGGAGACGTTGCGGACCCGCTCGGCCGCATACTTCGCCAGGTACTCCTTCGCTTGGGCGCCGCCCTCGGCGCTCATCATGCCGAGGCGGTTGTAGCCCGCGGCGATCTTCTGGTCCATGGTCGCGTTCGGAAGCAGATCCCCGGCGAGTTGTTCGAGGGTGAAGCGGTCGAAGGGCATGTTCGCGTTGAAGGCGGTGACCACCCAATCGCGATATGGCGCGACGCCGACTTCCTGATCGCCGTGGTAGCCGACGCTGTCCGCATATCGGACCAGATCGAGCCAGAAAACAGCCATGCGTTCGCCGAAGTGCGGCGTGGCGAGCAGCCGATTCACCAGCGTCTCGTAGGCCTGCGGCGACCGGTCGGCGACGAACGCGGCCACGTCCTCGGGTGTGGGCGGCAGGCCGGTGAGATCGAAGGACAAGCGGCGAATGAGGGTGACCCGATCGGCTTCCGGTGTCGGCGTCACTTTCGCGTGAGCGATGTCTGCATTGAGCAACTCGTCGATGGTTTTCCCGGCGGGTTTCATCGGCTCGAAGGCCCAATGCCCGGCGGTCTTGGCTCCTTCGGCGATCCAACGTTTCAAGGTCTCAATTTGACTGGCCGTCGGCCGCTTCACCTCGGTCGGCGGCGGCATGACGACATCCTGATCCGCGTGCGTGATCCGTTCGATGAGCAGACTTTCGCCCGGTGTGCCGGGTTGCACCACCTTGCCGCCGGCGCGCTTGGCCGTCAGCCCGGCGGCCGTGTCCAGCCGCACACCGGCTTCGCGAGTCTTCGGGTCCGGCCCGTGGCAGCGGAAGCAGAGGTCCGCGAGGATGGGCCGGACGTCCCGATTGAAATCGACCGGCTCCGCGGCGGACGCACTGCCGCAGAACAGGAGCAGCATCAGGACCGTTCGCATGAAGGGATCTCGTGGAGAGAACGAAACCGTCACTACTGTTTTACCACGATGAGCCGTCGGAAACAAAAGTTCATCTCCGGCTCATCCCTTCCCACTATTTCGTCTCGATGATTTCCAGCTTGGCTTCCTCGTCGATTTGAATCTGCGGGCTGTCCTTGAACAGGACGACCTTGCCGTCGGCGCGAATGACCTTGTTCTTGAAGGTGTCGAAAGTCGCCTTCTCCCATTTGCCGGTCATCGCCTTGGCGTTGACGAGGACGGTGAAGTTTTCCTTCGAGCGGAAATCCTTCTCGGAGTTCAGCAAGATACGCTTGCCGTCGTTGACCGCGCGGCCTGCCTTCACCGCGAACTGGACCTTGACGACCTCGCCGACCTTCTTGGCTGCCTGGGCCGGGGTGAGCACGCCCTCGGGAAGTTTTTCCTCCGGCTTGTCCTCCGGCTTCTTGTCGTCCGGCTTCTTGTCCTGAACGCGGAGCAAACTGATGGGGAAGGTCTGCTTCAAGGTGATTTCGCCGGCGGTGTCGCGAAGTTGCAGCGAGATCGTTCCGGCTTCCCAATTCAGCAGCACCGCACCGAAGTGGTCGCCGTAGGGCATCGAGGAGACGCGGTATTTGTTCGGTTCCTGGGCGCGCCATTGGTCCGCGCCTTGATTCAGACCGCTGCTGGTCAGGTCGTAGAGCGGATAGCCGACCGCACCCGTCACGAGCGAGAGTTCGCCCAGGTGGCGGTCGCCGGAAAGGACCATGACCCCGCCGGCCCGCGTGTCCCGGATCAGCTTGTAAAGGCGGTTGCGTTCGGCGGGGATGTTGGCCCATTTCTCGAAGGGATGATCTTCGGAGATCACCTGTATGCTGGAGCAGAGCAAACGAACGTCGGCCGGCATCTTGAGTTGCTCTTCGAGCCACTTCCACTGCTCGTCGCCGAGGAACATGGCCGCGGCGTCTTCGCTGGGCAGGTAGGGCTTGCGGATCAGGCCGTAGGGGGCGATCGTGGCCGGATTGCCGGTCTTCAGGCCCGCGCGGTAGTAGCGGGTGTCCAGCATGATGACCTGAACGCGCTTGCCGTTGGGGCCGAAGGTGGCGGCGGAGTAGACGCCCTTGCGGTTGCGGCGCGGGCTGTCGGAAGGCGTACCGAAGAAATCGTGGAAGAGCTTCTGGGATTCGTCCCGGATTTCGAACTCGGCACCGCCGTCGTTCTTGCCGAAGTCGTGGTCGTCCCACGTCGCCATCATCGGGCAGGTCGCCTTGAGTTTCTTCCAGCCCGGCAGGCCGGCGAGAATGTCGTACTTCTCCTGAATGACTTCGGGCGTGACTTTGCGGGACTTATCCAGGTCGGCATAGATGTTGTCGCCCAGGAGCAGCATCAGATCGGGGTTCAGGGCCGCGATGCTGTCGTAGATGGGAAGCGGCTTGCCCTGATCGGCGCAGGAACCGAAGGCGATTTTGGCAAGCACCTTATCCGCATCGTCGGCCGCACCGACCGTGCAGGCAGCAAAGAGAAGTGCGGGAACGACGAACAGCAATCGACGCATCATGAGGCACCGGGATGGCGGGTGAGGATTTCGACGCCGACGGGCACCGCACCGGTCGACATCGAATGTTCAAGAGAAGAAAGCAACCGGCGGCAAGCAACCGGCCCTCGGATTTGTGCACCGGTTTCGGCGCCGCGCTACGCTATACTCAACCCACTTCGATTTCGACGATTTGCTGAGGGTGACGCGATGCGTTTCGGGATGTCGGCTTGGTTCGGCGTGATTCTCAGTGCGACGGTCGCGTCGGCCCAGATGCCGACGCCGGTGGGCGAATTGCGGGCGGCTTTCGCACAGGAACGTGCAAAATCGGTGGAAGGACCGGAACGGAAGGCGGCGGACGAACTGGCCGAACGCGCCGAAACCGCAGCCAAGGCCAACGATGCCCGCGTCGCGGCCAAGTTGTTTCGGGATGCCCGCATCGCACTGCCGCGCGACGCCGTCAAACTGCCCGAACACGTGGCCCGAATCATCGGGGCCGGCAACGGCCTGCGTCATGCGGACCGCGTCACCGGACTATCGTTTTCGCCGGACGGCAAGCGGCTGGCGTCGTCGTCCCGCGATGGGCTGATTCACATCTGGAGCGTCGGGAACGAACGACTGCTCTTCACCTATCGCGGCCATATCGGTGCCACCGAGAAGGTCGATGTTCTGAAGATCGCAGGCTTGGTGTTCGCGCCGGACGGCAAGCGGATCGCCTCGTGCGGCGGCAAGGAGATTCACCTCTGGGACGCCGAGACGGGAATGCTGAATCACAAGCTTGCCGGCCACTCGGCCAGTGCCCGCGGCCTGGCCTTCACACCGGACGGCAAGCGGCTGATCTCCGGCGGGGACGACCGCGTCGTCATCGTCTGGGACGTCGAGAGCGGCGAGCAACTCTTCGCCTTCCCCCAGCAGCAGAGCCGCATCGAGGCGGTCGCCGTGCAGGCGCAGGCGAAGACCTTCGCCACGGTCAATTCCGGCGGCGAACTCCACGTGTTTCCGCTCGGGACCACCGTAAAGCCGGCGCTGTGGGTCGGCACTGTGGTGGACGGCGGTGAGGGCGCCTTCGGGGTCGCGTACATCGGCACGACGGTGAACCTGTTCACCGCCGGCGGGGACGGCAAGGCCAAGCAGATCGCCGGACCGGAAGCCGGGACCGGCACGACGGGCGCCGGTGTTGCGAGCCACATTTACGCCGGCAACGGAGGCAAGTTCTACGCGTTGGCCGCTTCGGCGGACGGCCGCAAGTTCATCACCGCCGGCAGCGACCCGATGCTCCGGTTGTGGGACGCGGAAACCGGCAAGCTGACGTCCGCAACGGTCATCCCCGGCACGACGATCGCCGGCGAAAACCGCGAGACGGGCCTGAGTGCCGCAGCCCTCTCCGCCGACGGCCGCTGGATGGCGGCGGGCACCGTGGACGGCCTGATTCAGATTCACCCCGCCGAAGTCGAACCCGACGGCCGCAAGCTCGCGGAACGGGCCGACGTGCTCTACGCCGTGGCCGTCTCCCCCTCCGGCAAGGTTGCCGCCGTCGCCGGAGCCGACCGAACCATCGCGCTGATCGACACAGCAAGCGGCACCGAAACGAAGATCCTCAGCGGCCATGCCGGTGCGGTGCCCACACTGACGTTCGTGCGGGAAAACCTCCTCGCTTCCGGTTCCGGCGACAAGCTGCTGAAACTGTGGGACACCGGCACGGGCAAAGCGATCGACTGTGCCGGGCATACTTCCGCCGTGCTGTGTGTCGCAGCCGATGCCGCCGGGAAGACGATCGCCTCCGGCAGTGCGGACCGCACGGTACGGTTGTGGGATGAGACCGGGAAACCCCTCGGCCGCTGGGACGCGAATTCCGCCGTCACGTCGCTCGCCTTGACCGCCGACGGCAAGCGGCTGTTCGTGGGTACGGCCAACGGCTTGCTCACGGTGGTCGATCCCGCAGGCAAGGAGCCGAAGGCCATCGGGTCGGCCCAGGCTCACGGCAGCGGCACGTCATCCATCAGTATCCGCAGTGACGGCAAGCGCGTACTGAGCGGCGGCGGCGACGGCTTTGCCCGCATCTGGGACCTTGCCCCCGACGGCAAGCCGAAACTGCTCGGCCTGCTTGTGCTTCCCACGAAGTCATCCACGGCGGCACCCCCGCTGACGACGGTCGCGTTTTCCCCGGACGGGCAAACGGCACTGACGGCTGGGGCGGACCGCATCCTGCGGCTTTGGGATGCGAACACCTTCGCGGAGTTGCGGACCTACCGCGGCCACGGCGATTGGATCACTGCGGCCGGCTTCGCGCCGAGCGGTCGGCAACTCGTGACCGCGTCCGCCGACAAAACCGTGCGCAGTTTCGATCTACCCTCGGCAACCGTAGGTGAGGTCGGACACGTCGGTGCCGTGAAGGCCGTCGCGGTTTCCCCCAGCGGCAAGACCATCGCGACGGCCGGGAAGGACCGCACCATCCGCCTCTGGACGGCCGACGGCCGACCGGAAGCGACACTGGTCGGTTCGACCGGAGCCATCGCCGGCTTGGGCTTCCTCGGCGACGATCGGCTCGTTTCCATCGGTGACGACGGTCGCCTGCGGATCTGGTCGGTCGCCGACCGGCACGAGGTCCGCAGCGTGCCCGTCGGCGAGACTCCCGTGACCTTGGTCGTCGATGCGGCAAGCCGACGCATCGCCGTCGCCGTAACGCGCAGCGAAGGCGCGGACACGACCGCC
>Ga0163144_10015639_pt1 | contig 15632 bp, 19 predicted proteins | sample OliLak19BULKMAT1_FD_123175 | JGI IMG/M metagenome (GOLD analysis project Ga0163144, IMG submission 123175) | Freshwater microbial mat bacterial communities from Lake Vanda, McMurdo Dry Valleys, Antarctica - Oligotrophic Lake LV.19.BULKMAT1 | ecosystem: Environmental > Aquatic > Freshwater >...
CACCTGCGTGTCACGAACCAACCACGATGTGTCAATGAATCGCGGCCGCGACGATAATGCCCAGCGCGAGCGCCGCCGAGCCCATGAGGATGGCGGCCGCCACGTTGCGCTTCTCGCCGATCTCATGCCACAGTTTTCCGGGCGTCAGGAGATCGAGAATGATGAATGCGACCACGAACAACACTACGCCGAGTCCGGCGAACACCGCCGCCGCGGTGACGTTCTGCATCAGGCTGTATTCCACTGGGGACTTCTCCTCTACTTGCCGCGGAGCGTGCGCCCCGGAATGTAGTACGGGGACCGATAGGCACCGGGATTGGCGCGCACCGACTGCGGATCAACCGTGGTTTTGTCACCGCTGGTAAAGCTCCAGCCCCGATACTGGGCCGTTCCCAGCAGGCCCAACACCGCTACGCCATAAACTGCGTAGAGTAGGGTGCGAATCATGTTGGCTCCTCGTCCGGTGGGAATGACATCGTGGCGCCCTCGTGATCGCTCTCCATCCAGCGCCGGTTTTCGAAGCCGATGGCGGGGAACCACGCAATCAGAATCGGAACGACGAGTGCGGCCAGGGCGATGAGATAGAGCAGGATCGACGGCACGTCGCGCGTCACACGCAGCGAGTATCGCACCGGTGTACCCAACGGCTCGCCGCCCTCGGGCGCGATGCGCAACAGGTATTGGCCGGCCGGAACGCCGGCGAGCGTCACGCCAGAGCGGCGCGAGCCTTCGCTCCAGTTCCCGTCGCTATCCGACCCCGAGTAGTAGCTGGCCTGCGTCCCGAAGTCCCGTGATTGCCCGGTTTCATTGTTGATCAGCGCCAACGCGAAATACACCCAATCATTGCCGAGGTCCGTCTGAAACTCGAGTTCTACATTCGACGTGCGCCCCTTGAGCTCAAACGGTGCGGTGACCAGCGCGTTCGATTCACCACGTGTGCGGTCGTAGGTATAGCTGCCGTCGAACACCTGTTCGTCGCGCGCGAGCAGCATGCCGCCCACGAACATCAGCAGCCAGACACCCAGCAGTAACACGCCAACCCGGCGAACACGTCGCGCCGCGCGCACATGCGGATTCGGCTGATTCGCGAACACACCGCGCGGGCTCTTGTCGAGCGTCGAGAGACCGAACATGCGCGCGATCTCGGCCGGCTCGGTGTACGTGCCCAGCGACCAGGTCGTCTCGAGATCCGTGCCCTCGGCGGAGAGCAGGAATGGCGGAGACGTGAAATCACGCGAAGCCACCGCGTCGCCCACGCGCAGCTCCCACGGGAACTCGCCCAACGCGAACGACGTGCGTGCGTTCGCACTCTGGAAGTGATGAAACGTGCGCTGGTCGAGCTTGACCATCGACCGGACGATGCTGGATAACTCCTGCGGCGGCCGACGCAACTTCTCGATCACATTCCAGTGTCCCTCGTACTCGGACAAGTACATGAAGCCATGATACGGATTGAAGCAGACGTACTCACTCCACGAATAGTCCACCCCTTCTACCGTGATCGTCACACGCTGGCACCCGATCGCCTCGTACGGCACACCCCGAATCGTACCACGCGTACCGAGCGGAATCCTGGGCGTAAAGGTGATCCGTTCCGCATGTCGCTGCAGGATGCGCAGATTCGGATCGAGCGCGTCCAGCACCGAGCCGCACGTCACGCAAGCCACCGTCACGGCCCAACCTTCGGCGTGCAACGTGATGGACGCACCACAGCTCGGGCACGACAGCGCGGACGCCTTCACCATCCGGTGAACTCACGCACGCCGGTGGCCTGCAGCTCCCGCCACGTCACGTAGTCGCCCGCGAACAGCAGCGGCGGTGTCTCACTACCGTCGAGCGTCGCAAAGTGGCCGTTTTCAGTGATGAGGTCGGCGAACCAGCAGAGTGATCGCGCGCTCGTTGTAAACGGGAGTTCTCCCTCGGTGCCCACATAGGCCGCCTGCGTCAGGTTGGCCACGATGTACTCGTGCTGATCGGTATGCACACGGTCGCCCACGCGCAGCGAGGCAGGATCGGGCAGTGGCCCGCCGGGCGCCACCTCCACAGTGATCGCGTACTCCAGTTGTGCATCGGAGAGCCACGCGCTGCTGCCATCGCTCACGCGACAGTACCACTCGTTCCATCGACCGCGTGACCACTCGTACGTGAGTCGCCCAACAACAACAAACGAACGCGCGCCCCATCGCCCTTCAAGACCGAGTTGTATCGGCGAGCCGGTGACCGGGAACTCCGCTTGCAGCCCGACCCGCTCCAGATCGAGTCCCTGTCGCACGAGCACCGACTTGCAGAAATCGCAGGTGGTTTGCACGGCCTGCGCCCAGCGAAAGCGGATCGGCGCACCGCAGTTGGGGCAACTCGTGGCGTGTGGAGCCGGCGCGGTCATGCGTTGTGACTCACGCGTGAAGTGCAGAGCGCACCGGGCTCATCATGCCGTACGCGCGCTCGACAACACGAACCGTTACCTGTGATGCGCCAAGTAGCGCCTCGAGACGCGGGTTCCAGTCCCACGGGTCCCGCGGCGTGCAACAGAACAGGTTGATGCACGCCGACGAATACTCGGGAAACGTGTGGACGGTGAGGTGTGACTCCGCCAGCAGCCACATTCCCGTAATGCCGCCCGGTGATGGGAACTGATGCCAGTGCGCGCTGCCGACCGGATGCAGCGACAGTTCGTGCACGACGGCATCGAATAGTTGCTGCAGCGCACCCACGCTCGTGAGGCGATCGGCGTCACAGCCGGACGCCTCAACAATCCACTCGAAACCGGTCATCCCGCGAGCGGCATCATGTCGGCGCAGCGCAAACCAGCCTGCTGAATCAGGACTGCGCACCGCCGCAGATGGCGCAGAACTTCGCCACCGACGGAATCGACTTGCCGCAATGAATGCAGAACTTGGCCTCGCCGCTGACCTCGGCGGCCGCGCCTGCGCCAGCCGCCATGGGTGGCGCACCGACGGCTGCAGCCGGTGCGGCGGGTGCCGCCGGTCCGGTTGCCGCACGCATCGCATCGGCCATGATGGCACCCATGCCGACACCCGCACCGAGCCCAACGCCCATGCCGGCAATGCCACCTTCGTTCGCCGCAGCGATCGGGATTGACTGCGCGGCCTGAAACTGCGCGTACTGCCGCATGTCGCCCACCATGTTCATGGAGATGCGCTCGTCGAGACGCTTTTGCAACTCGTCGGGCAGCGACAGGTTTTCTACGGTGAAGCTGGCGAGTTCAAGACCATACGACGCGAACTGCGGCGCAAGTTCAGCCGCGATAAGCGTTGCCACCGCCGCCTGGTTGGCCGCCATATCGAGAAACGGCACCTGCGACTTGGCAAACGCCGTGGTGAACGATGTGATCACCGCATTGCGCAACTGCGGCTCGAGCTCGCTCGCCGCATACTGCGCCTGCGTGCCCGCAATGTTCGTGTGAAACGCCAGCGGATTCACGAGCCGGTAGCTGTACACGCCAAAGCCGCGCAAACGCACCGCACCGAACTCGGCGTCGCGAATGGTGATGGGCTGCTGCGTGCCCCAGCGCTGATTGGTTTGCAGACGCGTGGAAAAGAAGTACAGATCGCTTTTGAACGGTGACTGAAACAGCTTGTCCCAGTTTTTGAGATTCGTGAGCAGCGGTAGCGTGTTGGTATCGAGTTTGTAGAGCCCGGGACCGAACGCGTCCGCCGCTTTGCCTTCGTTCACAAACAGCGCCATCTGCGACTCACGCACCGTGAGCGACGCGCCGTTCTGGATTTCCATGTCGCGCATGGGGAAGCGCTCCATGAGCACGCCCGGACCGTCCTCGGTCCAATGAATGACGTCGATGAATTGCTTCTTCAGGAAGTCACCAAAAGACATGACCGGCCTCCGGGGCGGGCGGGGGTGCAGGAGCGCGCCAGAGCGGCGCATCGGTGGAAGTTACGGACTCCCGCCGCCTGGGGAAAGGAAGATCATCGGTTGAGCTCAAAGGCAAAGGTCTGCTCCACCAGCTGGGCCACCGGGCGACCGCCAACTTCGGCCGGTAGATAGCGCATCCGGCGCAGCGCCGTCTCGACAGCTCGGGTGAATAGCATGTGGTCACTGTGCAGAATCGTCAGACGTGCAAAGTCGACACGGCCCGCGGAATCCACCACGAATCGCGCTCGCACCGAGCCGGCAATGGAGCCGCTGCGCAGCACCTCGGGATAGAGCGGCGTGGGCGATCCGGGACGAACGGCCACGGCTTTCTCCACCTGGATCGCCGTGAACACGCCGTCACCGCTGCCGAGGGCGCTCGCGCCCATGCCGTCACCACCGCCGCCGGCCGACGCCGGCGCGCGTCGTGAGGTAAAGTCGTTCGCATTCGTCACCACTCGTGACAGATCAATGTCCGGAATCGACAGTGGCACAAAGTCCGGTGCCATCAGGGAGGGCGGGGCTGGTGCTGGCGTGGCCGCGCTGGGTGCGCGAGCGCTGGCCGGCGTCTGCGTCACCGCGGAGAGCGGCGTGATCTCGGGCGGCGGTGCCATGTAGACAATCGTTTCCACCGGCTCGTTCGCCGGCAGTTCCGACGCGCGACCGGACGCGACGACAATGGCCGCGCCCACACCCACGTGCAGCGCCAACGACACCACGGAACTGAAGCGACGACGCGGGCCGACGGCAGACGATTCGAGCAGTGTGTTCAGCATGCGAGCCTCCGATTGAGTGACGCGCCATCGGCCTCTCCGATCGCGCGCTACACCAATGCAACCGTCCCATGAGGCGCACATGACAATTGCGTGAGCGCAGCATGAACACCGTATGACGAGTTGATGAAGGCGAGATGAGCGGACGATGAAGTCGGTAGCGTCAGCACGGAGGAATTACAACGACCGTTTGAATCCACCCGGTTCACCGTTACCGTGAACTGGAGGCGCGAGGTAGACGGCACGCACCATCGCTCGTCGCGGCCGACCAACTGTTCTCTGTTTACGGTTGGTCGCACTGGATAGCGACGCGCGTTCCCCATGGATCGTCCATGGAGAACGCGTCGTTTTTTTCTGAATGCACGACGATCGCATTCGCCTCGGCACGCGCACGTACCGCCCGCACATCGTTAGCCGTCGGCAGTACAACGGTCCATCGCAACAATCGTGCGTGGTGTACATCGGCGGGCGTGGCCGCGCTGCCTGCCCACGTGTTCGTGCCCAGATGGGGATGGTAGCCACCCGCTCCGAAAAATCGAGCCCCGGGATACGACGACTGCGTGATCGCGAAACCGATCACATCGCGATAGAAGTGCGCACTCGATTCAAGGTCGCCCACGTGCAGGTGCACGTGACCGATCACGGTGCCGGCCGGCAGCCCCGTAAACGGTGCATCGTTTGCCGCGCGCACGAGATCGCCAAAATCAAGCGGCAGCGACGCCATCTCCACTTCACCACGGGCAATACTCCACTCCTCCCGCGGCCGATCGGCGTAGACCTCCACGCCAAGCCCGTCGGGGTCTTGCAGATACAGCGCCTCACTCACGAGATGATCCGCGCTGCCAACGCGTTCATCGCGGTCCGAGAGATGCGTAATCAAACGTCCGAGTGCCGCCCGATCGGGCAGCAGCCACGCCACGTGAAACAGCCCGAGTCGCCCGCGCGGCGGCATCAGGTCGCTGCCCTGCACCTCGTGCAACGTGAGCAAGATGCGATCGTCGTCGTGTGCGCCGAGCGTTGCGGCCGTATTCTCGCGCGAAATCACGCGCGCACCAATCATGTCGTGGTACCACCGCACCGAGCGAGCAAGATCGGATACCTGCAAATGCACGCCGCCAAGTTGCGTGGCGTCCGGGAGCAACGGGTTCATCGCGCATTCTCCACAGGTCGGGGGCGATGGCGACAGCCAGCGCAACGAACATCCGGTGAAGTATACCGCAGCCGTGTGCGTCGTGTGACAACCGTCACCCAGCCTGCCACCCGTGACGGGTAAGCTCCTCGCATGTCCACCTACCCGAACTCCGAAACCGACGCAGACCTCCCGATGATCATTCAGGGCGGCATGGGCGTTGGTGTTTCGAACTGGCAACTCGCGCGCGCCGTGTCCATGGCGGGCCAACTTGGCGTGGTCTCCGGCACCGCGATCGACACAATGCTGGTGCGCCGTCTGCAGGACGGCGATCCGGATGGTCACGTGCGACGTGCGATGGCGCAGTTTCCGATGCCGGCCGCCGCCGCGGACACACTCGCACGCTACTTTCTGACCGGCGGTCGACCCGAGGGAACGGCGTACGTGACGCTGCCCATGTACAAGCAACACATGAGCGTGCGTCGTCAGCAGCTCACCATGCTGGCAAACTTCGTCGAAGTGTATCTCGCCAAAGAACAGCACATTGGCGTTGTCGGCATCAATCTGCTGACGAAAATTCAGATGCCGAATCTGGCGTCGCTCTACGGTGCCATGCTCGCGAATGTGGACTACGTGTTCATGGGTGCCGGCATTCCGGGCGAAATGCCGGGCGCGCTTGACGCGTTCGCCGAACACCGCTCGGCGACCGTTCGCTTTGATGTCGAAGGACTTGTGCCTGGCGACGTTGAGCAGCTCACGTTCGACCCGGCCCTGCACTGGACCACGCTCCCTGCGCCGATCCGTCGCCCGAAGTTTGTCCCGATTGTGTCGGCCAACTCGCTGGCCGCCACCCTCGCGCGCAAGGCGAATGGACGCGTGGATGGCTTCATCGTCGAGGGGCCAACCGCCGGTGGCCACAACGCGCCGCCGCGCGGCCCGATGAAGCTCAACGATGCAGGCGAGCCGATCTACGGCGAACGCGACGTCGTGGACCTCTCCAAGCTGGGTGAACTTGGCTTGCCCTTCTGGGTGGCCGGCGGCGCGGGCTCGCCAGAGGGTTTGCAACACGCACTCGACGCCGGCGCAGCGGGCATTCAAGTGGGTACCCTGTTCGCGTACGCCGATGAATCCGGCATCACGGAGTCGCTCAAAGCGCGTGTGCTAACCGCACTCTCGAGCGACGACGTACACATCATCACCGATCCGCGCGCGTCTCCAACCGGCTATCCATTCAAGCTGGTTGCGGTGGACGGCATCGGATCGCAAAATGATGATCGCGACCGGGTGTGCGATCTTGGCTACCTGCGCAGTGCGTATCGCACGGCGAGCGGGGGCGTCGGGTATCGCTGCGCCGCCGAGCCGGTGGAGACCTACGTAGCCAAGGGGGGTGACATGGCTGACACGGTCGGTCGGCGCTGCCTGTGCAACGGCCTGGTGGCTGATGTCGGACACCCGCAGCTGCGCCGCGACGGACGCATTGAACTACCGCTGCTCACCAGCGGCGACACGCTGCTCACGATGCGCGAGTTTGTAGACGGTCGGACCAGCTACCGCGCCAACGATGTGATCGACTACCTGCTCCGCTCATCCACCGCGAGCCAACGCCCGGAGGCGCTCGAGATCGGGAATACGTAGGCGATGATCACTCAGCATCTCGATCATCCCGCGATCACGCAGCTGCCGGTACGCGCGCGATACCGATTCGCGCGCGGCCCCAATCTCGAGCGAGAGCTCAGCCTGCGTGCGGTGCAAGGTGAGCACCATGCCTTCCATCGTGGGTACGCCGACGCGATCGGCGTAGCTGGACAGCAACATCGCCAGCCGCGCCGCAACATCGCGAAACGCGAGCGTCTCGGTGACGTTCACGAGATGTCGCAACTGCCGACCGAGCGACAGGATGACTGCCTGCGCCACCGACGGCTGCGTTCGACACAGTTCCTCAAAGTCTTCGCGCGGCAGAAACACCAGTCGCGATGCTTCCAGCGTGATGGCCGAGGCCGGGTGCTTTCCGCCATCGAAGAGTGGCAACTCGCCGACGGCGCGTCCCGGTCCCTCGATCTGCAGTACCTGCTCACGGCCATCGGGACTCAAGCGGTAGACGCGGACACGTCCCGACTCCACCACGTAGAGACCACGGCACACATCGTCGGTGGCGAACAACACGTGTCCGCCGCCCACCGTGCGCGCGACACAGCGAGTCGCGACTTGACCGAGATCCGGATCGGTCAGTTCGGCGAAGATCGGAAGCGCACGAAGCAGCGAGGAAATGTTCATGATGCAATCTCGCACAGACTGCCGCAGTTTCTCCGTCGGGGCGATTCGACCACATTGTGCGGGAAACGCTGACAGACCGAGCGTCGCGGCGAAGCGATCAGCGCGACGGGTGGCGGTCGTCGGGCGCGTCTTCGGCAGGTTGTGTGCGCACGGACCCCGCGTCGATGTAGACCACCGAATCGGCGATCCGGGTCGCCTCGGCGGGGTCGTGCGTGACCAGCACCATGGGGACCCCGGTACGATCATGGAGGGCGCGCAGTTCAGCGCCGAGCCGCTTGCGAAGCGGCGCATCGAGCGCCGCCAGTGGTTCGTCGAGCAGCAGCAGTGACGGCCCTGGCGCGAGCGATCTGGCCAGCGCGACGCGCTGTTGTTGTCCACCGCTCAGCGCGCGTGGAAGACGCGCCGCGAGGTCGATCAAGCCGACCAGCGACAGCATCGCGTCGACACGCGCTGCGCGTTCCGCCCGCTGGTGGCCGTGCAATCCGTACGCGATGTTCTCGGCGACCGTCAGATGCGGGAACAGCGCGTACTGCTGAAATACGAATCCCACCCGTCGGTCGCGCGCGGGGACATCGATGTGGTGCGTGGCATCGAACAGCACGCGATTGTTCAGTGTGATGCGGCCACCGTCGGGGCGCAGCAGTCCCGCGATGGCGCGCAGTGTCAGGGTCTTCCCTGCCCCGGACGGGCCGAGCAGTGCGGTCACACCGCTCGTGGCGTCGAAGGAGACGTCGAGCGTGTATCCCGGGAACTCGCGCCGAATCGCCACGGAAAGCGCGCCGCCGATGTTCAATGCGGTGCTCGCGGGGTTTCCCGCGCCGTCACCAGATGTGCTGCTCAAAGCAGTGCGCGATGCGTCGCGCATCACACCGGTCCGTGGCGCTGACGCGTTCGCGTGTTGCCGACGCGCGTCAGCAGCAGCAGCGCACCACCGGTGACCGCGGTGAGGACCAGAGACAATGCCAGCGCGCGCTCCACATTCCCCGCCTGCACCGCATCGTACACGGCGAGACTCGCCGTTTGTGTTCGTCCCGGAATGTTGCCGGCGAGCATGAGCGTGGCGCCGAACTCGCCCATCGCGCGCGCAAAACACAGCGTGGTCCCGGCCAGAATCCCCCGCCACGCCAGTGGCACGGTCACGGTGAAGAACACCGACACTTCGGAGCGACCGAGCGTACGCGCCGCGTCTTCGTACACAGGGTCTACCTGTTCAAAGCCGCCCTGCGCCGCGCGAACAAGAAACGGGGCCGCGGCCACGAACGTAGCGAGCACCGCTGCCGTCGCGGTGAACACCATCGGCGCGCCGAACAGTGCTTCAATCGCACGCCCGAGCAGGCTCTCACGCCCGACCGTGAGCAGCAGATAGTAACCGATCACCGTAGGCGGCAGCACCATGGGCAGCAGCACCAGCACTTCGAGGAGCGAGCGTCCGAAGAATCGTTTGCGTGACAGCCACCACGCGACCGGCACTCCCAGCAGGAGCGCGAGCAACGTCGCCGATGTCGCCACGACCAGCGAGAGGCGAATCGGAAACAGGTCAAGCGACGCCACCTCAGTCAACCGGCATGTGTGTGATGCTCACGAATCATGCGAGGCACCGGGACGGGGCGGGGGCGAGAACCCGTAGCGATCCATCACGGCGCGACCTCCAGCCCCCACCATGTACGTCACGAACGAGCGAGCGGCGCGCTGGCGTGTACTCCGGGAAACAATCGCGACCGTCTGCATCAACGGTGCATGCAGCGATGCATCCACCACCGTGTACACGCGGGCTCCGCCACGCGCCATCAGCGACAACGCGACGATCCCCGCGTCGGCGTTGCCGCTCGTGACAAAGATTTCGGCCTGAGAAATATTCGTACCGAGGATCAGTTTGGGCTTCACAGCCTTCCACACGCCTGCATTTTCGAGTGCCTCTTGCGCAGCCCGTCCGTACGGTGCGTGCGACGGATCGGCGATCGCGATCGTGCGCAGACTATCTGAAAGCAGATCGGTCAGCGACAGACGCGGACAGACGCCGCTTGAGTGTTCGCGTGCTCTGCGTGTCACGCTCCCATGACTCGTGTCAGCGCGCGTGCACCGTGCAATCACGGCCAGACGACCGATTGCATACACCTCGCGCGTACTGTCCACGATACTACCGCTCACCGCGAGCGCGTCGATTGCCTCGGCATTGGCCGCAAAGAACAGATCGGCGGGCGCGCCGTTCGCGATTTGTGTAGCCAGATCGCCAGTGGACCCGAATACGAGGACCGCACTGTCGCCTCCGGCCGCACGATAGTCACGCGCGATTTCCCTGAGCGCATCACGCAGGTCGGACGCCGCGAAGACCAGCAGCGGCTCGACGTGCGACGCATCACGGCGAGCGCACGCGGACAGCACGATCGATATCGCGAGCAGCGCAAGCACACAGGGCGCAAGCGCGCGGCGGCGTTGGAACGCCGTCGTGCAGGATGATGAGGTGGTCGCCGGGAGCGTCGGGAACATGCTGCGCGAAGTATGGACCGATGGCACAGGTACATCAACACTCAACAGACCGAGCCGACAGCGCTGGGGCAGCGGCCAGGGGCCGGGCGGCGACGATCGGGGGCGTACGCAACGGGTGATACTTCGACCAGTCCCGGTGTTCGTGGAAACTGCGCATAGAATGCTAGCCAGCCTTCGGGGCCCGCTCTCGTACCAGAAAGAGCTCGGTGAGCGCCGCGCGCTGTACGTGGGCATCGGTGCTTCCAACCGTGCCTGGGTCGCAGGCGGCCTGGCCGAGGAGGAAGAGGAACGCCGCTCCCACGTGTCTAGTCAGTCGCATCTGCTATCAACTCGCGATGCACTGGAAAGATTCCACACGTTATCGGCACGTGTTCGCTACACCGGGAACTCCGTCACGAAACACAATCGTCGCACCTCGGCGATCAGTGCGAAGTCTCGCCGGTTGGCGGTGATGAGTGTGGCACCCACACGACGGCAGCTCGCCGCGATAAGGATGTCGTGTCGAAAGCTGGCGCACTTCAGCTTCGCGTCGTGACCCTTTTTTCCTGCAATAGCACGCGTGATGAGCGCCGCCTCGCGCCACACCAGTGCATCGGTGCCAATACAGCGCAGGAATCGCTGAAACGGCGCGGCTACGTCGCGCTCCACGGCCTCCTGCGCCGCGTTGGTGCTGGCGCCCACGAGCAACTCGTGAATGACCACGGTGCTGGCCAACACGTTTGGTCCAGCGCGTAGCAGAAAGGCACGCATGGCCGCGCGGAACGTGTCGCTCCGCGCGGCCTCGACATAGAGGTTGGTATCGAGGATGTACACGCCGCGACGGCAGACTAGCGCGCGCCCGACAACGTGACGAAACCCGAGAAGTCGCGCGCCTCGCCCTCATCGTGCCTGAAACCGCCGCTCGCCATGAGGCGATCAAACCCGTCCAGCATGCCGCGATGGAACTCGACGAGTTCGATGACCGCGCCGAGCCCCAACTCAACGGCTTCGGTCTCGGTGCGCACGCCCAGCACACGGCGCGCGTGATCGAGCAGGCCATGATCGATGTTCAGATTCTTGCGGCGCACCACACCACTGCCGCGCTGCCCGGCGATGTTGCCGTAATGCTCGGGTAACGGCACGGCGCGATCAGCAGCGGCGAGCGCGCCAGCGGCCACGCGTGCGGGGCGTTTCGCCGCGTCAGGATACGGGGATTTGTGTGCTGTCTCGGCAACGGCTTCTCCCTTGGCGGCGGACGTTGCGGCACGATTGGGGCTGATCTTGCGGGCAACCATGGGGATCCTCCGATCTGTATGTTTCTGGATTAATGCTGTACAGTTTTGAACGCAAGTGCGCGGCACGGCATGTTCTGCGAAGCTACGCGGCCAACGCACACAGCCGTCACCCCGAGTGGGAATGACGGCCGCGAAACACACCTACACGCCGCAGCTTACGGCGCGAGCGACAGTAGAAAGCTCAGGAATCCCAGGAATCCCGCCACACCGAAGGCGAACGCGGCGGAGGCCGCCCGCAGCGGTCGTTTACGAAGGTGCGGCACCAGCATCGCGAGACAGGCCAGGGCGAGCCCGACGCCCACCGCGCCGCCGAGATTGCGCGCGAGGCCCAGCGCCCACTCCCCGAGCGGCACGACCGTGCTGGCATCGCTCGCGCGGCGGGCGATTTGCCAACCCATGTACTCGATGAGGCCCGCGGCCAGCGCGCCCATCGAGACGGTGTGTCGCACGACGGTTCGCGCCGCGCGAAGGTCGGCCCGCCATGTCGCATCCTGTCTGGCGGTCGCAGCCGAGGCGCCGAACGGGAGCGGCTCGACGGCGTGCGCGTGCGCCGACAGGTCCGACCAGGCGGGACCAGCGACGCGCTCGGCAGCGACTTCAGACGAGGGGGCGTGCGGTTCACTCATCAGCACTCTACGCAGCGGCTAGCACAAAGGATTCGGGGGCAGTCTGCCGTCGTCGTCCTCCAGCGTCAGTTCAGCCGCTTCAGCTCCTGGTACGCCCCCGACGTCTTCAGCGTCACCGTGACCGGGCCGCTGGTGCGATTCCGCCAGTACCACCCATGCATGCCGTTGAATACCGCGACGAATGCGCCGCTGTCAGCCCGCGCGTTGCGGCCCTTGCCATAGCTGTGGAAGTCGCCCGACGGCGCGTTCAGGGTGTCGCCGTGCGTCTCGAAGTTCACGCCGCCATTGTCGGTCGACCAGACGTACGTGACCCTCGCACCCTTCTGCATCGCGAGTTTGATCTCTTTGCCCTGGCCGGCAACGAGCACAACCTGCACCGAATCGCTGCGCTGCGTCACCGCCGTGGTGGGTGCCGCCACCTGCCTCGAGTCGAGAGGGGCCGCCGCCTGCGCTGGCTGTGTCGGCTGCGCCGCCTGTGTCAATTGCTCAGGTGCGGTGGCGGACGCTGGAGCCTCGGCCTCCTGCGCGAGCTGTTGCTTGATCTTCCCCATCTCGGTGAGGCCCAGCACGTTGCCGATGCCGCTGGGATCCACGCCGTACTCCGCCGGCAGTACCGCCACGACCAGCAGCACGCCAGCCGTGGCCATGGCGATGACGGTCGAACGCAGCAGACGCTGCGACGACGGTAGCTCGCCCGGAGGTCCCGCAGTTGGTTCGGTCATGTGTATCTCGTTAAGAAATGTCGACAAGGAAGTAGCCAGCCAACTGATAGCCCATCAACAAAAAGCCCGCGGTCATGAGTGCGACGTTGGCCGTGTACGCGTGGCGCGCGAAGCTCAGGGTCTGCCGCCAGTACGTCATGGCAATCAGGATCGCGCTCAGCGCGAGCAATTGACCGATCTCCACCCCGACGTTGAACGCAACGAGATTCGTGATCAGCCCGTCCGCCGACATCTCGAAATCGAGAATTTTCGTCGCCAAGCCAAATCCGTGTGCGAAACCAAACAACAGCGTCGCCGCCTTCGTGCTGGGCTGCACGCCAAACCACCGCTGAAACGCGCCGAGATTGTCCAGCGCCTTGTAGACCACCGAGAGCCCGATCATCGCGTCAACCAGATACGCGCTCACGCTGATCTCGGTGAGGACGCCCAACAACAATGTCGTCGAATGTCCAACGGCGAACAGCGTGACGTACACACCGATGTCCTTCAAACGATACAGAAAGAAGATGACACCGAACAGGAACAGCAGGTGGTCGTAGCCGGTGACCATGTGCTTCGCGCCGAGGTACGCAAACGGCATCAGGTGCACGCCGGAGATTTGCTGGATGAATCCCTTGTCGCCCGCCGCCACACCGTGGGCCCACGCATCGGCGGGGAGGCCGCCCAGCGTAAGCACGCCGATGAGCAGCAACAGGTGGGGCACGCGTACTTCACGCATCAGGCGCTCACGGGTATTGGAGTGATGCCGGCCGCGCGGGCAACTGGCGAGTTGAAGGTCAGCACATCGGACTCCGCGGCGGCGTCCGCCACGACTCGCTCTCCGTACAGCCAGTATAGCGCAGGCAAGACGAGCATGTTGAGCGCCGTGGCCGACAGCAGGCCGCCAAGGATCACGATGGCCATCGGCGTTTGCAGCTCGTTGCCTGGTTCACCGCCACCGAAGGCCAGCGGAATGAGCGCGAGCCCCGCGGTCAGCGCGGTCATCAGGATTGGTGAGAGTCGCTCGAGCGAACCGCGTGTCACCGCTTCCCGAAACGGCACGCCTTCCGCGAGCAGATGCCGGTAGTGCGCCACCAGCAGGATGCCGTTGCGGGTCGCGATACCAAAGAGCGTCACGAAGCCGACGAGCGACGCAATGCTCACGACGCGGCCGGTGAGCAGTACCGCCGCGACGCCGCCGATGAGCGCCAACGGCAAATTCGCCATCACCAGCAGTGCGGTCCGCGCCGAACGAAACTCTCCAAACAGCAACAGGAAGATCGCGGCAATCGACAACACCGACAGCGCGCCCAACGTTCGCGTCGCTTCCGCCTGCGCCTCGAACTGTCCGCCGTACTCGACGAAGTAGCCGGGCGGCAACTGCACGCGCTGCGTTACGGCACGCTCGATATCCGCGACCGTGCTGCCCAGGTCACGCCCGGCAACATTCGCCTGCACCACGATCTTTCGCTGCACATTCTCGCGCGAGATCGTGTTCGGCCCGCGGTCGACGGTAATCTCGGCGAGCTGCGACAACGGCACGCGCTGCCCGGTCGGCGTGTCGAAGGGCACGCTGGCGATCGCCTCGGCGTTCGCGCGCAGTGCGGCGGGCAACCGGACGACCAGATCCACGCTCCGTCCCTGCTCCAGCACCTGCGACACGGCCTCGCCGTTGAGCGCCACGTCAATGCCCTCGGCCAGCTGCCCAACCGTCATGCCGTAGCGCGCCAGCGCCGTGCGGTCCGCGCGGATCCGAAGTTGCGGCACGTCGGTTTGTTGTTCGAGCTGCAGGTCGGCCACACCCGGCACCGTCTGCATCACGTCGCGAACCTGTGCTCCGACATCGCGCAGTTGATAGAGGTCCGGCCCGAAGAGCTTGACCGCGATGTTTGCGCGCGTGCCGGAGAGCATGTGATCGATGCGATGACCAATAGGCTGCCCGATGGTCACGTTGGTGCCGGGGATCGCCGCGAACTCGCCTCGCAACGCCTCGAACAGGCTGTCCTTCTCGATGTTGTCCTTGAGCGTGACGTCGATCTCGGCGGCGTTGACCCCTTGCGCATGTTCGTCCAGTTCCGAGCGGCCCTGCCGTCGATCCGTGTTCACGACGGCGGGATTGGCGCGCAGGATTTCCTCGACGCGACGTCCGATCGCGTTGGACTCCTCGAGTGACGTGCCCGGTACGGTCACGACCGATACGGTGAGCGCGCCTTCGTTGAACTCCGGGAGGAAGGCTGAACCGAGCATAGGCAACGCGCCGGCCGTGACGGCGAGCGCCAGCGCGGCCGCCGCGAGCACGCGTTTCGGATGCGCGAGCACCGGCTCGAGGATGCGCGCGTAGCGCACCTTGAGCCACTGCACGAGCACACTTTCCCGCTCCGTCTGTACGGCTTTCGAGTTCGGCAGCAGATAGGCGCATAACACGGGCGTCACCGTCACGGCCACGAAGAGCGACGCGAGAATCGCGACGACGTAGGCAAAGC
>Ga0163144_10015641_pt1 | contig 15631 bp, 16 predicted proteins | sample OliLak19BULKMAT1_FD_123175 | JGI IMG/M metagenome (GOLD analysis project Ga0163144, IMG submission 123175) | Freshwater microbial mat bacterial communities from Lake Vanda, McMurdo Dry Valleys, Antarctica - Oligotrophic Lake LV.19.BULKMAT1 | ecosystem: Environmental > Aquatic > Freshwater >...
GAAAGTTTCAACTTTTTTTCTTCTGCTAATGCAATGAGTTCTTCTGCTTCAGCAACAGTAACGGTAAATGGTTTTTCACTGATAACATGTTTACCTGCAAGCAACGCTTGTTTTACATAATCGCAATGTGTAATGTTGGGTGTATTCACAACTACTAATTCAACATGTTCATCCGCCAACATTTCTTCGAGTGTACGATATGTTTTTACCGATGGATATTTTTCCTGTGCCAGGTTTTTACTTCGCTCCCAAACCGCATAGAAGTTAAATCCCGGATGTGATGTAATGAAAGGGGCATGAAACACCCATCCACTCATGCCAAAAGAACAAATTGCTGTATTGATCGGTTTCATTATGAATAATAATTTATTGCCAAGTTAACAGCAAAAAAAGATACGATTGTTAGTTGAATCCTTTCAGCCAATTTTGCAAACGTTCCATCCAATTGTCATTCGTTGTTTTATTGTTCATTCCAAAGCCATGTCCGCCTTTTGGATACAAATGCATTTCAGCAGGCACTTTATATTTTACACAAGCCTGGTAATAACGGATGCTGTTTTCCACAGGCACAGCGCCATCATCACCTGCATGTACTAAAAAGGAGGGCGGTGTTTTCGCTGTTACCTGCAATTCGTTTGAATAAAGTTTGATCTGTTCTGTTGATGCAGTTGCACCAACTAAATTGTTTCTTGATCCTTTGTTTGTGATGGTACTGTCGAAACTGACCACAGGATAAATTAAGATGGCAAAATCGGGACGTACAGAGGTTGTGTCTTTATTTGTTACATCAGCATTTGCTGCAAAGTGAGTAGCTGCAGTTGAAGCAACATGTCCACCTGCAGAAAAACCCATAATGCCGATCTTATCTTTCTTCAATCCCCATTCGGTTGCTTTGCTGCGCACCAAACGAATAGCTTGTTGTGCATCCTGCAGCGGAGCAAGACTTCTGTCGATGTTGGTTGTATCATCGGGCAAACGGTATTTCAATACAAAAGCAGTGATGCCCCATTTATTCATTTCTTCTGCAACTCTTGTTCCTTCTTTATCAAAAGCAAGGATACCATAACCACCACCGGGACAAATGATCACCGACATACCATTCGGGTTGGCAGGTTTATAAACCGTAAGTGTTGGCACACTCACTTTGGAAATACGTGTAACATTATCTTTTGTAACAGCACTCTCTTTGTTTGGTGCCTGCTTCGAATTGGGGATAGCGGCGTTGTACAAAGGCATTTCTTGTTGAGCATGCACAACTACTGCAATTATTAATGAAAAAAGTAAACAAGCTAATTTCATCATACGATTGTTATTTATAAGTTGAATAATCTAAGACTTTTTGCAGGAAGTTGGTCATATAATTTACAGTTGCTGTAAACCAGGGTTCGTTCTGTGAGTTCATTATGTAATATATTGAGTTCTTTCAAAACCAGTTGTGCAATTAATCTTGCATCGAGTTCACTGAAATGTGTATTATCTTCTTTTCCTACAGGATAGTTGGGATGTTCGCCCGGTTTCAAGTACAAGAATAAGAGTTTGGATTGTTCTACACCAAACTGTTGATACAATTCCTGGCTCTTTTTATCTAAATCAATCAATAAAAAGTTTTCTTCTGCAGCAACCTCACGCACCAGTTGTGCATATACATCATGTGTATCTTCAATCTTACCATCAACGGTAAATTTTCTTCTTGCAACCGGAATGAGCAAAATAGGCGTTGCGTTTTTTCCCCTGCTTTCTTTTACATTTTGGAAGAGATTATTTTTAAATGCTGTTTCTGTTGTGTATGTTTTTTTGGTAGGCACTTCATCATTGTGGCCAAACTGAATAAAAATATAATCACCATCAGCAGCTTCATCCATAATGGATTTCCATAAACCTTCATTTCGGAACGAACTGGTGCTGCGTCCGTTCTTTACACGGTTTACAACAGTTACGGTTGAATCCCAGAAATACACAAAGGCAGTTCCCCAACCTGTTTCAGGAAATGCTTTGGTATCCTCGATCGCAATAGTTGAATCACCTGCCATAAAAACTTTGATCTTCTTTTTTGCCGGCAACAAAAAACTCAGCATCGGAACTGCTATCAGTGATACAATTTTGCTTTCATTCTATTTCACCTCACCCTCGTTCCCTCTCCAATAGAGAGGGAGGTCCGGCACTTTTATTTTATTCATCTCCATTACTGCCTCATTATCATTTCAACAACTATCATCATTTAACCAAACTGTTTATATACACTTCAACATTTCTATAATGTTTATCCAGCTTATTTCCTGAAGCATCTACAGGATTCATTGGATCTAAACCGTTTGCTGTTTCCCATGCTTCGGGCATACCATCCTTGTCTGTATCAACAGGCGCAGCAGTTGATTTTAAAAAATGAATGTAAATCGTTTTTACAAGCAATTCTGTGTCGTTTACAGAACAAGTCTATGCACATTTTGAGGATTACAGTAAGGTTTAAAATCTTTTATTTACGCAATCGTTCCCAATAACGATGCCACGTAAAACGCTCCGGAATGCAGAAAAATCAGCTGCTGAGGTTTAAAAAAAAAGCAGTTTTGTAACTAAGAATTTCATGTAACCTTTCATCGAAATGAAGAGAAAGAACAGTGTTGAAACGCCTATCTTTAGAACTGAATATTGCCTGCTATGAAATTTGAAGCTGTTACCATTAAAGATATTGCTAAAGCGCTGGGCCTTTCCACATCTACTGTTTCAAGAGCACTCAGAGACAGTCATGAAATCAGCACAGAAACCAAGCAACTGGTGATGGAGTGCGCAGAAAAACTCAACTATCGACCCAATCCTATTGCACTCAGCCTCAAAGAAAAAAGAAGCCGCTCCATTGGCGTAGTGGTTAGTGAAATTGCCAATACCTTTTTTTCGCAGGTCATTAACGGAATTGAATCGATTGCTTACGACAGGGGATATAATGTTATTGTTTCACAAAGCAGGGAATCGTACGATCGTGAAGTAATTGATCTGCAGTTCCTGGCTTCCCGTTCGGTGGATGGCCTGCTCATTTCACTTTCAACTGAAACAACCGACCTCACACATATTAAAGCGTTACAAGCAAGAGGAATGCCCATTGTTTTGTTTGACCGGATTCATGATGAAATTGACACACACAAAGTAGTAGTTGATAATTATAAAGGTACTTATGAAGCAACCGAACACCTGGTGAAGAACGGATTTAAGCGGATTGCTGCTATTGCCGGATCGGAATTTTTATCTATCACCAATGAACGGCTGGCAGGTTATCATGATGCACTGAAAGCAAACAATCTTTCCTACAGTAAAGAATATGTACAACATTGTTTTTATGGCGGGATGATTTTTTCAGAGGTGGAGGAAGCAGTGAATAAATTGCTCACCTTAAAGCAAAAACCCGATGCAATCATTACCACCAGCGATAAGCTCACAACGGGTTGCTTAAAAACCTGTAAACGCCGGGGGTTGCAAATACCACAAGACATTGCAATGGTTGGCTTCTTTAATTCAGATATTGCAGAGTTGGTTGATCCGCCGTTAACGGTCATACGACAACCGGCCGAAGAAATGGGCAGGGCAGCTACAGAATTATTATTGCAATTGGTAGAAAGTAAGCAGGCCATTAAAGATTTTGAAAAACGGGTGTTAACACCTGAACTTCAGATCAGGGAGTCGTCTGTAAAATTATGATCAAAGCATTTTATTCTTCCTTTCGCTTTACAATTAAATACCAGTCATTTTCCAAAGGCAGGTATCCATAATCATAACAATAGAAATAAGTTTTTCCTGTTTTTGTTGTGTAGAGATGGGTGAAGTATTTAAAATGAAAGCCCAATCGTTGCAGCTTGTCCTTATTGGCTTTGGCAGTTTCCTCGCCTTTTGGAAGAATTGCTTCCAGTATGCGCCGGTTCTTGAGTAAGGTGTTGTTGATATTTCTCACATAACTGCTGTGTACACCTTTTGCTTTCTGTTGATTGTTGTAATTATTGCGGCAATAATCATCGCAAAATTTTTTATCTACCCGGCCTTTAAGCGTTTTTCCACAGGCCAAACAGGTTTTCGATTTTGTATCCGTTAATACAGCCATAGCAGGGGTTTTGGAGAAGAAGATACAACTATTTTATGCGTGTGCAAACGTTTTTACACGTTTAGCTTCGGGAGTAAACGGTTAAAAACCGGATACGGGGTTTGATGGAGATCATCTTTGTGTTGTCAATCGCAAACAATGTGAACGGTTGGCTGAGATAACAAAATTCAAAACAATTAAATTTCAAAGTCATGTACGCACTTAAGAACAAAGTTCAACTGATCGGTAACCTGGGCAACGCACCCGAAGTAAAAACATTAGACGGGGGTAAAAAAATGGCCCGGTTCAGTATTGCAACCAATGAAAGCTATCGCAACGCCAAAGGCGAAAAGATCACCGAAACACAATGGCACAATATGATTGCCTGGGGAAAGCTGGCAGAGATTGCCGAAAAATATTTAACCAAAGGAAAAGAAGTTGTGGTTGAAGGCAAGCTCGTTAACCGGAATTATACAGATAAAGACGGTAATAAAAAATACATTACCGAAGTACAGGTAAATGAATTGCTGTTGCTTGGTGAAAAAGTGAAGGCATAGCAAACCCCAACACCGGTTAAAGAGATTGTTTTGAATGTTTTCTTTAGCCGGTGTTTTCCTTTATCATTCTATCTTTATCTAATGCAGATAATTGAACGCAACGATATCTTTGACCTCGCCTTTCGGTTTGTGACCGAAACACAGGAAAGTATTTTTTTAACAGGGAAGGCGGGTACGGGTAAAACAACTTTTCTGAAATACCTCAAAGAACATTGCTCCAAAAATATTATCGTAGCTGCACCAACCGGTGTAGCTGCTATTAATGCAGGCGGAGTTACATTGCATAGCCTGTTTCAATTACCCTTTCATCCGTTTCTTCCAACCAATGCTGCCAAGAGTGAATTGCTTTCAAAGATTCGCTACAACAAACAACGTTTACAGTTGTTGCGTAAAATGGAAGTACTGGTGATTGATGAAGTGAGCATGGTACGTTGTGATGTGATGGATGCCATTGATACTATTTTAAGAACGGTACGTTACCAGCATCATATTCCTTTTGGTGGAGTTCAATTGGTTTTTATCGGCGATTTATTTCAGCTGCCGCCTGTTGCTAAAAACCAGGAGTGGGGTATCCTGCAGGAATATTATCAATCTACTTTCTTTTTTGACAGCCTTGTGATTAAGGAGCAGATGCCTTTACTCATTGAGTTGAATAAAATCTATCGGCAAAAAGAACAACGTTTTGTAGAGCTTTTGAACAAAGTAAGAAATAACCAGATTGAGCAGGAAGATTTTGAGTTGCTTAATCAACGTTTTATTTCCGGCTTTCAACCATTGGCAGATGAAAAATACATTACACTTACTTCGCATAATAACCAGGCAGAGCTCATCAACCGTGAGCAGTTGCAAAAACTCAATAATGGTTCATTTACTTACAAAGCAAATATCGAAGGGGAATTTCAGGAGAATATCTATCCGGCAGATGAAGCATTGGTTTTAAAAGAAGGTGCACAGGTGATGTTTCTTAAAAATGATACGATTGCCAAACGATATTTCAATGGGAAAATCGGAATCATTAAATCACTTGATGAGGACGATATTATTGTTGTAAGCGATGGGGAGGAAATACGTGTACAAAAAGAAGTTTGGGAAAATGCACGCTATACGTTGAACAGAAGCGATGGCAAACTGGAGCAGGAAGTAATGGGCACATTTGAGCAGTATCCTTTACGGCTTGCATGGGCCATCACTATTCATAAAAGCCAGGGTTTAACATTTGACAAGGTGATGATTGATGCAGGGGCCTCCTTTACCAGCGGACAGGTATATGTTGCCTTGAGCCGCTGCACCAGCATTGATGGTATTGTATTACTCACAAAAATTCAACCGGCGGTTATTTTCAATAACGAGCATGTGCTCAATGGGCAAAATACATTAGCATCAAGAGGTTCTTTAGCAGAACGTTTTGAGCAGGCAAGAAAGTTATTTACACTGCTTTTGCTGGAAGATCTGTTTTCATTTACACAAATAGAAACTGAAATCAAACAATTACAGGAAAGCATTATTAAGCATAAGCATGAGTTGAATGAGGATGCAGCAACATGGGCTGAAAATCTGCTCCAGCAATTTGATGCGGAGAAATCAGTTGCACAAAAATTTATAGTTCGTGTTAATGAACTAATGAAGGAAGAGTCGGCGATTGAAAATAATCCTGCTCTGCAAAAGAGAATACAGGATGCGGCTATCTATTTTCTGCCACGTATAACAGCATTGCAACAAGCTGTAAATAATCACCCCCTCATTACAGAACATAAAACAGCCGCAGATGAAGTGAATGAACATCTCCAATCGCTTTGTGTTGCACTTCATACCACTCTTTATTTATTGAAGTATGGCAGGGAAACATTTTCTGTTGCTGATTTTTTGAAACATAAGGTGAACCTGGCTATACCCCGTTTCCAGATCAGCAGTTATGCCAGTAAAAGAAAACAAACAGCAACGGACATTCAGCATGCTCAACTTTATTTTCAACTGAAAGAATGGAGAGACAGGATCTGTGAAGAAAATAATCTTCCCATCTATATGCTTGCCAATAGTAATAGTTTGATGGAGATCTGCAATTACCTTCCCCTTACAAAAGATCATTTAATATTATTGAGCGGATTTGGAAAAGCAAAAGTTGAAAAGTATGGCGATGAGATTATTGATATGGTTGAACAATATTGCAATGAGCACCATATTGAAACAAATATGGAAGCCAAACCGGATAATCCAAAACGTCAGCGGAAAGAACCATCTCGAAGCAGTGCTGATAAAGTAAGTTCCTTTTCAGTTACACTCCAGTATTATAAAGAAGGAAAAACAATTGAAGAAATTGCCCAACTCCGTACCCTCACCAATAGTACCATTGAAGGACATTTGGCCGATGCTGTTAAAACCGGAGACTTATCTGTATTCAAATTAGTATCGGATAATAAAGTAGAAATTGTCAAAAAAGCCTTCATCAATAATCCTGTAATGAAAACAGGGGAGCTGAAACTACTTTTGGGTAATGAATATTCGTTTGCAGAAATAAGAGCCGTGATAAATCATCTTTCAAGAATCAGCAGTAATACTGATGTTGCAGAAATAAGAAAGAGTAATCACGACGATAATTTTTGATGATTCACTAGCATACTATTTTTCAATGCTGTATTTTAACTTTCAGCCTTATTCTCTGTCATACTACGAAAGAATTTTCACTTCAAAATTTACAACATGAAAAAATTCTGCATTGTATTGATAGCCGTTGTTGCTTTAACTGTTTTCAACTCTTTTACTCTTCAACCGCAAGGCTGGCGTTTTATTGGAGATAAATGGGCAGCATTTGGTTCCGATCGGGATGTATTAAGAGTGGGAGGAAATGAAGCTTTCAGGCAAATTAAAATCAAAGTAACTGACGGCCCTTTAAGAATTGATGACTTAGACATTTATTTTGAAAATGGTGAGAAAATGAACGTTCCGTTAAAAAATGCATTCAGGGCCGGGCAGGAAAGCAGAGTCATTGATTTACGGGGTGGAGTACGAAAATTAGACAGGGTTGAATTTCTGTATTCAACAATTGGTCGCTCAAAAGGAACAGCCAAGGTTGCCGTGTGGGGGAAACGGTAGTTGTTAAATTAATAGACAATGGAGCAGCAAATTCTTTTGCTGTTTTTTATTTCTTTCCCTCCAGCTTATTCACATACTCCAGGGAACCGAGCCGGAAGCGAAAGGGAATACCTGTTCTCTTTTCCAATTGATACTCACCAAGGCAGATAATACCCCAATGACTGAAGGGAGTGCCGAGATTTACCTGAACAACAGGCTGTTTCTGTAAAAACAAAATTGATTGATTAAAAACCGGAGAAAGCGTTAAAATCTTTGCTGGAACCCATACAGGACGGGCACTGTCCGCACTTAATTGGGCCTGACTTGTAAAAGCGAATGTTAAGAAAAGAACCGCAGAAGCACAAAAATTGTTCCAATTTTTATTCATGAACGTATTTTTTGATAATTTAGCCTCCTGAACAATTGCAAGGTAACAATAAAAATGTACAGGGGAAATGGCACTTAGTCAAGGATTACAACAAAAACTACTACAAAAACTATCACCACAGCAAATTCAGTTAATGAAGTTGCTGCAGGTACCTACGGCCAATCTGGAAGAACGGATTAAGGAAGAGATGGAAGAAAACCCCGCTCTTGAACAAAGCGATGAGGATAGCGATGAACAGAACAACGAAGAAGTAAAGGATGAATTTGACAGCAGCGAAGACGAAAATTATGATATGGATGGAAGCGAAGATGAATACGGAAGCCTCGACATCAACGAGTATGTAAATGAGGGCGATGATGATATTGCTGATTACAGAACAAGGGAAGATAATTACTCTGACCAGGAAGAAAGAAAAACCTCACCGGTAAAATTAGAAACCAGTTTTTACGAAGTATTGTTGCAGCAATTGGGCATGCTGAAACTGGATGAGAAGCGACAGGTGATTGCAGAGCAGATTGTAGGAAGTATTGATGATGACGGTTACCTGCGCAGAGAAAACAGCGCCATTGTAAATGATCTTGCTTTTCGTCAAAACATTGATAGTTCTGAACAGGATATTGAAGAGATCATACAGCTCATCCAGCAATTCGACCCACCTGGTATTTGTGCCCGCAACCTGCAGGAGTGTTTGTTGATTCAGTTGAGGCATAAACTAAAAGCAAATTCATCAAAAGATATTCAAACAGCAATCCTCATTCTTGAAAAATACTTTGATGAGTTTACCAAAAAGCATTACGAAAAAATACAAAGAAGTCTTTCATTGGATGATGAACAACTGAAAGCGGTTATTCAGCAAATCATTAAACTCAACCCAAAACCGGGGGGGAATGTTGGCGAAGTAAATAAAGCGGAAACATATATAGTCCCCGACTTTTATATTTTGAATAACAACAGTAAGCTGGAGTTAACATTGAATTCCCGAAATGCACCCGATCTCCGCATCAGCGAAGGGTACAGGGATATGCTCAAAGACTATGACAGGGGCAGCAAAAGAGACAAAAGGCAAAAAGAAGCTGTTATGTTCATTAAACAAAAAATTGATGCGGCACGTTGGTTTATTGATGCCATTAAACAACGGCAGAATACTTTGCTGCACACCATGGGTTCCATCATGAAACACCAGGAAGAGTTTTTTCTTACAGGCGACGAAACCACACTTAAGCCGATGATCTTAAAAGATATTGCTGAAAAAACCGGGCTCGACATCTCAACAGTAAGTCGTGTGGCCAACAGCAAGTTTGTACAAACAGAGTTTGGTACGTACCGGTTAAAATTTTTCTTCAGCGAATCATTGAGTACAGAAAGCGGAGAAGAAGTTTCAACAAGGGAAGTAAAGAAAATATTATTTGACATGGTTGATGCAGAAGATAAACGTAAGCCATTAAGTGATGAACGTTTAACGGAATTACTTCAGGAAAAAGGCTATAATATTGCACGCAGAACGGTAGCCAAATACAGGGAGCAACTCAATATTCCTGTGGCAAGGTTACGTAAACAGTTATAAAGTATGGAACAAATGATTGTGAATGAAAATGGGGGGATACGTGTTACTTCAAATCTGCATTCACCTGTTGTGAAAGTGCTGGCCACTTTTTTTTCTTATCTTTTTCACCCATTGTTCATGATTGCATGGGTATGCCTGTACCTGTTATACCGCAACAGCCTTGTGTTTACCGGCGAAACATCATTTGAAAAAATGATTGTTTTTCTTCGTGTGTTCAGCACCAGTATTTTTTTGCCGTTGATAACTGTGCTACTGCTTAAAGGTCTTGGCTTTATTAAATCAATTCAACTTCGCACACAGAAAGACAGGATCATTCCTTATGTAGCCTGTATTACTTTTTTCTTTTGGAGTTTTTATGTGTCGAAGCAATTAGTTGATCCTTTAGAGATGAGAGCCTTTTTACTTTCTCTTTTTATTACTTCTTCTGCATCTCTTTTGATCAACAACTATATGAAAGTAAGCATGCATGCAATAGCTGCGGGCGGCCTTGTAAGTTTTTTTACCTTACTTCTTTTCAACAACAGGTTAGATGATGTGCTTTCCTTATTGCTTGCTTTTTTAATTGCCGGAATTACATGCAGCAGCCGGTTTATTGTGAGTGATCACAAGCCTGCCGAAATTTATGTGGGGGTTTTTACAGGAATGATTATACAGGTAATAGCCTGGTTGATTGTAAAATAAAACCCCTGTAGGCAGGGGTTTTTCATGAGGAGTTGAAAAATAAATATGTTGTAAAAAATACCTTAGCTGTTTAATATTTTTGACTGCGTCTGGTAGGATTTGTTGGGATGATAAATGAATAATACACTGCCGTTCTTAATTGTATTAATAATGCCGGCACTTTGTTTCACTGGCACAGCGGGACAACCTAAGCTCCTACCAAGATAACCGTTGTTGTTTGCAAATTGTGCTGACACATAATCTGATCCGTGTAAAACAATGGCCCGATCAAACGCTCTGTCGTTAATCCCTTTTTCAACACCTTTCAGTTTTAAAGAATAACCCTTATCACCACAATAAGTATTCATTGTAACATAAAAGCCAAGACTGCTTTTAAATGATTCGGGTTTGTTTGAAAAATCGTTGGCATATTGTAAACCACTATTACGGCCATGAGCTACTAATGTGTGATAAAGAATTTTTCCTTCTTCCACATTAATAATATATAAACGTTTTTGTGAAGATGCTTTTGAAAAATCGGCAATAGTTAATACATCGCCCCGGTTTGCCATCCCCCGGTCAAGTAGTTTGTAATATCCTTTGTAAGCAATTTCAAATACTTCTTCTGATAAGCCATCTTTTACTAATGCAAGAGACTCGTAAATACTGTCGGCTTTTTGATTGATTAGTTCTTCTGTATTGTTGATGGCAACTGCAGAGACATTAATGAGGGCATCATTGACATAATTGTGCCTTATGCTACTATTACCTGCAATAACAATGGGGATTTGTAAAAAGATAAATGCTGCAATAGCGAGATACGCCAGTTTTGAACGGATTAGTTTCATAGTTGTGTTTTTTAACGGATATTGGAGGTGCAAAAATAAGCAAACTTTGTTTTTTGACAAGTACATATTGTGCAACGTTTTTAAAATTAAAAAAGTATCTCTTGAGCAGTAAGTTATGGCTGGATAGGTGTTTTCTATTAGCGTGTACGGAGGAAGTGCAAATGTACAACCATAACAAGCCGGGAAAAAGTTAAAGCAAGGGCTTTATCTTGTATTTATTTATCCTTAAAAACACAACGCCTCATAATTGAAAAGGCATTGGTTTTCAGGCCTAAAACGATCAGAAGGTCTGGCATTATAATTTTATTTTTATTTAATTATGGGCACATAGCTCAAAAAGCACGGATGACCTGTTAAAATGTATGATACAATACCCCATTTATCTCGATTATAATGCGACCACTCCCTGCGATCCGAGGGTGCTGGAATGCATGATTCCCTATTTTACCACTCATTTCGGGAATGCAGCCAGCCGCACACATGCCTATGGCTGGGTGGCGGAAGAAGCAGTGGATATTGCAAGAGAACAGGTAGCTGCTGTAATTGGTGCTACATCCTCCGAAATAATATTTACATCCGGAGCAACGGAAGCAGTGAACCTTGCCATTCGGGGTGTTTATGAAAACTATCATGCAAAAGGCAAACATATCATTACCTGTAATACGGAACATAAAGCGGTATTAGATACCTGTCATTATCTGGAAAGCATTGGTGCTGAAATAACAATGCTGGAAGTATTGCCCAATGGTTTGCCGGATCTTGCACAACTCGAAAAAGCCATCAGGCCCGATACCATTTTGATTGCCATCATGTATGCCAATAATGAAACAGGCATCATTATGCCGGTTCATGAAATAGGCGTTCTTGCAAAAAAACACGGCGTTCTTTTTTTCTGCGATGCTACACAGGCTGTTGGTAAAATTCCTGTTGATGTAATGAAAGATGAAATTGATCTGCTTTGTTTATCAGCACACAAACTGTACGGACCAAAAGGAGCAGGTGCATTGTATGTACGCCGGAAAAATCCGAGAGTAAAAATAAAAGCACTGCAATACGGAGGTGGTCATGAAAAAGGAATGCGCAGCGGTACATTGAATGTGCCGGGTATTGTTGGATTGGGTAAGGCCTGTGCAATTTGTAAAACAGAAATGGAAATTGATGCAATAAGAATCCGAAACCTGAGAGATCAATTGTTATATGCGTTGATGCAGCTTGGTTGTACTGTATTGAATGGCAAAAAAGAATTGTTGCTTCCGCATGTAGCAAATTTTTCATTTCATTTACCGGGCGGCAATCAATTGATCAATCATTTGCAAAAGCAGGTTGCTGTTTCATCGGGTTCTGCCTGTACGTCTGCTTCAACAGAACCTTCCTATGTATTAAAAGCGCTGGGCATTAGTGATGAACTGGCAGCGGGTTCTATCCGTTTCAGTTTGGGAAGATTTACAACCGAAGAGGAGATTGTTGATGTGATTAAGTATGTTAAAGAAGTTGTGAATGAAATGCGATAGAAATTTTAAAGAAGAGAAAAAATAATTTATGAAATTATCTGCATTAGAAATGGATGAGTGGAAGGCATTTATGAGGTAAGTATATGGCATGTTATACAGGAAATGTCATTGTTAAAATTGATCCTTTTTCAGGGCTGATTATTAATGACCAAATCATCAGGTAAATAATAAGTCTTATATTTCTCAGCCTTTCAGAAGTTATATGATAAGGTTCCATCAATAAAAAAAGCCCCGGTAAAACCGAGACTTTAGCTCCCCCCGCTGGACTTGAACCAGCGACCCTCTGATTAACAGTCAGATGCTCTAACCAACTGAGCTAGGGAGGAATGGGCGGCAAAAATAGGGGATTTTCGTTTTTTGTTCCCTATTAATTCCGATCTTTTTTATTTAAAGAAACCAAGAAATCCGGCTTCTTCTATACCAAGATAAATTCCGTCAGCTCTTTTTTCAACAGGGTAGGTTCTTAAATAATATCCTTCACCGCTCACATTGCGTCCGTTTTGTAAATTATACCGGTATCGGTGCAAGGGACAAACAATATTCCCTGCGGCATCCATAAATCCATCAGATAAATAGCCGCCTGCATGCGGACACTTAGTTGTACAGGCAAAAACATCTTCTCCCTTTTTGGCAATGCAGATTTTTTTGCCTTTTACTTCAATTTCGCAGAGGTTGTTTTCCTGCCAAAAAAAATCATCAGCACTTTCGGCTATTTTGTGCCAGCTGTATTTTTTTTCTGAAGACATTAATAAAGAAAGGCTGTTTTGTATGGATAGCGAACCAGGTAGAGATGTTTTACATTTTCTAATATTCTTGCACGCAGTTCAGGAATATTTCTTTTTTCAGTAGCTGAAATAAAAACACAGTTGCCCTGTGTTTCATTTTCCCAACGTTCTTTCAGCTCCATCAGGATATTTGCTTTTACATCATCTTCCAACCATTCGTCGAAGTTCTTTTCTTCATACAAATCCATTTTATTGAAGATGGTAATAACGGGCTTATCATGACATTTAAGATCCTGCAAGGTTTTGTTGACCACATTCATCTGTTCTTCATATTGCAGGTGCGAAATATCAACCACATGCAGCAATACATCACTTTCCCTTACTTCATCCAATGTGCTTTTAAAGCTTTCCACTAAATGATGGGGAAGTTTGCGGATGAATCCAACAGTATCGCTTAACAGGAACGGGATATTTTCAAACACCACTTTGCTGGTGGTTGTATCAAGAGTTGCAAACAATTTATTTTCTGCAAATACATCACGTTTGCTGAGGATGTTCATGAGTGTGCTTTTACCAACATTGGTATAACCAACCAATGCCACACGTATAAATTCACCTCTTTCTTTACGTTGCGTGAAAGCCTGTTTATCAATTTCAGCTAATCTTTTTCTTAGCAACGAAATTTTATCTTTTACAATACGACGATCTGTTTCAATTTCGGTTTCACCCGGGCCTCTTGTACCAACACCACCACCTTGCCGTTCAAGGTGTTTCCACATGCCTTTCAATCTTGGTAAGATGTATTGATATTGTGCAAGCTCTACCTGCGTTTTAGCCTGTGCTGTTTGGGCACGGCGGGCAAAGATGTCGAGGATCAAATCACTTCTGTCAATGGTATAAATGCCCAGCTCTTTTTCAATATTCATGATCTGTGCACCGGTGAGCTCATCATCAAAAATGATTAATGAAATATCTCTTTCCTGTACATACTTTTTTATTTCCTGCAGCTTTCCCTTGCCAACAAAAGTTTTACTGTCGGGATGCGAAAGTCTTTGTACAAATCGTTTGATGGTGATGGCTCCTGCTGTTTCTGCAAGAAAAGACAATTCATCGAGGTACTCTTGTACCTGTAACTCAGTTTGTCCTTTTTGAACCACACCAACTATAATTGCTTTTTCTTCCTGTTGTATTTCCTGTTTACGATCAATCACGGTATTAAAAATTCAACTGCAAATGTAGAATAAGTTTGCGGGGTGTATCAAAGAAAAAGCGTGGCACTATTGCGCCACGCTTTTTTATCGATAGAAGTATTTTATAATCCTGTTAAGGTTAATCCAAAAGTAAGAGGTCTGATCTGGTTAGGTCCCTGTCCTTCTTTAATAAAATCGTTCAATTGGTATTGACCAAAGATGGCAAAGTTTCCATAACCTATTCTCGCTGTTGCGGCTAAACGAAAATTGTTGAAATGTTTGCGGTCTTTTTCTTTTAGCGTATATGCACTGTTGCCATTACCATCAACTGTAAATTTTGTTTTATCTGTTGCGCTAATGAGGGTTCCTACTTTTACACCCAAAGCAAACTTCATACTCTTGTTGGGATTTTCAGGATTCAGCATCAAACGCAGTTCAATAGGAGCCTCTGCATAGACGGTTGCCAGCTTCATTGATTTATACTTATTGGCAGTATCTTTTCCAGTATGTTTTGAAAATCGGAATTCTGTACCATTGATAATGTTCAGGTTTCTTCCTGCTGCTTTATCAAAAAACATATTGTCGGCCCCAACACCAACACCTAAACCAACGCTGAAACGAGGATCAACTTTAAATGGAAAGTCAAATGAAAAATAAGCGTTCACGGTTCTGGCCAAACCCTTGGTTGCAATGGAATCGGGAGTATTCAACCATTGCAGGTAACCAATCTGCAAAATAAGATGGTCTTTTGGCCTGTTGGTTAAATCAATTTTGGACCAGTCTTTCTTTTTCTTTGTTTCAATTTCCTGTGCAAATGATGAAACACTTGTTGCAACCAGGATTAAAAGCAGTATTATTTTTTTCATAATTTATAATGAGACAAATGTATTTGCTTATCGGTTAAGCAAAGGTTAAAGCCTTTTGGAAAACGCCCCGACTCTAAAGTCGGGGCTAATTAGTGGATCCTGTAGGATTTGAATGCCGACGTTATAGTCGGCACCGGGACTAGAAACGTCCCAGCCTACGATCTCCTTTGTGGATCCTGTAGGATTTGAA
>Ga0163144_10015642_pt1 | contig 15631 bp, 12 predicted proteins | sample OliLak19BULKMAT1_FD_123175 | JGI IMG/M metagenome (GOLD analysis project Ga0163144, IMG submission 123175) | Freshwater microbial mat bacterial communities from Lake Vanda, McMurdo Dry Valleys, Antarctica - Oligotrophic Lake LV.19.BULKMAT1 | ecosystem: Environmental > Aquatic > Freshwater >...
CCTCCCAGGGCATCACCCCTTAGAACTTCACCACTTCACCCATCGAGGACGATGCAGAGCGCCGTTGGTAGGTGCTGCGCCGGAGCGGCGTGCGAAGCCGCCAGCGACGGCGCGACACCGGCTCAACACGCCGTGGCGAAGACCGTGTAGATTTTCTGAAGTTTCTGGTGGTGCTGGGGACGGGAGGCGGGGCACAGGGAGGCTTATGCGGGTCAAGCTCATTTCCTTCCGGTACTCGACGACGCTCGGGGGGTTCGACGACACGGCGTTGTCGGCCTTCATCCGCGACAAGGAAGTGATCGCGTTCCGCGAGCACTTCTACACCGTGAACGACGTGCCGCACCTGTCGTGTGTGGTGCATTACCAGGACGCGGTGGTGCCGCTCGACGTGCGGCGTGCGCCGCCGGAGCCCGCGGCACCGCCCGCGACCGCCGCGCTGCGCCCGACGCGCGGCGCGCCGAGCTCCCGCGACGAGGTGCCGGACGCCGCCGCGGACCTGGACACGAACCAACGCGCGTTGTTCAACCATCTGCGCGAATGGCGGACGCAAGTCGCGCGGGAGGAAGGCCTGCCGCCGTACGTGCTGTTCACGAACCGGCAGCTCGCAGCCATCGTACGCGCCCGACCCGACTCCCCCACCGCGCTGGGCACGGTCGAGGGCGTCGGCAATGGGAAGGTGACACGCTACGGCCGTGGCCTGCTCACGGCGCTGCACGGCGCGCCGCGCGGTGAGACGCCACCCGACCCGGGCGAGCCGTTGGGCGAGACCGCAACCGCGACCGAAACCGAGACCACAGTCGCTCCTTCGTCCGAACCGCAGGTCACCCTCGACGCGCCCTCGAGCGCAGGAGGCGCAGCGTGACGTTGCCCTTGGACCGACCAGCCCCACGCGAGGCGGGCCCCGAGCTCGTGTGCCTCGCGAAGTGGGAGGACACCGCCGGTTGGCTGATCGAACACACGGCCAAATGGCCGAAGTCGGCGCGCTTCTCGCTCGTGCAGAAGGTCGACGCGCACGCGCTGGACATTCTGGAGCTGCTCGTCGTCGCGCGTTACGAGCCGCAAGTCCGCGCGAAGCACCTCTGCGAGGTGAATCTGCGCCTCGAGCGACTGCGGTTCTTGCTGCGTGTCGCCCACGCGCGAGGCGTGATGCCGGGCCACGGATTCGAAGCAGCGATGCGCGGCATCGACGAGCTCGGACGCATGGTCCACGGCTGGCGAGTCGCGCTGGGCGAGCGGCGTGGGCGTGGCGGGCAGTGACGTGGCGATGAACACGGACCCCGACGACGACTGGACGGTGATCACGTCCTTCGCAAACCTCCGCCACGCGACCACGCGTGCGGCGCGAGGGAAGCGCGCGAACGCGACCATCGCGCGCTTTCTCGAGCGGCGCGAGCCGCAGCTCTTGGCCTTGCAGGGCGAGCTGCGCTCGGGCGCCTGGCGCCCGGGCGTGCCGACGGTGTTCACGATCCGCGACCCCAAACCGCGCGAGATCACCGCCGCGCCCTTCATCGACCGCGTCGTCCACCACGCGCTGATCGGTCCGCTCGAGGAGCGCTTCGACGCGGCCCTGTGCCCAGAGACCTTTGCCTGCCGGCGCGGGAAGGGCACACATCGAGCGCTGGACCACGCGCAGGCGTGCTTGCGATCCGCGTCGCACTTCTTGAAGCTCGACATCGCCCGCTGTTTCCCCTCGATCCAGCACGAGGTTGTGCGCGCGACGCTCGCTCCGTTCGGCCTCGGCGTGCCCGTCCTCGAGGTGATCGACCGCCTGCTCGCGGGCCCCGACGGGACCGCCACCCAGGGGCTGCCCATCGGCAGCCTGACCAGCCAGTGGTTCGCGAACCTCGTGCTGGGACGGCTCGATCGATTCGTGGCGGACGCGCTGCGCCCCAGCGGGTATGTGCGGTATATGGACGATTGTGTGCTGTTCGCGGACGGCAAGTCCGGGCTGCGCGAGGCCCACGGTGCGCTCGCGGAGTTCGTGCGCACGACGCTCTGCCTCGAACTGAAGGAGCGCGCGACCCTGCTGGCGCCGGCTCATCAAGGGTTGCCGTTCCTCGGCTGGCGTCTCTACCGAGGAACGCGCCGCATCCGTCCCGAGAACCTGGCGCGCTGCCGCGCGCGGCTGAAGTCGCGGCGGGCACAGCACCGCGCGGGCGTGCTCGCGAGCGAGCGCTACCTCGCGGCCGTGCGCGCGCACTTCGTGCACCTCGGGGGGCCCGAGACGATCGAGATCCGCAGCAGGCTGGCGGCGCAGCTCGTCGTCGGTGAACACGAAATGGGTGCCGGACCGGCGGCTCCGCGAACCGCACGAACCGCGGCGGCAGTTTCAACGACACCGCCTCGAACGCGCGCTCCGCGAATCGCAACAGCAACACGCCGGAGAACCGCGACACGAATCTCGGGCTCCGTCCCTCCCAAGGCATCACACGCCTGATCGCGGCGGCCCCGCCGCCGCGCCGCGCTCGGGATGCCCAGGTCCGTCACCTGTGCCGAGGCCAGGGCGCTCGCCCTGGCCTCGGCCGATTTCAGGCAGCGCGCGCCGCGCGACCGAGGGCGACCGCGCGCTCGAGACTCGCTGGCGCCGCGTACAAGTCCCTCACTGCTCGCTCGACTTGGTCGCTTGGTGAGCGACACGAGGCCGCGCGGCGCATGAGCGATCGTTCATCAAAGACTGAAGCGATCCGCGCGCAGCCTGCGCGTGACGGACCGCCGTGGACATTGGCGTTCGGGGGGCGTGTGCTATGTTCCTCACGTGCGCCGCGTGTTTCCGACCACCTCGAACCTGTGTGCTACGGCGCCGGTTCGCGAGCGATGAGGAACCCGTTCGTCGGCGGGTTCTGGCGCTCGCTCGGCGAGTCGGCGACCCGCGCCGATGAGGCGTCCGCGGTGGGCCTCCGCGCCCGCGCCGCGGCGACGGCGCCGATCATCTGGCTGCTAGGCAAGACCGGCACGGGCAAGACCTCGATCATCGCCGAGGTGACCGGCGACACCCGCGCGGAGATCGGCTCCGGCTTCAAGGCCTGTACCGCGACGTCGAGGGTCTACGACTGGCCCGCTGGGGCGCCCATCCTGCGCTTTCTCGACACGCGTGGCCTCGGTGAGCCCGGGTACGACCCGACCGCGGACATCGCCGTGGCCGAGGCGCAGGCGCACGTCCTGCTCGTTTGTATGGCTGTCGACGACCCCAACCAACAGGAGGTCGTCTCCGCCGTCGCCCGCGTGCGCCGCAGCCACCGCGAGTGGCCCGTGGTGGTCGCACAGACGCAGCTGCATCGCCTCTATCCTCCGAATACCGATCACCCCGAGCAGTATCCCTATCGAGGTGATTCCGCAGACGACACCGAAGGCGTGGTGCCGCCCGACCTGCGCCTGGGCCTCCGCCGCCAGCGCGAGCTGCTCGCCGGGCTACAGGGTCCACCAGCGCGCTTCGTCCCGCTCGACTTCACGTCGCCGGATGACGGCTTCACGCCGACTTCGTACGGCCGCGCGGCGCTCGACGCGGCGCTGCTGGAGGTCGGCGTCGACGCGCTCTGGAACCTCGCGGTGCTCGCGCACGAGGGTTCCAACAGCGCGCTCGCGCGCAGAGCTGAACCGCTGATACTGGGCTACGCAACGACCGCCGCCGGGGCCGGCGCCGTCCCCGTGCCGGTCGTCGGAGTCGGCGGCCTCATCGCCGCGAACGGCCTGATGTTCCGCGCGCTCGCGGAGCGTTACGGCGTCACGCTCACCGGCCAACGGACGAGGGAATTCGCCGGCTCGCTCGGCAGCGTCGCGCTGCTCGGCGTCTCCGCGCGCTACGGCGTGCGCGAGCTCTTCAAGCTCGTCCCCGGCATCGGCACCCTCGGCGGCGCCACGCTCAACTCGGTCGCGGCGTTCGGCCTGACCTACGGCGTCGGCCAGGCCGCGATCGCTTACCTGCGCGCCGTGAAGCGCGGCCAATCGATCGACCCGCAGGAGATCCGGCGCGCGTTCAAGGCCGGTTTGGACGCGGCCGCGCGGCGCGATAAGTCCGCCGTCGCGGCGGACGCGAAGAGTCAGAAGCCCGCCGTCGCGGCGGACGCGGAGAGTCAGAAGTCCGCCGTCGCGGCGGACGCGGAGAGTCAGAAGGCCGCCGTCGCGGCGGACGCGGAGAGCAAGAAGCCCGCCGTCGCGGCGGACGCGGAGAGTCAGAAGGCCGCCGTCGCGGCGGACGCGGAGAGTCCGGCGCCCGCCGTCGCGGCGGACGCGAAGAGTCAGAAGCCCGCCGTCGCGGCGGACGCGGAGAGCAAGGCGCCCGCCATCGCAAGGGACGTGGAGCGTCACGAATGATCCGCTGGCCGAGTTTCGGGAGCGCGCGCCACTACTGGCGCGAGCTCGCGTATGCGAGCGCCATGGTGCTCCCTTGGCTCGTCATGCTGCCGCTGGGCGTGCTGTGGCTCTTCGAGCGCGGTTGGATCTTGTGGTGGGCCGCGGGCACCGCGGTGCTCGGTCTCAGCGCGTTGCGCCAGCGCCTCGTGATCACTCGTGATGCGCGCAAGGAGGCCGCCGCCATTGCTGCCACGGCGAGCCCCGCTACGCGCGAGTGGGGTCCGCGCGAGCGCGAGGCGTGGCGCATCGTCGAAGCGACCAGCGAAGCGACGCCGCCGTTTTTGTTCCTCGACGTCGAGCCGATCCGGGTGGCGGTGATGCAGCTCGTCGACAGCGTCGCCGCGCACTACCAGCCGGGCGTGCGCGACGCGCGCTTGCAGCTCACCCTGCCCGAGGTGCTGCTCTTGACGGAGCGCTTCTCGCGCGACGTACGAACGGCGGCGCTCGAGCACGTGCCGGGCTCGCGGCGGCTCCTCATCGGCGACGCGCTGCGCTTCAGGAATTGGGCCGAACGCTGGGGACCCACGGCCAGTCAGACCGTCGACGCGCTGGATTCCGCGCGCCGCATCGTGCGCGGCGTCGTGAACCCAGTGGGCGCAGCGATTCAGGAGTCGACACGGGCCCTCTTGGGCAAGGCCGGCACAGTCCTCGCGCTGCGCGCTCGCGCGGCGCTCACGGAGCTCATCCTGCGCGAGTGCGGGCGCGCCGCGATCGACCTGTACTCGGGGCGCCTGCGGCTCTCGGCAGCGGAGCTAGCGACGGCTGATGGGCACCATCGCGCGCCGTCGGCCGACCTCGTCGGGCCGGTCCGAATTCTGCTCGCAGGGCAAGTGAACGCCGGCAAGTCGAGCCTCTTCAACGCGTTGGCCGGGCGAGTGCACCGCTTCGTCGGGGTCACGCCGAGCCCCGAAGGCTCAGCCGAGATCACCCTCGCGCTCGAGGGCGAAGCAGCGGTGATCCTGAGAGAGACGATTGGGCTCGCCGCGGATGCATCGGGCGACGCGGCCCTCCTCGCCGAGGCACAACGCATGGACCTGATCGTGTGGGTCGCCTCCGCGACCCAACCTGCGCGCGAGCCCGACGTGCGCGCGCTGGCCGCGTTGCGCGCGGCGTTGAGCCGGTCGGCCGGGCGCCGCCCGCCGCCGATCCTCTGCGCGCTGACTCACGTCGACGAGCTCTCGCCGAAGGCCGAGTGGGCGCCGCCCTACGATCTCTGCGACACGAGCCGCCCGAAGGCGCAGCGCATCCGAGCCGCCGTCGAGCACGTCGCGCAGACCTTCGCGATGCCAGAGGAGCGCATCACACCGATCAGCGTCCGAGCGAACGCCGAGCCCTACGGGGTCACGCTGCTCTGGGCACAGATCGGTGCGCAGCTCGACGAGGCCCGCTTTGCAAAGCTCGACCGGATCGTGCTCGCGCGCGAGGCCGGTGGCTTGCGCGAGACCATGCGCCAGGCCTTGACAGCCGGTCGAGCCTTGGGTTCTTTGGCCTTGTCCGGCAAGCTCCGCCCCTCATCGTCGCGCGGCGAGAAACCGTAGTACGCGGTGTCGCAGTACGCGATACCGAGCCAGGCTCCGAACCACCAACGCGAGCCGCCACGGAGTTTGGCGCTGCGCGCGGGCTCCTTGGATTTCTCGCTGGGGTGCCATGGGATCAGACGGCGCGTCATCTAGGCCGCTCGAAGTCCGCATGCGGACGATGGACTCTTCATCACAGCTAGCGACCGAAGTCCAACCGCCGCGATCGATGGGCCTGCTGCCGCACCGAGTTCTATGGGGGTTCGGAGCCTCGCTCCATTCGCCCGGCCAGCGCTGGAGCTGGGCGCAGGGCGACGGACGCGGTATTCTCGCCTCTATGCTCAGTCGGACGCGTATCGCGTGGGGTCTTGGCGTTGGGATCGTCATCGTATTGGTTTGGTGGTCGAGCCGTGTCCGCTCCATCGAACACGCGCCGCTCGTTCCGTCATCCACGAATTCGACGCTCGTCCACGGGGACAGCTCCGCGACGCGCGCGGCCTCGGAGTCGACGGAGTCGCGAGTAGGAATTCAGGCTCCGATCGCGCCCTCGGTCGAGTCCGAGTCGAGCGCCCGCGGTGGACGAGTGTTTGGAGTCGTCGCCGAAGAGGGCGGCGAGCTGCTCGAAGGGGCTGATGTCGAGCTGATCATTCACGCGACAGGCCGCTCGGTCCACTCCTGCGTCACGGACGCCGCTGGGCGATTCGAGCTGACCCTGCCCGCGGACGCCGTCAACAGCCAGCTCGACCTGCGCGCATCGAAAGCCGGTTATTCGTCGAGGGTCGTGCCATCGGTTCGAGTCGGCGCCCACTATCGAGTCGAGCTTCAGCCGAGTCGCGCCGTGGTCTTTGGCCGGGTTCTCTCGCGCAGCGCGGGGAACCCCATCGCGGGCGCGATCGTCCTGTTGCAGGGCGAATTTTTGGAGCGCGTGATCACAACGGCCACAGATTCGTTGGGTGAGTATCGATTCGAATTTTTGCCAAACTGGAGCTGGACCATCGCTGCGAGCGCCGACGGCTACAAGCGGCAACTGCGCACGCTCGTCACCTCCAACGGTGCGCCGGATGGGGAGTGCTCGTTTGCGCTCGACGACTACGACCAGGTCGTCGAGCTCGAAGTGATCGACGCGGAGACGGGCTTGCCCGTAACCGCCGCGGTCGTGCGCACGGTGGCTGGGCTGGAGCAGCCTGTAACGGCCTCCGGTCATTTGATCATGCGGGAAGGACCTGAGTTAGGCGACGCCAGCTGGCTCTTTGTCTCAGCGCTCGGTTACAGCACAGCGCTCGCGAAGCTGGATTGGTCCGACTCTCGCCCTTCGCCCCAGCTCGTGCGCTTGTCTCGCACACTCCGCTCTGGGCTCGTCATCGAGAACCCCACCGAGTTCGGACCGTGGGAAGGAATGTTTCGCCAAGCGGTGGCGGGGGGCAGAGACGCTGAATACAGCGCGATTGTGGAGGCCGAGCGAGACGGCACGGTCACAGTCTCGTGCAACGAGGGCTCGAAGGAGGGCGGACCAGTCTGGCTCTACGTGTCAGGTCCAGACGTTCGGCGCGAGCGGTATGAAGCGCGGGAGTGGAATGCCGCGACAGATGCTCGGGCTGCATTGCCGCGCGGCGTCCTCCGCCCGGGCCGGACACTGCGACTTCGGATCGTCGACCGTGAGTCAGGCTCGCCCGTGCACGCTGCGCAATGCGCGCTCTTCCCAAATGGGTGGGCCGCTGGAGGGGCCAGCAATCTGCATACGGCCGCGCAGCGCGCCTACATCCGAGCGCAGGCGGATGATGCGGGGGCGGTCGAGTTCGATGGAATGGGTGACGAGCCCATGGACCTCTACTGTTCTTGCAAGGGCTTCGCTCCCGTGCTCCGCGAGGGCTTGACCGCCGATCCCTGTGAGGCGCGGACGATCGAGCTCGATCGTATGACGCTGTCCGGGTCGATCGCGGGCTCCATTCGGTCCAAAGACCGCACACCGCTGACGATCACCGCGATCGGCCCCTTCGGCGAACGCTTCTATGCGACTGTCGCCGCCGATGGGACGTTCCGTATCCCCGAGCTGCCACAGGCTCATGAGTACCGACTGAATATCGAATACGAAGTCGGTGGCAAGACCTCGAGGGTCACGAAGAAGTCCCTGTTTCACCCAGATGGTGGATCCATATTGATCAACATTTGACCCACGTCGACGCTGGTCGTGCCGATCATCGCGCCAGCGCGGTGAAGTCCGCGGCGGTCAGCGCGCCCGCGCGCGGCTCGTCCGTGAGACCCAGCTTCCATGCGAGGCGTGCGCCCCGATGTCCCGAATGATTCGGCCTCATAGCGGTGTTCGCCCACACCGACTCGGGGCAGTCGGGCATCCGCTCAGCCCCAGGCCGTTGGATCCGAGGACGAACGTTGATCAGAGCACGAGCGCGTCGATCCGCTGCGGGGAGAAGGCCACGCCGCCGGTGACGCGGTAGGCCGCCTGCACCGAGATCTTCACCCCGAGCAGCGCCGGGGTCGCCGGCAAGGGCAGGTTCAGGTCCGCGCGGCCGCTCGCGTCGGTGATCACCGGCATCACGCGCAGGCTCGCGCGATCGAGCAGCAACCGACCCTCGACTCCCGGCAGCTCATACCCAGGGTGCGCGGGACGCCCGAGCAGGATCAGCGCGAGGCTCGCGCCCGGGCGACGCGTCGCGACGGCGAGCGTCCCGCCGAACGTCGGCGTCGTGAGCAGCTCGAGCGCGCGCTCGCCGGTGTCCAAGAGGCGCACCGCGCCGGTTGCTCCCCACTGCGAGTTGTGCACGCTCTTGTGCGCGACCGCGATGCGCGTCCCCGACTCGTCGAGGTCGAGCGCGCGCACGCTCCCCGGCAAATCGAACGCCACGACCGGCAAGGGTCGACCCGCCTCGAGCAAAAGCACCTCGGCGTTCGCGCCGTCGCCCCACAACCCGAACGCAGCGCGCTGGCCGTCGCTCGACAGCACACACGCGCTCGGGAGGTTCTGCGTGCTGATGGGCGTCCCGGCGAGGGTGTACGAAGCCGTCCGCACCTCGGCCGCGACATCCCACAGCTCGAGGCGCGCCGACGTGCCGGTCGTGAAGTCCCACCAGCCGATCGCGAGCGCGCCCGCATCCGATCCGAGCGCGCCGACGGCGGCGAGCTCTTGCGCAGCGCCGAGGAACGACTTCGCGACGGACCACACGCTCGGGCTGATTTCGCGCAATAAATCGACGCGGCCCGTGCCGCCGATCGCGAGCGCGCGGCCGTCGGCGCTGAACGCGAGCACGTGTGTCGCCGAAGCGAGGCTGCGTTGCGTCAGGATCTGTCCCTGTTCATCGAGGATCCAGAGCGCGAGGCCGGCCGCGATCGCGACCCGGCGCCCGTCCGCGCTCAACGCGAGGCGCGTGAGCCCCGACGCCGGCAAATCGCGCCGCGCGACGAGCGCACCGGTCGCGCCGACGAGGCGATCGATCCGCACGTTGCCGCTCTGATCATCGAACGCCGCCGCCACGACGATCTCGCCCGCCGCATCGCACACGATCCGCGCGGGCGCGTTGATGCGCACGTCGAGCTCGTGGGTCCAGACGGGAACGAACGCAGCGCCGCGCGCCGCCTGCACGGGGTTGTGGCGCGTGACCTCGACACGCCGCGAGAAGAGGTCCGGCGCGGGGTATTGCGCGAGGCTGTACACGGCGTCGGCGCGCTCGCCCGCGACGACCTCCGGTGCGCCATAGGCGAATTGGAAGCGACCGTCGAAGGCGAGGTCGGGCGCGCCCTGCGCAGCGTGCGCGCTCTTCACGGCGAGGCCGCCCGCCATGCCGCGCGACGCCGAAACGACGAGCTCGTCCCCGCCCGCGAACACGACCGAGTCCGGCAACCAGGTGAGGCTCGGCGACGCCGCGCTGGACCAACGCTCGCCGAGCGTGAACGGCCCGGCCCCCTGGATGGGGACCGGCGCCGTATGGGCGAGCGGCGCCCAACCGAGCGCGGCCGCGAGCGCGAGCGCGGCGGCCAGGGAGTCGAGGCCCCTCTGGAGCGGTCGAACGTGGAGCGAAGTGTGGCGCATGGTGGAGTGGGTCGAGGCGGATCGGACACGCTGCCCAGGGTCCGCGCGGCGCGGTTGGGCGGCTTGCACACGAGGCGGGCCCCCATCGCCCGGCTCCACGTGCCGTTCTGCGTGCACCCGAAACCTACCCGGGTGGCGCGCGGGCGGTCGGCCGATGGAAGCGCCTAAAGACCTCGCGGGCTGGCACTTACAGCGACACGGCGCGCGAATTTCGCGGGTTTTCCGCGTTCGCTCTGCGCGCCGCCTCCGTGGGCGCCTCCGAGCCGAACCCCGTGCTGTGCGTTGGGGGAGGACCCCAGAGACCCCTGGCGGTACCATTCCGCGCCCTGGTTCTGCAGTGGCCCACGGTCCACACGCGGGCCGCCAACAACCCTGCCCCATGCAAGCGACGACCCTTCACGATGCCCACGTCGCCCTCGGGGCGAAGATGATCGACTTCGCGGGCTGGCGCATGCCGGTGCAATACGGGCCGATCCTCGACGAGGTGAACACCGTGCGCCAGCGGACGGGCCTCTTCGATCTGAGCCACATGGGCCGCCTGCAGGTGACGGGCCCCGACGCGGTGCGCTTCCTGGACCGCGTGGTCACGTCGTTCGTGGCGAAGATCCCCGAGGGGGCGATCCGTTACGGCCTCGTGTGCCGCGAAGACGGCAACCCGCTCGACGACCTGCTCGTCTACAAGACGGGGCCCGAGGAGGTGTTCATCGTCGCGAACGCCTCGAACAAGGACACCGTGCTCGAGTGGTTCCGCGAGCACACCGGGGACTTCGCGGTCGAGCTCGAGGACCAGACCCAGGCGCTCGCGATGGTCGCGCTGCAGGGTCAGGGCTCGCAGGCTGCCCTCCAGCCCCTGGTGCAGGGCCTCGACCTCGGCACGGTCGGCTATTACAAGTTCGGGTTCGCGACCGTCGCGGGCCTCCCGAACGTGCGCGTGAGCCGCACGGGTTACACCGGGGAAGACGGCTTCGAGGTCTACCTACCCGACGGCGACGTCGTGCGCGTCTGGGACGAATTGCTGCGTGTTGGCAAGCCCCAAGGCCTCGCGCCGATCGGCCTCGGGGCCCGCGACACGCTGCGCCTCGAGGCGGGCATGCCGCTCTACGGCCACGAGATCGACCTCACGCACAACCCGGTCGAGGCCGGCCTCGGTTTCGGCCTCTCCTTCAAGGAGGAGAAGGGCGACTGGATCGGGCGCGCCGCGCTCGAGCGCGTGAAGGCGAACCCGACCCGCGCCCTCGTCGGCCTCGTCACCGACGGCAAGCGCGCCCCGCGCGAGGGATACACGCTGTTCCACGGGGACGAAGAGGTCGGGCGGGTATGCTCCGGCGCCGTGTCCCCGACCCTCGGAAAGAACATCGGCTCGGGTTACCTACCCGTCGCCCTCGCCGCGGAGCTGAAAGGCTCCGGCGGCACGATCGACATGGACCTCCGCGGCAAGCGCCAAGCGTGCCACGTGGTGGATCTTCCCTTTTACTCCCGCACCCGCAAGTGAGCATGCGCCCCGACGATCGCCGTTACATGGACTCCCACGAATGGGTCAAGCCGCAAGGCGAACTCATGGTCATCGGGATCACCGACTTCGCCGTGAAGGAGCTCTGCAGCGGCAACGAGGGTGACCTCGTTTACTGCGACCTGCCCGAGATCGGGCGCATGGTCAAAGCTGGCCAGACGTTCGGCGAGATCGAGTCGGTGAAAGCCGTCGCCGACCTCAACTCGCCGGTGACCGGCGAGGTCGTCGAGATCAACAAGGAGATCGAGGACCACCTCGAGATCCTGTCCGAGGACCCGTGGAACAAGGGCTGGCTCATCAAGGTGCGAGTCGAGTCGAAGGACATCGCGCACCTGATGGATGCGACGGCCTACGAGCAGCACATCGCCGCGGACCACTGATTGGTTCCGCGTCCGAATGAGCGGGACGCGGAGGGACCGCGCTCGCGTGGATCCGGCGCCGACGCGTCGCACGGCGAGGCCGCGGCCGAGGTGTGGCGCTGCATCGAGTCGTTCGACTCGACGCCGGACCTCGCGATGGGGCTCGACGAGGTGCTCTTGTCCGAGCCCTCCACGAGGCCCACGCTGCGTGTCTACACCTGGTTGCCCGAGGCGCTCAGCCTCGGCTACTTCCAGCGCATCGAGGACGTGCCCGCGGCGCGCCGGATTCCCGACGTCGTGCGCCGCATCACGGGCGGCGGAGCGATTCACCACCACCGACGCGAGCTGACGTTTTCGATCAGCGCCGACGCCGGTCATCCCCTCTACCGCGGGGAGATCACCGGGAGTTACACGCGCGTGCACGGCCTCGTGATGGAGGCGCTGCGGAAGGCGGGCCTCGCGAGCGACGCTGCGCTGCGCCTCGCGGAAGCGGCGGGCGGCTTGCGCTCGGACCTCGCGGGCACAGGCATGTGTTTTCACGCGTCGGCGCCGCTCGACATCGTGTGGGGCGAACGCAAGGGTGTCGGCTCGGCGCAGCGCCGCACACGCGGACGTGTGTTGCACCACGGCTCGATCAAGCTGGGCCCGTCGCCGTTCGAGCCCGATGTCGCGACCGCGCACGCTGCGGGTGTCGAGATCTCCACCAAGACCATGGCGCACGCGCTCCGCGCCGCGCTGGCCGAGGGCCTCGGTGTGTCGTTTGTGGACGAACCCGCGACCCCGCCAGAGCTCGCGCGAGCCCGCGAGCTCGGCGCGCGGTACACCTCGCCGGAGTTCGTGTTTCGCCGCTGACGGACACTGCGTCGAGCTCGTGTGGGTCCCCCGTCCGTGCTGATTCCTGCCGCGCGTACGATGGCTCGGGTGCGCGACCGCTCCCATCGCCTGCAACGCTGGCTGGCGCTGCTCTTGTTCGTGTGCGCCTCGAGTTGCGACGGGCGCAAGCCGACGCCGAGCGTGCACAGCCTGCCGAACGTCTTGCTCATCTCGATCGACACCCTGCGCGCGGATCGTGTCGGTCGGCGCGGGAGCGAGGGCTCACTCACACCGCACCTCGACACGCTCGCCGCGCGCGGCGTGAGGTTCACGCACGCGAGCGCGCCGCGGGCCAAGACGACGCCTTCGCTCGCTAGCGTCATGACCGGGCTGTACCCCCACGAGCACGGCGTGCGCGACCTCGCGCGGCCGCTCGCGGGGCGCGCGGAGGGCGGACCCTCGACCCTGGCCGAGGCCTTCGCCGAAGGCGGTTGGCGCACCGCCGCGATCGTCGGCAACTACGTGTTGCGCCGCGAGCTCGCGGGCCTCGAGCGTGGCTTCGAGCGTTGGATCGAGGAGTTGCCCGACGTCGATGGCGTGCCGCCCGATGACGTGCCGCAGCGGCGCGCGACGTCGCTGACCGACGGGGCGCTCGAGTTGCTCCTCGGCGCCGACGCGGTGCCCGGACCGTGGTTCGTGTGGCTGCACTATATGGACCCGCACGGCGCGTACGACGCACCGCCGGAGTACGTACGGCCGAGCGCGCCGCCCGCGAGCGCGCGCGATCTCGTGCCAGATCCCGCGCGTCCGGCGCCGCAGGGGGTGACGCCCTGGATCGCGACCTACAACGTGCTCGACGACGAACGAGTAGGCGAGCGCATCGACGCGGACGCGGTACGCGCGCGTTACGACGCCGAGGTGCGCTACGTCGACGCGGAGCTCGGCCGACTGCTGCAAGGGCTCGAGTCCGCCTCGGTCGATCGCGACACGTGGATCATCGTCTTCGCGGACCACGGCGAGAGCCTCGGCGAGAACCACTATTGGTTCGAACACGGGCGCAGCGATTCCGAGGCGACCGTGCGCGTGCCGCTCCTGATCGTCCCGCCGCGGGGCGCGCGAGGTCCTGTGGGCGAGAGGCGCGGCGACATCGCGCTCGCGGACCTCTACCCGACCGTGCTCGAGCTCGTCGGGCTCACGCCCCGCCAGCTGGTCGAGGCGCGCGGCCCCCGCGGCCGTTCGCGTGCGGCGCTCGTCGCCCGGGACGACGTCGAACCGCACGCCGTTTTCAGCGAGAAGGTCGAGCGCGCGGACCTGGAGCGTGTGGCGCAGACCAAGTCGGTGCGCGTCGGCGATTGGAAGCTCCGCCGCCGCTACGCACGCGACGGCGAGCGGATGCGCCTCGTCGACGAGTGCCTGTTCGACCTTGTGACCGATCCTTGGGAAGAGCGCGACCTCGCGGTTGCGCCACCGCCCCGCGCGCCCATTCACTTGCTGCGCGGCGCGCTCCTCGAGTTCGTGGCGGCCGACGCGGACCTCGTGGGGCTCGGCGACCAACTCGAAAAGGAGCGCGCGCTGCTCGAGCGAGAGCGCCCCGACGTCGCCCGTCGCCTGCGCGCCCTCGGTTATTGACCACGCGCCTTGCGCGTCGAACCACATGGCGCGACGCGGCGCTCTCTCCCGGCGAGACCCGCGCCGGCGCCGAGCCTTCGTCGCATTCAGAGCCCGTGTTTCGAGCCCGTGCTTCGAGAGAAAACGGCGCGTTGCAGTGGAACGGAAGTCCACTTCACTCGCCCCTGGACTCCACGAGTCTCCATTGTTCGCGCGGAGCCAGCGCAACCTCCGCGTCCGCCGCGCGCGCGTTGAAGAGCGCCGATGAGCTCGTGGAGCTCGCGTTCTCCCGGAGTTCTGCGTCTCCTAGAGATCTATCTCGTAGAGATTTGGGCGCGCGGCATGCGCAGGCTCAGAAGGTCAGCTCGAGTTGCCAACCGGACTGCGCCGAGATCGACAAGCCGACGACCGCGCGACCGCTCTTGTCACGTATCGGGCGCCACGCGTTGCCACCCGGGCGCTCCGTGGCCCAGCCGAGCTTCGCCGTGACTTCGAGGAGGCGCGCTGACGAGCCGGGCGCGCCGTCAGCCGGGTCACAGCTGGCGTTGAAATGCTGGTAACTCCGCTTCCCGTCATGGGGCGAGACCGTCGTCGCTGTGAGCGCGAGGGTGCAGCTCTCGGCCTCGGCTGCGAGCGGCATGACGCGCAACAAGCCGACCCCCCCATCGGTGGCTGCGAGCCCGACGTGCGCGCCGCCGAGGCCGAGCGCCGCGACCCGTTCGGCCCCGTCGATGAAAATCGAAGAGCCGCCGTCAGCAGGACCGATCGCCAAGATGCCCTCCCGCCTAAGCCGCTCGGCGACGAAGTTCGCCGCCTCGTGCGCAGTCGTCCCGGGCTGGAGATGGAGCGGCACGACGACGTCTCGCCCTTCGTCGCGCACATCGACCTGAAATGCCCCGCCAGCGGTGGGCACCCAAAGCGTCACCTGCACGATCCGCGCCGGCGCAATCGCCCCGCGCGGGACCAAGCCATCCTCCTGCACCGCCGCCCGCACCCCGGCCCCGAGGCCCCCGAGCGCCAAGCAGAACGCCCCCATGATCCAAACCTTCATTCCAAGACCGACGCCCCACCGCGCCCCGAATTCCCCGCGGCAAGAAGAACGAGGCCGAGCCGCCGTCAGGCCACAGCCCCACAGCCGTCAGCCGTCAGCCCTCAGCCGTCAGCCCTCAGCCCTCAGCCCTCAGCCGTCAGCCCTCAGGCGTCACCCGTCAGCCGTCAGCCGTCAGCCCTCAGCCCTCAGGCGTCACCCGTCACCCGTCACCCGTCAGCCGCCTGCCGTCACCCGTCACCCGCGTGCCGTCAGCCGTCAGCCGCGTGCCGCGTGCCGTCAGCCGTCAGCCGCGTGCCGCGTGCCGTCAGCCGTCACCCGTCAGCCGCGTGCCGCGTGCCGTCAGCCGTCAGCCGTCAGCCGTCAGCCGTCAGCCGTCAGCCG
>Ga0163144_10015643_pt1 | contig 15631 bp, 14 predicted proteins | sample OliLak19BULKMAT1_FD_123175 | JGI IMG/M metagenome (GOLD analysis project Ga0163144, IMG submission 123175) | Freshwater microbial mat bacterial communities from Lake Vanda, McMurdo Dry Valleys, Antarctica - Oligotrophic Lake LV.19.BULKMAT1 | ecosystem: Environmental > Aquatic > Freshwater >...
CCAGCGAGAGCACACGCGGCGGCTTGAGGATGATATTGCGATCGCTGCCCGACGCTCGCATGTTAGTGAGTTTCTTTTCCTTCGTCGGATTGACGGGCATATCGCCCGTGCGGCTGTTCTCGCCCACGATCATGCCTTCGTAAACCTCGGCGCCCGGGGCGACGAACATCTCGGCCCGGTCCTGTAGTCCGTCGAGGCCAAAGGCCACGGCCTTGCCCGCCATCATCGAGATCAGCACGCCGTTGCCCCGGCCCGGGATCTCACCCGAGAGAGGATGGTAGCCCTCGAATCGATGGTGAATGACGGCTGTCCCCTGGGTGGCGTTCAAGAGCCGCGTCCGCAGGCCGATCAGTCCGCGGGCTGGAATCGAAAACACGACGTGCGAATACTCGCCGCGGGTTCCCATCTCGACCAATTGCCCACGCCGCGCCCCGACCAATTCCATCACGGGCCCCAATCGATCGGGCGGAATCTCGACGACCAACGACTCGAAAGGTTCCTCGGCGTGTCCGTGGCGCTGGCGCGTGATGACCCGTGGCTTGCCGACGGATAGCTCGAATCCTTCGCGGCGCATCGTTTCGATCAACACCGAGAGGTGCAACAGCCCGCGTCCGCTGACGGCAAACGAATCGGTCCCTTCGACGGGCCGGACTTGTAGGGCCACGTTCTTCTCAAGTTCCTTGGTGAGCCGGTCGCGAAGGTTCCGGCTGGTAACGTACTTGCCCTCGCGGCCGGCGAAGGGGGAGCTGTTGATGCTGAAGATCATTTCCAAAGTCGGCTGATCGACTTCGAGTCGCGGCAAAGCGCGGCGCTCGACGAAATCGCTGATCGTGTCGCCGATCTCGACGTCTTCCAGGCCCACCACGGCCACGATGTCGCCGGCCGTGGCCTCCTCAACTTCTTGGCGGCCCATCTTGCTGAAGGTCTGGACCGAGACCGCGCGGCCGGCAATGGCCACGTCATCGGATTGCATCAGGGCGACCTGCTGACCCTTGACGATGCGGCCCGATTGGATCCGTCCCACGGCGATGCGGCCCACGTACTCGGACCAGTCGAGCGTCGTCACGAGCATCTGCAGCGGCGCATCGGCGTCGATTTCTGGACCGGGAATCCGCTCCAGCACCAGGTCCAAGAGCGGCCGCATCGAGTCGCCTCGCACGGCCGGGTCGTGGGTGGCGTAACCCTCGCGCGAGCTCGAGAAGATATAGGGAAAGTCGGCCAACTCGTCGTCGGCCCCGAGCTCCAGAAACAGGTCGAACACCTCGTGCAGCACTTCCCGCGCCCGGGCGTCGGGCCGGTCGATCTTGTTCACCACCACCAGCGGCTGCAACCGGCACTCCATCGCTTTGGAGAGCACGAAGCGGGTCTGCGGCATGGGCCCCTCGGCCGCGTCGACCAGCACCAGCGCGCCGTCGGCCATGTTGAGCACGCGCTCGACCTCGCCGCCGAAATCGGCGTGGCCTGGCGTATCGATCAGGTTGATCTTCACGCCGCGGTAGGGAATGGCGATGTTCTTGGCCAGGATCGTAATACCCCGCTCGCGCTCCAGTTCGTTCGAGTCGAGGATACAATCCCCCACCAGTTGACTGGCGCGGTACTCGCCGCTTTGCCGCAGCAGGCAATCGACGAGCGTGGTTTTGCCGTGGTCGACGTGGGCGATAATGGCAATGTTTCGGATGTCGTCGCGTCGCATGGGACTCTTGCTCTGCTTAGTGTGGAGGTAGAGATTGGAGACAAAGGGTCCGACCGCTGCGCTTCGTTTGGCGCTTGGTCGCGAGGATTGCGGGAGGCGGTCAGAACGAATCGACGGGGTATCGACTAGTCTCAACCAAAGGGCTGATTAGAGGGCGCGCGGCCTCAGCCGGCAGCGATGCGGGCCACGGCGGGCGCCGGCGGCATCGCGCTCATCAAGAGCGAGCGGCAAGTATGGCAGGTGTAACACGCGAACAGGCCCTTCTAGGCGGCCGAGCAGAATCAACCCGGCCCGAATCGTCCGTGCTGGACGTCTCGTATATCGTACCTTACACGGTCCAACGGGGCTAGGGCGATTCAAGCCCCTCGCGATACACGGGTGCAGATTGCACATGGCGCGCTAACATGAGGGCCCGCCAGGAAGTGAGAAGGTATCCCGCTTTTCTCTAGCCCAGGCATTCATGCCTGGGAAATCGTCGGCAATGGATCTCGTCTTTCACGCCCTTCAGGGCGGAATGGCCTCAAGGAGTTTTCGCCCGCTGAAGCGGGCGGACGACGACTCTTATATGGCAAGAAACCCAGGCATGAATGCCTGGGCTAGGGAAAAATGTACGCTCCCACGATTCTTCAGATGCCCTGCAAAGTTCGATCTGCACCCGCGACAGCACTTCAGCGTACAGCCAACATCCAGGTCGGATCTTGAACGGAGATAAGCGGTTACAATCGTCGCAGTTCTGCAGGGCGCACCGCCTGCCGAGGGTCATTCCACGCCCGATTGTGCCGCGGCTAGAATCCGCCCCTCGTGCGTTTCGCCCGCTGTGACCCAGGCGAAGTGGCCTCGCTGGCTTGCGGCGGCCGCCAGTTCCACGGTTGCACTGCGGCAGGACGTGCCGAGCATGTAGCCCGGTTTCTCTCGCAGTGGCGACTCGACGAGCACGCGCAGCCGCTGCCCGCGCAAGCTAGCGAAATACCGCTCGCGCAGTCTTGCTTCGAGTGCCAGTAGCTGCTCGCGTCGCTGGGCTTTCACCTGCGGCGGAACCTGATCGGGCATATCCGCCGCCACCGTCGTGCGGCGAGGGCTGAACGGGAAGATGTGAATCTTCGAGAACCCTACTTCCTCGGCCACGCGGCAGCTCTCGTTAAAATCCTCGTCGCTCTCGCCCGGAAAGCCCACGATGATATCCGTGGTGAAGGCCGGCCGATCGAGGGCCTCGCGCGCCAGCAAGCAGCGGTCCACAAACCGCCGACTGCACCACCGCCGACGCATCCGTCGCAGCACACAGTCCGATCCGCTTTGCATCGAAACGTGCAAGTGGGGGCAGACGCGATCCGGGTGGGCCGCCATCACGGCGATCAACTCACGCGTCGTCTCCGTGGCCTCGATGCTCGACAGCCGCACGCGAAAATCACCTTCAAGTGCCACGATCCGCTCCACCAAGTGCGACAGTCGCACCCATTCGCGCTTGGGCAGCCCGCGATTAAAATCCACGCCATAGTGACCCAAGTGGATGCCGGTGAGCACGAGCTCGCGAAACCCACGGTCGACCAGTCGGCGCACTTCGTCCAAGATGTGCTGCACAGGGCGGCTAGTGAGCACCGGCCGCACCTTGGGGATGATGCAAAAACTGCAGCGCAGCAGGCAGCCGTCCTGCACTTTGACAAACGCCCGGGCGTGATGGTCGAAGCCCGAGATGCCGGTGGGCACGTCGACGACGCCATAGCGGGCCAGCCAATCGGGCAACTCGCGTTTGTCGGTGAGCACCTCGGCCACGCCTGGCAACGCAGCGACTTCGTCGGGGGCCCGCGTCGCATAGCAACCCATCACGACAATCCGCGCCTCTGGGTTGCGGCGGGCAAGTTGTCGAATGGTCTGCCGGCTTTTCGCGTCGCCTTCAGCCGTCACCGTGCAGGTGTTGACCAGGCACAGATCGGCGGACACTCCCTCGGGGGCATCGTGATAGCCGATCGTGGCCAGCCCGTCGCGCAAGTATTGCGTCTCGTACTGATTGACTTTGCAACCGAGCGTAACTGTGCGGAAGGTGGGCATGGGGGAGGGCGGATCGCTTATTGTGGATTGTGATATCGGCGCGGCAGTGTGTTGCTGGGCGTTCACTCAATCGAATGCTTGCGACCAGAGAAGCCCGGCCCCGGCTCTAGCACCGACACACGGGCTTCTGGGAAGAGTCTCTCTAATTCCCGCTGTTTTGCTGGCGCGCAGTTTTTGTCGACAACGACCGAAATCTGCTCCACACCGGTCTTGCGAAAGAGGCAAATTTGCCACGGAGCGGCCCCGCCGAGGTGTGCGCCTTGCTCGACTGGCATCTCACGCCATATCTCCGCCTGTACTGTGATCCATTGAAGGGCCTCACGTCGCTCTCGAACCCAATTCGCGCAGTAGAAGATACAGGAACCGAACAGCGTCACCAGGACGAGTAGCGACCTCAGGCTGAACTGGAACCAACGGCGACGCGGTTTCGGATCGGCAGCGGACATCGTCGCCTCGCTTCTGCATTACCAACTCGTTCAGAGACCACTCTACCGCACACCCGCGATGCTGCCACAGTCCGCGCTCCGCTACGACGACACCGGGAAGCTTACGCATCGCGCTCGCCTTGGGATGTGCAACCATGCGCTGACACGGCGTGACGCAATCCGCGATTCCAGCGTCCTACTCCTCCGCCACCGGCTCGATCGTGGCCGACATCGAACCTCGACAATCGCCGACCGCCCCATCTTTGCCATAGGCGTGAACCTGGTCGCGCTTCAGCTCGGCGTGTTCTCGGGTCGTGGTGAGGACGATCGCCCGCCCTCGTGCGTCCACTTCGTCCGCCAATTGAAAGCCTTTTTCCAACGGATGGCCGAACAATTCCTGCAGCATCAGCATCACGTAGGCGTACGTGTGATCGTCGTCGTTCCAGAGGATGACGTTGTACCTCGGCTGCCGCTTGGGTTTCTTCTTGCGCTCCGCCTGTTCGCGTGGCGGCGTCTGAATTTCTGGTTCGGCAACGGCGACCGATTGCTGGGCCATGGCAAGTCTCACGTTTTTTCGCCCGCGTCGATGGTCCGCGGGGGCAACGGCCATTATATTGGGAGCCGCTGAAATTGCGAAATCTGGCGGGAGTGTGTTGGTATAAACCCAGGGAAGGCGGTCGATCCGATCGCGGATGGCACGCGGATTGCCCGCCTTCCCTGGGCTTGGTACTCGATGTGAAATTCTCCGTGCCCCCTGAATCCTGACCCCCGACCCCCTCTCCCCCATGCCCACCATCGACGAATACCTGGCCCAACAGGCCGCGACCTTCGAGGAAGAACTGTGCGAATTGCTGCGCATCCCGAGCGTTAGCGCGATGAGCGATCACCGCGACGACGTTCGCAAGGCCGGCGCCTGGGTGCAGAACCAATTCCGCAAATTAGGCTTTGAGGCCGAACTGGTCGAAACGGCCGGCCACCCCGTCGTGTTTGCCCAATCGCCGCACGTTCCGGGCGCGCCGACCGTGTTGGTTTACGGCCATTACGACGTGCAGCCGGCCGACCCCTTGAACGAGTGGACTTCGCCCCCCTTCGAGCCCACCGTCCGCGGCGGCAACCTGTACGCCCGCGGCGCGACCGACGACAAAGGGCAGATGCTCACCCACATCAAAAGCGCCGAGGCCTGGATCAAAACGCAGGGCAGCCTGCCGTTGAATCTCAAGTATCTGATCGAGGGCGAAGAGGAGGTAGGCAGCGAGCACCTGGACCAGTTCATCGCCGACAACAAAAAGCGGCTGGCCTGCGATGTCATCGTCATCAGCGACACCAGCCAATTCGCGCCCGGCCAACCCGCCATCACGTATGGACTGAAGGGGATCGCCTACTTCGAGGTCCGCCTCACGGGTCCCAGCCAGGACTTGCACTCGGGCACATTCGGCGGTGCAGTGACCAACCCCGCCAATGCGCTCGTGAAGATGCTAGCGGCGTTGGTGAACGAGCAAGGCCAGGTGCAAGTGCCCGGCTTTTACGACGACGTCTTGCCGGTGACCGATGCCGAGCGAAAGCAGATGGCCGCGCTGCCCTTCAACGACGCCGACTTCATGCGGCAATTGGGCGTCGAAGCGTTGACTGGCGAAGAGGGCTACACAACACTCGAGCGTCGCTGGGCCCGGCCTACGTGCGACATCAACGGCCTCACCAGCGGCTATCAGGGCGAAGGGGCGAAGACCGTGCTGCCGGCGCGGGCCAGCGCCAAGTTCAGCTTCCGCTTGGTGCCAAAACAAGCGCCGGCCAAGATCCAAGCCGCCCTAAGGAAGATGCTCGAAGCACTGTGCCCGCCGGGCATCAAGATGGAATTGATTGCCTTTCACGCGGCGCCCGGCGTTGTCGTGCCGCTCGATAGCCCCTACATGGCCGCGGCCTCGCGGGCCATCGAGAAAGGCTTTGGGAACGCACCCGTGTTCATCCGCGAGGGCGGCTCGATCCCCGTCGTCACGACCTTCCACGAACAGCTCGGAGTCGATACTCTACTGCTGGGCTGGGGCCAGAACGACGACAACATGCACAGCCCCAACGAGAAGTTCTCGCTGGCCGATTTCCATCGTGGCATCAAGGCCAGTGCGTACTTGTGGAAAGAGTTGAGCCAAGTCAAGAAATGATCATTGCGGATTTGGGATAGCGGATTGATGGAGAGGTCCTAACTCAACTCGCGTAGGCAAACGATTTGAGGAGTCATCCCTACCGTCATTCCAGCGCAGGCGGGAATCCAACATGTCGTCATTCCCGCGCAGGCGGGAATCTAGTGAACTACAGGACGGTCCCACGCTACTAGGTTGCAAACTGCCGCACACGAGCTTCTTGCGAGAGCGTCTTCCCCCAGTCCCTGGATTCCCGCCTGCGCGGGAATGACGTGATCTTGGGGAAGTTGAGTTAAGACATGTAAGGCCGCCATTCTGTCTCCAATCCGCAACCCAAATCCGAAATCTGCAACTGCCCGCCCATGCTCGATCGCAAATACATCGTCGAAAACGCCGAACTGGTGAAGCAAAACTGCGCACGCCGCGGCTCGAAGGCCGACGTCGATCGCTTCCTCGAACTCGACAACCAGCGCCGCGAAAAACAGGCCGAAGTCGACCAATTCAATCGCCAGGCCAACGAAGTCTCGAAGTCGATCGGCCAGGCCAAGGACGCCGCCGAGCGCGACGCCCGCAAAGAGCAAGGCCGTCAGTTGCGGCAACTAGTGACCGATGCGCAGACGGCGCTCGATGGGATCGCGACGGAATTGGATGGCATCCATCGCGCAATCCCCAACCTCTCGCACCCGAAGGCGCCGCTGGGCGCCGACGACCAGGCAAACCTCGAGATCCGCAAGGGCCACACGCAGCCGCCGCGCTTCGAATTCAAACCCCGCGATCACGTCGAGCTGGGCGAGAAGCTGGGCCTGCTCGACTTCGAAGGCGGCGCGAAGGTCGCCGGCCACGGCTTTTACTTTCTCAAGAACGACGCCGTGCTGCTGGAGTTGGCGCTGCAACGGTACGCGATCGACTTGCTGATGGGCGAAGGCTTCACACCCACGATCACGCCCGACCTGGCCCGTAACGAAATCCTGCAAGGCACAGGTTACATTCCACGCGGCCCGGAAACGCAAATCTACAGCATCGCCGACAGCGACTTGAGCCTGGTGGCCACGGCCGAGATCACCTTGGGTGGTCTACTGGCCGACACGGTCCTCGAAGCCGAGCAACTGCCCATCAAGGTCTGCGGCATCAGCCATTGCTACCGCACCGAAGCCGGCGCGCACGGCCGCGCAACGCGCGGCCTGTATCGCGTGCATCAGTTCACCAAGGTCGAGATGTTCGCCTTCACGAAGCCCGACGAGAGCGAGGCGATGCTCGACTATTTCTGCCAGCTCGAATGCCGGCTGTTCGACGGCCTGGGCATCGCCTATCGCGTGGTCGATACAGCCACGGGCGATCTGGGCGGGCCGGCCTACCGCAAGTTCGACCTGGAAGCCTGGATGCCCGGCCGCGGCGAAGCTGGCGAATACGGCGAAGTGACCAGCACGTCGAACTGCACCGACTACCAGGCGCGCAGACTCGGTATCCGCTTCCGCAACAAGGGCGAGAAGGGCACGCACTTCGTGCATACGCTCAACGGCACGGCCATCGCCATCAGCCGAGCGCTCATCGCCATCTTAGAGAACTACCAGCAGGCCGACGGCTCGATCATCGTGCCGACGGCGCTGCGAACGCTGGTGGGGAAAGAGCGGATTGGGTAGGCGAGAGCGCTCGTAGTGACCCGAATCGATCGGGTCCGGAAATTTCTCGCGGGGAGTTGCGATTCACAGCGCCAAAGATCGACTTGCCCAGTGTTGGCGGTCGTCTCGGCAGCACGCTGATTCCGCGTTCCGCCGGACCCGATAAATCGGGTCACTACAAACCGTCTCACGGCCCAATCCAATTCTCATCGCCACGGCCCCAATTGCGGTCGCCCGTGGCCTCGCGCCAGGCGCGTTTGCTGTCGCCGCCGCGCTCGTGAACGATGCCCTGCGGGTCCTTCGTAAAGACGGCGAACGGATCGATGTACACGTCGCCGAACTGGCAGCCCGCGCTCGCCAGGCAGGCAGCCAACAGGAATGCTAGCACGGCTCGGCGAAATTGGGACATGATCCTGAATTCCTCCCGGCGGATGATCTGAAGCGATCCGTCCGCCTCATTCAGTTAAGATCGTGCCGGCATGCCGACTTTCATGAGCAAGGAAGCCAAATTGGCAAATTAGCTCGAGCGCAGTCGCGCGACATGGCGACTCGGGTTAGCTGAAAAGTGCGGCTCACGGGGGCGGCCGTGCTTGCAGAAGTCATCGAACCGGCGCCAGAACGACCGAGGTGGGCGTTAGGGCGCCAATCCACGCCGCGAACTCGTCAAGCGACCGTCATCCACTCAAGCGTGACACGTCCTTTGCGTCTCCGGTCGGACGAATGCAAGCGACGTTGACGCCCCACACAAATTGCAAAGGGGGGTGACCGATGATCAGCGACAGTTTTTGGAATTGCCTGCATGCCCTGGCGGCATTCCTGGATGGCGACCGCAATGCAAGTGATGAAACATTGCGTCGGCTAGAAAGACAATTGCAGGCGCGTCGCGCTGAACAAAGGGACGACGATCGGCGACGGATCACCATGGTCGTTGCTGAGCTGTCTCGCCTGGAACTGTGCATGAAAGAGAAATACGGACCGCTGGCGGGGCGAATCGACTGAATCGCGAATTGGGAGCCGCCGGAAAGTAGCTTCGTCCGTAAGCCCTCGCCGCTTGCGGGAAAGGACAGGGCGAGGGAACACCAAACAGCGAAGTGATTTTGCGGACGCTTCTAAACGCCGGGGTGGCGCGATTCGGAGTACTGGCCAGAGGTCTGATTCTCGCGCCACGCCCGGCTGCTCAAGCGTAGGTCGCGATCGCAACGGATGGCGATGAAATGCCTTCGTCGTGCGGCCCAACGCCGCGCCTGAAAAAGCCCCGGCATCGGCAGGTTCCGCGACATTTCGCGAGCCCCCCGGCAGAACGGGGCAGGGGACTGCGGGGCTCGAACCTTTGACCCCAGCTTGTCGGACGTCTCCAGGATGCCGCGCCCAAAAATCCCGCATTTCCCCGCCCAATAGTGCGGTTTCTCGGCTTCCTAACCGCGTTGGTAAACGTGGGATCGATCGAGCGGTCCAGGCCTGCGACACCCGCCCGAATCGACGCCTTGAATAAACTTGTTTTCTTTGTCGCCAAAATACTTGACTTTGGCACCAATCTCAAGTAATCTGCGGAAATGTCAATGGCCACCTACATCAAAGAAGATCTCGCCGTCCGCATGAAATCGGGGCGGGCGCTGCCGGTGCAACTGACGCTCGACTCGCTGGCTGAGCACTACAACGTCAGCTTTACGCCGGTAAGAGCTGCCGTGGCTGAGCTGATCGATGAGGGGCTGCTCGAAAAGGGCCCGAACCGTCGCCTTACCGTCACGGGGAAAGCGCATGCGGGGAAGCGGATGGGCCGCGCACCGAGACTGCCTGAACCGCCTCGCAATCCCTTCGACGTCATTGTCAGCGACCTGGTGCAACTGAGCTTCAAGGGCGAGCCGGTTTATCTGCGCGAGGAAGTAACGGCCGAAAAGTACGACATTAGTCGATCGGCGATGCGGAATATCCTGCATCGGCTGGCGGGCGAAGGCATGCTCGACCATATCCCTCGCCGTGGCTGGCGGCTGCGGCCCTTTCGCCAGGACGACCTGCGCGCGTTCACCGAAGTGCGCGCGACGTTGGAATCGAAGGCCCTGGAGTTGGCCGCTCCGAACCTCGATGCCAACGAACTGCAACGAATGCTCGATGCCAACACTCTGCCTGCGACCGCCGCCGATTCACCCTGCATTGATGAGTCGCTGCACGACTACCTAGTAGCGACCTCGCGCAACGAATACATCAAGGATTTTTTGGAACGTCAGGGGCGGTACTACCGGTTGTTGTTCCAGTGGGAAGACCACGATCGCGAAACGGCAATTGCGACCGTCCGCCAGCACCGTGAAATCCTGACAGCTCTGCTTAATAAGAAATGGATCGCGGCGCGCAAGGCATTGTCGCACCACATTCTCTACAATCACCCGATGTTGAATCGCATCGTTGAAGACACAGAGACGGGTAACGACGAGGATTGAGCATTTTTCCCGCCAACGTATTTCACTGAGAGGTACCGCTAATGAGCAAGTGCATGAAACGAAAACTGCTGTGTGGATGCTTGGTCGTTGGATCGCTGGTCGGCGCTCCGGTGGCCGTGAATGCGGCCCCGGTTGCCATCCAGAATTCTGGATTCGAGTTGCCAGACAGCGCCAATCCCCTTGTGGGTGGGGGCGGATTGGTCTTTAACGGCACCCCAGTCCCCGGTTGGTTTTTCGCCCGCTTACCCGCAAGGTGGGCAATGGGATATTACGAACTTTCCCTATGGTGTTTGGAACGTTCCCGCGCCCCAAGGTAAACAAGTTCTTTACATTGGAAGTACGGCCACTCCAAACTATTACGAACACACGCTTTTAGACCCCCTCGAGCCGAACGCGATGTACACACTGACGGGCGTCGAGGGGAACCCCATCGGCTACCAGGCCCCTTTTACGGTTGAGCTTCGTTCAGGGGCGAACATACTTTCCTCCTTTACCGGCGGCGGAACGATCGGCAATTTCCAACCCTTCCAAGTAGTTTTTAACAGTACTGGTTCTGCATTCGTAGGCGGCCCCTTAGTGATTCGATTAACCAGCGCCCTCCAAGGCGCCTTCGATGACATCAAGCTCGATCGCACGGCCGTGCCGGAACCATCGACACTGGTTTTGTTGGCCCTCGGCGGCCTGTTCGCCCTGGTTTCCAGAAAAAAGGTGAAAGTGATCCGCGCACGACAAGTTTGACCAGCTGAGCCGCTGATCTTAGACGGTTATCGGCCGCGAAAGCTCGGCGATTGTCCGTGCTTGCGCGAGTCGACAAATAGATCGCTACTTCCCCCGACTCGGTGCAGGCAACCCAATCCTTTTCAGCGGAGTTGTACTACTAATGTGTAAAGGAGTTGAATTGCCCATGTGTAAGCAAATGACTAAAGTGGCTTTGTGTGGATGTCTGGCCATTGCCGCGCTGTTAGGCCGCACGGCCACGGCCGCCGCAGCCGACGTTTTCATTCAGAACGCCGGGTTCGAGCTTCTCGACACCGCCGACCCAGATGTGAGCACGAGTGGTCTAACTAATACGGTGCCGGGTTGGACCATCAACAATCCCGGTGACGGAGGTGTATGGGACATCAACAACTTCCCTTACGGTCTTTGGAGCGCGCCCGCACCCGAAGGGAAACAAGTTGGTTACTTGGGATTTACCTTCACGAGCACTTTCGACCAGACAGTTGGCCTTGTCTATCCAAATTCGACGTACACACTCTCGGGCTGGCAGGGGAATCCGGCCGGCTATACGACGAATTACACCGTGGAGCTTCGTTCAGGGGACAATGTACTTGCTACGTCGACCGCCGCGGGAACGACTGGGGACTTTCAAACCTTTCAGTTGAACTTCAACAGTGCCGGTTCTGCATCCGTCGGTAACGTCTTGACGATCCGATTAACCAGCGCCCTTCAAGGTGTCTTCGATGATATCAAGCTTACCAGCACTGTCGCTCCTATTCCCGGCGACTTGAATGTAGACCTTCAAGTTAATTTGACCGACTACGAAATCTTAAGAACCCAATGGTTGCAAACCGGAGCCGGCCTCCAGGCGGATCTCAATCGTGACGGCGTCGTGAATTTGTTCGATTTTGGGCAGTTCAAGGTCGCCTATCACAACTTCAACGGTGGCAGTGGCAGCGAACTTCCGTCGGTTGTACCCGAGCCCGCGACGTGGGTTTTCGCGATCGCAATCTGCCCCGTGCTGTATTGCCTCCGACGTCGTAACCGAAGCAGGGCCTAACGGCGGGCTCGCGCGTCGCCGCACCGTCGGCGTTTTGCGCGCGTCTCATCTCCACGCTTACATCATCACTGTTTAAAGCACATTCATACGACGCCAGGTTGCAAGAACGCGAAACACGTGAACATGCGCAAATCGCCGACACGCTTGAGCCTGGTCTAAGTTCAGGAGATATTGATGTCTAGGTTTAATCGGTTAATCATGACGGCCATCGCTGTCGCCTGCGCCGGACTCGCCGGTCAAACGGCGAAGTGCCGGGCCGCCGGAATGCAATTATGGGTCGATCCCGGCACCGGCGCCGTTTCGATTCTCAATCAGTCGTTTACCACGCCCGTTTCGCTCGATGGCTATCAAATCACGTCCGCGACGGGTCAATTGGTGCCCGATCCAACGAATACTCCCAATGTGGGTTGGGACAGCCTCACGGCTGCGGGAGTGGCGGGTTGGGCAGACGCCTCGCCAAACGCCAATGGATTGAGCGAGTTGAATCTCAACACTTCGAGTGTCGTCGCGCCCAGTGGTGTCTTGAATCTCGGCCGCGCCTTCACCGTGGGCGGCACGAAGAATCTGCAATGGGGATATTCTTCGCCCGGAAACGTGCAGACGTTGCCGGCCGGTATTTTGTACAACGACGTGCTGCAGTTGCAAGTCATTCGACTGGTCACCCCGGCCAATGTCGTCGAGGGAACCAAGGCCGTTGTTCTGAACACCACGACTGCGCCCGTCAGCATGGATGGTTACCTGATTCAATCCGCCAGTAATTCGCTGAGCACGACAGGATTCAAGGGCTACTCCGGGCTTGGAGTGGCGGGGTGGGATTCGGTGGCTCCGTCATCCAGCGCGTTGACGGAATTGAACCTGAATGGCGCCGCGACGTTAGCCGTCGGATCTGGCCAGGTCTTGGGATCGCCGTACACCAGCGGCGGCGACCAGGATCTGACGTTCCAATATCACGTTGCCGGCGGCAACCCGGTGAATGGAAATTTGATCTATAAGACGCAGTTGTCGGCCGACGTCAACTTCGATCGCGTCGTGAACATTTTCGACATCAACCTGATCTCCAGCAATTGGGCCACGGCCGGACCGACTGGTGACGGAAACTACGATGGTGTCGTGAATATTTTCGATATCAACTTGGTTTCGTCGCATTGGAACAATGCGCTTCCCGGGGGAGGCGCGGCAAACGTCGCGGCGGTGCCCGAGCCGAGCAGCATGGCGCTGTTGGGTTTTGGCTTACTGAGTGCCTGCGGCGTCTATCGAAGTCGGCGTAGCCCGCTGCGATGGATGAATCGCTCGTAATTGTCGTCGTTAATCAGCCCGCGGCTCTCGGCGAGGTGATGTTCGACCTCGCCGAGAGTGCGACATCGGTGACTCGCCAAACGTTTTACCAAACGACCACCTAGCCTGCGGGTTGGTCTGTCGTGCGGAAAAATGGCAGAGAGATGCGTGTTTTCGGAACAGCGAGGATGCGATCGGTCAAGTTTTTAGACGCTTCTTCATAAGGGTGGCCCTGTGATGATCAGGATCCAATCGCGGACACGCGGAAATCGGCCGACGATAGTGGGGCGCGGCAATGCACAGTGTTGCAAGCTCAACGGCATCCGCCGTCGCTCCCTGCATGGTTTCACCTTGGTTGAGTTGCTGGTGGTGATTGCCATCATCGGCATCTTGATCGGGCTTTTGCTGCCCGCCGTGCAGGCCGCTCGCGAGGCCGCCCGACGCAGTCAATGCACGAACAACCTGAAGCAGCTGGGCCTGGCCATGCACAACTACCACGGCGCGATAGGATCCTTTCCGCCGGGCGCCCTGAACAATCAGTATGTGTTCGACAAACCGCGGCAAACGTTCTTGATTCACCTCTACCCGTACATGGAACAGACCAACCTTTTCAACGGTTACAAGTTCTATCTCCACGGTTCTGTCTTCGGAGTGCCCTGGTACAATTCCTCGAATTCGTTGGGGCCAAATTCCATTACGGGAACGGTGATCAATGGCCTAATCTGCCCGAGCGACACGGGCCCCGACATATTCACTCAGAAGTATCCGGCCAGTGCGAGCGACGATATGACGAACTACCTCACCCGTAGCAATTACCCCGGCTTCTTCGGGAACATCGATCTGGGATCCGCCTTCGCGCAGGTTCCGCTGCACCAAAAGGCGGCCTTCGGTTTTAATCTGTCGACTCGGTTCGCCGACTTCACGGATGGGACGAGCAATACCATGATGTTCAGCGAGTACCTGAAAGGCACGGATAGCACCCTTGGTTTAGGGGATTACCGTGGGTGTCAGTGGGCCGACTTCGCCGGTGGCAGCCAGATTTACACGCAGTTGACGCCGAACACATCGAGTCCTGACTTGCTTTATCCGGGCTACTGTTTCAGCTACCCGGCGCAGAATCTTCCCTGCACGAGCGGAACGGGTGGCGGATCGGATACAGCCGCGGCCCGAAGCCTTCACACGGGCGGCGTCAACGTGCTGCTGGGTGACGGATCGGTCCGATTTGTCACGAACTCGGTCAATGTGATCGTCTGGCGCGGTCTGGGTTCGATCGGTGGCGGCGAGGTAACCAACCCGGAGTCCAACTGAGCTCGTCAACGCTCAGGCAATTGGAGTCGACGATGAAGCCTTGGATGTCGGGTGTGTTCGTCCTGCTGGTGATTCTCTCGGTCGCTTTGGGCTGCTCCTCGGGCGATGGCTTGAATCGAGCGCAGGTCAAGGGCGAGGTGAAAGTCGACGGCTTGCCGCTCGAAGAGGGGTCGATCAATTTCTTCCCGGCAGGCACGGCTGAAGGCCCCTCCGCCGGAGGAGTGATCGAACAGGGCAAGTACGACCTGCCACGCGAGAGAGGGCCGGTCGCGGGGCCGAATCGCGTTGAGATCCGCGGCGTGAAGAAGACCGGACGAATGGTCCCCAATGCCATGGCGCCGGGAACGATGCGCGAGGAGTTGGTCGAGGCGCTTCCCGGCGAGTACAACACCAAAAGTACGTTGGTCCGCGAAATCGCGCCGGGTGAGAATGTCGTCGACTTCAACGACCTGAAAGGCGTCACGCTGTCGACAAAAAAAGACGCACCGTAAAGCGAGCCGCGCGCGGGTCGGCGATCGCGTGCAACCAATTCGTCGGCCGCAATGAACGGCGCCAATCCTTTTGGCGCCGTGCGGACGGTGCAAGACTGACGATGAATCCGCTACGAGGGGCCCCACCGAGAACCTTCTCTGATGCGCTGCGGCGCATGTCGGCGACTTTGTGCCGCGCAAACGGCACGCTGCGAGACGATCCATGACTCTCATTCCGTGTCGCGTGGTGTTGTTGGTGCTGCCCCTCGTGGTCGTTGGGCATGTGTCGGCGCGGCTGTTCGCCGCCGGACCGCCGCCCGCATCTCAATCGTCGCCCGAGGCGAAGTTCACTCAAGTGGCCGGCAATGCGGTCTCGTTGCGTCCCGTGGGCGCCGCCAAGATTGACATCACGCCCACGCATCCCGTGTTGCTCAACGGCTACGGCGCA